>ENA-ORUN01001636-ORUN01001636.1-human-gut-metagenome-genome-assembly--contig:-NODE-1636-length-20555-cov-6.460537_pt1 | contig 20555 bp, 8 predicted proteins | sample MGYA00242080_ERZ509209 | MGnify/ENA primary metagenome ERZ509209 (study PRJEB26280, sample SAMEA2338786) | human gut metagenome | biome: human gut; feature: human-associated habitat; material: faeces... | reverse complement strand
GCGCCGCCGGCGGCCATGACGCCCATGCCCGCGATTCCGCCGAGCATGGACGGTATGACCCCGCCGCCGCCGACGCTTCCCGCCACGGCCGGGACGATGAGCTTTATCATCGCGGGCAGGAGCACGATGACGCTGACTGTGAGCATGAGGGTGATGGCCTGGCTGTCGTCGCCGTCCGTCGCGGTGACCATGATCGCGCTTCCGGTCGCCATGACGAGCGCGGCGACGGGTTTGTACAGAAGGAAAGCGAACAGCCATCCCATGACCTTGCCGAACGCCTGGCGTCCGGTCTCCATCCAGCTCATCGCCGCCCAGACGGGGGCGACGCCCACCATGATGGGCAGCAGGCCGGCGCGCAGGTAGCAGAACACCTTGCTGATGAGGTTGCAGAACCACACCACGATGGTGAGGACCAGGGCGATAGGCCAGTCGAGGTTGAAGAATTCCGTCGCCGCGAGCGTGTTGTGCTGCCAGGAGTCGCGCATCATGTTGGACGCGCTTTTGAGCACGCCCGCGGTCCAGGTGTCCACGGTGTCCTGGAACAGGTTGACGAATCCCGCGAGGCACACGCTAGTGAGCATGGCCCACATGAACGCCTTGCCCAGCGGGACGAGTTCGCGTCCCTCCTGCGTGGTGATGAGTTTGAAGCCGGCGGCGATGACGCCGCAGACGGCCGCGATGATGAGGAACGGGTCGACCTGGAGCCTCACCCAGTCGGATACGAAGAACGAGGCTCCCGATCCGGGCGTCCATGACGCGAGGGCCGGAGTGGAGCGTCCGGCCGTGGCCGTGGGCACGCCGTTGACGACGGTTTTCGTCATGTGGGCCTGTTTGAAGAACGTGAGGGCGATGCTCGCGGCGGACGAGCCCATGAACACGCCCAGGAAGATCCATCCGATCTTGCCCAGCAGGTGTCCATCCATGCCGGCCGAGCCGTTGCCGATCTGCCAGACGATGCGCGCCGCGAGGACCATGAGGCTGATCGCGGCCGCGACGATGAGCACGCCCTGGGCGATGTTGAGGTATTTGTTGACGTTCGTGTCCCACGCGTCGTACATGGGCAGCACGGAGTTCTGGAGGGTGGAGACGGTTCCCGATGAGGCGACGAGCGTGTTGCGGCTGGTGCTGAGCCAGTCGATCGTGTCGCCCGACTGCTGTTCGTACATCGTCCACATGGTCTTCTCGAGCCAGCTGAGCTTGCGCTGCTTGTCACACGATCTCGTGGACGAGACGTATGTCCAGGTTCCCGAGCCCTCCGACGCGTCGTCGTCGGAGATCTGCGAGTTGGTCGCGTTGAGCGCGTCGCACTGCGCGGAAGGGTTCGCGATGAAGTAGACCTTCGCGGATCCGGCGGCGGCAATCGCGTTCCCTTGGTTCTTGTTGGCCCAGGCGTACTGCGGGCTGCGGATGAGTTTTCCGGGCTTGTTCTGGGGGATCTTCATCGAATACGTGGTCATCACGTCGGAGATCTCCTCGTCGCCGAATTTGAGGTCGTCCTTCAACGCGTCGAAGTTCGGTCCTCCGCAGGCCGCGAGTGACAGGACGGCCGCCAGCGCGAGAAGCATCGCGGCGAGGCGGCCCTTGCGCCGGCGCGCCATCCGCTCAGCAGCTTTCCGCGATGGACAGTCCGAGCGCGCTCATGAACGCCAGGGCGCCGGCGACGATGAAGATGCCGACGACCCAGTTGATGAGCTTGTCGAACGTGTCGTCCCTGTCCGGGACGCCGTCGCCCTGCTGGCGGAGCACGTGGACGCCGATGCGGATCAGCGCGACGATCGCGACGACCAGTCCGAGGGCCTTGACCCATCCGAGCGCGGTGCTCACCGGGCTGGAGAATCCAGGCGGGAGGCATGCCTTCGGGTTCGCGAGGTCGGCGAGGACCATGCCGTATGCGGCGGCGGATGCGATGTGTTCAAGCATCATTTCTCCTTTGATGTTCGTTGCTGGTGCGCCTTCCACGGTCGCACATCCCCGACGCCGCGGCGGTGCACGGCGTCTACAAGTTCCCTCATGCCTTCCCGCCCGCTTCGAGGTCAGCGAGCATCCTGGCGTACGCGCGCGGATACGTTTCGGGAAAGCCGTCGAGGTCGAGTCCGCGGATGAAGGGCAGCCTCCACAGCGCGGGCGCGGCGGAGCCGACCAGGAGCGCGCCCTTGCGCAGCTCCCGCGGCGTCTTCGGCAACGGCATGGTGACGGCGACGCCCATGAGGATGGTCTGGCCGAACAGTCCCGCGTTCCAGTCGGCGAGCAGCGCGCGGAGCGCTTCGAGGCCGCGTCCCGTGCACATGGCGCACAGCACGACCCGGCTCGGGACGCGAGGGTCGGCGCTGACCGGCAGGCCGCGTCCCGCGTCCGCGTACCGGTCCCTCGCGCTCATGCGGATTGTGGTGCACCCCGCTCCCCCATGCGCCGCCACCAGCCATACGCGGTCGGCGGTCGGACGGGCCGCGAACGGAGGGACCAGTTGGGTCAGCGCCGGCCGGGGATGCGGTGCCCGGGGCAAAGGCGGTTGGTTCTGGACGTTCATTCGTTCCTTCCTTCTCACAGTCCTGGATCGGTGTCCGGCATTCCTCCGTCGTCGTTTTCCGACGGGACGCTCCACGATGGGGCTGATGGCGTCGAGGACTGCTGCTGCCTCTGCGTCGTGGACGGCGTTTGGACGCTCTCCTGCCGTTGGGCGCGGCCCTGTCCGGTTCCGGCGGTCTGCCGTTGGACGTTCTGGGACTGCTGTGGTTCGGCGGCGGACTCCTCTTCGGCTTTCCGCTTCGCGGCCTCCTGCTCGGCCTTCGCCTTGGCTTCCGCGTCGGCCTTCTCCTTCGCGGCCTTCGAGTCGTTCACGGCCTTGACGGCCTTGACGATCGCGACGGCATCGCGGGCTTTGATGGCCTTCGACAACGTCTCCCGGGTCCTGGCGTCCTGGACCTTGCCTTCCGAATCCTTGAGCAGCCGTGACGCGTCGTCGACGGTCTTGTCGAGCTTCGACGCCTCGACCGCCTTCACGGCCGTCCGTATCGCCTTCACGGAGGTCTTCGCGGTCTTCGCGCTCCTGTCCGCCTTCACGGCGGCCGTGTCCAGGCCGTCCACGTCGGACGCGTCGCAGGAGACCATGCCGGGCGTCTTCACGGATGCCGCGCGGTTCAGCCTGTCGATGGTCTTCGGATCCTTCACGGTCTTCGGATCCGTCTTCGACGTCCGTTCCGCCTCTTCCATGGCCTTGTCCAGTTCGCGTCGGGCGGACGAGAGCCTGCCCAGGGACGATTCGCATCGGTCGCGGGACTGTTCCGCGGCCTTGGCTTCCCGGACGCGGCCGGCCGCGACGACGCAGCCTCCGGCGATGGCCGAGACGAGCATGGCTCCCACGACCGAACAGCAGACGATGACGGCGGCACGGGGGATGCCGTGGGTCTCGGGAGGGATGTCGGCGACGGCCGCGAGTCCGTCACGCACGCTTTCCGGACTCGCGGCCACGAAGGATGATGGTTCCGGACGGATCGGCGCGGGCGCGAGAGCTACGGACGGCATGCTGTCCCGGGACGGCGCCCTCGACGGCAACGGAGGCATGTCCGGAATCTCGGGCGTACGGGCATGCGACAGCCCCTTGAGCCTAGGTCCTTGGACCGGAGGCTTGTCCGAAGCGGCGGGACGGTTCTCGGATGAGTCCGGGATCCGGGGTTCCGGCGACGGAACGGGGCGGGCGCCCACATCATCGGGAGACGGCCTTGGCGCGGCCGGTCCGGGCGCCGGCCTTATGGGAATCGGACCGACGGTCCATTCGTCGATCTCGTCCATCCTGAGAGAGTCCTTTCCCTGTCAGCGCGCTGCGACGCGGTTCATGGCTTCCGCGGCGAGTCCTTCGCCGGCGTCCGTCTGTTCCCTTTGGGCCTGGACGCGTTCGCGCTCGGCCGCGATGCCGTCCGCGCCGGCCGTCCGCGGCGGCTCGATGCCATGGATCAGTGCGACCGACAGGTTCCTCAGCATCTCGTCCTCGGGTTTGACCCGGTACAGCTGGTCGGCGAAATGCTTGCATCTGGCCGCAGGATCCCCTTCCATATAGCTGACGGTAGCCGCGATGCGGTACGCGCCGGCGCGGTCGGACGTCGGATGAATCTGCAGCGCGAAATCGGAGAACAGGCGCGGTATGTCCTGCTTGAACGCGCAGGCTATGGCGTGCGAGACGTCGTAATCGGACGGCATCATGATGGCGCGATACGTGTCGAACAGTCCGTACGACGCCTCCTCATCCAACATGGCGACCGCTTCGAACTCCTCTCCGGACATGTCGGGGCGAAGGACCTTCGCGATGGTCGCGTCCATGAGTCCGTTCGGCTCGACCATGGTGCGCAGCGCGTCGGTGATGCGGTCATCGGAGATCTTCGATTCCCCTGGAAGGTACTTGCGTTCCTTCAAGGTCTCGATCAAATCGAACATGGTTTGAATCTGCTGCCGGGTAGTTTGCGCCATTCCGTGGGCCTTTCGTTCGGTTTTTCGTTTTCTCGACGCTCCCATACTGTCCCGGGGTGCGGCGCCCTGCGGTGCACCATGTCTACAAGTTCTGACGCACCAGAAAGGAAAACGGCCGGAACGGGAGTTCCGGAAACCGTCGTACGGGTTTCCATGGGTCCTGTTCCGGCCGCTTGTTCTGGATTGGAGGGGGATTTGGGTCAGCGTGTGCTGTGGCGTGCGGTCACGTCCATGCGGCGGCGCTTCATGTCGAGCATGGTCCAGCCGATGCCGGTGAGGGCGACGGCCGCGAGGAGCATGCCGTTCGTGTTCGCGCCGGTGGATGCCATGACCTTGTCGGCCTTCGCGGCGGCGGCCTGCGCGGCCGTCTCGCTGGCTTTCAGGCCCGTCTGTCCGGTCTGCGCGCCGGACACCGTGGCGGAACCGTTGCCGGTGTTGTTGTTGTCGGTCTTGGAGCCGTTCTTGTCGGCCGCGGCCTTGATCGCGGCGGCCAATGCGGCCTGGGCCTTGTCGTAGGCGGTCTTGGCCTGCGCCTGCGCGGCCTTCGCCGCCTTGAGCTTGGCCTGAGCGGCGGTCAACGCCTGCTTCGCGGCGTCGAGGTCGGCCTGGGTCTTGTCCACGGCGGCCTGCGCGGCCTTGACCGCGTCGGTGTCCTTCGCGTCCCGCTTGGCCTGCTCGAGCTTGGCCTGCGCGTCAGACAGCGCCTGTTCGGCGTCCTTCACCGCGGTCTTGGCGGCCTCGACCTGCTTGGCGGCGTCGTCGCGGGCCGTGGAAGCCTGCTCGTAGGCCTGGGTCTTCGCGTCGAGGTCCTTCTGCGCGGCGGTCAACGCCTGGGTTTTGGCGTCGAGGTCGGCCAACGCGGCCTCGAGATCCTTGACCTGCCGTGCGGCCTCGTCGCTCTTGGCCTTCGCCTGCGCGTACGCGTCCTGCTTCGCGTCGAGATCCGCCTTGGCGGCCTCCAACGCCTGCCGGGCCTGGTCGGCCTCGCTCTTCGCCTGCTCGTAGGTGGTCTTGGCCTGGGCCAACGCGTTCTCCGCGTCGGTCAGGATGCTCACACGCTCGTCCGCCTGGGTCTTGTCCGCCTGCGCCTTGTCCAGAGCCGTCTGCGCCTGGCCGACGGCGGTCTCGGCCGCCTTGAGGTCGGCCTGGGCCTTGTCGTTCGCGCTCTTCGCCTCGTCATAGTCGGCTTGGGCGGACTGGCGGGCGGTGTCCGCGGCCGTGTAGTCGGCCTGGGCCTTGTCGTTCGCGCTCTTCGCCTGCTCGTACGCGACCTGGGTCTGCTGGCTCTTGGCGGTCGCGGCGATGAGGACCTTCGCGGTTTCGGCGGCCTCGGCCTTCGCGGCCTGCTGGGCCTGTTCGGCGGCGGCCTGCGCGGCCGTGGTGTCGGCCTTCGCCTGGTTGGCCTTGTCGAGCGCCTTCTTGGCCTCGTCGACCTTCTTCAACGCCTCGTCGTACGTGGACTGGGCGGAACGGACCTGGTTGACGTAGTTCTCGACCATGGTGCGGTAGACGGCCGCGTCGTACACGGTGTCGTGCGTATTGTAGGAGTTCCAGTCGTTGAAGTACTCCTGCGTGAACGCGTGGTCATAGTTGGTTTCGCCGTAGCCGCTGTAGGCCATGCCGGTGGCGATGTAGTCCGGATTGACGATGTTGAGGTAGTGGCCGACCTTGTAATACAGGTCCGGATACTTCCGGAACACGTCGTACGCGGACAGGCTGGCGAGGTCGGGATAGTCGCCGGACTTCACGGCCGCGTCGTAGGTCTCCTTCTCCATCGTGTACCAACCATCGTACGGATCGTCATCGGCGAAGCCCCAGTTGAGATTCTCGCCGACGTTGTCGTACTGGTAGTTGTGCTCGTAGTGGCCGTTGGCCGCGTAGTTGGCCTGGACCATGGCCATGGCCAACGCGGTCTCCGACACCTTCAACGGCTCCAACCCGTTCTCCGCGCGCAGCTTGTTGCACTCGTCGATCATGTCCAGGGCCTTGAGCAGGTTGTCGAGGCTGGTCGCATCGTCCTTCGCGCCGATATGCGTGTATTCGAGGTACTTGGACACGCTGGAATCGGTCAGATACTTGTACGCCTGCTCCGCGTTGTCGGACTGGAACCAGCCGGCCGCGCCCTGCGCCTCCTTCTCGGCGGCCTCGTCCGCGGCCTTCTTCGCATCCTGCGCGGCCTTCACGGCCGCGTCGTACGCGGCCTGCGCCGCATCCGCCTGCCGGGCGGCCTTCTCGGCGGCGGTCTTCGCGTCAGCGGCCTTCTGGTCGGCCTTGGCGAGCTCGCTCTGGGCCTTGTCGTTCGCGGCCTGGGCCTTGTCGAGCGCCTTGTCGGACGTGGTCTTGTCCGCCTGGGCCTTGTCGAGCGCGGCCTGTGTCTTGTCGGCCTGCGCCTTCGCCTGGTCGGCGGCGTCGTTCGCCTTGTCGAGCTTCTTCCGCGCGTCGTCGGCCTTCGACTGGGTCTTGTCGGCCGTGGATTTCGCGGTCGCGGCGGCGACGGTGGCCTCGGCCTGCGCCTGCTTCGCGTCCTTGACGGCCTCGCCGGCCTTTTGGGCGGCGTCCTGCGCCTCCTTGACCTTGGCGGGATCGTTCGCGTCGCCCGCCAGGCGGGTGGCCTCGTCGAGCTTCGCCTTCGCCTCGTCGCTCTTCGCCTGCGCCTTGTCCGCGGCCTGTTGGGCCTCGTTGGCCTTCGCCTGAGCCTTGGCGGCGTCGGTCTTCTTGGCGGCGGTGTCCTGGTCGAGCTTCGCCTTGTCGGTCGCGTCGACCTTTGCCTGAGCCTGCTTGGCCTTCCGGTCGGCCTGCTCCTTGGCCTTGGCGGCGTCGTCGCGGATGGCTTGGCTGTCGTTCATGGCCTTCTCGAGTTTGCTGGCGTTCTTCGCGGTCTGGTCGGCCTTCTCCTGCGCCTGCTTGAGATTGTCCCGCGCCTGGCCGAGGCTGTCCTGCGCCTGCTGGACGCCGGTGGTGGCCTGCTGCACGTTCCGGTCCTGGTTGATGGTGTCCTCGACGTTCTGCTGGGCCTGCTGCACGTCCTGCTGGGCTTGGTCGACCTGCTGCTGGGCCTGCTGCACGTCCTGCTGCGCGTCCTGCACGCCGGTGTTGGCCTGGTCGAGGCTGTCCTTGGCATTGGCGACCTGCTGCTGGGCGGCGGACACCTGATCCTGCTGCGCGCCCTGCTGGGCCGCGGCCTGGTCGACCGCTTCCTGCGCCTGGACGACGGCCTGCTGGGCCTGTTCGACCGGCGTGACCGCGGTCTCGTCCGCCATGGCCGGTGCGGCGATGGTGCCCGCGACCGCCACGGATGCGACCGCGACGCTGAAAGCCTTCTTGTTCATATCTGTCTACCCTCCAATGCCGTTCCCTCCATGGGATCCGGCTCCAGTGGAAACATCCCTGCGACGTTTCCGTCAAACATTCCACGTGCCCCCAATCCGATATCGGCGTCATCGGCGTGTCGGCCTGTCGGCGGTGGCGTGGCGTCACACCCTTACAGACTACCCCACGTGACGCCGTCCAAGGTCAGTCCTTCCGTCCGTGTCTCCCGTACGGGCGGGTTTTCCTCCTGGACGCGACGACCGCCGCGGGCAGTCCCGCGAGCAGTGTCACGCCGGACACGAGATAGGGGCGCATGTCCCGCCTGCTGGTCTTTGGCGCGTCCTCGGGATAGGGCGCGTCGCCCGGCATGCTCGCGCGTTCGCCCGTGACGAGCAGACGGTACGTGTTCAGGAAGATCGGCGTGCACGTGACCAGCGTGACCAGGTCGCGGCCGGGTTCGACGCGCACGCTCCTCAGATCGTCCGGGTCGACCGTCCTGATGCGCGTGACCTTGTAGGCGAGGGTCTGGGCCGCGACCTTAACATAGAACACGTCGCCCTTCCGCAGTTCGGTCAACCGGGTGAACAGGGCCTTGTCCGCGACTCCCGTGTGCCCGGTGATCACGCTGTGCGTGCTTTTGCCGCCGACGGGAAGCGAGGTGCCATGCAGATGCCCCGCCCCGTTGTCCAGCGCGTACGCGTCGGCCCCATGCCGGACGGGCAGGTCCACGCCGATCGACGGGATCTCGATTGTCGCCATGATCCCGTCGCCGAAATCCAACAGGCTCTGGTACTCCCTGTCGGATTTGAACCCGAAATCGCCCTTGACGGCGCCGTCCTCGCCGGACAGTTCGCCGATGACCTGCGGTGTGGCCGCGAGACGCCGGTTGTATGCGCGGGCTTTGGCGACCATGCGCGCGTACCGTTCGGCCGAATGGTCGTCCTTCACCGCCAACGCGGAGGATTCGGCGGCACGGCGGGCCGTGCCGGCCTGTTCCACGCCAAGCCACGCGAAAACGCCCACGCCCAACAGGCAGCAGGCGACGGTGACCGCGACGAGAGCACGGAACACGCGACGCGCGCGACGGGCATGCAGACGGCGCACACGCCGTCCGCGCCGGCCCTCCGTGGCGCGTTCGCCCTCGATGATCCAATCCCAGTCCATAACGTCCATGCCTTCGCCACGATCCATTCCACGAATATCGGGAAGAACAGGGAAAGCCGGTGTCCAGGCCATCACGCCGCATCCGGTCGGAGTGGTGGATGGCCGGCCGCCGGCCCTCCCGTCATCTGTTCCCGGTCACTCGCCGTCCGGCATGCCGTGGCCGTTCATACGTCTCGTGAGCATGACCGTGGACCCGACACCCATCACGAGCAGACCGATACCTCCCGCGATAAGCAGCGGCAGGCTAATGCCGCCCGTCTCGGTGAAGTTCTCATGGATCCCCTGCCATTGCGCGTACAGGGTGATGTCCTTGTCCTGCAACGGGATCTGTGAACCATCCTTATAGACGACATCGGCCTTGCCTGCTTTGAGGGACCATCCCTTGAAGACGTATCCGTCTCGCGTGAACGATTTCGACGTGTCGCCGGGAATGGTCACGTCCGAATACTGCCAGCCGGTGGTGTTCGCATGCGAGCCGGTCGCGTCCGACGCGTTCTTGTCGTAGATCACGTTGGCCTGCAACCGCTGCCAGTGCGCGTACACGGTCACGTTGCCCGTCAACGGCCTGGTCCAGTCGTACAGGCCGGAACCGTCCTGCGGGGTCGAATACCAGCCGAGGAATTTGTAGCCGCGGATCTTCGTCGTGTCGCCCGCCCGCCAGCCGGACCCGTCCGTGGCGGCCGTGTTGTAAGCCACGGATATGGACGCCGGGGTGGATGGCATCTGGCCCGACCAGGTGGATGGCTTGTTCGTGTCGTAGGTGAGGACCGGGTTGCCGACCCACACCGCGTACACGGTCATGCCGCCCTCGACCATCGTGACCTGGGCCTGCGCCTGGGTCGCGTTCCGGTCCTGGTTCCAGCCCAGTTGGGTGTGGCCCGGACGGGTCAGCATGCTGGAATCCCAGCAGTCGTCGTCCTTCGCCATGGTCGCCAACGTGATCTTCTGGCCGGCCGGATAGTAGACCTGGCAGCCGGACACCACGTCGGTGCTCGTGTCGATGGTCTTGACCGTCACGCTGCCATCCTCGTGGGTGGTGGTGCGCTGCACGAGATCCTTCACCGTGCCGTCCGTGTCGGAGGACACCGTCTGCGTGGTGCCCGGCGTCGTGTTCGATGGAACACTGCCCGTTGCATCGCTCGCGTTCTTGTCGTAGGTGAGGACCGCGGTGCGGGTGACCGGGGAGCCGAACGTCATGCGAGAGCCGTCGGTGCGTCCAGCGGGATTGCCCAGATCGTAGGAGAACGTGAACGTGCTTCCCGTCCATGTGGCCGCGAGACGGTGACGGGACTGCTGCGGCGCGTTCAGATGCGCCTCGTCGCCTGCATCATGTCCGATGCCCGCGAAACCGTTCGTACCGTACGTGCCGAGTTCCGCGTCGGAACGCTTGTACGCGCCATCGAAACCGTCAAGCAGCTGCACGCCCTCGAACTTGAGGCCGGACTGCGCGTCCCAACCGTCGAGGTCGTTGAAGCCGGTCACGCCCTTGAACGTGTCGGGCACCTTCTCGCCGGTGTCCGCGTACGTGAACTCGACGGTCCACGAGCAGCCCACGCGTTTCGACGTGTCGACCTTGCCCATGGCCTGTTCGACCTTCGCGGGCAGGCTGGAATAGCCGGAACCGTAGGCCGTGTTGATCCAGAATCTTCCGTCGCCGACGATGTTCCCGTGTCCATCGAACCGGTACAGTTCGCTGACGCTGCCGCCGTTCCAGTCCTTCAACCGCATGTTCATGCTGATCTGGTGGGTCCTGCCGGACGGGTCGGTCCACTCGCCCACGGACGGGATGGTCAACGAGGCGCCGAGCTTCAACGGCCACATGCCCTGGGACGAGGAGTCCGTGGACTTGTACCACGCGCCGTCCTCGAACTCGACCTGCGAGAGCCTTGTGTCGGTGGTGTTCAATATGAACTGACGGTAATCTGCGGGCACGTCGTTCATCTCAAGATCATGCACCGTGAGGCCATCGGAGGTCTTGTCCGTCACCGTCCTCACCGTTCCGGTGGTCTTGGCTTTGACGGGCTTGACGGTGTTCTCCTTGCCGTATTGACTGGAGGGCACGCTGCCGGCCGCGTCCTGCGCGTTCTTGTCGTAGGTGAGACGATAGGCGAGCTTGAAGCTCAGATCGTCGATCACGGAATCCTTGTCGACGCCACGGTAGGCGAACACGGTCTTGCCGCCGGTCGCGACATACGTGCCGGAATACGTCTCCCAATCGTCGGCATGGTCCCACGCGGGGTGGTCGCCCTCGGTGGAGTCCACCGAATCGGAATGCGTGGTGACGACCGTGCCGACCTTGCCGATCCTGTCACCGTATTTCGCGCCGGTGCGGGACACGTTCATACGGCTCATCTCCAATGGCCGCAAATGGTCCTTGTCCGGTCCGACGAGCACCTGCACGCTGCCCGCGTTGCCCTTGGATCGACCCGAATGGCGGATGCTCACGGTGTACGCCACACCCGCCTGCGTGTCGATGGTCTGGCCGATGGTACGGCTGCCATGCACGTCCGCGCACACATTGCCGTCCTTCTCCCGGTGAAGCTCGAACGAGGTGGTCTTATGGTCGCCGCCGGTCAGCTCCTGCCAGCCGAACGTCGCCTGGCTCAGTCCGGCGACCTGATGTCCCGGCTGGGCGGGGTTGATGTAGTCGTAGTACGACCACGCTTTGCCTTCGGCGGGACTCACGTACATCCAGTGCAGTCCGCCGTCATCGAGCTTCGAATAGTCCGGCACGTCGAAGCCCGGATTCACGGTCAACGACTTGGACGAATCGCCGTCCGCGACTGTCTTCACGGTTCCCGTGCCCCTGGCTTCGGCGGGTTGGACGGTGTTCTCCTTGCCACGCTGGTTCGACGGGACGGAACCGGTCGCATCGTCCGCATTCTTGTCATAGGAGAGCGGGTAGGCGAGCTTGAACTGCACGTCGTCAATCAGGTTGCCGGTAACACCATCGATGGAACCCAACGCCTTGAACGTGAACCTGCTGACGTTCTGACCGGCGGGAACCACGACCGAACCCTGGAACGTGTCCCACGAACCGAGCCAGCCATCCGTGTTCGGAGCGTTCACCGTGGTGGACTTCTCACCCAGCCTGTTGCCCCGGTCGGACGCGATGCGGGTCATCTCCACCGGCTGCTCGCGTCCGGGCGCGCCAACGAGGATCTGAATCTTCTCATTGGAATTGATGGTCCCGTTCCGGTGCGCGTAGCGAAGCTTCACGGTGTACACGGTCGGATAATCATGCGCGGTATCGATGTCCTGGTACAGGTACGTGTCGGCCTGCGAGGCGGTGATCTCCGCGTACATGTTGTCGTTCGCACGGCTGCGCTGGATCTCGACGATGCCGCCCCTGCCGTCGACCCTGGTGTCGGTCTGATTGGATTTCCAACCGAACTGGGATGCGTCGAACCCGTTCAAATGCACCCACTGCTTGGACGCCTCGCCCTTGCCATTCAACGGTCCGCTGACCTCCACGTCGCCGTGCGCGGGGTCGATGTTGGCGAAATTGTATTTCTCGCTCATCCTGGACTGGCCGACGATGTTCCGCCAATCATGGTCGAAATCACCGTTCATAATCTGCTTCGGCAAGCCGTTGGCGGCGTATTCCGCCACATCATCATCCGCCACGAGCTTCACGCTGCCGTTGGTCTTCGAATTGGCCTGCTTGACGGTGTTCGCGGCCGTGTCCGACGGGACGGAGCCGGATGCGTCACCGGAATTCTTATCGTAGGTCAGCTTGTAGGAGCGGGAGAATTCGATGTCGTCCACGAGATTGCCGATGTTGTTGCCGGGCAGGGTCTCATACTCTTTGAACCCTTCGAGGCTCTTGAACATGAACACCGTGTTCTTCTGTCCTTCGGGCACCTGGTAATAGCCTTCGTACGTCTCCCACTGGTTGCCATGGTCTCGGGGATCGGTGTTGGATACCTTTGTGGTGATGATCGTGGACTTCCCGCCCACCTTGTCGCCATGGCCGTTAGAGGTGACGCGGGTCATCTCCACAGGCGTCGCGTGGTCCGTGTCGGATCCCACGAGGACCTGCATCCTGTCGGCATGGGAGGATTGGCGGCTGGCGTGCTTGAGCCGGATCTTGTACAGCACGCCGCCGTTGCCGGTGGACACGTTCTGGTAGATGCTGGTGTTGTCCTGCTGGGCGACGATCTCCGCATACGTGTTCTTGGTGTTGCGGTCCTGCTGCAATTCGACCCTTGAACCGTTCTCGGTACTGGACCATGCGAACCTGGACGAGTCGAAACCGGGGATCTGCCCGATCTTTCCGTACTTGGAAAGATCGGTGCTGGACATGTTGTACCAAAGCGTGCCGTCATCCGATTTGAGGAACGTGCGCAGATCGGCGATGTTTTCCTGCTCGTTCTTCTGAATGTCGGAGAACGAGGGGTAGGAGAAATCACCATTAGCGAGGGAACCGTACCGGACGCTCTCGTCCGCCACGGTCTTCACACTGCCGGTCGTCTTGGCCTTGACGGGCTGGGTGGTGTTCTCCTTGCCACGCTGGTTCGACGGTACCCGACCGGTGGCATCGGATGCGTTCTTGTCGTAAGTGAGCTTGTACGCGCGCGTGAAGGTCACGTCATCCAGCAGGTTGCCCTTGGTGGGGTCGAGATAGTTGACGGCCTTGAAACCGAACCTCGTGGTGGTCTGGCCTTCCGGGATCACATAGTAGCCCTCGTAGGTCTCCCACTGGTCGGCATGATGCCAACGGTCCACGTTCGTGACCTTGGTCGCGATGGTCGTGGACTTCTCACCCACCTTGTCGCCGGCCTTGCCGTTCGCGGTCACGCGGGTCATCTCGATGGGCGTGCCGTTGATGACGACCTGCATCTTATCCACGTTGTCCTTGCACAGGCTGGCATGCTTCAACCGGATCTTATACAGGGTGCCGGGAATGGTGGCAAGGTCCTGATAGATGGTCCGGTCGGTTTCGGATGCGACGATCTCTGTGTACGTGTTGCCGTCCACGCTGTCCTGCTGGAGTTCGACCGCATTGGCGTGGTCCTTCAGACCGCCCTGCATCTGACCGCCCTTCTGGTCGGTCCTCCAAGCGAACCTGGACGAGTCGAAACCGTCCCAGTCCACCCAGGCGGTACCGGTGTCCGAATCGGCGTGCCTTGTGTTGCGGATGTACTGTCCGTTGTTCGGATCGACGCTCGTATACGCGCTTGCCATGTCGTAACGGGCGCTGATGGTCTTCCAGCCGCCGTCGGGCAGGTATTCGAAGTCGCTGTTTACCAGGTGGTCCGGCAGGTTCGACGTGCCGTCGTCCGCGAGCTTCACGACGCTTTTCGTGTTTCCGGTCGCGCCGGTCACGCCCACCGCGTTGGCCGTGCCGGACAGGCCGGCGCCCAACGCCGCGGCCGCCGTGAGACCGGCGAGAAGTCTTGTAAGGAATCCCATTCCCCTCATCCTTATCAATTGAAAGTGAAAGTCTTGTTTTTCATAGGAAAGGGCGGGGGCGCGCGGCGGACAGGAGAATGCCACGCGCCCTCCGGCCCCGATGGCTCCCCGGCCGGGCCAACACCCCCGGCCGGGGACGGTCGATATGACGGTCAGGCGACGGCCTGTCCGTCGCCCAGGTCGGTGTGGCGCACACGGTACGCGGCGAAGCCGGTCGCGGTCGCCACGAGGATGATCGCGAACGCGCCGACCAGCATGACGCCCATGGTGGTCGCGCCGGTCTGCGGCAGCTGGGTGATGTTGTCGATGTTCTTCACGACGGCGGTCGGGACCGCGGCGTTCGCGTCCGCGTTGGTGACCTTGGTGGTCAGGCCCGGCTGGTCCTTGCCGGCGATGGTCACCCGCCCGTCGTCGGTGATCTTAATCGTGAAGCTCGGCTTGACGAAGCTGAAGTAGCCGGCCGGCACCTGGGTCTCCTTCACGGTGTACGTGCCGGCGCCCAGTCGGGTGAGGTTGATCACGCCGGACGCGTTCGTGGCGAACTCGGTCGCCTTCGTCTCGTCCGACGTGAACGTCCACTGGTTCGATGCCGTGTTCCACGTGTACCACTGGTTCGTGGTGTCGTTGTGGAGCTTGAACTTCGCGCCCTGGATGGTCTTGGTGCCGTCCGCGGCGCTGATCTTCTTGAGGTTAACGTCGAAGGTCTTGACGATGACCTTGTCCTCCGGCGGGGTGGCCGGCGGCGGGGTGATGTTCGGCAGCCAGTTCGACGTGACGGTGATCGTGTTGGCCGCGGCGTTCGCGCGGGCCGCGTTCACGACCTTGGCCCGGTAGGTGACGGTCACCTGCTTGCCCTGGACGGTGTCCACGAAGCTCTGCAGGCTGGTGACCTTGAAGCCGGTGCCGTCGGTCTGGGTCTTGCCGTCCGCGGCGGTGACCTTGTCCTTGCCGACGGCGCCGAACTGGGCGGTCAAGTCGGTGGAGCCGACCGTGGCCTTGAACGAGCCGTCCACGTAGGTCATGCCGGTCATGTGGTCCTCGAGGGTGACGGTGTCGACGGACAGCTTGTTCGGCACGGTGAACGTGGCCTTGAAGTCGCGGGTCTCGCCGTTGGTCGCGGCCGCGGTCTTGGACCACGTGCCGTCGGCGCGTTTGATGGTCTTGACCACCTTGGTGACGTTGGTCTTGACCAGTGTGGAGCCGAGCGTCTGGCCGCTGCTCATCTTGGTCGCGCCGCCGATGGTGGTGGACACGAGAATCGGGATTCCCTGGGCGTCGACGACGAGATAATAGCCCTCCGGCAGGGTCAGGTTCAGACTGCCCGTGGCGGAGGTCTGGTTGGTCTTCACGGCCGTGACCTTGCTGGTCGCGGCGGTGGACTGCAGGGTGTTCGCGACCTTGCGCAGCGTGTCCGTGTCGGTTTTCAAACGCAGGAGCTGCTCGGCGGCGTTCTGTCCCGCGTCGACGCTGTAGTTGACGCCGTTCGTCTTCAGGGCGGCGGCGATCCAGTCGCCGGTCGCCTGGTCGGGATGCTTCGCGCTCACGCTCTTCACGTTCGCGCCGTCCTTGACGACGTCCGTGTAGTTGGCGAGCTTGTAGACCGTGAAGCTGTGGCCCGCGAGGGTGGACCCGTCGCCCGCGTTCAACGTGAGCGTGCCGTCCGCGGCGAACGCGGCGGAGCCTGGCACGCACAACGCCGCCAACGCGGCCACGGTCGCGCACGCGGCTGAGATCTTTCGTTTGTCCATGTTGGATTTCTCCTTCTGATGGTCGTTTACCTTCGCATCCGACCCACATGGCGCGGCCGGACGCTCTCGACGTTCCCCATACTGTCCCGGGACACGCCGTCCTGCGGTGCACCATGTCTACAAGTTTCAGCGCCGCGGCAAAAAAATGGCCGCGGCCCCACGGAGAAACGGGGCTCGCGGCCATGATGGTCAGGGAATCCGGCGCCGAAGCGCCTTAGCGGTTACCTGCCGGAGTGGGCGCCGGTCCTGCGGCGTGCGCCCATGAGGGCCACGCCGATGGCTCCGAACGCGACGATGGCGAGCAGGATGCCGGCGATGGTCGCGCCGGTCTTGGCGAGGCTTTCGCGGTATCCGTTCCAGTCATCCGTGTTGGATTCCACGGTGGTGTCCTCGCACAGGGTCGTGTCGCCGACCTTGACCTGCTTGAGTCCGGTCGTGTCGTCGGCGTCGCCGTCGGTCTTCGTGCCGGTGCCGGTGTCGGACTGTCCGGCACCATCAGACTGGCTGTCGCCGGTCTGGTCGCCGTCGGCGGGCTGCTGGTCGCCGAGCTGGTCGGTGACGGGGCATTCGACGAGCGGCGTTCCGGTGACCTTCACACGGTTGGTGTGCTTGCCGCCGGCCTGGACGCCCTTCAACGTGCCGGTGATGATGGTGGATTCGCCGGGCTTGAGCACCAAGGTGTCCCAGTTGTCCGGATATTTCAGGTCCACGACCTCGCCTTCGCCCGCGATGGTCTTGTCGACCATCCTGAGGTCCTTGGCGAGGTACCAGGCGCCCTCACCGGTCGTCGGATCGGTCTTGGACGTGTTGGTGATCTTGAACGCGATCTGCTGGCTGTCTCCGGCCATCTTCAACGCGTCCTTCACGTCGTCGCGGTCGCCGGCCTGTTCGCCGGAGGCCACGTCGTACTTCTCGATGTGGATGCCCGGGGTCATGTCCGGGGTTCGGGTCCACACGATGTTGGACTGGAACGCCTTGCCGTTGTAATGCTCCGTGAACTGGTTCTCGTGACGGTCGGTGACTGCGAGGCGTGTGGTCTGGATGTACGGGCGCCATCCGGCCTCATGCTCGTTGTCCGCGGACACGAGGGCGCGGTACGCTTCGGTCGTGCCTATGGTCACGACGTTGCGTCCGTCCACGCTGGCCGTGGAGAGCGTGAACAGGTCGCCGCCGAACCTCGAGCTGTCGAAGCCGCTGCCGGCGATCTTCTCGCCCTTGGCGGCGATGACCTGGCCGTCCCTGTACAGGTCGCGGCTCGCGTACACGACCCACTGGCCCGTGAATTCGTCGAACGCCGGGTCGAGCGCGTCCTCGATGTACCACTCGTCCACCTGCGGGTAGGCGCGGTGGGCCGGCAGGATGCTGGAGTCGAGCTGGTACAGGAACGTGCGGCCCTTGTAGATGCTCCGGCCGTTGACGGATTCGCCTCCGACCTTCACGGTCACGTCCTTGGATGGGTTGACGGGCTTCAACGGGTTCGTGACCTCGTTGGTGTCCTTGCGGACCTTGTTGAGCACCTGCGTGGCCTTGTTCCTCACGACGTAGCCGTCGGTGACCTTGATGACGGTCATCGGCATGGTCACGGTGTACGTGTGGCCGAGGAGCGTCTGGTCGATGGACGGCTGGGTGAGCGGGTTATGCTCGTCGGACTCGCTGTAGGCCTTCAGGTCCGTCGGCTGCGGGTCGCCCTTCACGGTCTCGCCGGTGGCGGGAACCTCGGTGTCCACGGTCTTCGCGTAGGCGTAGAGCACGCCGTCCTTGTCCTGGATGTTGAACCTCGCGGTCACGTCCTTGCCGGTCTCGTCGGTGATCTCCACCTTGGAGGCGTCGAGCTTCAGATACGAGTCGTCGTAGTCGTCGGTCATGCCGAGCCTCCAGACCTTGTAGGCCTGGTTGGTCTGCGTGGCGTCGATGTCGACGCGGTAGTAGATCTCGTCGCCCAGCAGCGCGGTCATGCCGTCGATGTCGATCGTCGGATCCTTCTGCGTGTCCTTCTTCTTCGGGTTGAGCGTCGGCGGGATGTTGAACACCTCGTTCGACGGGGTCAGCGAGTTGTTGAGGGTCAGCACCCACTTGTTGTTCACCTTGTGGTCGGTGGGGGCGTCGTCCGAGACGGTGCCCTCGAAGCGGACCTGGATGCGTGGATTGGTTCCGGCGCGCCACTGGCCGATCGTCTCCTGGTCGGTGACGGTCAGGGTGAACATGTGCTTGGAATCATCCCACTTGGTCGTGTACTTCTTCTTGGACACCGGCTTGCCGGTGTTCAGGTCCATCATCTCCAGGGTCTGCTTGTCCGGCTTCAGATAGCGGTCGTAGGAGTCGGTGAAGCTCACGGACTTGATGCCGTAGGCGAGGCTGGAGGGCAGCTGCGGCTGGGTGTCGAGCTGATATTCGACCCTTTGGCCCGGGAACACGACCTTGCCCTGGACGCTTTCCTGCTCGCCGCCCTGGCTGGCCTCGGACACGACGTCCTTCTTCGCCGGCGGCACGTAGCCGCAGATCTGCGGCTCGTTGGTCGGCTCGGTGTGCTTGTTCACGGTCTCGGAGCCGCTGTTGGTCAGACTCTTGCCGTTCGGGTCGGTGCAGAAGGCGAGTTCGTCTCCCGCGTTCCTGCCGAAGTCCTTGCGGACCTGGGCCGCGCCCTTGCCGTCGGCGAAGTTCACCGTGCCGGGGATGAGGAGCGTGACCTGCTTCGGGTTCTTCAATCCCTTCAATCCCTTGAGGTAGGAGGCCTTGGCCTTGGCGGCGGCCTTGGTGCCCTGGACGGTGATGTCGAACTGGTCGGTCACGTCCTTGCCGGTGTTCACGATGTCGCTGACGCTGCTTTCGCGGTCGGTGCCCGCGTCGGCCTCGTAGACGCGGATGTTCTTGGTGTCGGCGTCGAAGATGTAGTCGGCGGCCGTCCAGTTGTCCGTGAGCGTGAGCTTACTGGGCTCCTGGATCAGGTTCCTGCCGACGGTGCCGTTGACGACGCTGCCGACCTTGTCGCCGTCGAGGTAGGTGTGGGAGTCGCCGCCGGTCTTGTTGGTCTCCTGCGGGTCGATGACGGCCTGCCATTTGCCGTCCCGCTTGACGATCCAGCTCTTGTCCGGGTTCGGCTGCCAGGTGTCGAATTCCTTGCTGCCGGCGTCGGCCTCGGGCTCCTGGTTCCACCTGCCGGTCGCGTGGTCCTTGACCTTCTTGAAGTCCTTCGGCTTGCTGACGGTGATGTCGAAGCTGAACTCGTACTGGTGGTCCAAAGGCATCTCGCCCTTGTCGGCCGTGCGCACCGCGGTGACGGTGTCCGTCTTGCGGTCCCAGTCGATCGTGAACTCGCCGCTCACGTCGCGGTCGTTGTCGCTCTTGTCGACGAGCTTGTAGTTGTCGACGCTGTAGTCGACGCCGTTCGGGGTGATCTTGTCCTTGAACGCCATCTCATAGCCGCCCTTGCCGGTGCCGTAGGTGATGACGGTGCGGTTGGTCATGCTGTCGGCGCTCACGCCGTCGTCGATGGTCTTGACCGGCGGCGTCGGCGGTTCGGCGCTCACGTTCCAGGTCTCGGACGGATCCTTGTCCGTGGTGTCGACGGCCTCTTTCATCTTGCCCTGCTTGGCGACCTGGATGTCGATCCAGTACTGTCCCTCCTGCCAGTGGCTCATGCCGAAGTCCGCCGGAGTGGCGAGGTTGTCGAGCTGTGTGTCGCCCGAGTTGGCGAAGGTGATCGGCTTGCTGACCGTCTTGGCCGCGACGTAGCCGTTCTTCTGGCCCTCGTAGTGGATGATGGCGGTGCCGTTCAGGTTCTCTTTGATGCTGCTGCCGTTGTTGCTCGCGTGCAGGGTGTCGCCGATCGGGTCGGTGGAGCCGACCTTCAGGTCGGTCTTCTGCTTGTGCGTCGTGGTGACGGTCAGATCGTAGTCGCGTGGCGGCTGCTGGTTGTTGACTGCGACGCACACGACCTGGACGCCGGTTGGATACTGTTGTCCGGTCACGGCAATCTGATTGGCGAACTTGTCGTACACTTTTTTGACCCAGGTGGCGTTGTAGCCCTTGAGGTCGTCGCTCTTGTCGCCCAGGGCGTTCCAGTTGGCGTCGAACCGGTTGCGGAAGTCGGTCGGGTTGGTGCCCCAAGGGATCAAGCCGTCTGAACCGTCCGCGATGGTTGCGGCGACGCCGATTACGCGGGCCTGCGTGGCGTTGCCGTCGGACTTGTCGGCGACGGCCTGGTTGATCGCCTCGGTGCAGGAGCTCTTGATCTGGGACACGATGGCGTAGCTGTCATCGGTGGGGATCTTGTAGCCGGAATTGCGCATCGCCTGGAGCGCGTAGTCGATGGACGCCTGGCCCCATCCCTGGGTCGGCGAATCAGTGTAGTTGCTGTCGTCCTGGAGGTAGAGGATGTCTCCGCTCGGGCCGACGTTGCTGCCGCCGCCGTGGACCCCGATGCCGCCGGAACCGATGCCGGCGTAGGCCGGCATGGCC
>ENA-ORUN01001635-ORUN01001635.1-human-gut-metagenome-genome-assembly--contig:-NODE-1635-length-20561-cov-3.050180_pt1 | contig 20561 bp, 36 predicted proteins | sample MGYA00242080_ERZ509209 | MGnify/ENA primary metagenome ERZ509209 (study PRJEB26280, sample SAMEA2338786) | human gut metagenome | biome: human gut; feature: human-associated habitat; material: faeces... | reverse complement strand
ATGAAAGGAGATGATACAGTGTCACCTGTAAAGGGACAAAAAGTTAAAGATGACCCAATCAAAAAGCTTGTTCATTTCAGGGCAAACGAGGAAACAATAGAACAATTGAATTACGTTTCCGATAAAACAGGAGTGAGCAAATCTGAGGTCATTAGAAAAGGTATTGAGATTCAATACAAAAAGTTAAAAAAATAGAGTGTTGCCCCGCTACCAACGAACAAAACACTCTACCACCAGAGAATCTCTGACATGAAATATTGTATCATATCCGAGGTTCTCTTTCAATAAAAAATGAAAGGAACGAAAAAAAAATGGACAAATTTTTAGAGGTAGTATATTCCAGTCAGATAGCAGAAAGCGCAGAAAAGGGCGATAAGTGTATAGAATTCTTTCAGCCGCTGATGGACGAGATCAAAGAAATCGTAAACGAAAAGGTTTATGAGAGGTTGAGCGAACTTTTCATGGCGTGTGCTTCCAAAAATGACAGCTATTACGCCGTGGAAGGAATGAAACTGGCAATCAGTATCATGGACGGAAGCTATATTCCGCAGGTGTAAGGGAGGAAAGGTTGATGGAAGAGAACAGAAAGAAAATTCACGAGATGGTTGACTGCATGAACACTGACGGAATGCTTGCCTATTGGGAGACATTCATGAGACGCTGGTTAGAATACTGGGGACATGGATGCTTGGACAGTATGGAAAAGAAAGGCGGTGTGCAGTAATGGAAGAATTTGCAAAAATGATTTATAAGCAGTGGTGTAATTCTGATGAAGTTAACAAAATTGCATGGGATCAAGGATATGACGATGCATGGAGAAAAGTTTATGAGGTTCTCAATGAAGACCTTGCACTTCACATTGAACAGTCTGTAAATAAGCAGGTATGGAACATTCAGGAAAAAGCATTTATCGCAGGTTTTGGTTATGCCTGTAAGTGCCTGTCGAATGGAAAAATTGAATTGGGAGGTGCGAAGTTATGACTGATATTCAGATTTTCAATAATCCGGATTTTGGAGACATCAGAACCGTTGAGATCGACGGAGAAGTGTGGTTTGTTGGGAAAGACGTTGCGGAAGCTCTGGGATACGAGAAGCCATCCGATGCAGTTAGAAAGCATGTTGACGACGATGATAAAGGTATCTCCAAAATGGAGACCCCTTCTGGAATGCAGAATATGACAATTATCAATGAATCCGGTCTCTATGCGCTTGTTTTCGGCAGTAAACTTGACTCTGCAAAGAAGTTCAAGAAGTGGGTGACATCAGAAGTCCTACCGGCAATTAGGAAGAATGGCTCTTACACCATGCCGATCAGCACCAACGATAAGATTATGCTTCTGGCACAGGGGCACATGGAGTTGCAGCAGGAGGTTGACAGCATTAAGAAGGACATGGAGAGTCTGAAAATGGATTTACCGATTCTTCCAGTAGAAGAAGACCGGATAACGTCTGCTGTAAAGCGCAAGGGACTGGCTGTAATGGGAGGTAAGACCTCTAATGTGTACCGGGATAAATCCATTCGTCGGAAGGTGTATCAAGGTATATATGCTAATCTGAAATATAATTTTCAGATCAAGACGTACCGGGCATTGAAACGGAGTCAGGTGGACAAGGCTATTGATATCATCAATAACTATCAGCCGCCGTATGTTCTTGCAGAACAGATAGATTCCGCAAATGCACAGCAGACCTTGATATTCTAGGGAAAAACTGCTATAATAAAATCAAATTCAGCCGAATCCATCAGCTCCGCCCGGCTTGTCGTTGAGGGGAGAACGGGGCGAAAAGGATAGGACGAACCGAGCAAGGACGGCAAAACGGAAAATTATCTGCCGGGAGAGAATCAGAAGGATCTGTATATTTTGAAGTTCCAGAAGATGCCGAGAGCGTTGAACTTGAATACGATATTAACTTTTGGCAGAGTGACAAAATTATATTTGTTGGAAAGTGACAATTTAAGGGCAGAGAAATCTGCCCTTTATTTTTTTGTTAGGTCAAAGTCCTGCTTGAAAAATTTTTTGCTTGTTTCGTTGCTCAATGTAGTTGCACAGGGCGGTTTGCGCCGCCCTAGTTGGTGAACTAACTGAGAACATGGCGAATAAGACTCATCTAAAAGGATCTGATGAAATTATTCCAGGACATTTTAGTATTACACCTCGTATAACACATTTTGGATGGACAGCTTCAGGCAAACTTGTTGTAACAGTATACGGAAAGACTGGATATATTTCAGCCTCATTTACGTAATGATTCATTCGGTTTTATATGATTGTAACCGTATGCCAATCATTTTTGTATCAATTCTCATATAACATCCAAATTATACGGTCGATTCAGTTGAATATATTTCTACGAGATTCTTTTATCAACTTTATTAAGATTCATATGAAAATGATACTGCATATGTGCCAGACTTTACAGCATTTCCTCCACCAATTTCTACGTGAGTATGTCCATCAGTATAACGTAAATTGATTGCACGTACACTTGTCACATAATCTACTGCATATATTGGAATATTAGATAATTCACTTCTAGGAACAAAAGAAAGGTCGCCTAATACATCACCAGGATTAAGTTCTATTGATAGGTATACAAGGAAATAAACATTAACCAAATGACCATATTTAACAACATTTGGTGCTCCTTGCAGTTGCACAATCGAATTATTTGATGATGTAAATGTTCCGTATTTAACCTCCATCTTCTCATTTAGTTCACCAATTTCGTCTAACAAAGTTGTTTTCCTAACTTGGCTTTCATCCCATTCTCCTGGATCGTGATCAACTTTAAATTTCCATAATTTATTATTGTGAATTTTAACCGCCCCAGCTAAATATTTAGTATTCTTGTTAAATTCATCCCCCATGTCATCGTATGCCTGATTAACAGCAGCATTGGTTTCATTCATGTTCTTTGCAGAGAAAGTGCTTCCAACAGATTGATAATCAGTAACATCTTCCAGAGATTTTGTTCCGTTGCTGTTTTCGGTAACATTATACTGCCGTTTTCCGTTCATAGATTCTGCTAAAATATCATCTGTAAAATTTGTTTTTAATGCCATTATACTTGCACTCCTTTCATATTTCCAAATCTAAAAGCCAATCTTATAAGTCCGGCTTTTTGTCTGTCTAATAAATTGTACATGTTTAGTATTGCTGACTCTATTCTGTTCAGTTCATCGTATGTAATAAATACACCATTTGGTACAAATGTCTGTCTGTCACCAAAATCTTGAGTAAAAATATTTTGATTTATTTTCTCAAGATTTTCTTCAAATTTGTTTATTTCGCTTGCGTAGATATAATCTACATAGGTTTTTTCTGTACCCATGTCTCGTGTGTCAAAAGACATATAAAGAGTTTCCGCTTTATCTTTCAGAAAATCCAGGTTTCCTTTTATGCGGTTGTAATCAGATATATTAAATCTGTCACTGACCGCCCAATTTGTTTTTGGTTGAATCCACGCCATATTACAACACCGCCTTCCTTGCTTTTAATGATCCGCTCCATGCACCAGTAAACTTTAATTCGTTCTGATAAGCACGCACCATTGTATTTTCTCTGTTTTTTAGCTCTAAAAAGAAAAGATCGTTTGCATCAGTCCTCGGATCTCCGTTCCATGATATTTCATATTCCACATCACCTAAATAGTATGTAGACAACCATTTTTCAATGTCCACAGCCATTTCTAATGAGCTTACCAGAGGATTTTTCCATGTTTTTTCGGTTCCTGTCTGATTGTGAATTTTTGAATAGGTTTGCGTATCTTGCAAATATTCTTGCCCACTTACAGAAATCCTCACTTTTTCTCCTACGTTTCCGACAATATTTACTTTTACAAAATAGCTGCTGCTATCAATGATTGACACTGTTGTATTAGCAGATTCCGTGGATACTGAGAATCCGTAAGAAGCTTTTGCAAGATATACTGTATACTCCTGTGTTGCTGATTCTAAAAGCACCTCTTCCGATGTAAGCTCTTTTATGGCTTCTGGATTTTCTTTGTAAAGAGTTCTTTCTACGGATATAGATTTTATTCTTTCTTGCCGTGTTTCTCTTGGAGAAGTAGAAAGATTAAAGTCTCTGGATAAAACGTAATCAGTTGAATCTCCAAATACAATATTGTCTAACGTTACTCTGGCATTTGGATGCCCTTTCGTAAATTCAATTTCTACTTTGTCGAATCGGTCTAATTGCCCAAGGTATCCTTGTTGTAATTCTGGATTTGACACGGTGTATTCTAATACAATGGTTCCCAAGTAAGAAGTTTTTACTGAGTATTCTGCCGGAGCAACATTCCTAAAATAAATCATCATTCCGTAGCAGATATATCCTGATTCTAATGTGATCGTGATTTTCGGATTTTTTTGAAAATTACCATTTTCGTCAGCCAATTCGCTACTTACATATCCTATATTTTCGATGTATTCGCCATTTTCTGGTAGAAATTTTAAAGTCCCGTTCACAGAAGAAAAATCGTTACTTCCCATTGCATATGCATCTTTTTTGTTGTAACTAAGTATGTTTTGAGACCTGCTAAACTCGGTTTCTCCGTTCGTTTCTGCTGTCATATCAGGGACAAAAGATGATTTGATGTTAATTCGCCCTTTCCGATCCACGATTAAAACACAACGTCCGGCATTAGATATAATCTGTAATGCTTCAGAATGCTTTACTGCCGGAACAGGATTGCATACGATTACGCTTTTCAAATATTCGTCTATATAGTATTCCTCATCCTTCATTCCGGCATCTGTGAAAACATCAACAGCCAAGTCATATAAAGATATTCCGCTGTTCCGATATAAACCATTGTAATACATGGTATTTAACTTCCAGTAAAACACATCAACCATGGTAAATTCTGCTTGTACATCGTTTGCGCTCCATGACTTAAGGTATGTAGTAATTTCTGGAACCCATTCAATATCACCTTTTCCAGTTACATCGTATCCAAACGTGACTTTCATTTCCTGCCCTTGTTCGAGATATGCAATAGCTGATTCAGAATTTTCAGGACTGTAATATAGGTTCTGGTTATCCACAACAAGGGTCATGTCTTGGCTTGGTACAGATTCACAAATAGGAGATACAAAATCTTTATAAGAAAAAGATTTGACCTCGTTATTTGAGAAAGTATTGGAAATTCCGCAGGTAAACTGTAAAATCCGCATTCGTCCCTGCCCATTAACCATGGACAGCGGTGTTATCCGCAGGAACGTCACCGCATCGAATGTGTCCTCAGTAACAAATACGTTTCCTGAGTTTTCATAGGTCTTCGTTCCATTATCTGACTTGATTGTAAAAGATGTTGGGTAATATTCTCCAAAGTTAATAGTGAGTCCTTTAATATCAGCAAAGTTTCCAACAAAAGAGATATATATTGATTCCAAAAGTCCAGAAGTTACTATTCCGTTGTTATAAAAATCATAATCAGAATATTCTTCCGGCAAAAAATACATTGTCCCATCAACTTTAGAAAAATCTTGCTCCATAGTTGCATATATTTTCTTTGCGGTATTGTCCTTGAAAGGAGCGGTATTGTTTGCAAAATAAGCAAAATCATTATTGCTATCATCCGCAAGTACATTTTCTGTAGCAATTGAACTGACAATTCCAATTCTGGCAGATATATACCCTCGGTTCCTGAATGGCTTCTTCATTGCGTCTTTGTATTCTTTACTTACATTTTGCATGTTAATCACTCCAGGCCTGCATCAATAAGATTAAATTTACAATTCTCGTACTTTGTAATAATGTGAGAATCTTGGTCTGCAAATAATGGAACACCGGTCCTGTCTCCAGGATACATTGTAACGGTGATCGGCTTTCCTGTCCGGTAGTCCTCAAAAGTTACCGGCACATAAAATGGTTCTACTGCCTTTAACATTCTTTGCCATGTTTCTGCATCCAGCATTGCCCATTCCAGATTGTTCAGTTTAAAAATGTCTCTTCCTACTCGCTGCCCAATAACTGAGTTATTTGCGTTTCGTCCGGCATTTACCGTCGTGCTGATGATATACGAAAATCCAACCCTTGGACACGGGAAGTCTACTCCATTTACGTTCAAAAACGATGACATTCCTCCGCCTGATCGCATAGTTCTTATTGCCATGTAGGCACCTCCGTTCTTGGCAGAAGTGCCCTTAGGCAGTCTGCCAGTATCTTTTTCTGGTTAGCGGATACCTACATCGGTGGTATCCGGTTTATGTTCTTACTGAATTTCACATTTAAGCGGCAAATACGATATGAATCTGCTATTCATCCACGGTTTTTCCGGCGTTCCAAATTCTTCACTGTCTTCTGCGGTCCAGATAAAATTACCGACAACATACACAGCTTCTCCATCAGCCGGCATGTTCTTCACAAACCCATTTTTCCTTTCTAATTCATATTTTCCTATTCTGATTAAATTTCTTTTAGACAATTCAAGGTAATGTGAGAATGTTCCATCGCAAATACACCTGTCTCCACACCATCCGTCAAAATCTGTTTCCGGATCATACTTTATCTTCACTTCAAACTTTTCTCTTGTATCTGGGCGAGTAAATTCAAGACTCCACAAATTTTCACCGCATTTTCCCTTGTAGAATAAATATTCAAGCACCTTGTCTGCACCAAATTCAAAGCAGTTTTTCTTCAAGTCCACTTCTTTCTTTACAAAATCCAATGATTTCCCCATAACCAATCATACCTCACTATTCTATCAATTTCGCTTTTAAATTCCGGCGGATATAGCCGGACATAAAGTGGGACAGGCTCTTTTCTATGCCCTCCCGGTAGTTCGTCTGCATGTACATATCAATTAGCGGAATATACTGGTCTAGCGTCCACACATCATCCATGATTCCATATTCGTCCTCATCCTGATGCAGGTAGTTGTATACGATATTGCTAATAGCCGGTCGTGTGAGTGGCTTATGCGGCTTTCCTTGTGTTCTGGCATATTCATTTACAAAGTATTCGGTTATGTCTTTCAGTTCTTCTCTAAAGCTGCTAACAGGTGTTTCTCCTTCTTCCGTCATTGCCTCGTCAATGGCTTTTATGATTGTAGGAGATAACGTACCACCTTTGGATGAGGGAGAGACCTCTTTTTCCCTCGAAAAAGAGCATACTCTCATACTTTTATTTTCTTTTTTATTTTCTCTTTTAGTATTTTGTATGTTAGTATTTAATTGTGCGGTTGTTTCCAATATTGGTTCATCCTGCGTTGGATTTTCCAACTTAGGTGAAACCGTCTTAGGCTCTACAGATTTTTGATAGACAGTATAAACCGTTCCGCCAAGTGTACCATTTTTATTTCTTTCCCGCTCTCTGGTAACATATCCGCTGTTTATAAGCTCTGTTAAAGAACTTCTGACTTTATCTTTTCCTTCTTTGACAATTTTTGTAAGTCCTTCCACTGTATAATTCCAATTGTCCGGCAGACTTAGCATCGTTATAAGCAATCCTTTAGCCGATAACGATATTTCCTTGTTTTTGAGGATTTCATTTGGAATTGTTGTGAAATTCTGTGTCAGTTTTACTACTACCTTTGCCATATACTCTACCTCCTACAAATAGACTCCTACATTTATGAAAAACAACTGGCAGGCGGTGTAGGATTTCCGCTTTTCGTGTTGCAATCACTAGCCAGTTGGTTTTACCAATTTCAGACAAACAAAAAACGCCCACCAGACACAGTATCTCTACCATGTCCAGTGAGCGTGATTCTCAAAATGTTTGCCGTCCTTGCTCGATTCGCCCTATCCTTTGCGCCCCGTTCTCCCCTCAACGGCAAGCCGGGCGGAGCTGGCGGATTCGGTTAAATTTGCTTATATTATAACATTTTTTTCACTTTATATCAAGAAGTTATTGGTCGATTACTAATGCAACATAACCGATTGCATTATCAATGTCAGATTCGGAGCACCTGAATCTGTTATCCCGGATGCTCAGATATTCGTAGTGACCGTTGCCACATGAATGCCGTCTGACAATGAAAACGTTATCACCATAAATGATAACACTGTCTTCGGATGGTTTTGGATACCGGTCGTTTGCGATCAGAAGAATGTCATATGGAGTGTAGTGAGGCATATAGTGATCCACGGAGGTTTTTATACCCATAAAAATTTGCGGTTTGATATTTTGCGGAATATCGGTGATATCAATGGATTCAAAATCACCGGAAATATGTAGCGTGCCGTCCGGGTGCTCTTCCAGATTCATGACAGGGACAGTCTTGCACCCTTGCCTGAAACCGCCATTGGAAAGCTCATATTGACGATGGATAAACCAACGGATAAAATACTGGTAGTGCTCAGGCATTTCACGGAACATGGATATGCAATCCATATTTTCTTCTGAAAAAGTATCCAGACCGATCAGCTCATCGAGAGTTACACCGATAGCTTTTGCTAAGAGGGCGGCAGTGGACAGCTTGCAATCTTTTGAGTTCTGGTACAACAGATTTTTAAGCGTGTCAAATGAAATACCAGCGGATTCAGCCAGCTCATGAATGGTAATGTCTGAATACTTTAAGCAAACATCCAAATTGTGACGTAAATTTGCTGTTAAGACGGCATTATCTCTGGTAAAATATTCTGATAATTCATACAAGTTTTCTTTTTTCATGACCTTTTACTCTCCTTATTTGAATGATAAAATGGCAATGTCTTCAAAAGAAGACAATCAACTTCTGGCTGGGGGAGCACTAATCCGCATGGTGTTCCCTCATAATATAAATTTTACTTTTTTAGAAAAAATCTGTCAATATTTCCAGATGCCCAATCGTTTTACATATTACTGCATAATTCGACATAATTTGATATATATTGGCAAAGCAAGAACATATGTTCTACAATTCTATTGAGCTACTTTACGGCACATGCGGATTTCTGATTGGAGGGTTTTTAGTGAATGAGAAGGAAGTTTACAGGGAACGGATTATTGAGATGGTGAAGAAAATTGACAATATTGATTGGCTAAAAGCAGTATATGCACTTTTGAAAAAATTGTTAGAATAGAGAAAAGACAAGGGATTGCGCATGTCCCTTGTCTTTCTTTTTACTTGTTCTTCTCGGCTATTGAGTCGATCAGCTTTTCAAGCACTCCCCACTCGGATTCGTCCAGTTTTGATAATGCGGATACAAGCCTACGTTTGAAGCTATCTTCATCAGTTTTTAAGACTTCTCCGATCAAGTCACCGATCTGTTCATCTTTGCTTTTCTTAACGAACATTTCCCCTTCACCAGTTCGTAGCCAATTTTCATTAACTTCAAATTGTTTGCAAATCAATGCAACTGCTGCATCACTGGGAATGCTTCTGCCCATTTCGTATGTGGCAACTGTATTTCTTTTTACTTTCACAGCGTCAGCAAATTCCTGCTGAGTCAATCCGAGAGCATTGCGAATTTCTTTTATTCTCTCATGCATTTATTCATCCTCCTTTCTGCAAAATTATAGTAACATAAAATGTTGAAAAAATCAACAAAAATATCTTGACAATTGTTTTATTGCGACTTATAATTGTTTTACAGTCAACAAAGAAAGGGGATGAAATGATGAAAAAACCAAGTATTTCAGATGTTGCATTAGTGATTTCAATATTTACTTTGCTGCTTCAGATATTCTGCCATTTTATTTTACCAAAGTTTTGACGAACTCAATGATTTCTGAATGGTGAACAGCAAATTCCATAAAAGCGCAGGCAATGGCTACAATTACAGAAATCCAGCCTTTAATATCAGCTTTACTTGATGTTTTCAAGGCAGTATTAGCTTGAACTTTAGAGCTTTCTGCAATCTCTTTAGCTGATTCGGCTTGAGACTTGGCAGACTCAGCCATGTCGTGAAGTTCCTTGCTTGTCTTTTCGAGATAAGCAGATTGACTTTCTATAAGCTCGTATAACGATTTTTCGCCTTCGTGCTTAGGGAATTCGATATCAGGGATTTTGTAATGTGGAAACAAGTCATCCGTATTTGGGTGGTTTGGCACGTATTTCATAATAGCCTCCAACGTTTTTTGAAAACATTATATCACAGGAAGGAAGTGAATTGAATGAGTGAAAGAGAAAAACAGGTAGTCGAGAAGCTGAAAGAAGCAATTCCGAAGATGTCAGATTTTGACAAGGGTTACATTCTTGGAAAAGTTGAGAGCATGGCAGAACAAAAGCAGAAAGATAAGCTCGACAAGAAAGAGTAGGTGGTCAGATGCGTAATGCACCATGTCTGAACTGCGAACGGAGAGGATGCGGAAGCTACCATGATGAGTGCGAGAAGTACAAGGCATTTGTTGAAGAACAGAATATTTTGAAAAACAAAAGGATGGAAGCAAACACTAAAGTAGTCCCGCAGAGACCGTATCGCAGACATAAGGTAACACCGATTAAATGCCATAAGAGATGAAGAAAGGAGAAGTGAATGGCAAATCATATGGAAGAAATCCAGAAGAGCTATTTTGAAAATCTTTCAAAAGATTTATGCAGTACCTGTGAAGGGTCACAGTTCATGGCAAAATACATGACTTCGAGAAGTGCTATCTCTGATTTGGAGAAAAAGGTGCTGGAAGTAATCAAAGATAGCGACATCTCAACAGCAGAAGCCATCGGCTTCATGGAGTACATGAAACATGTAATTACCAAATGTTCGTGTCCTCGAAACAAATAAAAATTTCGTCCCCATTGTTGTCTTTTTCAGAATCAGGTATTTGAGAAGCGGTTTTCATCAAATCAACAACTTTGTCAGAGAAAGACGGGATTTTCCCACAGTTAGGACACGAAATCTTATCCAAGGACAGTGTGTTGCTAATTGTGTAGGAACAGTAGCAGGAACATTTGATTTTTAGACCTAAAGTCATATGATGTGACCTCCTTATAAAAGATAAGGAAATTATACCATGAAAGAAGGTGAATGGAAATGAATGAGTTATTGAACGTAAATTTTGATACGCAAACCGTATCGGCGAGAGAACTGCATGAGCAGTTGGAAATCAGCAAAAGATTTTCTGCTTGGTTTGAGACAAATTCACAGGGATTTGTTGAGGGAGAAGATTTTACCAGCGTACTTAAAGGTACGGAGGTTCAGAACAATGGTGGAATACAGGTTAGAGAATTGCAGGACTACAATCTGACAGTTGATATGGCAAAGCACTTATGCCTTATGAGCCGGACAGAGAAAGGTAAGCAGTGCAGACAGTATTTGCTTGATCTGGAAAAAGCTTGGAACACACCGGAGCAGGTGATGGCAAGGGCATTGAAGATTGCGAACCGAACTATTGATAGCCTGAAGGAGCATAACACAAAGCTGATCGAGGACTGTGAGCGGATGAAACCGAAAGAGATATTTGCTGATGCGGTGTCCGCCAGTAAGACCTCCATACTGATTGGAGACCTTGCAAAACTAATCTGCCAGAATGGTTGCCAGATCGGGCAGAAGAGGTTGTTCGAGTGGATGAGAGCTAATGGGTATCTGATCCTGAGAAAAGGGTCTGATTACAATATGCCGACTCAGAGGAGCATGGAGATGGGACTTTTCGAGATCAAGGAAAGCACACATCTCAATGGAGATGGGCTGAACGTGATAAGCAAAACTCCAAAAGTTACAGGAAAAGGTCAGCAGTATTTTATCAACAAATTTATGAAACAGGCGGAGGCGGTATGAAAAGGATGATAACGGCGGTGGTAATCGTAATATTGTTGTTTGCCGGTTTTGCCTTGATTGCGAATGCCGGTAGCGATCATCAGGGAGACTGGCAGGAGTACATTGAAAGACTCTGCGAGGACAAAGATATTTTGCCTGAGCTGGTGGAGGCAATGATTGAAAAGGAATCCAGCTGGGATCCGGAGGCGGTAAACGGTAACTGTGTAGGACTCATGCAGGTGAATAAAGAGATCCACAAAGAGTTGATAGGCGACCGTGATATGACAGATCCATACGACAACATTTACGTGGGAGTAACGATTCTGGAAGAACTGCTTCACAAATATGGTGAAGCGGCACCGGCATTGATGTTCTATAACGCAGGATATTCCGATAATTACGGAGTAGGAGCGTATGAGGACGGAACATTTAGCAATTATGCTGATGAGATTTTGAAGCGTGCAGCAGAGTTAGAAAGGCTGCACGGGAAATAGGAGGAAAGACATGTCAAAAAATAAGCTGTTTTTATTTGAGTCTGAAATGGAAGGATTAAAAGGTTCTACATACAGAATCGTATCAGGAGTCAGATCAATGATTCTGAATGGTGCGGTACGAAAACTGTACCAGACAATGCCGAAAAATTTTAGAGGCATCAAGAAAATTTTACAGGAGGTATAGACCATGACAATTTATATTCCGGAATTTTGGGTAGGCTTTATTGCCTGCATTATTGCAGAAGTTACAGCAATCGTGGCATATACCTGGTATGTTTCGCGGAGAAAGAAAAGATGAAGCAACCGAAACGCCTCACAAGAGAGCAAAAAGAAGCTGTGGCAGCATCCAGGCTAAATCCAAATAATTGGATGCTGGCAGGAGAAACAGAATTTTACTTAAAAGTGATCCATAAAGAGAGCGGAATCATTCGATCCGTGGATAAATTCAGAAGATTAAGGAGAATAAGATGAAAAAGGAAATGACAGTGCAGGAATGCGTAGAAAGATTTGAAAAGAGTGGAAAAACCGTTGAAATCAATGACGGGAAGGTTGAGTATGCGGAGGACGAAAAATGAAGGAAGTCGAGCTTAGAGAAGACGAATATGTCTGTATCAGAAAAGACACATACGACAGACTTCTTGACATCGAAACAAGAGTTGATGTTCTTGTTGATTTACTGGCAGCAGATAAGCATGTCGATGTAGAACTGGAATTGAGGATTCTTGGAACAGAATTAGCAATCACAACAGCAAATGAGATAAAAGAAGAAAGAGAGAAAGAATATGAAGCTTATAAAAATGGTTCTTCGCAACTTCATGGCGTATAAAGAAGTTGAGATTGATTTCTCTGATGTTACTAAAATTTCAGGCAGGAATGGTGCTGGGAAGTCCAGTATTGCAACAGCATACACATGGTGCTTATTTGATTGTGACTACAATCTGAAAAGCAGTCAGACAGTTCGTAGGGAAGTTACAGGATCTCCGGTAATGGATTCTGATGTAGAAGTAACACTGATATTCGATCTGGGTGGAAAAGAAATTTCCATGCGAAAGGTACAGCACCGGACAATCAGCAAGGATGGAGTGTCTTATAAAGATGATAATAAATACTTTATCAATGATGTTCCAAAGAAAAAGGCTGAATTTGAATCATATCTTGGAATTGATATGGGACTTTTGAAAAGCTGCTCGAATCCGGAAGCTTTTTTAGTAAAAAAAGCAGATGAAATGAGAGCATATTTGTTTTCTCTATCAAAAGAATTTTCAGATTTGTATGTTTGCTTGGAGAACGAAAGTCTTCATGGACTGGCAGAAAAACTGAAAGATTACTCGGCAGAGGAATTGTCCGCAATGAACAAGAAAAAGAAATCAGATATTGAGAAAGAACTTCCGGTTCTGGATGGGCAGATCAAAGAGAAAGAACGAGACATCAAGTTAAAATCCGACATGGATGTGTCTGATCTGGAATTGCAGAGAAATACACTGAAAGAACAGATTGCAGAGAATCTGAAAAAACAGGCTGATAGTCAGAACATTTTGAAAGATTATGAAGCTGCGACTGACGGAATTATGGAGCTGAAATTCAAACTGTCAGATATGCAGAATCAGGCGAATAATGCTCTTTCTGAAAAAGTCAGGGAAATCAGGAGCGAGATTGCAGAAAAAACAGCCGAAAAGCGGAGATTAGAAATTGAGTCTGACAATTACAGCCGGAAAGTAGAAATATTGACAGATTCAATTAAGAGATTGACCGAAGATAAGCAGAAAATGGCTGAACTTTGGAAGCAGGAGAAAGCAAGAGTATTTGACGAAAACAGTACCGTGTGCGTCTACTGCGGGCAGGAATATCCAGATGACAAGAAAGAACAGCTCCGGTCAGAGTTTGCTGTCAGAAAAGAAGCTGAGTTAAAACGGATTACCGATAAAGGAATGTCGCTGAAAAAGACGATTGAAGAAGATGAACAAGAAGTCGAGAAACTGAATGATTCTTTGAAAGAGACAACTGAAGATATCAGAAATATCGAAGAAGAGATTCGACTTCTCAAAGAAAAAGAAGCAAAAATTCCGGTTGCTGCGGATATTTCCGGTAATGAAGAATATAAGAAAATTCAGGACCAGATTGCTGAAAAGGAAAAGTACCTGGAACAGTTTGGAAACGCTTCTGATCTGAAAGGACAGATTAAACAGGAAGAATCGGAGCTAAACGAACAGCTGAGAGCCTGCGAACAGAAAATTGCACAGTCGGATACTTCCGCAGAAGAAGAACGACTGGAAGAACTGAAAGCAAGAAAGCTTGACCTGGGGCAGAAAAAGACGGATGCAGAGCATATACTTGACCTTCTGGCAGAACTGGAAAAGAAGAAAAACGAGCTGATTTCTGATGAAGTCAACAGCCATTTTGGACTGGTTAAATGGAAGTTGTTCGAGAATGCAAAGAACGGCAATTATAAATCTGTATGTATTCCACAGATTGATGGAAAGTCAATTCTGACCACCATCAGCAATAAGGGAAACCGGATTCTCGGGAAACTGGATATTTGCCGGAGTATCCAGAAAATCGAGGGCATTTCAGTTCCTATTTGGTTGGACGATTGCGAGTCGTTAGACTCTGAAAATCAGAAGAAGGTTATTGATATGGTGGACGGACAGCTGATTATGCTGATCGTAAATGATGGAAAAGAATTAAAAGTGGAGTGAGAAAGAATGACGCTATATTTTTATGAATTGGACAGGACGTATGCATTTCTGAACGGAACTGGGATAAAAATTCGGAAATGCGAAGCAAAAGAAAGACCAAAAACATACGTACCGTTGAATGAGAAGTTTTTTCCGAATTATGTATACTCTGTAAGAAAAGAAGAGATAGGGGAAGTACTGAATGGAAGTACGGTTATTTTGGAAAAGCCGGATTTTGAACTTGCAAAAATAATTTTTATGAAAAGGTTGAAACTTGAGATTCAAAAAAAGGAAAAAGAATTAGAACGCCTGGAAAAAATTTATGATGCAGTTTTGGAAAGCGAGGAAAAATAAAATGGCAAAATTTAAAGTCAGACAGGACGCAAATTATGCAGTAGGGCATTTGCGCTACGGTCACAGAGAGGGAACCATTGAAGCTGATTCGAAAGAAGATGCTTTAAACAAGCTGAAAAATGATGGATATACAGACTATCTTGATTTTGTTTTAGATGATTATGAGCTTGAGGACGTTGATTACAGTGGCAATGATTTTGAAATCGAAGAAAGTGAGGAGTAAAAATGAGTAAAGCATTGGATATGGCAAGATAACTGGTTAAGAAGCTGGAAGAAGAGGAAAAACAGTCGAAAGTGCAGCTTTCAACTTTGAATCCGGGAGATGTATTCAAAATTGGAGAGCATGATTTTATTGTACTGACGCAGTACAGAGAGGAAACGGCAGTAATTTCCAAAGGATTCATGGCTGAAAATGTGAAATTTGATGATGATTCGAGAAACTATAAAGAGTCAAATCTGAAAAAGGTTATCGAAAATCTGATCCAGCCGGTTATTGAGAAGGAAGTCGGATCAAAAAACCTTATTGAGCATGAGGTTGATCTGACAAGTGTAGATATGCAGGACGAATTAGGAAGAGATAGATGCAAAGTCAGGCCTATAACATTTGATGAAGCACGACAGTATAACGATTTACTGGTTAATAAAAACCTTAAGGCTTTGTGGTGGACGTGCACACCTTGGAGCACAGAAGACAGAGGATGGAAATATTCAATTTCCGTTGTTGCTCCGACTGGCGATGTCAACTACGACCGTTGCTACAGCTGCCTCGGTGTTCGCCCATTCTGTATCTTTTCTTCTGCAATCTTTGAATCAGAGGAAAAATAAATGCCAGAAACAGAACTGAAAGTAATTCTGAAAGCAAAAGATCTGGCAGAGCATACTTTGCAGGAGGTGATTAGGTACGGGAAATAGATTTAATAAAAAACACGGGTTTTCTGACTCAAGGTTATATCGTATATACAACAATATTAAAAGTAGATGTTATAAAACGTATGCGAAAGAATATGAAAATTATGGTGGAAGAGGAATTGGAATGTGCGATCAATGGCTAGGAGAAAATGGATTTGTAAATTTTTTAGATTGGGCATTGAAAAACGGATATTCGGAAGAATTAACTATTGACAGAATTGATAATAATGGAAACTATTGTCCAGAAAATTGTAGATGGGTAACTAGTTTGGTTCAAAACAATAATAGCAGACATGCGAAATTTATTGAGTATAACGGAAAGAAAAAAAGCATATCTGAATGGGCTAGAATTATAGGGATTTCCAGAGATTCGTTAGCAAAGAGATTACATATGGGATGGAGCATTGATAAGGCATTGAGTACGCCTATTGATAAAAGATATTCAAGAAAATGCTAATGTTATATTCGATGGATTTATATGTAAAAGAATTATTGGAGGAGTAAGTAATTATGGCAGATACACAGGTAACAGTAACAGAGGAAAAGAGAGAAGTATCAAGAAATAAAGTAACGGATTACAGCCTTGGAATTTTTGGAACGTCAGATAACTTCATTATGGCTATGCAGATGGCAAAAGCATTGTCAAGCTCCACAATCGTTCCTCAGACGTTCCAGAGAAATGAAGCAAATTGTCTGATTGCTATTGAGCAGGCACAGAGATTACACGTAAGTCCTTTGATGGTAATGCAGAATCTCAATGTGATTCAGGGAAGACCGTCATGGAGTTCCAAGTTTTTGATTGCTGCGATCAATAACAGCGGAAAATTTGATACGGAATTACAGTTTGAGGAGAAAAAGGACAAGGATGGAAAGCCATTTTCTTGCACAGCATGGGTAATGAAGAATGGTAGAAAAGTTGAAGGAATGACGATTGACATGGACATGGCGAGAGCAGAGGGATGGCTTGGAAAAAACGGAAGTAAATGGAAAACCATGCCACAGCTGATGCTCCGTTACAGAGCGGCATCTTTCTTTTCTAGCCTTAATTGCCCAGAGCTGACTATGGGTCTGTACACAAAAGAAGAGATTATTGACGGTGATTTCAAAGAGTACAAGATCGAAGATGTACAGGAGCAGGCTCATGAAGAGATCGTTCAGAATGCAAATTCTATGGATTTTGAACCGGAAGAAACTGCTGGAACAGTGACCGAACCGGACGGGCAGCAGGCAATGCCGGAGTTCATGAAGGAGGGATAAAATGAGAGTAATTTCACAGGATGGAACGATTGATGTTCCGTATGAAAATTTTGTATTTGGAATAACTTTAGATAATTATATATCGGCGGTTATGGATACAGCAGTAAGACCAACTGGAGTTGTGAATGGAATTATGGCTAAATATTCATCCAGAGAAAAAGCACTGAAAGTAATGGAATTGTTGAGAGAAGCGTATATCAGTATGCCTATCGTAATGCAGAATGTTGATGTTTCAGGAGATGTGGCAAAGGAATTTGAAAGATTAGGGAAATGTGGTTTGATGGTACGAGCAGGAGGAGAGCCACCAAAAATAGAGTACATTAACAATGCTGTTTTCCAGTTTCCGGCAGACGATGAGGTGAAAGTATGACTCTTAAAGAACGGGTGATTGTAGAAGCCTACACAGGTTATTGTATGACAACCGGAGAGGAAAGAGAAGAACTCTATAAATACATAGCGAATGCTATGGGAAGACCGATTTTTTCTCATGAACTTGCAGATGAAGAAATTCTAAGCGAATTGCACGATAAAGTTAAAACGGATTTTATCAGGCTTTGCAGAGGAGAGGATGTAGAAGCATGATTTTAAAAACCGTAGAGAGTGGAAGCTCTGGCAATTGCTATTTGCTCATTGCAAACAGCGGAGAAAAACTAATTTTGGATTGTGGAGCACTAGCAAAGGAAATTAAGAAAGGGCTGAACTGGGAAATCAGAAATGTTTCCGGGTGCGTTGTAACACATCAGCATGGGGATCATGCGTGCTCAGCCAAGTATCTTTCTAATATTGGAATACAAGTATTTGCTCCTTGCTTAGGAAATGCTTCTGCAAACTTCAAGGGAGAATGGATTATCAGAGCTTTTGAATTGACAACGGTGGATGGCAAATGGACTCATACAAACGGTGATGGCTCTGAATGCCCGTGTTACGGTTTTTGGATTCATCATCCAGAGATGGGGACAATGATTTATGCAACTGATACAGAACTGATTAAGTGGCGGTTCAAAAATGTAAATCACATTTTACTTGGTGTTAATTATGACCCGGAATTATTATCCGGTGACGATGCAAAGAAAAACCATGTTGTCCGGGGACACATGAGCATTGACACGGCTTGCGACTTTGTGAAAGCCAATGTGTCAGATCAGTTGCAGAACGTTATTATGTGCCATTTATCGGGCGAAAATGCTGATAGTGATAGTTTTATCGAAAAGATGAAAAAAGTTGCTTATTGGGCGAATGTAGATGTTGCGGTTGCAGGGAAAAGTTGGGATTTGAAAAATCCTAGTGAGTGTCCATTTTAGAAAGGAGAATTGATATGCCGAACTGGTGCGAGGGAATGTTAAAAATCAGAGGAAAGCAGGAAGATGTATTTAATCTTCTGGCTGACAATCTTCAAGTTTGGAAAGTAGTTACCATTAGAGATGATATGCGAGAAGAACTTGACAAAGAAGCCATTGAGATAGACAGAGAAGATGAAACTATATATGTTGAAAAGACTGCACATATAAAAGGTACCCGCAGAAACTTTGTTGAGCCAAACGAAATAAATGTCTGGAAAAGAAAAGATGGAAATGCCTGTATTGCTGTGGAGTTTAGAGCAGCTTGGGGCGTAGAAAGTGAACCATACATTGAATTATCCAAAGCATACAATGTGGATATAAAAATAGAAGCATTTGAAAGAGGTATGGAATTTAGCAGATATATCCTTATCGAAAACGGCAACTTAAAAGAGGATAAAGAAACTGGATATGATGATTATGTATGGGAATGCGTAATGCCTAACCTTGGAGGTTGATTAGATGATTAAAGGCAGAAAAGTCTACGACCTATTAACTGATACTTGGAGCACAGGTTATTGGGTTGCGGATGATAAAGGGAATTATTACCCAATATGGTAGAAGAATATCCAAATTCAGAATATGAAATTGTGATTAGAAGAAAGGCGGAATGACTTATCAATAAAGTAATTTTAACAGGTAGATTCGTGAAAGACCCTGACGTTAGATACTCAAACGGAGAGAAAACAACTGCGGTTGCGAGATTTACTCTGGCAGTAGACAGGAGATTCAAAGGTGATGGAAATCCGACGGCTGATTTTATCAATTGTGTAGCGTTTGGGAAATCCGGGGAGTTTATCGAAAAATATTTCCGTAAAGGTATGAAAGCTAATATTTGCGGACGGATTCAGACCGGCTCTTATACGAACAAGGACGGAAACAAGGTCTACACTACAGATGTTCTGGTGGAAGAGATTGAGTTTGGTGAAAGCAAGAACAGCAATCAGCAGAGCGAAGCTCCGGCTAATCCAAGTAATGCAGTTAATCCAATGACTGATGAAAACGGTTTCATGAACATCCCAGATGGAATTGACGAAGAGTTACCGTTTGCTTGATAGAGAGGGTGAGAAAATGAAAAAATTTGAACTTACAGCAGAATATGTGACCAATATTTTTGGAAAGAAATTATTTAGAATCAAGGCTCTTGTGGAATTTGGAAATGTGAAAGAAGGAGACCTCGGAGGATTTGTAGAGAAAGAAAGTAACATTGATGATGACGGCAATGCATGGGGCGCCGGCAATGCACAAGTTTTCGGCAATGCAAAGATCTCCGGCAATGCACAAGTCTATGGAAATGCAAAGGTTTTCGGGAATGCATGGGTCTTCGGGAATGCATGGATCTCTGGAAATGCACAGATCTATGGAAATGCATGTGTCGCTGGAAATGTACAGATATCCGAAAATGCACAGGTATACGGAAATGCATGGATCTCTGGAAATGCACAGGTCTATGGAAATGCATGTGTCGCCGAAAATCTGGATTATGCAATAGTCGGAGGGTTTGGCAGCGAGCAGCAGACAATTACATTCTTCCGCCAGAAAGACGGATCTGTTGGAGCCAAATGCGGATTCTTTTGCAGAACACTGGAAGAATTTCGAGAAAAGGTACTGGAAACTCATGGGGAAAGCAAATACGCGCGGGAATACCTGATGATTGCTGATCTGATAGAATTACATTTTGCAGGAGGCTGTGATGGCAATGATAAAGACAACCATTCATGTCTGTAAAAAGTGCAGATTCAGTGGATGGGGTAACAATGCAAATGTAACATGTGGTTACTACACAACAACTGGTAGCCACAGAAATTGTGAAATTGGCTGGTGCGACAAGTACCAACCGAGGAAAAGGAAGAAGAAATGAAAGTAGTAGACAGATTGACCGAATACGTTGATGATCGGCATTTCCGAGTTG
>ENA-ORUN01001621-ORUN01001621.1-human-gut-metagenome-genome-assembly--contig:-NODE-1621-length-20673-cov-2.963721_pt1 | contig 20673 bp, 27 predicted proteins | sample MGYA00242080_ERZ509209 | MGnify/ENA primary metagenome ERZ509209 (study PRJEB26280, sample SAMEA2338786) | human gut metagenome | biome: human gut; feature: human-associated habitat; material: faeces... | reverse complement strand
CTTCGTAACACGTGAAACACTTTTACCGTCCGGCCGCGCCTTGCCCAATCGGGCGAGGGTGCTGGCGGGTGTGCCGCCCATGTGCTCGTAGAGTGACTCCTGCTGCCCGGTGGTCTTATACTGCTGCATCCGGCCATGGAGTACGCCGGAGGCCGCCTCCTGGTAGAGCACCAGAAATTCCGGTATGGGGATATAGATGTTCACGTTGTTGGTATAGCGCTGGCCCTGCGGCCGGTTCTTATCGTATGCCACAAACTGCAGATGCACGCGGTCCAGATGGAACCGGTCACACTTCGCCTCTACGAAACAGCCCCGCGCGTCATGGCGGAAGATCTGTGTCTGATTACTGATCGGTTCCTGTTTTTGCATATCGTTCCTCCAGTGTTTGGATCACACGCTGAATGGGTGCGGCGTCAAGCTCACGGATCAGAGGCTCCACCTGATCGGCCATGGACAGGAACTGAGGCATGAACTCTTTGCTGGTATCGTAGTTGAGGTAGAAGTCCTTGTAGACCGAGCGCCAGAATACGACCAGCAGGGCCGGGGGACAGTGTGCCTCCTCCAGCTTCCGCATCACAGAGCTGGTGCGGATAAAGAGCCGGTTCCAGCGGATGAAGAACTCATCGTCCTCAGCGATCCCGAACCGGGCCAGCCACTCGCGCACCGTATTGACGCGCTTAGCGGACCCACAGTCGATATCATTTACGATATAGCGCACCTGAATGTTGTCCAGCTGCTGCTCCAAAGGCAGGGTGCGGTCGAACCAGACGACGCGGCCCAGCGGGAACAGGGCGCAGACGGTGGGCTTGCAATCATGCACACTGCAGCGCCCATCGACCAGCAGGGGACAGGCGTTCTTCGGGCCGCGGGGGACCATATGGACAATGGGCATCCGACTGTCACGCCCGGGATAGACTTCCGAGGTCTCCTCAATGACCTGTTCCATGCTCTTACCGAACTTATGGGCGATGTTATAGATATCGCGCGGCGTGAAGATGATGGTGTCCTGATTCTTACAGCATTTGCCGCAGCGACGACATTTGAAGCGGAATGTGGAGTCCAGATCCATCAGGTGTTGTTCCAGCTCATCCGGATTGCCGCCTTCCCGTAAATACTTGTGAATATCCATGCGGATACCTCCCTGAATGTAAAGTGGGGCGGCGTCTTATCATGAAGACGCCGCCCGTAAAGTTGTACCGTATTGGTCAGAAATAGATTATTCGCACAGCATCCGCTCAAACTCATCCTCACTGATGGTGCACACGCCGAGGCTGATGGCCTTGGAGAGCTTGCTGCCGGCATTCTCGCCCACAATGAGGTAATCCGTCTTTTTGGTGACGGAGCCGGTGGGCTTTGCGCCGAGGATCAGCAGCTTGTTCTGGATCTCATCGCGGGTATAGTTGATGAGCTTGCCGGTGGCAACGACGGTCTTACCGTAGAAAGGGTTGTGGCGGGTTTCAGTCGTAGTAGACATAGTTTCTTCCTCCATGAATGTGATGTGGTCGAGCGCAGGGCGCCAGAGCTTGGCGTTCTCCACGTCTGCGTACCAGGTGTAGATGTTGTCGTGCATGATCTGGCCGAAGTCGGTTAGCTGCGTGAAGTCGAAGTTGTCCTTGATGGCCTGCTCGAACTTTGTCCAGGACCCGTGGAAGTGGGAGTTCAGGATCCGACCGGCGTGTCGACCGACCTCCGGAATGCCCAGCGCTGCGACAAACTCATTGAGATGACAGGTCCTGCGCTTATCAATGGCCTTCTGCAGCCGGGCAAAGGACTTCTCACCAAAGCCAGGCGTGGCGATGATCGCTTCTCGATGCTGCTCCAGTTGGAACAGGTCGCCGTAGTTGCGGATCCAGCCATGGCGGATGAACTTCTCCAGAGTCAGCTCGGAAAGGCCCTCGATACCCATACGGGTCTTGCTGCAAAAGTGCTTGAACTTCCGCACCAGCTTGGCAGGACAGCCTTTGTTGTCGCAGTAGAGCTGTCGGGTACCGCCGCTGCTTTCACGGATGACAAGTGGCGAGCCACAGCAGGGGCAGAGGCTGGGCAGACGGCTGACGCCGCCCGGCACACAGTTTTCTGCGATCTGCGGAATGATTTGATTTGCCTTGTAGACCTTGATCCGGTCACCGGGGCAGAGAGCCAGCTTCTGAAAGATGTCTACATTGTGCAGGTAGGCGTGATTGACCGTGGTACCGTCAATGACAACATCGTCAAAGACGCCGGTCAGACTCACCATGCCCGTGCGTGTGACTGCAAGCTCCAGACCACGGAAGGTGGTTTCAAAGAGTTCGTTCTCCCACTTGAAGGCGATCAGCCTGTGCTCGTGATGGCCGGTGGCCCCCAAAGAAGCGCCGTATTCCATGTCCTCCTGCTCAAAAATCAGGCCGTCCACGGGATAGGCGTACTGCTTGGGATCCATCCCGTTCTTCTGTGCCACGATTTGCTCTGCGGAAAGGGTGGGATCCAACAGAGTGTATGGAACCACATCAAAGCCCTGCTCGGCCAGAAAAGCCAGTTGGCTGCTCTTCTTCGCTTCCATCTCAGCGTTGCTGATCAGGTCGAAGGCGTAGAACTCCACACCGCGCTCCCGGCTTTCCTCCGCATTCAGCTTCCGTACACTGCCGGCCGCAAGGCCGCGGGGATGTGCATAGGGTTCGTCCAGCGTTTCGTTGAGCCGGTTGAAGCTGGCCCAGCTGACCACGCCTTCGCCGCGCACCTCCAAAGGTTCCTGGCAGGGGATCTGCAGCGGCACATTGGACATGACGCGCACGGTATGGGTCACATCTTCGCCGACGATACCTTCCCGGCCGCGGGTGATGGCCTGTTGCAGTGTGCCGTTTTCATAGCGGAGCACGAGGGTGAGTCCGTCCAGCTTCCAGCTCATGACCACAGGGCGGCCATCCATGAACTGCAGGATCTCTTCATCCGTCTTGACCTTTCCGGCCGAAAGCATGGGCCTGGTATGCCGTACCTCCGTCAGCTCCTCCAGGATCTCGCCCGACACCTTCTGAGTAGGGGACCCAGCGAGGATGACGCCGGTACTGGACTCCAGCTGAGTAAGCTCGTCATAGAGCAGGTCATAGTCCCGGTCGGTCATGATGGGTACGTCGTTCTTATAGTAGGCGATATCCGCCTCAGTGAGTTTTGCGATGAGCGTTTTCATTCGCTGCAACATGATGTAATTGTCCTCCAATCAGTAGATGTGGTTGTGTGCCGCTGCGGTGGCTGCAAGTATCCGTTCCGCCCACCTGAGATTGGCGGGGGATGCGGCGGCCGCGTTGTCCATGTCCAGTAGCTCAATGCGGATCTCGGGGAGATCCGGGCTGGCATAGACATTGGCCACAAGTCCTCCCTGTACCTCAATGGTAACGGTCAGAGATCCGGGTTTTGGCTGCTCTTCGTAGTCAACGCAGTGGTGCTCCTGGATGGTGATGGCCGTGCCTTTGGTACAGCCGTCCTCGCTCCAGTAGCAGCAATCGGGTGTGTCGCACTCAAAGTGCTGGGGATTTTCCATATTGTTCACCTCCTCTCAGACATGAAAAAAGAGGCCGCTGTGCCATAATGGCTGCGTCCTCATCGTTGTGGCCGTGACCGGCCTATATAAAATAAAAAGTGCCCAAAGGTCATGGTGAACCTTCGGGCACTTTGAAACACGGATACTTTGCCTTGCCTAAGCAATGCACTGATACTGTATGGCCATTATAACTGACTTTTTCCTAAAACGCAATCCCCTAATGTATGGCGCGTTTATGGATGGCTATTACTTCTTGATATAGGTCTGATTCCGGCTGGTTGGCTTATCCGGATTGCTCATAATGACCAGCCCAAACTCCAGCGCAGGCCCTAAATAGTTCTTGCGCAGAGCTTCCTTGGATTTAAGTCCCAGCAACGCCAGCAGCATATGGGCAGTATAAGGCACATCATAATCCATCACGGAAAGCAGCTTGCGTACCTGCTCTGAGAGGTGCGTGTCACTGTTTGCCGCCTGCTGCATGACAGCAGAAAGCGTCTCGTTGATTTTTTCCAGCATGAAGGCAATGAGTGTGTTGGAACTACCCTCTGTATGGCAGCGAGCGATGGCCGCATAATACCCATCCTGAAATTCATGGATACGGCTCTCGATGGGTAGATACTGGAACACGGGATTCCACTGTGTCAGCAGTGCGGTTTGCCAAAGCCGAGCCATACGGCCATTGCCGTCCACGAAGGGATGTATGAATACAAACTCGTAGTGGAAGACAGAGGATAGAATCAGTGGATGGACGGTGCTGCGCGCTTCCTGCATCCAGTGGAACAGCTCCGCCATCTGTCCATGTACCAAATGCGCGGGCGGCGCCATAAAGATGCACCGGTCGCCATCAAAAACACCCTCTTCGCCGCGGCGGAAGGTGCCGGACCCATCAACAGTGAGATAGGTCATGACCCCGTGTAGACGCTTTAGCTCGTCCAGTGAAAAGGGGTCAAAGGTGCCAATCTCATCATAAGCCTTATATGCGTTTTTAACCTCCTGGATCTCCTTCTGAGGTCCAATCACCAGCCTGCCGTCGATAACACTCTTTACCTGATCCAGCGACAGGGAGTTGGCTTCGATGGCAAGGGAGGAATGGATGGAGCGGATACGGTTATTCTTCCGCAGATGCGGCTTGCTTTCAAAACTTTTATAGTTACTGAGCTGCCCCAGCTTCTCAGAGATGCTGGAAACAAGGGATACCATCTCATTGGTAATGGTGAAAGGCGGTTGGTAGCCAGCCACGATAGAGCCCTCCTTTCATGGGGTGTATGACCATAGTATAGCACAAAGAACCATCCTTTACAACATCTTGCGTACTATCTTGCTTATTTTCTTGCGTGCGGATGGTGCTTCGCTATGTTTGTCTCTGGCTGTAAGGTCATGGACAGACCTTACAGCCAGAGCAGATGCGGTTATACTGCCAGCTCGCAGTGACAAGTAGTGGCATCGCCCAGCAGTTCCGGCAGGTACACGGCATAGCGCCGATTCAGAACCAGATAATCACTGTTGTGAGCCATAAGCGGGATCGCTTCCTGTGCCTGCCGGTCGATCAGGGACAGCAGATCTTCCTTCGTACAGCGGAAGGGATAGGATTCCGATGACCGGAGGGAGAAGTCACAGTCACCATCCAGACCCAGCAGAGCCTGTACCTTTACGGTGTCGGGAAGGGCCTGCACTGCTGCGCGCAGGGCAGTTTTTGTGTTCACGATTTGAGGGATTACTCTTGTCATAATTGTTCAGCTCCTTTACTGATAGATTTATTCTGCTGCTTCCTGCAGCGCGGATCTCATGTCTTCCAGTGCGGCGCACAGACCATCCGTGTAGGCACGTACCTCACGCAGCAGAGTCTCTACGGCCGCAGTATCCAAAAGTTCTGCTGCCTCCAGATCGAACTGCTCATAAGTCACCTCATCCGTGGCAGTAAAGGGCAGGCTGAGGAAGCCTTCCCACACCGGCAGGATAACGAGCCCATGATGCGCACCGATGCCAAGGGGATATGTCCAGCACGGATCGAGGCCGAGCTTATCCATATAGGTGGCGCGGATCTGCTCCAGATCAGTGAAACAGGCAGAGCCGGTTTCCAGCACGTGGATGACATACTCCTGCGTGAACAGATCGGTCCGGGGGATCATTTTGCCCATGTAGCTGAGATGCGTGTTGGCACAGCTGTCATCCGTGGCCGTATCCTTCAGTCGGAACGGGATATGGCTGTAAGGACTGCGCGCCTGAAGCCGCTTTTTGACATTGGCGAGCTTTTCGTCGATGGCGTTGAAGATCTGACGCAGGTGGTGGTCGCTGTAAAGATAGGTAGCGGGGTTGGAGCAGTTTCCAAGTGCCTCCAGATCCTCCAGCACACGCTGCGTGCGCTTTTCTGCAATCTTGATGAATTGCTTGTACTTTGCTTGTCCCGTCATGGTATTGTCATCTCCCTCCTTACGACGCACTGCCCAGTTCCAGAGCCTGGAGCCTGCGGATGGCAGCATACAGGGGGTCAGTGGCCATCTTCAGCAGCTCATCACTGCGGTTTCGGGAAGAGCCGTAGGGGAGGGGGCAGCGCCAGATCCAGTTGCCCAGCACATAGGCGGGCGTGTACCAGCGACTGTACTCCTCCATGGTGAGGGTGTTCCCGTGTATGACCACGGCCGGGATCCCGTAGAGGGAGAGGTTGACATAGGCCATGTGTGCGCAGGTGCGGTTCAGATCAGCTGCCTGCATTACCAGATGCTGACACGGGTTATAACCGGCATCAGCAAGTTGTTCCGCAGCGGCCAGCAACGTGATGCCGCTGCCGCAGGTGGGGTCAGTCACAGTAAAGTAGCCCTCTGGGGGAAGGGTGGGCGTAGCACCCATGGTTATACGTGCCATCAGGCGGGTCAGATCCGGTGGGGTGAAATCAATGCCGTCCTTTCCGCTCATGCCAAGCTTCTGGAAGGCATTGCCTAACCGGTCTTCCCACCGTTGCTGCTCGATATCCGTCTTGACTGCATCTGTCAGGTCACGAAGCCCGGTAAAGAGTTGCGAGCGCTCTTTTAGCTGATAGCGGGTGAGGATTTCTGCAATGCCCTTTCTGCGCGCATCTGCATGGACACAGTCCACAGCGCAGCTGATGGCCATGGCGCACAGTGATACAAAGTCTATGAATACCGTGCGGTCAGAGATTCTGCCATTGGTCAGCTTTGAAAGGTCGATCAGATCTTTTGTTGTCATGGAATAACCTCCCGAAAATGAAAAAAGACCCAAAACAGGGACAGTTCCTGCTTCGGATCATTCGTTGTGCCGTCATGGCGGCTGATAGAGTGTTGTTAGGTCAGAATGTGCTCTGAGAAGACCAGGGCGTGGCATTCCTTCCCGGTCTGCCCGCAGTTGGGGCAGGTCCAGTCATAGATATAGCTCTCGTCCTGCAGCTCAGAGTCTGCGTATATAAGGTCCTTGTGCCCGCATACGGGGCAGGTGTCAGCGGCCTGCTCAGGCGTTTTGCTCGTCTTGCTCATCGTTACCTCCTTTCTCGCCGACATCCTCTGGCCAGCGGAATGGGGAGAACCGGCCACAGTACGGGCAGGGGATTGTCTGGCTGTACCGGTCATAATAGAGCCGATCCGCGGTGATTTGACCGGGCCGATTACAGCACAGGGGGATGACCTCCACCAGTTCAGCATCGGTCAGCAGTTCCGGATGGTAGTTCCGGTTATACTCCACGAAACTGACCCAGAGCGTGTCCTTATATAGCCCGGAGAAGACGGCGTTTATGGCACTGATGCGATTTTCGGCACTGGTATCGGATGCGAAGGAAACGTAGGGGAGGATCTGTGCGACCTCCTGCTCCAGCCCATCACGTTTCACCACTGCTTCTGCGGCAGTTTTCCATACCGAGTCTTCAATGTCACCAATGGGTGTACTGGCGCCGTGGCGGTAGGAATACTTTTTGTCCCGGCCGGAGCCGGTAGAGTTGCAGCGAAACGTCCCGTGTTTCCGGCACAGCTGCTCCGGCTGTACGGCGGTGAGGTCAATGCCACTGATGCTATCAATAAGCTTCTGCATATTGGCTTACCTCAGCTATCTGTAGTGGGCTGAATTTTGGACATAATCAGTTCCGGATCCGTAATACCCAAAAGCATCATGCGGAACGCAGTCTGAAAGCCGACCATGTAGGCGTAGTCCAATTCTGCAGTATAGCGGTTGTTGACGGCGTCAATGTACTCTTCCACCTTGCGGTGCGCTTCCTTTGGCAGCAGGCTCTCCAGATAGTTGACCAAATGCAGGACGTTTTGGTTCCGGGCCTTCAGATCCGCTGTCGCCGGCTCGCTGGCCTCCATGTAGGGATGCCAGTCACCATACATATAGTTGTAGAAGAACTGCGGCGCATCGACAAAGGCCGGGGCCATGCCGATAGAGCCGGCGATCCCCTGCAGTGCATGGGTGAGCACCTGAATGTGTTGTCCCAGATCCTGCGGTGAGCGCGTGGTGTTTGTGGTTTCTGATCTCAATTTTGATTCCTCCTGTCTGTGTTATTTGGCGCATTGGCCATGTGGTTTATATAGAATCACGCATGGACGGCGAATGAGCCAACCATGCGTGTTGTTGCCAAAGAGGCCTATGTTTAGTTTGGTTCGGGCAACAATTTGGCCCAAAGCAAAAAAGTGCCCAAAGGCCATAAGACCTTCGGGCACTTTGATACACGGATACTTTGATCGCCTGTGCAGGCAATTCACTGATACTGTAATCTTAATTATACAAAGGATGGGGAAGAAAAGCAAGAGGCAGGTTATCAGATCGTCAAAAACTACTTCTTTAACCCCTTTGCGATTGCGATTAAATGATCCAGCTGCTCGCTGCTTAACCCCTTCGCCTCAGACAAAAGCTCATTCGCCTTTGATGGATTAAGGTTTTCCGTGTCAAAGAATTCTTTTGGTGAGATCCCGAGGTAATCACAGATGTAGAAGAAAACCGTCATGGAGGGATAGTTGACACCATTTTCGATATTGTTGATATAGCCAGCGCTCTGACCAAGCGACAAGCTCATATCCCGAGCAGAAGCACCTTTGCTTACACGCAGAGCGACTAACCGCTTAATAAAGTCGGCCTTTTCCATAACCAATCATCACCTCGCTTTGTATGATTTTACTCAGCCATGAGCAAAACTCCAAAAGAGTAGTAATTGCAATGGTTCCCGGTCATGGCTGAAACCGAAAATCACTCATATGGTATAGAAAGCGGAGCCCCTCTTTGGTAAAATTGACTTGAGAGAAAACCAACCAGAAAGGGGCTGGCCGCTATCTACCGACAGGAAATCATTCAGGATGTGACGCTGTTTACATCCCAAAGCGCCGCCATGTTTTACGACAAGCTTTTCAGCAGCTTGGACTTCACGCTGCCCAGAGCGGCAACCGGGCGGCGGGGCTTCCCCAAAGAAGCCATGGTCTGCGCTTTTATCGTTATGAAATGCGAGGGCTTCGCGCAAATCACAGATTTGGCGGATTATCTGGACAACAACCGCATCATCGCCCATTAGGGAGATAAACCAAGAGCCGCAGCTACATCGCTGCCGCCCACGCCTTTCCTTCGCCAGGACAACCACTCATCTTCTGTCAGGGTCGCTGTATCCACTAGCACATTCGGCTTATAATTCAAATCAAGTGCCATTCTCTGAAACCTCCTCAATTTCAACTGTATCATCGACTCGAATGGAGTTGTACACATAATTTCCATCTGGCAGCGGGCATTCGGGGCCAAGGGCATATTCGACAGCCTGTGCCTTCGTGTCTGCCGTTACACGGACATGACCGTAGACCTCCCAAACGAGAGGAATGCTGAATTCTGCCATGTGACGCCTCCTCAGTAATCACATTGCGTGATCCATTCGAAATTCTTCAAAAGCTCAGCAGCCCGCGTTGCAGCCAGCGTAGTGATAAGAGCGCAGCAGCAGCCGCAGTTTCTCCGGCAGGAACACCAGCCGTAAAAGCGCAAATACCCGTTGGTGGCGGTGAGCATGGAGTTGACGGTGGCCGGGGCGTACTTCCCGGTAAGCTGCTCCTTCCACGCGATCAGCGTGGCCTTGGTCAGCGGCGCACTTTGCAGATAGGCGCACAGCTCCTTCAGATCGTGGACGTATTTCTGAAGCGTGGCGGCGCTCCGCTCCTGCTCCCGCAGGTGCTTCAGGTATCGCTCCACCAGTGCCGCAGTCACGGCAGGCTGTCTTTTCGGCATATCAGTACCTCCAAAATCGTAGTACCGATATTTTACCGAAATGACCGGCAGGCTATGTGAATTGGCGGGAATGCTTTCCGATCGGAAATCGTGCAAAAGGTGTCCCTTCGGTCACAGCAAAGGCCGACAGGCCTCATAACACACGGGCTCTCCGCCATATACTGGCAGGGAGTCTTTTTTTGTGCGGATAGGGGGAGAAAAATGTTGGGACTTGTCTGCTATCGGGATGCAGGGGAGAAAAACGGCGCGCGTATGCTGTGCGGCGTGCACTTTGGCGCGGTCTGTGTGCCACGCGGCGAGGGGCTGCGCGCCGTGCTTTCGGCAAAGCGCGCGGCAAAATATCTGCAAAAGCGCCATGTGCGCTATGCTGTGTTTCCCAAGGACTACCCACATGAAGCATTGTTTGCGCGCTTTGGCGTCCTGCCGCCGGCCGAGCAGCCGCTGCGCATGGCAAAGTCGGCGGAGATCGTCCGCTGCGCGATGGCACGGCTTGCCCTTGCGCCCGAGCGGGCGCGCATTGCGCTCTGCGCGTCCTCGCAGAGCCCGGCGCTCGAAGCGGCGGCGCGCGAGCTTATAAAGGAGGTACGCTATCTGATGCTCTGCGCGCCGAACGGCGAGCGCCTTGCGCGCACGCTGCGCTGGGACTGCGGCGCAAGCGTTCATCCGTTGAAACGCGGAGAGACGTGCGGGGCCGATCTGACGGTCTGCTTCGATGAGACGCGCCCGACGGACGGCGCGGTGCTGCCGCTGCAAAGCGGCGCGCTTTCCGTCGAATACGAGACGGAAACGTCGGACGCCGCGGCGGGGATGTGGGACGAAAATCAACTGATCTGCGCGCTGTACGCGTCACTTGTGCGCCGCGCGGACGAAATTGGGGTAAAAGATGTAAAAATGCCGCCGGATGCGGCAGAAAACGCAAACTTACCTTGACAACACAGGGGAAAATCACTATAATTGTCTCGCTAAAATGGTATTCGTGTGCGCGCCGCGCGATTTGCAGGCGCGAAAGAAAGGAACGATCTCAATATGGCGAACATGAAAAAAGAGTACAAGATGAGCGCGGAGCGCAAGGAAGAGCTGCAAAAGGAGCTCACCTACCTTAAAACCGTGCGCGAAAAGGAAGTGGCGGACCTCATCAAGGAGGCGCGCGGCTTCGGCGACCTGAGCGAAAACAGCGAATATGATGAAGCGAAAAACGAGCAGGGCAAGCTGTACTCCCGTATCGCTGAGGTCGAGGAGATCCTGCTGCACACCGTCATCGTCGACGAAAACGACGCGGGCACGAACGGCATCAGCATCGGCTGCCGTGTGACCGTGCAGGATGTGAAGTCCGGCCGCGAGCTGCCCGAGTATAAGGTCGTCGGCTCGCAGGAGGCCGACCCCATGCACCGCGCCATCTCCGAGGATTCCCCCTTCGGCAAGGCGCTCATGGGCGCAAAAGAGGGCGACGAGGTCATGGTGGAGGCCCCTGTCGGCACCATCGTCTACCGCATCGTCAAGATCGAACGTTAAGCTGTATTATATAGAGTAGGAGTAAAGAAATATCATGGCTGTAGAAAATATCCAGACCAACGCTCCCGAGCAGGACCTCAGCGAGATCCTGAAGGTCCGCCGCGAAAAGCTCGCAGCGCTGCGCGCCGAGGGCCGCGATCCCTTCAAGGAGACGCGCTTCGACGTGACGCACCACGCTCAGGACATCAAGGACAACTTTGACGCGCTTGAGGGCAGCGAGGTCCGCGTCGCGGGCCGCCTGATGAGCAAACGCGGCATGGGCAAGGTCAGCTTTTGCGATCTGCAGGACAAGTCCGGCCGCATCCAGCTCTACGCCCGCAAGGACGAGATGGATGAGGAGGAGTACAACCGCTTCAAGAAGTACGACATCGGCGATATCGTCGGCGTCGAGGGCGAGGTGTTCCGCACCCAGCGCGGCGAGATGAGCGTGCGCGCCAAGAAGATCACGCTGCTCAGTAAGTCTCTGCGTCCCCTGCCGGAGAAGTACCACGGCCTGACCGATAAGGAAGCGCGCTACCGTCAGCGCTATGTGGACCTGATCATCAACCCCGAGTCCAAGCGCAACTTCGAAATTCGTTCGAAGTTTGTCGCGTATCTGCGCCGCTACCTCGACTCCATCGGCTTTATGGAGGTCGAGACGCCGGTTTTGAGCCCCATCGCGGGCGGCGCGAATGCGCGCCCCTTCATTACGCACCACAATACCCTCGATATCGACATGTACATGCGCATCGCGACCGAGCTGCATTTAAAGCGCCTGATCGTCGGCGGCATGGAGCGCGTGTACGAGGTCGGCCGCATCTTCCGCAACGAGGGTATGGACACCAAGCATAACCCCGAGTTCACCACCTGCGAGCTCTATCAGGCCTACACGAACCTCGACGGCATGATGGACATCCTCGAGGCCATCCTCTCCGGCGCCGCGAAGGAGATCCTCGGCACCTATCAGATCCAGTGGCTCGGCAAGGACATTGACCTGACCCCGTCGTGGAAGCGCGTCACGATGGCCGACGCCGTCAAGGAAGTGACCGGCGCGGACTTTATGGCCATCGAGGGCGACGCCAAGGCCGCCGTTGCGCTCGCCAAGAGCGTCGGCGTCGACATGGACGGCGTGGACAAGACCTGGGGCAACGCCCTGTACGAGACCTTCGACCAGAAGGTCGAGGAAACCCTCATTCAGCCGACGTTCATCACCATGTACCCTGTTGAGGTCAGCCCCCTTGCCAAGCGCAGCCCGTCTGACCCGCACCTGACCGAGCGCTACGAGATGTTCGTCTGCGGCTGCGAGATGGGCAACGCCTTCACCGAGCTCAACGACCCGATGGATCAGTATGAGCGCTTCAAGGCACAGGTCGAAAAGCGTGCCAACGGCGACGATGAGGCCGAGATGATGGACGAGGATTACGTTATGGCTCTTGAATACGGCCTGCCCCCGACGGGCGGCCTGGGCTTTGGGATCGACCGCTGCGCGATGATGCTCTGCGGCACCGATTCCATCCGCGACGTCATCCTCTTCCCAACGATGAAGCCGCTCGATCTGCCGAAGAAGAGCGAAAAGGCCGAGGAGAAGACCGCGGAGGCCGCTCCCGCCGCCGCGAAAGCTGCCGGTGCGACCGGCTTTGTCAAGCCCAAGAACGCGCACGCCGCCGAGGAAGTCGACAAGGTCGAGAGCGAGCCGATCTTTGAAGAGCAGGTCGACTTCGATACCTTTGCCAAGTCCGACTACCGCGCGGTCAAGATCAAGGAGTGCACGGCTGTGCCCAAGAGCAAGAAGCTTTTGAAGTTCGTGCTCGACGACGGCTCCGGCACCGACCGCATCATTCTCTCCGGCATCCATGACTATTACGAGCCCGAGGACTTGGTCGGCAAGACTGCCATCGCCATCGTCAACCTGCCCCCGCGCAAGATGATGGGCATTGACTCCTGCGGTATGCTGATCTCCGCCGTTCACCATGTGGACGGTGAGGAGCGCCTCAACTTCCTGATGGTCGACGACGATATCCCCGCCGGCGCCAAGCTGTATTGATCAAGGGGAAAATGGGCTGAAATCATCCCTTCCCTGCCAAGCCCATGTCGGCAGCGCAGAAGATATCCCGCGCTTCTTCAAAAAGCACAACAGCTCCTGCGGCATAAGCCGTAGGAGCTGTTTTCGTTCGCGTTTTTCTTTCTCGCCGCGGTAGGATCGGTTTGGATCCTGCTGCGCTCTTTCATTGATCGCGTCAGAATGCTTTTGCCATCATTCCCCATTGGGCAGGCGGGTCTTTGAAAATGTCGAATCGGAATTCTTTATGCGCCAGAACGCAACACGATCTGCCATTCGTGTTGTTCCGTTTCTCCTCCTCTCCCGGTATCATGAAAGCATCAAATGAAGGAGGCAATACGCCATGAACACCGATAAAATTTACGCAGAACAGCTCGCCAACGAATACGCGCCCAAGGACACCTCCAAGGTCGTCGCCCTGCGCAAGCTGGACGCCAAAGCCAAGCTCCCCGCCACCGTTTTCACCTATACCTTCGGCATCCTCGCAGCGCTGGTGACGGGCGTGGGGATGTGTCTTTCGATGAAGGTCATCGGCAGCGGCACAACGGCCATGTTTGTCCTTGGCGTCATCATCGGCATCGTCGGACTGCTGGGGATGGGCGTCAACTATCCCATCTATAAAAAGCTGCTGGCACAGGGCAAGCAGAAGTATGCCTTCGAGATCATGGAGCTTGCCAAAGAGATCAGCGAGCAGTAACGCATGGTGCGGGCAAGGAATCGCTTGAAAAAGCTGCTGCATCCGCCGGTATGGGTGCTGGTTTTCGTTCCGATGCTGTCCTTTGCAGCGTTGATCTCAGTTTTTGTTCAGCAGCGCAAAGAAAATGCGCTGACCTACCTGATCTACAGTATGTCGGCGTACTCCCTTGTCCTATTGCTTGCGGCACTGCCGGGGCTGACAAGACGGACAAAATCTGCTATCATAAGCAGTGAGCTCATGCGAAAAGCCGCCGCATCCAAAATAACCGGGCGATACCTCAATGACCTCGCTTTCCGGGGCAGCATCAGCATTTATCAGGGGTCGGCAGTCAATTTTCTATATTCTGCTTTCCGTATCATTGCCGCAGTCCGCTATACCTCTGTCTGGTTTCTCTCCATGGCTGTCTATTATCTGGTGCTGGGCAGCCTGCGCGCCTATCTGATCGCCGGCTACTGCCGCAGAAGCCCCGCCCGGGAATGCCGCTGCTATCGCACGGCCGCATGGCTTCTGCTCTTGCTGAATATCCCCATGGGCGGCATGATCGTGCTGATGGTGCGGACAAACTCCGGCTTTTCCTATCCGGGGTATATCATTTACCTGTCCGCGCTCTATACCTTTTACGCAATGGCGGTTTCCGTCATCAACCTTGTGAAATTCCGGCGTCTCGGCAGCCCGATACTCTCCGCTGCCAAGGTGCTGAACCTTGTGTCAGCCATGATGTCGGTCCTCGGCCTGCAAACAGCATGATCGCCCGCTTTTCCGAAAACGGCGAGGACTACCGCAGAATGATGAACGCCGTCACCGGCGGCTTTGTCTACGGCATTGTGATCGTTGCGGCCGTTACCATGCTGCTCCGCAGCAAACGCTTGAGAAAGAAGGTGGGATCCCTTGAATAGATCCGAGAGCAAATATTTTGCTACCGCCGTCAGGATGGACGAGGCATTCCTGGCGCTTCTTGAAAAGAAGGATCTCGCCTATATCACGGTCAAGGAGATCTGCGAAGCGGCGGGCGTCAACCGATCCACCTTTTATCTCCACTATGAAACCATCGGCGACCTGCTCGCCGAGAGCGTGGAGCATATGAATCGCCATTTTCAAGATTATATGTCCCACGATTCGGAAGTCTTCGTCACAAAGCTGCATACCTGTCCGCTGGAAGAGCTTTACCTCGTCACGCCGGAATATCTGGTGCCCTATCTGCGCTATATCAGGGACCACCGGCGGCTTTTCCGCACGGCGACGGAAAACGCCGCTGTGCTCGGGCTGGACAGTGCCTATGACCGGATGTTCCGCCATGTATTCACGCCGATCCTTGAGCGCTTCGGCGTGCCGGAGCAGGACCGGTCCTATATGATGACATTTTATATTCGCGGGTTAATGGCGATCATCGCGGAATGGCTGAAGGGCGACTGCTCCGATCCGGAAGAGCATATCATCGCCGTGATCCACCGGTGCGTCATGCCCCATCAGGAGGAAGCATGAAAGCAGGAATTTATTTAGGACAGGAACAAATCGAACTGCGGGAGCTGCCGCTGCCGGAGATCGGAGATCACGATGTGCTGGTGCAGAATCTCTATTCGAGCGTCTGCGGCACCGATGTCGCCGTGTTCTTTCACGGCCCCAACACCGGACACAAGGTCACGGTAGGCGGCGAATTCGGGCACGAAACCGTGTCCCGCGTGGTGAAGGTCGGCAAAGATGTGACCGACTTTACGGTCGGCGAGCGGGTGTATCCCTATCCGCGCTACGCCAAAGGCGATACAAAGCGTGCCGGGACCATCGGCGGCTTTTCGGAATACATTCTCATCCCCAACGCCGGGCGAAACCACTCTCTGTATGCGGTGGATGACCGCATTTCCGACAGACTTGCCTGCCTGATCGAGCCGTTTACCGTCGGCTGCCGCGCCGCCCGCCGCGGGATGATCCCCTGCGGACAGGGGCAGTATACCGCGGGACAGAACGCCGTGGTATTCGGCAGCGGGACCATCGGCATTGCCGCGGCGGTTGCGTTCAGGCATTTCGGCATGGATCGGGTGATGGTGTGCGACCGCTCCGATTTCCGCCTGAAGCTGGCGGAGAAATTGGGCTTTGCGGTCTGTAACCCCTCTGCGGAGGATCTCGGCGCAAAAGCCGCCGCCTATTTCGGCACGGCCCCATCCCTGAGCGGCTCTGCTGCAAATATCGACTGCTGGCTGGATGCCGCCGGTGCGGAACGTATTCTGGAGGACTTTCTGCGCTTGGGGAAGATCGAGAGCCGCTTCGTCTCCGTTGCGGTGAACAACAAGCCCCGCAATATTGACTTGCTGCACATGACCTATGCCCAGCAAAGCATCATCGGCTCCGGCGGTTATCTGCCGGAGGATGTGCGGGATGTGCAGGAGATCATGTCCTGCGGCCGGTGGGAGGTGGAACAGATCATCACCCACGAATTTCCGCTGTCTGAGCTGGAGCAGGCCATCCGCACCGCCGGCGATGTTGACCATGCCGGAAATGTTGTGATACGGATGCCGGACGCGGGGCAGCATTGATTTCTTCCTCTGCGGCGCGCTTGCTCCATACTGTTGCAAAATCGACCGGGAGGACGCTATGATCGCCACAAAGCCAAAAAACGACGCCATTGCAAATCGTCCCCGCTGCAAATGGTGCAATCTCGCAAATCCTCTTTATGTCCGTTATCACGACCATGAATGGGGCGTTCCGTGCCATGATGACCATGCGCTGTATGAGCTGCTGATTTTGGAATCCTTTCAGGCGGGGCTGAGCTGGGAGACAGTGCTGAACAAGCGGCAGCATTTCCGGGAGGCCTACGACGGCTTCGACTTAGACAAGGTCTGTGCCTACGGCGAAGAGAAGATTGCCCAATTGATGGCAGACGAAGGGATCATCCGCAACCGGCTGAAAATTCGCGCCAGCATCAAAAACAGCTGCATCTTCCGGAGCATCCGGGAAGAATACGGCAGCTTTGATGCGTACATCTGGGGCTGGACAGACGGCAAGATCCTCTACGAAAATGACCCCGCCGTTACCACCGCCCCCCTGTCCGACGCCATCTCCAAGGACCTGAAAAAGCGAGGCATGACCTTCGTGGGCTCCACGATCATTTATGCCTATTTACAAGCCATCGGCGTCATCTATGCCCACAGCGACGAATGCTGGCTGCATAGCGGAAAATAGCTTGGAATTGCATTGCAGCGAGGGCACTTTCGCTTTGCGAAAGCGCCCTCATTGGCATATATATTACTTTTTCAGCTTCAGCCCGTCCTTGAAGGCTTCGCCCACACGCTCGGTAACCTTATAATAGCCGTGGGTGTAGGGATCGAAGGCGATGGCATTCACCCGCGACATATCGACCTTGCCGTCTGCCATCACGCGCTCGTCGGCCGTGACATTCACGACCTGACCGATGACGCCGCAGCCGTATTCACCGTCCTGATATTCGATGAACTTACATTCCAGGCAAAGGGGAAATTCGTTGATGACCGGCGCGTCCACGGTTTCCGCTCTGCTGGCCGTCAGGCCGCTGCGGGCAAACTTATCGGGCACCTGATTCCCGGACTCCACGCCGAAATAGTCGGCCTCCACCATGTGGTCTGCATCGGCAATGCTGACGGTGAAGGCGCCGCGCGCCTTGATATTCTGCACGGTCTTGTGCGACTCGCTCAGATTCAGCGCGACCGTTCCCCGCTCCTGCATGGTCCCCCAGGCGGCGTTCATCACATTCACGCTGCCGTCCTCGTTATACGTTGCGATCATCAGCACCGGCATGGGGAAAATCCCTTCGGTGATCTTCAGCTTTGTTCTCATGGTAGCATCTCCTCACAGATAGGTTGACAGAATGATCTGTTCTGCTTATGATTATATCCGTGAAATGCAAAAATTCAAGTACAGTCTATCCTGCATCCGGGGCGAGGCAAACCATCTGCCGGACTGACGGGTCCCATCCGGCGCTGAAGAGAACAGGCTCCCTTTATCCACGATTATCCCGAAAGAACGCATCCAGCTTGTCGAAGGGGATCACATCCATGCGGTCATAGAGGTCGGTGTGATTGGCGCCGGGAATGATCAGCAGCTCCTTGTTCTCGCCGGTGAGCTTTTCGTAGACACCCGCGCTGAAATAGCGGGAGTGCGCCTTTTCTCCATGCACCAGCAGAACGGCGGAACGAATTTCGGAAGCGTACTGCAAGATCGGCATATTCAGAAAGGACAGCGAAGAGGTCACGTTCCAGCCGCCGTTGGAGTTCAGGCTGCGCGGATGATAGCCGCGCGGCGTTTTGTAATAGGCATAGTAGTCCTTGACAAACTGCGGCGCGTCCTCTGGCAGCGGATCCACCACGCCGCCAGCCAGAGCATAGCTGCCGCTGAAATAGTCCTTAGTGCGCTGGGCGTTCATGGCCTGCTTTTTGGCATAGCGGGCATCGGCGGTGTTTTCACTGTCAAAATAGCCGTTGGCATTCACACGGGTCATGTCGTACATGGTCATGGCGGCGGTCGCCTTGATGCGGGTATCCTGTGCGGCGGCGTTCACCGCCATGCCGCCCCAGCCGCAGATGCCGATGATCCCGATGCGTTCCGGGTCAACATTCTCCTGCACGGACAGGAAGTCCACCGCCGCGCAGAAATCCTCTGTATTGATGTCCGGGGATGCCACGTACCGGGGCTGTCCGCCGCTCACGCCGGTAAAGGACGGGTCAAAGGCGATCGTCAGATAGCCACACTCCGCCATCTTCTGTGCGTACAGTCCGGAGGACTGCTCCTTCACCGCCCCAAAGGGTCCGCTGACGGCGATAGCGGGCAGCCTGCCCCCTGCGTTCTTCGGGGCATACAGGTCCGCTGCCAGCGTGATACCGTAGCGGTTGTGGAAGGTCACCTTCGTGTGGTCGACCTTGTCGCTTTGCGGGAACACCTTGTCCCATTCCTGTGTCATATTCAACGTTTCCATCGTAAAACACTCCTTGTGCCTGATTTTCTGTTGTGCTGTATCGATGATAAAACCTAAACCTGACTTTAAGTCAAGGCATTTTTTAAAAAATATCGGAGGATTTTTTGTGTAATCCATCGGACCGGCTGCGGAAATGTTCGCCTTCCCCGTCTCCACGCTCCGCTATTCCGATAAGCAGGGGCTTTTCCCGAATACGGAGCGGGTATCCGGCATCCGTAAATCCGGCGAAACGGAGATCGAGGCGCTGCGCGCGACAGAATGCCTGAAAAAAGCTCCGGCCGACACCCAAGCGGGCATCGGCCGGGGCTCTTTTCAATGCTTTGGCAGCGCAAACCGAGTGCTGTGATCAGCGCTCATCCGACACGCTGCATCAATCGGACTGCGCTTTGAAAGGGGTTTTATGACAGAGACATTTCTCCGCTCTATCCCACCGGGCACTGGCGTCCGGTATGGTCGATGATGCATTCGCATTTCAATAATATCTCTGAGATCGGCACGATGTCATAGCCCTCGGCAAGCAGATAGTCGAGGATATCGGGCAGCGCCTCGGGCGTGTGCTCGCCCGCGTTGTGGAAGAGCACAATGGACCCGCTCTGTACCTTGCTCGTTACGCGTTTGGTAATCTCACTCGCTGAGATCCCCTTCCAGTCGAGCGAATCCACATCCCACTGAATGGGCTCCATCCCCATCGAGCGGATGGCCGAGATCACATGATCATCGTACTCGCCGTACGGACAGCGGATGAGCGTCGGTCGGACGCCGGTCAGTGCTTCGATCTTGTCGTTGCAGGTGTTCACGTCCGCGATGATCGCATCGGCAGAGAGCGAGTTGAAGTGGTCGTGCGCGTTGGAGTGGTTTTCAAGCTCGTTGCCGCTCTCAACGATGGCCCTGGCCTGCTCCGGATATTGATCCGCCCAGTTGCCCACGACGAAAAACGTGCACGTCACACCGTATTCCTTCAGCACGTCAAGGATCTTCTGCGTGTTGTCCGCGCCCCACGCAGCGTCGAAGGAAATAGAACACACCTTCTGGTCGCGCTGCACGCAGTAGATGGGCAGCTGGCGCGTGGAAGCCGCCGCACTGACAGCCGCGGGGTAGTTGACAGCGGCAAACACAGCGATCACGGCAAGCCCCGCCGCCGCAAGCGTCAGCCACTTGCGTCGGAGCACCAGAAAGCGCGTCGGCTTTCGCGCCCCCCCTTCCCTCTTCTGTTTGCGGTCAAAATGAAAACGCATCGTCATATCCTCCCCAAATCCTTTTGGTAGAGCCTATGCGGATGCGTTCCTCATCATGCAGGAGCAGTGCGCATCTGCTCCCTTTTGGAACACGTCATCGCGCGCGAGGTCACGCGCTCTTCTGAAATTCTCACAGACACAGTAAAAAGCCCTTTTGTATGGTTTCGCGATCTACCACACAAAAGGGCTTTTTATTTGTATTCAGCGGTCGGCTGCGGCGGCTGGCTTACACCAGCTCGATCATCGCTGTTTCCGCAGCGTCGCCGCGGCGGACGCCGGTGCGAACGATGCGGGTATAGCCGCCGTTGCGCTCAGCATAGCCGGGAGCGATCTCCTTGAACAGCTTCTTGCAGACGTCTTCACGGGTGATGAAGCTCATCGCCTGACGGTAAGCCGCCAGATCGCCCTTCTTGCCGAGGGTGATCATCTTCTCAGCCAAGGGCTTGATCTCCTTGGCGCGGGTGACGGTCGTTTCCATCTTGCCGTTGTCCAGAAGGTCGGTGACCTGCTGACGGAGCATCGCCATACGCTGATCGG
>ENA-ORUN01001620-ORUN01001620.1-human-gut-metagenome-genome-assembly--contig:-NODE-1620-length-20681-cov-3.837778_pt1 | contig 20681 bp, 27 predicted proteins | sample MGYA00242080_ERZ509209 | MGnify/ENA primary metagenome ERZ509209 (study PRJEB26280, sample SAMEA2338786) | human gut metagenome | biome: human gut; feature: human-associated habitat; material: faeces... | reverse complement strand
CAGGAGTTGTAGCAAAGGAAATGGGCAAATTTGTATGTGACGTAACAATCGTATTCGGCGATAAGAGAATCAACGCTAAGAGTCTTATCAACATTATTTCAGCTTGTATTAAGACAGGTGCAGAAATTACATTTGAATGTGACGGAGAAGATGAAGAAGCAGCAATGGCTAAGGTTGAAGAACTTGCAAGCCAGAACTTTGGTGAATAATTTATAAGAGGTAAGAGATATGTACAAGGGTATAGCAGGATCTGAAGGAATTGGTATCGGAACAGTAGTTTTAATTGAAGAACATGAAATTAATATTGAAACTAAGAGAGTTGAAGAAACCGGAGCTGAAATTGAAAGATTACAGAATGCCATTGAAAAGTTTGTGGCAGATACAAATGTTATGGCTGAAAAAATGGATATTACTGTAGGAAAGAAGGATGCTGATATTTTAAGAGGTCATATCCAGATGCTTCAGGATCCAATGATTGAAGAACAGATTTCAGCTTTGATTATTAGTGAAAAGATTACAGCAGAAATGGCTGTAGAGCAGGTATTAGAACAGACAGCAGAAATGTTTTCACAGATTCCTGATGAATTACTTCAGCAGAGAGCAACAGACTTTAGAGATATTAAGACAAGAATGCTTAAGATTTTATTGGGAATAGAAGACGTTGATATTTCACAGGTACCCGCAGGAACAGTTATCGTAGCAAGAGATTTAACACCTTCTATGACAGCAGGAATTAATCCGGAGAACATCGAAGGTATTCTTACGGAAGTAGGTGGAAGAACATCTCATTCAGCTATTCTTGCAAGAGCAATGGAAGTACCTGCAGTATTAAGTATTGAAAATATTTGCAGTATTGCTAAGAATGGAGATAAGGTAGTTCTTGACGGAACAAGTGGAGAAGCTATTTTAAATCCTGATGATGAAACAGTTGAAAAGTTCAAAAAGATGTACAGCGATTATCAGAATGAAAAGGCATTGTTAAAAGAATATGCAGGCAAGCCTTCACAGACTAAGGATGGCGTAAAAGTTGAATTAGTATGTAATATTGGAAAACCTGCAGATGCTAACAAGGCTGTTGAATGTGATGGCGAAGGTATTGGGCTTTTCAGAACAGAATTTTTATTTATGGATAGAGGTTCTATGCCTACAGAAGAAGAACAGTTTGAAGCATATAAGGAAGTAGCAGAAAAGATGAAAGGAAAACCGGTTATCATCAGAACACTTGATATCGGTGGTGACAAGGATGTTCCATATCTTGGATTGGAACATGAAGACAACCCATTCCTTGGTTTTAGAGCTATTCGTTATTGCTTACAGAGAAAAGATATTTATGAGATTCAGTTAAAAGCTTTGCTTAGAGCCAGTGCATTTGGAAAGATTAAGATTATGGTTCCACTTGTAACAGGTGTTGATGAATTAAGACAGGTTAAGGCTATGATCAAAGACATTATGGCTGAATTAGATAAGGAAGGCGTAGTTTACAATAAGAACATTGAAGTTGGTGTAATGATGGAAACACCTGCAGCCTGTATGATGGCAGATGCTCTTGCAAAAGAAGCAGCTTTCTTTAGTATCGGTACAAACGATCTTACAGGATACACAATGGCAGTAGATAGAGGAAATGCAAAGGTTGCATATCTTTATTCAACATATAATCCGGCAGTACTTAGAGCAATTAAGCGTATTATCGAATGTGGTAAGAAAGAGGGAATTATGGTAGGTATGTGTGGAGAAGCAGCAGCAGATTCAAAACTTATCCCACTTCTTTTAGCATTTGGTTTAGATGAATTTAGTGTAAGTGCTACAAGTGTATTAAAGACAAGAAAGACTATTTCCGATTGCACAATGGATGAATGTAAGGCATTAGCTGATAAAGTTATGGCATGTGTAACAGAGGAAGAAGTTTTAGGAATTTTAGGATAGTCATAAATCAATAAATAAATGCATATTTTTGGTTTGTTAACGGAGAGCAATTATAACTGGGAGAAATCTTTGGTGTAATTGCTCTTTTCCTTTCTATTTTTTTCGAAAAATAAGTAGTTTTATACAAAAAGTTATGTAACCCTTGACAAACCCCTGAAAATATTAAGAATATAAAGTATAGATTAATGTACGAAGAAGGGGGAAGTTATGCTTGCAAGAGAACGACAAAATACAATTGTTGAAATAGTAAACAGAGAAGGTTCAGTAAGAGTAAAAAATTTAAGTAAAAAATTTGGAGTAACAGAGGATAGTATTAGAAAAGACTTAGCTCATTTAGAAAAAGACGGAATGTTAAAGAAGACTTATGGTGGAGCAGTAAGAGTCAGGACAAACAGTCATGACAGATATGTTTCACAGAGAATAGGTAAGAACGTAGAAGAGAAGCGTGTAATAGCAAAAAGGGCTTATGAAATAATTCAGGACGGCGATGTTATTTTTCTTGATATTTCAACCATAAATATTGAACTGGTAAAACTTATAGTTGAGGCAGACAGACCGGTTACAGTTGTTACAAATATGATTGATGCCATACTTATAATGCTTTATGAGAAGGATACCAAGACTAAACTTATTTTCCTTGGTGGAAAATTAAACAGGGGCAGAGATGGTTTCGTTGGAACAATAACTAACAGAAATATCTCTAACTATCAGTTTGATAAGGCATTTATGGGAGTGGTTGGAATAGATGTCAACAGAAACAGAGTCTATACATATGATACGGAAGATGCATTAACAAAGAAGTCTGTAATGGAAGTAAGCAATGAGTGTTATATGCTTATGGAAAGAGAGAAACTTTCTAAGGATGGCAATTACAAATATGCCGGCATAGACGAGTTTACCGGATTAATTATGGAAGAAAGTGTAGAAGGCTCCATAATGTCAAAATTAAAGTCCTATAATATTAATATATATTGTTAACAGATAAGCTATGTAATTAAAATTAAAATTGACAAATTTGCCATTAAATAATAGAATTGTTAGCAGATGGTAAACATAGTGAAGGGAAGAGTATCCTTAAAGATAGCATACAGAGAGTCTGAAATGGTGAGAACAGGCAGTGAAGAGTAAGGTGAAGATGGCCCCCGAATGGCATCGGTGAGTGCTACATAAGCCGGTGACGGGAACACCCGTTATAGTGTAAATAAGGTTGGAATGTGTTTTGTAATTATTAAGAATACTATTCCGATAAAGTAAAGTGGTACCACGAAGTTTACGCTCTCGTCTTTATGATGAGAGCGTTTATTATATTTGAAATTCTTATTTTGGAAAGGAAATTGGCAGGAAAATGAGTAAAACGTATTATTTAACAACAGCCATTGCTTACACATCAGGAAAGCCTCATATTGGTAATACTTATGAAGCAATTTTGGCTGACAGTATTGTAAGATTTAAAAGACAGCAGGGATATGATGTAAGATTCCAGACAGGAACTGACGAACACGGTCAGAAAATAGAATTAAAGGCTGCGGAAGCAGGAATTACACCAAAGGAATTTGTAGATAATGTTTCCGGTGTTATTAAGGAAATCTGGGATTTAATGAATACATCATATGATAAATTCATTAGAACAACTGATCCTGACCATGAAAAACAGGTTCAGAAGATTTTTAAGAAACTATATGATCAGGGAGATATTTATAAGGGACATTATGAAGGAATGTACTGTACACCTTGTGAATCTTTCTTTACAGAATCACAGTTAGTAGATGGAAAGTGTCCTGACTGTGGCAGAGAAGTAACACCTGCAAAGGAAGAAGCATATTTCTTTAGAATGAGCAAATACGCAGACAGATTAATTGAACATATTAACACACATCCTGAATTTATTCAGCCTGAATCAAGAAAGAATGAAATGATGAACAACTTCCTTCTTCCAGGATTACAGGATTTATGTGTATCAAGAACATCATTTAAATGGGGAATTCCTGTAGACTTTGATCCAAAACACGTAGTTTATGTATGGATTGATGCATTATCAAACTACATTACAGGTTTAGGATATGATGTTGATGGAAATAATGACCCATTATATGACAAATATTGGCCGGCAGACCTTCACCTTATTGGAAAGGATATTTTAAGATTCCATACTATTTATTGGCCAATTATGCTGATGGCATTAGATGTTCCACTTCCAAAGCAGATTTTTGGACATCCTTGGTTATTACAGGGTGACGGAAAAATGAGCAAGTCAAAGGGTAACGTTATTTACGCGGATGACTTGGCAAATCTTTTTGGTGTTGATGCCGTAAGATATTTCGTGCTTCATGAAATGCCATTTGAAAACGATGGAACTATTACTTGGGAATTAATGGTTGAGAGAATGAACTCAGATCTTGCCAATACATTAGGAAATCTTGTTAACAGAACAATTTCAATGTCAAATAAGTATTTTGACGGAGTTGTAAGCAACAAGGGAGTTGACGAAGAAGTTGACGATGACTTTAAGAAGGTTATTTTGGATACACCTGTTAAGGCAGCTGAAAAGATGGATAAGTTAAGAGTTGCAGATGCAATTACAGAAATCTTCACATTATTTAAGAGATGTAATAAGTACATTGATGAAACAATGCCTTGGGCACTTGCTAAGGAAGAAGATAAGCAGGACAGACTTGCCACAGTACTTTATAACTTAATTGAAGGTATTACAATTGGCGCAAGCCTATTAGAGCCATTTATGCCTGAAACATCAAAGAAGATTCTGGCTCAGATTAATGCACAGCCAAGAGCTTTTGAAGATATGACAGAATTTGGCAAATACCCATCAGACAACAAAGTAACAGAAAAACCGGAAATCTTATTTGCAAGAATGGATATTAAGGATGTTATGGAAAAGGTAGAAGAAATTAAGGCAGCTCAGAAGGCTGAAAAAGCAGAGGAAAAATATCCTGAAGTTGAAAAGAAACCTGAAATTACAATAGATGATTTTGATAAGGTTCAGATTCAGGTAGGTGAAGTAATTAAGTGTGAACCTGTTCCAAAGGCTAAGAAACTTCTAGTTTCGCAGATTAAGATTGGAGCAGAAACAAGACAGATTGTTTCAGGTATTGCAAAATACTATAAACCTGAAGAAATGGTAGGAAAGAAAGTTGCCGTTATCACCAACTTAAAACCATGTAAGCTTTGCGGAGTGGAATCACAGGGAATGATTTTGGCAGCAGGAGATGACGAAGGAAACCTTTCAGTTGTAACAGTTGATAAAGATATTGTTAGTGGAAGCGAAATCTGCTAAATCGGAGGAAATATGATTTTTGATACACATGCACATTATGACGATGAAGCATTCGATGATGACAGAGAAAAGTTATTAGAGAGAATGCAAAACAGAGGTGTAGAATATATCGTAAACGTAGGCGCAAGTATGTCATCATGTAAAAGCACAATAGGTCTTGTGAGACGTTTTCCATATGTTTATGGAGCATTAGGCGTTCATCCGGATGAAGTTTCAGAACTTACGGAAGAAGATTATCAGTGGCTTAAGAAAAGCATTTACAAGCCTAAAATCGTTGCAGTAGGCGAAATAGGCTTGGATTATCATTGGAATGATAATAAAGAGCAGCAGATAGAATGGTTTGAAAAGCAAATGGATATTGCAAGAGAGGCTGAATTACCAATCATTATTCACAGCCGTGATGCGGCAAATGACACATATGAAGTTATGAAGGCTAACAAGGCTGATGAAATCGGTGGAGTAATTCATTGTTTTTCTTACACAAAGGAAATGGCAGAAAAATTCCTTGATATGGGATTTTATCTGGGAATCGGTGGTGTAGTAACATTTAAAAATGCTAAGAAATTAAGGGAAGTTGTAGAATATATGCCAATGGATAGAATGGTAATAGAAACAGACTGTCCTTATTTAACACCGGAACCAAACAGAGGAAAGAGAAATGATTCCTTTAATCTGCCTTACGTTGTAAATAAAATAGCAGAGATTAAGAACATTAGCCCTGCAGAAGTTATTGATATTACTTCAAATAATGCAAAAGACCTTTATGGAATAGGCAGAAAGAGGTTTGATTAATGGCATATCTTGGAACACCAAGTGCAACAAAGGAAATAATAAATAAATATAGCTTTGCTTTCCAAAAAAAATTCGGACAGAACTTTTTAATTGACTCAAATGTATTGGAAAGTATTATCAGAGGAGCTGAAATAACAAAAGATGATTTCGTTTTGGAAATCGGCCCGGGAATAGGAACGATGACACAGTATCTTTGTGAAGCTGCAAGACAGGTTGTGGCTGTGGAAATTGATAAGATGTTAATTCCTATTTTGGAAGATACATTGTCAGAATATGATAATGTGGAAGTTATAAATCAGGACGTGCTAAAGGTTGACATAAAATCTTTAGCAGATGAAAAGAATAATGGTAAACCAATTAAGGTTGTTGCCAATTTGCCATATTACATAACAACACCTATTATTATGGGATTGTTTGAGAGTGGTGTGCCAATTGACAGCATTACAATAATGGTTCAAAAAGAAGTGGCGGACAGAATGCAGACAGGACCGGGTTCAAAGGATTATGGGGCATTGTCATTGGCAGTTCAGTACTATGCCACTGCAAAGGTTATTCTTAATGTGTCAGCAACATGTTTTATGCCAAGACCAAATGTTGATTCAGCGGTAATAAAGCTAACAAGACATAAAGAACCTACAGTTAATGTGGCAGATGAAAAATTAATGTTTAAAATCATAAGAGCTTCTTTTAATCAGAGAAGAAAAACATTAGTTAACGGATTGAAAAATTCACCGGAGCTTAGTTTTTCTAAGGAACAGATAGTTAAGGCCATAGAAAAAATAGGAAAACCGGAAACTATAAGAGGTGAGGCATTGACTTTGGAAGAGTTTGCAGAACTTGCAAATGCCTTTACAGAATTAAAATAAGATTTTAAATTAAATCATAATAGAATAAAAATCATATTAGAAACGCAGAATAATTTAGATGGAAGTTTAAATAGTTCTGCGTTCTTTTTATGCTTAGAAATTCATATATTGTAGAAAAAAAATTGGAATGTTTATGCTTAAAAATAAAATAAAAATCAATATGGTAATGTCCGTGGTTCTTCTCGTGTCAATGACAATAATAGCCTGCAACATGGATAAGGTAGCTACAGTTGAAATGGAAAAAGAAAATAAAAATGTTAAAACTAAAAATGGCAAAGTTGTTGTAATTGATCCGGGACATGGGGGAGATGATCCGGGAAAAGTAGGCGTTAATGGCACAAAGGAAAAAGACGTAAACCTTGCCATTTCTAAATGCCTTAAGAAAGTTTTGGAAGATAACGGATTTGATGTGGTAATGACAAGAAATAAAGATGAGATTCTAAATGAGGGAGGAAAGTTTTCCAAGGTTGGAGATTTAAACAAAAGATGTAGCATAATAAATAATACATATCAAATAAACAGTAATAGCATTATGATAAGCATTCATCAAAACAGCTTTACAAACCCAAATGTAAAAGGTGCCCAAAGCTTTTTCTATGAAAAATCAGAAAAAAGTAAAAAGCTTGGATTAATACTTCAAAATCATTTGAACAAAAAAATTAATACAGAAAAAGAAAAGGCGGCAAAGCCTAACAACAGTTATTATATGCTTATAAATTCTAAATGTCCGGGAACAATAATAGAGTGTGGTTTTTTAAGCAACCCAAGTGAGGAGGAAAGTCTTTCAAAGGAGGAATATCAGAAGAAACTGGCGGAAATAATATGTACCGGAATTAAAGAATATTTTGGAGAAAAATAGGTAATGGTAATAGTTAATATAATTTGTAAAATGGGGTAATATATGATAAAATAGACAAGATAAAAATTAGATGAGGCGTAAGATGAAAACTATAATAAAAAAAACCAGTGTAGACAATATAGATATGGATACAATTAACCAGGCAGGAGAGATTATAAGACAGGGTGGTCTGGTTGCTTTTCCTACAGAAACTGTTTACGGACTGGGAGCAGATGCATTAAATGAAGAAGCGGCAGCAAAGATTTATGCTGCAAAGGGACGCCCATCAGACAATCCGTTAATTGCCCACATAGCAGATTTGGAAATGCTTAAACCGTTGGTTGAAGAGATACCACCGGTGGCTGAGAAATTAATGGATGCCTTTTGGCCGGGACCTATGACACTTATATTTAATAAAAGTAATCTGGTACCAAAGGGTACAACAGGAGGCTTGGACACAGTTGCAGTCAGATATCCTAATCACCCTATTGCACAGGCACTTATTAAGGCGGCTGGTGTTAGTATTGCGGCACCAAGTGCTAACCTTTCAGGAAAACCAAGCCCGACTTTAGGGGAACATGTAATAGATGACATGGACGGTCGTATTGATATGATTATTGATGGCGGAATGGTAGGAATGGGACTTGAATCAACTATCATTGACGTAACAGTTAATCCACCAATGATTTTAAGACCAGGATTTATTACATACTAAAAGAGATTGTTCCCGATGCAACAGAGGACAGAACTATTTTTACAAAACCAACTAAGGAGTTTAAACCAAAAGCTCCGGGAATGAAATACAGACATTATGCACCATCGGCAGATTATACGATTTATAAGGGCGATGAAGTAAAGGTGGCAGAAAAAATCATCGAACTTGCAAATGAAAAAGCAGATGAAGGTAAGATTACAGGAATTATAACAGCAGACCAGCATTTGCATATGTACCAGGGAAGACTAAACAAGAGCATTAAGGTAGTATCACTGGGAGATTTAGAAAAGCCGGAAACAGTTGCCAATCATTTGTTCAAGGCATTAAGAGACTTTGACAAAGTGGATACAGAATTTATTTTTGGTGAAGCATTTTCAGAGAAGAATGTGGGACAGGCAATCATGAACAGGCTTACTAAGGCAGCAGGTTATAACATCATTGATGTATAGCAGTTCGGAGGTAAAATGCTAGAATTTTCAAAAATTTTGTTTGTTACGGATATGGATACGTCACCGGGACCACTTGCAGCAACTTTGCTAAAACATTATTTGCCATTAGAACAGGTAAATATTGATTCAAGAGGACTTGCAGTTCTTTTCCCGGAGCCAATGAATCCTAAAACTGTAGCAATCGCAGCCTCAAAGGGATTGGACATTAACCGTACTTCAATACAACTTGAACCGGAAGATTTTGGACAAGACGTATTGGTACTGGTATTAGATGAGTCAAGGAAGCAGGCAGTATATGATGACTATGCAGAGGCAGTTAATGTTTATACATTAACAGAGTATATTAACGAGGCAGGAAGCATAGTTAATCCAGATGGTGGTGAGTTAGCGGATTATGCCAAGATGTATGAAACATTAGACAACATAATTCAGAAATTAGCTAACAAGCTTAAGGAAAGTAAATACAAAAACTAAAAAAATACATAAAAAAGCACGGAGGAAAACAAATGGGAAAGACATTTATAATGGATCATCCATTGATCCAGCACAAGATTGGAATTATTAGAAGAAAAGAAACAGGAACAAAAGATTTCAGACAGTTAATCAGCGAAATTGCAATGCTTATCACATATGAAGCAACAAGAAACTTAGAATTAGCTGACCAGGAAATCGAAACACCGATATGCAAGACAACAGTTAAAGAATTAGGCGGAAAGAAGTTAGCAATCGTACCTATTCTTAGAGCAGGTCTTGGTATGGTAGATGGAATGCTTGCAATGATTCCATCAGCAAAAGTAGGACACATTGGACTTTACAGAGATCCTGTTACAGCATTGCCTCACGAGTACTACTGTAAATTACCTGAAGATTGTGACAAGAGAAACGTATTCGTAGTAGATCCAATGCTTGCAACAGGTGGTTCTGCAATTGCAGCAATTCAGATGCTTAAAGAAAAAGGTGTAAAGAACATTACATTAATGTGCATTATTGCAGCACCTGAAGGCGTAAAAGCAATGGAAGAAGCACATCCTGACGTAAATATGTACATTGGTGCATTAGATGAAAAATTAAATGAACACAAGTACATCGTTCCGGGACTTGGAGATGCAGGAGATAGAATCTTCGGTACAAAATAATAAAATTAACGTGTTTGCAATAGAAATTTTTCCGTGGCAAATAAATAGTAGCATTTCACTTTTGACAAGAAATTAAAAGGAGAAAGAAATGGCTAGTAGTAAGAGAAAGGATTACATTTCATGGGATGAGTATTTTATGGGAGTTGCATCTTTGGCGGCACTAAGGTCAAAGGATCCAAATACTCAGGTGGGAGCATGCATAGTAAGTGACGATAACAAAATTTTGTCAATGGGCTATAACGGGCTTCCGGTAGGTTGTAGCGATGATGAATTTCCATGGAATAGAGAAAGCGACGATCCATATGACAATAAATATTTTTACACAACTCACAGCGAATTAAATGCCATTTTGAATTATAGAGGTGGCAGTCTTGAAGGAGCAAAGATTTATGTAACTTTGTTTCCTTGTAATGAGTGCGCCAAGGCCATTATTCAGTGTGGCATTAAGAAGGTTATATATGGCGATGATAAATATGGAGATACATCTTCTGTAAAGGCGTCAAAGAGAATGATGGCAGCAGCAGGTGTGGAATATATTCCATATGAGAAATCAGGCAAAGAGATTAAAATAAAGCTTTAGTAAACAATTCTATTTTTGCTGAATATACTAGACTGATAAGGTTTTTGATTAGTTTAGGATAGTATATGGATTATAAATATATACCTTTTTATGTTCAGGGAAATGCAGTTACGGGAATGTATTACGGACAATGGGGAATGGCGGAAGATAGAGACATTGAATATGTTAAAGAAATGTACCCTCTAACTTTTATGACCATTCAGGAGATGGTAGAGAAGGAATGTGATTATCAGGAGTTTGCAGGAAGTATGATGTTTGACGAATATCCTGACAAAATGGGAATCCTAAGGATTGTTAATCGTATTTTTGAAAATATTAAAAAAGAAGAGGCATCCTGTAATGGCAAGGAATGCATTAAGTATCCTGATGACCAGTGGCTTAAGGATATAATAATGGTATTGCTGCTTAATGAAATATATAGAAGAAGACAAAAAAGAAAAAGATATTATTAAGATTAAAAGTGATTTAGTCTTAACAAAAAAAGCACTAAGAATAAAGGGTTGAATGAAACCTAAATCTTAGTGCTTTTTCAATTAACAAGAAAATCCTTTGGAAAATCTATTAATTGATATTTCCAATGTGTGAAAACATCATTAAAGGGCATAAAGTATTATTGCAAAAAAATGTAATATACTTCCTGCAAGAATAAACAAATGGAAAATAGAATGCATCCATTTATGACTGCTTCCAAGTCCGTAAAGAATAGAGCCTACAGTGTAGGCAATGCCTCCGGCAACAAGTAAGATAACGCCACCTGTGCCCATAACTTCAATGGTAGGTTTTATGAAAATAATAATAACCCATCCCATGGCAAGGTAGCAAATCATAGAAAATACGCTGTATTTCTTTAAGTCAATTGCAGTAAGGGTACAGGCAATAATTGCACAACCCCAAACTAAGCCAAATAAAGACCATGCCAAAACGGGATATTTGGCTCTCATTGGAACAAGAAGTATTGGTGTGTAACTTCCTGCAATAAGAAAGTAAATGGTGCAGTGGTCAAGAACCTGCATAACCTTCTTACCCATTCCCGGTCTTAAACCATGATAAACACTGGACATTGTATATAAAACAATTAAAGTTACCCCATAAATGCAACTGGAAACAACGCCGATTCCACTGTGATGCTTGGCCGAAACAATAATGCAAAGCACAAGAGCTGCAATACCTAAAGCCGCACCAACGATATGGGAAACCATATTAAAAATTTCTTCACCTTTAGAATAATTAGGAAGCTGTCTGTCAGCTAATTTAATTCTTTGCTTCATAAAAAGTTCTTCCTTTCTTAAAAAATGACTACTCAACGTTATGTAGTATTCAATACTACGTCAAAGTATATACATATTATACGCAAATGTCAATAAAAAAAATGCATAAAAAATGAAGGCTGTATAAGTGACTATTGAAAATGGCAAATTTTCCATAGGAATAATAAGTGATGTCATAGGACAATATTAATAAATATATAACATATTCAAAATATGTTTTTTGTCTAAATTATATTAAGAAATGAATAAAAACTTTTTGTGTAAAAAGCGTATAGACTTTGACAAAATCAGTATATATAATATGCGTATATTCAAAAACAAAACACAGAACAACAAAAACAAAGAAAATTCGACATATGTGCAAAGAACTGGTTTACCCAATAGGAAGAAACAGAGGCGAGAGCGTTGCACATGTTAAAGATGTAATAAGTAAGGGGGGAAAAACTATTGAAGAAGGGTAGTTTAGCTGTTTTTGATAATGACGAGAATTATACGGAATCTTTTTTGGAGTATATAGAAGAGAAGAAAGGAATGCCTTTTGAGATTCAGGTATTTACGAAACAGGAGTCATTATTACAATATTTGGAAAGTCGGGAGCCACAATTATTATTGGTAGCTTCAGATGTAATGTGCCATGAGATTGAGAAGGTTAACAGGGAGAAGATTGTAATATTGGCAGGTGAGGAGGTTTCGTCTTCTTTTTCTGAATACAGAACCATCTATAAATATCAGTCAATGGAAAATGTTATCCACCAGGTTATAGATTACTACATTGATATAACAAAGGACAGTATTTTTGTACCTGTTACAAAGAACAAGTCGGAAATAATCGGTATATATTCGCCTGTAGGCAATGTGGGAAAGACTGCAGTTGCGTGGGCTATGGCACAGACTTTAGGAGCAGATTATACAGTTCTTTACATAAATATGCAGGAATATTCAGGAATGGATAGAATGTTTGATACGGATTTTGGAGCGAATCTGTCAGATTTAATGTATTTCTACAAGCAATCCCCGGAATCAATGGCCGTTAAACTTAAGGCAGTAACCTATTCGGCGGAGGGATTTGATTACATACCGCCGTTGGTATATTCCTGTGATTTAAGAAATATTGATACAGGGCAGTGGCTTCAATTTATACAGAACATTGCAGAATTAACAGAATATGACAAGATTATTATTGAGTTCGGTCAGGTACTTAACAATCCAATGATTTTGCTTGAAAGTTGCAATAGAATATTTGTGCCGGTTTCTAATGACTGGATGAATCAGTGCAAGAAGAAGGAATGGGAAGAGTATCTTTTAAGAACAGGTTATGAGGAAATATTAGACAGAACGGAAATGCTGCAAGTGCCACAAATAAGGCAATGGAGCAGCCTGGATGAATATAAAGAATGTTATTTGTGGGGAGAACCCGGAGATTACATAAGACAGGTATTGGGGGGATTATAATGAACAAGTCAGAAATAGAACAGTTAAGAGGTTTGGTAATTGAAAGAGTTGATATGTCAAGAGAACCTGATGACAGTGAATTGCACGAAATCATAGACAGTGTAATTGAAAAAAATCAGGATTACAGATATATGTCAATTAAGAAAAGACAAATAATACATAAAAAAATATATTCCTCAATTAGAGGGTTAGGCATAATAGAGGAGTTGCTGGAAGAACCTGATATTACAGAAATAATGATAAATGGACCTAACAATATTTTTGTTGAAAAAAAGGGACGTATAAACAAAATAGATGAAAGGTTTGAATCTGAAAACAGGTTAAATGATATTATCCAACAGATTGTGGCAAAGACTAACCGTAGGGTAAATGAGTCAAATCCCATTGTGGATACACGACTTGAAGACGGTTCCAGAGTTAATGTAATATTGCCACCAATTGCTCTTGAAGGACCTATAGTTACAATACGTAAATTTTCAAAAAGAGGAATTACAATCGACGATATGATTAGTTGGGGGACAATTTCAAAAGAGGCTGCTGATTTTTTAAAAATGGCAGTTATGGCAGGCTATAATATTTTTGTAAGTGGGGGGACAGGATCCGGTAAAACAACATTTCTAAATGTGTTATCTAATTTTATTCCTAAAGACGAAAGAATAGTCACAATTGATTATAAAGTTTGATTTTTACAACTTATAATATCTTTCAATAACATATCAAAATGCTTTTATATAGTAGGTTTTACGTCTTATAAAGTTTAATAGTTTGCAGTAGTGTAGAGTATCTTAAAACAGAAATAAACATAAAATAAACAGAAAATAAACGAATATTGATATAGATTTATTCATAAATTGATAACACTATATTGTAATACATATAAATAAAAAAATCAATAGAAAATACAAAAAAATATTGACATTTATATGATGATTTTATATAATAATGAAGAAAATAAAAGCGTCACCTAAAACAACTACAATAATTTGAAAATATAATATGATTATTACCAACCGTTAAGTGGGTTTTATGCTTGAATGCAGAGTGTCGAAGATTTCCCCATAAGTAAAAGACACAAAAAACGGTAAATGCGAATGCGACAGCTCTTGACGTGAGTGGGTATCTTAAATTTTAGAGGTTATTCCTCTATTGTTTAAGGTATCCACTTTTTTATTATCAAAAATTTGAAAGGAGAGAGAAATGAATAACACAATAAAAACTGCAGGAGTAGATATTGATTTTTCTAAAGCGATTAAAAAGGCAAATCAAGGCAAATCAATAGTAATTCCAAGCACTGAAAACGGAAAGCCTGTTTTGAGTTGTTGGAATATTCCAAAGAATTCTGTAGCAAGAAAACAATTGCAAGAGATTGCAAGAAAATTTGGCAAGAGAAGTGTTAGATTTTATAGTATCAAAAAAGGTCATATCTTGGTGGTGATTTAATAGTGAGAATGACATTATCCCAACTGAAAGAATGCGAGCGATTGCTAGGTACAACTTGCCGTTTACAATTCAACGAACCGCCTGCAAATTATGAATTAGCAATAAAGCGATTAAATGCATTATATCGACAGCTGAAATATAGTATTGATAATACACCTAAGTATAACCATATTGCAGTTGTTATGTGCGTTTCGGAAGTCAACGGAGAACTTGTTTCTATAGCATATAAAAAAACTGGTGGGCGACCTAAAAAAATATTTATTCCAAACGGGAAAATAATTAAAGGCAAACAACCGCAAGCACACGTTCATTTGCATTGCTATTTTGCAGGAAAAAATAGTTTTAGTCTTGCAAATCAAATATGCACCAAGCAGAACAGAAAAGCAAAAAAGCAAGGCAAAGATAAGCCAGTTCTAAAGAGTGCCAAAAGCAAGTTTTCGTTAGATTATTGCAGACAACAAGCCTCTGCAATTCGTGAAATTGGAGACGTTGATTATTATGCAAGACTACAAGACCTAGTATGACCTTTTATTTACAAAATTGACTATAAAAACCAATGAAAAACCCAATAAAATCAATGCTTTGCAGTAGGTGCGAGGCAAACTATGTAAATATTATATATAACTATTATCTTATAGTTATATAGCAGATAAGGAGTTGATATAGTGAAAAATTATGAAAACCGACTAAAAGCAATACAAAAGATTGCAGACGGAAAAAGTGCAAAGGTTGTATTTCTTGATTATAAGAATGGAAAGTATTATCAAGACGGAAAAGAAATTGATATTAGGAGTATTAAAGCAAACACCATTATCATTGACGATGTTCCAGATAGCCCGCCCGAATTTTTAGAGAAAGGAAGTGATATAGAAAATGAGAGTGACGGATAATCAACTTATATCAGCACTTTTAAGTTGCCCCACAATAAAATCAGCAAGTGAATCTGTTGGACTTTCAGAACAAGCTGTTTATAGCAGATTGAGAAAGCCAGCTTTTAGAGCACAATTACAAAACGCAAGAGATAACCAGTTTCAAGTTATTTCAAGCAAGCTAGAGGATGCCAATTTTAAGGCACTTGATACACTTATCAATATTCTTGATGATAGCGAAGTATCAGCAGGAATCAAAGTTAAAGCTTCTCAAACGCTTCTTGATTTAAGTTTGAAAAATCGAGAGCAGATAGACGTTATCAGCAGAATTGAGAATCTTGAAGAGATGCTGAAAAGCCAAGAATAATAGTAAACTTTACACATTTATTTTAATTTTGAGGAAAGGAAGTGAGATTATATGAGACTAGCAACAGACATTTTAAGAAACGAAAAGCGTAAATGCACGTTTTGGAAGATTGCAACCGTCATTGTTTTAGCAGTTGCACTTGTGGAACTTGTAGTTATCGTATTTTAGAAAGTGGGTGTTTTTATGAAACGAGACATACCTACCCCCAATGCCCCAGTATTTGCTAATTTAAGAAACAGAGGACTAACGTGCATTGGTATAGCAGGAACAGAAAAAGGACTTGAAAGAGCAAGGTCGCAAGGACTAAGGATATTTGAGCCACGCTTGAATTATAGCGTAACTGAATACAATGAGATTTGTAAACGAAGAAAAAGATATAACAAATAAAGGAGATTATAAAATGGAAGATATGAAAATTACAACAGGCAAAGTATATGATGCAATGATGCAGGCAGAAAAATTAAGAGAGCGATTTGAAAATGCTATGCAGGATATTAATGCGGACAGAGATTTAAGTGAAGAGGGAAAGGAAAAGAAAATAGCTGTTATTAGAACAGACTATAAAAAGAAGAATAATGACCTCAAAGCACTTATGATTAATGCAGTAGAAGAAATAAAGGGAGTTATTGCAAGTACACCTTACGAATATAGTGCCGATTTGGAGCATAGCATTGATTTTATTAAGACAATGGCAGATGCAGGAATTTTAACTGATGCAATGTTTACACACGAAATGGACAAGTATAGAGGTCGTGAAATGGATTATGTTTTTGCAAGAGAAAAGCTGAAAGGCTCTATTCCTATTGATAGATTTAACGATTATACTTTTTCCACTTATGGAGATTATGACGTAAACGGTCAGCGTTCTTTTGTATCACCGCTAGAGCATTTTAACAAGTTAGAGGAATATATCAAGTCAGGTAATGATATTATGACTGCACACATGATGGAACAGACAGAAAACAAGCTAGGTATTGAAAGTGTAGGCAGACGGAGTTATAGAGAACAGCAAAAAGCAAAGTTGCAATCTAAAATAGAGAATACACCACAGCTTATCTAATTTATAAACAAGAAACAACAAAAATCACGGCAAATTTGCGTTTTAAGTGTGAAGTAGTAATTTGTGTATACCCTTGCACTTAAAAACACAAATATGCGTGAATTATAAAGCAAGTAATTATATAGAAAGTTATCAACAACTTATCAACAATGCGAAAGGAGAATATATATATATGAGTGAAGATTTTAAAGTACCAACAATGCTATCAATTAAACAAACCGCTAAAACTACGGGGGTGGCAGAGTGTTATATACGTCAGCTAGTAGCAGAAAATGAAATTTGCTTTGTTAAAGCAGGACGAAAGTACCTCATAAATCTTGAAAAGTTTGTTGAGTATCTTAACACACCACAAACCGCATAAAGCTATGTCAATACAGATTAGATAACCTACTGCTTGTGTGGTAGGTTATTTTATTTATAAGAATTGTATTAAAAGAAACATTGAAAAAAGTGTATTAAAAGTATTTACAAATACTCAAAGATATTATAAAATATTAAGTATTAAAACAAATTAAAGTATCTTTTAATACAAAAAGGAGTGATGATATGAGCAAGATATACGGCTACTGCCGAGTATCAACCAAAAGTCAGAAGTTGGAAAGGCAGATAGACAATATAGGCAAGGCTTATCCTACTGCAATACTTTTCAAGGAAAAATTTACAGGAACAAAGATTGACGGACGAGAGGAATTTAACAAACTATTATCAAAAGTTAAGGCAGGAGATACTATTGTATTCGATAGTGTATCAAGAATGAGTAGAAATGCTGAGGACGGAATCAAGTTATATTTTGAACTGTTTGAAAAGGGCATAAATCTAGTTTTTCTAAAAGAGGGCTACATTGATACAGAAGTTTATAAAACATCTATACAACAAAGCATTGATAAGACGGGAAATGATATAGCGGATATTTATATCGAGGCAACAAACAAGGTTATCCGATTGTTAGCAGAAAAGCAGATTGAGAAAGCATTTGAACAATCAGAAAAGGAAGTAAAAGACCTACAACAACGAATCAAAGAGGGCATTGCCAATAGCCCAAAAACACAAGGCATAGAGCAGGGAAGAAAACTAACCACAAAGAAATCTATTGAAATGAAAGACAGAATGAAAAGACATTTGAAAGATTTTGGCGGTACAGATACAGATAAAAGATTTATGCAGGAAAATAAAATATCAAGGAATACGTTTTATAAATATAAACGTGAGATATTAGAGGAGGTATAATTATATGGCTACTGTAAAGGTTTATAAAGGAAAACGGAAAACATCATATCAATTAACTATATTCAAAGGCTATACAGAGAAAAACGGAAAAAGGGTACAAGCAAGGGAAACAGTTACTTATAGTCTTAATGAAATGGGAATCAATCCATTAACTGATAAAGGAAATCCAAAAAGTGAAAGCACGATATTAAAGGACGTACAGTTATATGCGGATAACCTTGAAAAGAAATTAACCTGCACTAACTACATAAAGGGGGATAAAATAACCTTTGCAGAATTTTCTAATGAGTGGTTAAAGTGGGCTGAAAATCATTTCTCCGCAAGCACCCTATATAGTTATAGGGGACATTTGAAAAAGACTATTTTACCCGAACTGGGAACAATAAAAGTCGGTAAAATTACCACAGAAAGATTAGAGGATTTCTATTTATCTTTAACAAAGGACGGAGCAAGAAAAGACGGAAAAGCAGGTGGATATTGTAGGAGTTCAATTCAAAAATTCCATAAGATTATAACTAGCATTATGAATTATGCAGAGAAGAAAAAGAAAATAATTGATATTAACCCTTGCAACAATGCAGAGATACCAAAGGCAAAGGATAGTGGTAAAATTAAGTATTTGACAACAGAGCAGGCATTAAAGCTGTTAGAAATAATTGAAAATCCAAGCCCAACAGTAGTTACAAGCTATTATGAGGAATGGGATAAAAGTATTACAAAAATATATGATTTTAATGCCAAGAAAATGACTAAGCTGGCATATATGACATATAGCACACTATTCAGAGTTGCATTATATAGCGGTATGCGTGTAGGTGAATTATCCGCTTTAACGTGGCGAGATATTGACTATAAAACGAATACAATTAGAATCAATAAGGCTATGGCATACGCAAAGAGCGAGGGCGGTTCATATATAAAAGAGCCTAAAACTCCTACATCTGTCAGAGAAGTAATTATTCCACAATCTGAAATTAATGCGTTAAAGAAGTTAGAAAAGCATCAAAAAGAAGTGATGATGATTTTAGGTAGTGCGTGGGAAGGTCATAAGGAAAAAGACAAATTAAAGGATAATTTTGTATTTACACAATTAACTGGCAAAATGCTATGGAAATCTGCACCAAATAGAATATTGCACCGATTAATAAGTAATTATAATGCAACAGTAGAGGAAAAGGACAGATTACCGTTGATAACAATGCACGCATTAAGGCATACTTCTGCTACACTTTTAATTGCTAACGATATGGATATAAAAGAACTATCTGCAAGACTAGGGCACAAGAATATACAAACAACCCTTGATATATATGCACACCCACTAAAAGAACGAGACCAAAAAGCAAGTGATATATTAGCAGGAGTTTTGGCACAGAAAAGAGCATAAATCAAAAATAAACATAAAATAAACAAAAAATTCACGAAAAGCACTTCTTTATGAGGTGCTTTTTTAATGAAAAAACCTAGTATTTACAAGGGTTTCAAGCTATATGCTATATAACCCTGTATTATTACAATTGAAGATTCAGCAGAACTAAAACTTGATTCTGTTGATAATATTGTCCGAATGGAAACAAGACAGGCAAACAGTCAGGGGGAGAATGTTATTTCCATAAGGGATTTAATTAAAGCATCATTACGAGTCCGTCCGGATAGAATAATCGTTGGCGAGGTAAGAGGTGGGGAGACTTTGGACATGCTTCAGGCAATTATATGTACTATATAATAATTATATATATAACGTATATAAGGATGGAAAATATAGATTAGAGGGAGGGGCATAGGAACGATATGAACATTAAGTATAGGTTATTGTGTAAAAGGTTAATAGAGGAAAGGAAGAGAGTAGGTGTCATTCAATATTATAATGTACTGTTCATAATGGAGTTAGTGTCAGATAAAGACATATGGTCTTTAGAACAGTGGGTGAATGGTATAAATAACATATATATGAAAGATATGCATAATTGGTGTAGAATACATTTTGTTAAATATCACACTGTATTTGTTTACAGGAAAGAGTATCCGGTAAAAGCAAATATTTGGAATGGGTATTCATATATAAGGTGGCGGATGGAGCGGATGATGAATTTGGGATAAGATAAAATAGTGATTGCATGAAAGAGAGCCTTAAAGCAGGGTGTTCTTTTGAAAGTATGGATAGAATAAAGGCTGAAGGCTCTGCGCTATTCGTTTGGCAGAGCCTGAGTATTCTCCTGATCCGTAGAAAATAAATCTAACTGACCTTCTGGAGTGGAACTTTGACCGGATTCATCTTCAGTTGATGGTTCTCTTTTTTTGGGTGTTTTATGAGTGTATAATTTCTCAAAAGGAAGTGAATACTTGGATTTTTTATTGTATTCTAGTAAAAGAGCTTCTGCGAATCCTAATGAACCGGCACGACGTT
>ENA-ORUN01001617-ORUN01001617.1-human-gut-metagenome-genome-assembly--contig:-NODE-1617-length-20704-cov-7.546855_pt1 | contig 20704 bp, 18 predicted proteins | sample MGYA00242080_ERZ509209 | MGnify/ENA primary metagenome ERZ509209 (study PRJEB26280, sample SAMEA2338786) | human gut metagenome | biome: human gut; feature: human-associated habitat; material: faeces... | reverse complement strand
TTCCCTCTACTCCAAGCTGTCCGATCTTCTGTGACAGCTGTACAGAATCCAGCATTTTGCCGTCGATCGCAAGCGCGATCACATAGTCATTGTCACGGATGTGCTTCATCAGACGCTCTGCCTCTGTCGCCTTGATCTGTTCGTTCAATGCATCAGAAGCCTTATCCGGTGTCTTCTCATCCGGAACCTGGCAGAATGTCAGTTTGCAGTAACGGCTTAAACGCTTTGCATACTCAGCAATGCCGTCATTCAGATATTTTTCTTTGATCTTACCAACTGTTAAAATACGGATTTCCATTATACGTTATGTTCCTCTATATAAGTTTCAAATTCTTCCATGGACATCAGGACCTTACGTGGCTTCGTGCCTTCCTCCGGACCGACCACGCCGGCATCAGAAAGCTGGTCCATGATCCTTGCTGCCCTGTTAAAGCCGATCTTGAACATTCTCTGCAACATACCGATCGAAGCTCTTTCTTTCTCAATGATGAATTTGCCTGCATCCACAAAGTAGATATCATTCTCATCATTTCCACCGGAAGAACCGCCTGAGAGGCTGATCGTATTTACCTGCTGCTCGATCTGCGGATTATATGTCACCTTCGGATTCTTATCCGCAAGGAATTCCACAATGCTGCTGACTTCCTCATCGGAGACAAAAGCCCCCTGCAGTCTGGCCGGTTTCTGATATCCCTGCGGATAAAACAGCATATCACCTTTTCCGAGCAGCTTCTCTGCACCGTTCATATCGAGGATCGTTCGTGAATCGACGCCAGAGGAAACAGAGAATGCAATCCTCGACGGCATATTCGCCTTGATCAGTCCTGTGATGACATTGACAGACGGTCTCTGCGTCGCAATGATCAGATGGATGCCTGCTGCACGTGCAAGCTGTGCCAGACGGCAGATCGCATCCTCTACCTCTCCCGGTGCGACCATCATAAGGTCCGCAAGCTCGTCTACGATGATCACGATCTGCGGCATCGGTTTCTGCGGGGTTCCACCCTCCGGAACTGCCATGTTACTGATCTTGCGGTTATATTCACCCAGATTTCGAACGCCATACTCAGCAAAAGTATTATAACGACTCATCATCTCGGACACTGCCCAGTTGAGTGCTCCTGCAGCTTTCTTTGGGTCTGTGACGACCGGGATGAACAGATGCGGGATGCCATTATAGACACTTAACTCAACTACCTTCGGGTCGATCATGATAAGCTTGACTTCCTCCGGCGATGCTTTGTACAGAATACTGATGATCAGTGTATTGATACATACAGATTTACCGGAACCGGTCGCACCTGCGATCAGAAGGTGCGGCATCTTGGCAATATCTGTGACTACCGGTTTGCCCGCAATATCCTTACCTACAGCAAAGGACAGTTTGGATTTCGCCCCCTGAAATTCCTGGGACTGCAGGATTTCCCGGAGCATGACCGCATGATTTTCCTTATTAGGGACCTCGATCCCTACAGCAGCCTTGCCCGGGATCGGAGCCTCGATACGGATATCCGGAGTCGCAAGATTCAGTTTGATATCATCTGCGAGATTGACGATCTTGCTTACCTTGACTCCCATCTCCGGCTGTAATTCATAACGGGTTACGGTAGGACCGCAGCTCACATTTGTGATTGTGACATTCACGCCAAAGTTGTGCAGGGTTTCCTGTAGTTTCTTAGCTGTCTTGCGAAGATGTGCATCAGAGTCTCCCTGCGATTTGCCATCTCCACGTTTCAGAAGTTTCAGCGGTGGATAATGGTATTCCTTTGGAATTTCTGAAGGTGCGGAAGTAATTTCTTTCTGAATATTGGTAATACCACTCTGGATTTCCTGCTCAGAAGATTTCGGATTCTTTTTCTGAGATGTCGTAGATTCTGCGGCCGGCTGTTCTGCTGTCTGCACCTCTGCCGTATGTTCCGGCTGAACCTCTCTCTTAAGCTGTTCCTGCCAGTCAGCTCCCTGATATGCGTCCTCTTCTTCATCTGGCATTTCTTCTACCGGTTCGCTCTGAATCTCCGGTATTATGGTTTCTGGAATTTCTTCTTCTGGTTCATCCTGATATGCAGCAGGAATTTCTTCTTTCTCCATCGGTGCTTCCTGTCTGGAAAAATCCGGAAAAGCAGGAGCTGAATTCTCATCCTCAGAATCTCTGACTGCTTCTGCTCTCTGAATCCTGAATTCCAGCTGTCCCTGACTGCTTTCCTCCGTCTTGACAGATTCCTGCGGAAGTGGCATCTCCTCTGCCGGAAGCGGTGTCAGTTCCGGCTTCGCAGGCGGTGTCAGTTTGGTTCCCTCAAGAAATTCATGTTTCCTTGATTTCTGTTCAGGCTCGTCCTCATCATCTGCTTCTTCTGTAAGTGCTTCCTTCAGAGCTTTCATACGCTCTGCCTGTCTCTGTTCCCTGCGTAGTTTCCTTTCCTGCTGGCGGAGTTCTCTCCTGAGATCTCTTTCCGGCTGTCCTTCCATATAACGCTCGTGACCGCCTCTTGCCAGCTCACAGATCCCGTCCCAGACGCGAAAGATAAATCCGAAGAAAGATTTCTGCGTAACCAGGATCATCGTAATTAACAATACAAGCAGAATAATCACACATCCGCCAACCACACCAAATGCGGAAGTGGTTGAAATACAGATCGCGCCTCCGATCACACCGCCTCCCGTATGGTATTCGGACGAAATTCTGTAATATTCCGAAAAGGTAGTGTCTGCCATATATCCCTCTGTCAGAAGCTGGATCAGACCGCACAGGAAGATCCAGAATATAATTCCTGCCAGAACTTTCTTATATGCAAGCAGATTTTTCCTGTTGGATATAAGAAATACTGCACATCCAAAAAGCAAAACCGGAAAAAGATATGCCAGAAGCCCCATAATTCCAAAAGATGCCTTACTGATACTGCCTCCAACAGTTCCTCCCATCCCAAGATTGCTGATGATCAGAATCACTGAAGCCGCAAAGAAAATCCAGAGAATAATCTCTGTCTGGAATCCACTGGTAACTCCCTGCTTCTTTGTAGTCGTTTTCTTTGCAGCTGCTTTCTTTCCGGCGGTTTTTCTCCTGGAAGTGGCCTTGGTGGTTCCTCTTCTGTTACTTTGTTTCTTTGCTGCCATTTCGGGCACCCTCCTACTATTTCAACTCACAGCTATAGCTTCACGAAGTCTGAAGCCCCGGCTGCCTAAAGCATATAATGTTACTGTTCACTCCGTTCACAGTAACTTGGTCAAAATGCATTCCAAATCACCTTCGGTGATGGCATTTTGCCCTGTATGTCTCGGGATTTTGCCATATTCATGGCAAAACGCCTCGCGGAATACTACCTGTGAATAGTAACCACATAATTCATGATCAGTGTCACAAAACCGATCACAAAACAATAAATAGCAAATCCACGAAATCTGCCTTTCTGAACAAGCTTCAGACAATAGCGGATCACAAAAGATGCCACAATACCTGAAATAACCATTCCGAGTACATAAGTAAAACCAAGCCCTACTGTCATAGCAGGCGAACCAAACTGTCCCAGTTCCATAACCAGTGATCCCAGAATTGCCGGAATAGATAAAATATAAGAATATTTCACTGCAAAAGTACGGCTGAACCCGCTCATCAGTCCTGCACTGATCGTCAGACCACTTCTGGAAAGTCCCGGAAAGACAGAAAGTCCCTGGCTGATTCCAATCCACATTGCATTAGAAAGACTTGCATCCTTGGCAGCCTTCGTACCGCCTGCCCGGCTGAGGTCGATCACAAGCAGGACAATTCCTGTGATCAGAAGTCCTGCACTTGAAACCAGAGTGGAATCTGCGACCAGCACAACCAGTCTCCTTGACGTATATCCCAGAAACATCGTCGGGATCATGGAAACAAAAAGCAGCACGACAAACTTACGATATGTATTGCTGATGATTCTGGCATAATGAAGCTGCTTGCCGGTTCTTTTGTTGTAGAAATACAAATGAAAATTTCCTACGATATCCATGGTCATGTCCAGAATCTCGTAAAGAATGTGCCTGATATCCTTCTGAAAAGTCATAAACACAGCACCGAGAGTACCCACATGCAGCATGGCTTCCAGCAAAACACCAGCATTATGATCCATTCCAAAAAAATTCTCAAGAATACTGAGATGTCCGAAACTGCTTACAGGAAGAAACTCTGTAATTCCCTGTACAATAGCTAATAAAATAACATATAAAACTGTCATACTCTTTTCCTTTTCTTTTCATACAGTCTGTGTCTTATTGTTACTGTTGCGACACATCAACACTGGTCAGTATAACATATTTTTTTTTAACTTACAAGTTTCCAAACATTTGTTTGTAAAACAAAAAAATCCCGATCAGCTCAACATGGAGTTGACCGGGATTTCCTGCATTTAAATATTATTTATTTTTGAGATATTCATCGATACCTCTGGCTCCAGCTTTACCTGCTCCCATGGCAAGGATAACAGTAGCTGCACCTGTAACGGCATCACCGCCGGCATATACGCCGTCTTTGGATGTCTTACCGGTTTCTTCCTCAGCAACGATACATCTTCTCTTGTTGATCTCAAGTCCCTTGGTTGTAGAAGAGATCAGCGGGTTCGGGGAAGTACCAAGTGACATGATAACAGTATCTACATCCATGTCATACTCAGATCCTGGGATTTCTACAGGACGACGTCTTCCGGAAGCATCCGGCTCGCCGAGTTCCATCTTGACAACCTTCATACCGTTTACATGTCCGCTCTCATCAACAAGGATTTCCTTCGGATTGGTAAGAAGATCAAAAATAATTCCCTCTTCCTTAGCGTGATGAACTTCCTCTGCTCGTGCAGGAAGCTCTGCTTCACTTCTTCTGTATACGATATGTACTTCTGCACCAAGTCGCAGAGCTGTTCTTGCAGCATCCATTGCTACGTTACCACCGCCGACAACGGCAACTTTCTTGCCTGCTGCGATCGGTGTATCATAAGAATCATCGAATGCTTTCATCAGGTTGCTTCTTGTCAGGTATTCGTTTGCGGAGAATACGCCGCTTGCGTTCTCTCCCGGGATTCCCATGAACATCGGAAGACCTGCACCGGAGCCGATGAATACAGCTTCAAATCCTTCGTCCTCGATCAGCTGGTCGATAGTTGTGGATTTACCGATGACAACGTTTGTTTCGAATTTAACGCCAAGTTCTTTGACTTTTTCGATTTCTTTCTTAACGACTTTCTGTTTTGGAAGACGGAATTCCGGGATACCATAAACAAGAACGCCGCCGAGCTCATGAAGAGCCTCGAATACAGTTACATCATAACCTGCTTTTGCAAGATCTCCTGCACAGGTAAGTCCGGACGGACCGGAACCGATAACTGCAACTTTGTGTCCATTCTTAACTTCTGCTCCAGCTGGTTTGATGTCATGCTCCAGAGCGTAGTCAGCAACGAATCTCTCCAGTTTACCGATGGAAACAGCCTCGCCCTTCTTACCGCGGATACACTGTCCCTCACACTGGGATTCCTGTGGACATACACGACCGCAGATAGCCGGAAGAGCGGAAGATAATCCGATCACCTTGTATGCTTCTTCGATGTTGCCTTCTTTGATCTGCTCGATGAATCCTGGAATGTTGATGGATACCGGACATCCCTCTACACATTTCGGTTTCTTGCAGCCTAAACATCTCTGTGCTTCTTCTACTGCTTCTTCCTGATTGTATCCAAGACAAACTTCTTCAAAGTTTGTTGCACGTACCTTCGGATCCTGCTCTCTTACAGGAACTTTATTTAACATTTTTGCATCTGCCATTACTTGTCACCTCCGCACTGTCCGCATCCGCCGTGATGGGTATCGCCTTCCTGAAGCTTCAGTAATGCACGTCCCTCTTCGGTCTTGTACATCTGGCTTCTCTTCATAGCCTGATCGAAATCAACGAGATGTCCGTCGAATTCCGGTCCGTCTACGCAGGCAAATTTGATCTCATCGCCAACCTGAAGACGGCAGGCACCGCACATACCTGTTCCGTCAACCATGATCGGGTTCATGCTGACAATGGTATGGATACCAAGCTTCTTGGTAAGGAGACAGACGAATTTCATCATGATCATCGGTCCAATCGCAACACAGACATCATAGCTCTTACCTTCATTTGTAACAAGGTCTTCGAGAGTCTTGGTTACCATACCGGAACGGCCGTAAGATCCGTCGTCTGTTGTAACATAAAGGTTGGAAACAGCCGCAAGTTCTTTCTCAAGGATCACCATGTCCTTAGTCTTGGAGCCAAGGATCACATCTGCGGTGATTCCGTGCTCATGGAGCCATTTTACCTGTGGGTAAACAGGTGCTGTACCAACACCTCCGGCAACGAATACCATTTTTTTCTTCTTGAGTTCTTCGATGTCTTCATGAACGAACTCAGAAGGACATCCCAGAGGTCCTACGAAGTCACGGAAAGAATCTCCTGCTTTTAATTCGGACATCTTGATTGTGGATGCTCCGACTTCCTGGAACACGATGGTAATAGTTCCTTCTTCACGATCGTAATCGCAGATGGTAAGTGGAATTCTCTCACCCTTCTCGTCCATCTTAACAATAATGAACTGTCCTGGCTGACAATGGCTTGCTACACGCGGTGCATGTACGACCATGAGATGGATCTTGGCTGCCAGTGTTTCGGCTTTTAAAATCTTATACATTGTTCCCCTCCTAGCGTATATTCATTCAATCCTCTATTAATAATACGCTAAAATTGCTTCTATTACAAGGGGAATATTCAAAACCATACTAAATATGCATGCTTTTTCATAGTATTTTTACAAAAAAAGCCCTTTTAAGCCTCTTTTTTCTTCTATCATCTGATGCAATTTTCCAAGTGCTTCACGGATTCCGCCAACTTCATCGATCAGGCCCTCCCTTACAGTTTCCTCCCCTTCCAGAAGCGTTCCGACATCTTTTACAAGCTGACTGGTATCCAGCATCAATTCTTCGAGACGTCGCTGTGACGCTCTGGAATGTGAAGCAATAAAACTGGTGATACGGTCCTGGATCTTTTCCATATTGCGGTACGTCTGGGCAACGCCGATGAACATGCCGCTGGAACGGACCGGATGGATGACCATCGTCGCACTCGGCACGACAAAAGAATAATCCGCAGATACAGCCATCGGAACTCCGATGGAATGCCCGCCTCCGAGTACAAGAGAAACGGTAGGAACACTTAAAGACGCGATCATCTCCGCGATCGCAAGTCCTGCCTCCACATCACCGCCGACCGTGTTCAGAAGGATCAGAAGGCCCTCGATCTCCTCATCATCCTCGATCATCGCAAGTTTTGGCAGCACATGTTCATACTTGGTCGTCTTGCTCTGCGAAGGAGCCGCATCGTGCCCTTCCACCTCACCGATGATCGTCAGAAGTTCAATCTTATGATTTCTCCTGTTCTGATCCAGCGTCACCTCTCCGGTCTCTTTGATCTCTTTATTCTCCTGCTCTCTCCGGTCAAGCTCTTTCTGTTTTTCGTCATTTTTTTCGGACATAAAAATACCTCCATGTGATTGTTCATGGAGGTATTCTGTGTAAACATATGGATTTTTATACGTTGTACGAGATCATTCGTCCCAGTTTGTCCAGACATCTGTGACGTCATCATCTTCATCGAGGAGGTCCAGAGTCTTCTGAAGGTTCTTGATATCCTTCTCGTCTGTAAGCTCTACGTATGTCTGTGGAACCATGGCAACCTGTGCCTCAAGCATCGGTACGCCAGCCTGCTCCAGTGCTTCTCTTACTGCGCTGAAATCATCCGGAGCGGTAAGTACTTCGTAGCTGTCTTCTTCTTCGCTGAAATCCTCTGCGCCTGCATCCAGTGCAGTCATCATCAGATCGTCAGCATCCATCTCGCACTCTTCTTTGTCGATGATGATCTGACCTTTCTGGTCGAACATGAAGGATACACATCCCTGTGTTCCGATGCTTCCATATCCCTTGGTGAAAGCGTTTCTTACGTTACTTGCTGTACGGTTCTTGTTGTCAGTCAGAGTCTCAACGATGATCGCAACACCGTTCGGACCATAACCTTCATAAGTAGCATGCTCGTAGTTGTCAGCAGAATCAGCACCTGCTGCCTTCTTGATACCACGGTCGATCGTATCGTTCGGCATGTTGTTTGCTTTTGCTTTCGCGATAACATCACGAAGTTTGCTGTTGTTGTTCGGATCCGAACCGCCAGCTTTGACTGCCATAACGATTTCACGACCGATCACGGTAAAGATCTTACCTTTTTTTGCATCATTTTTTTCTTTTTTATGCTTGATGTTCGCAAATTTTGAATGTCCTGACATTTCTCTCGTTCTCCTTTTGTTTCTTATCTTTTTGTAAACCCTGCTAAAAAGCCGGTAAACCTGCATAATTACTGATAAAATATAGCACTTTCCTTCGGATTCGTCAAGAATAACTGCTCAAAAAGTAAGCTCCAGGCTGATTTCCAGCGCATGGTTCACCTTATCAAGCATCGCCTGGTCAAGATGACAGACTTTATCCTTGAGTCTCCGCTTGTCGATCGTCCGCAGTTGTTCCAGAAGGATCACCGAATCCCTCTCAATGCCATACGCAGACGCATCGATCTCTATATGTGTCGGCAGCTTCGCCTTGTTCATCTTTGATGTAATTGCTGCACAGATCACAGTCGGGCTGTGCCGGTTGCCGACATCATTCTGAATGATCAGCACCGGACGGATCCCGCCCTGCTCGCTTCCGACCACAGGCCGCAGATCTGCATAAAAGATATCCCCTCTTTTAATTACCACACAATTCACACTCCGATTCTTCTGTTACTGTCTGTTTATGACAGCTCCATTCTTTTTCTCAGAAATTAGTATTTCCATTTTTTTCTCGTGTATACATGTGTGGTATTTTACGCTGTTTTCTAGTTAAAGAAGGTCAGCTCTCCCCATTCTTTGCCGTCTTTGATGTAGACTCTCGGCACTCGTTTACTGATATCACAGGCAAATTCATAGGAAAAACGTCCGGAAAGATCACCAAACTTCTCAATGCTTATGAACTCCTTGCCGTCTTTTCCGATCAGAGTCACTTCATCTCCGGCCTTTGCGTCCGGGATCTTTGTGATATCTACCATGAACTGATCCATGCAGACTCTTCCAAGGATCGGTGCCTTTTTGCCGTGGATCAGAACCCATCCCTTATTGGAAAGAGAACGCGGATAGCCGTCTGCGTATCCCACCGGGATCGTTGCGACTTTCATTTCTTTCTTGGCAGTAAACGTTCCGCCATAGCTGAACGCCGCTCCTGGTTCCACGGTTTTGATGTAAGAAATATGGCTCTTGAGTTCCATTGCCGGGATCAGTTTCACGATATCTCTCTCCACTTCATTGGAAGGATAGATTCCATAGATCGTAATACCCGCACGGACTGCATTTAAGTTTGCCTCCGGCACACGGATGATCCCTGCGCTGTTAGAGCAGTGCTTCATCGGAATCTGAATGCCTGCATCCTCCAGAAGTTTTGCAAAATTCAGATAACGGTTAAGCTGGTCGATCGCCGGGCTTCTGTCTGTCTCGTCTGCTCTTGCAAAATGAGTGAACATTCCCTCGATCTTCAGATTTGGAAGCTGGGAGATCTTTTTGATCTCTTCGACACTTTCCTGTCTGTCTGCAAATCCAATACGGCTCATACCGGTATCAAGACCGATATGGATATGTACATCTCTTCCCTGACGCTGCGCTTCTTCTGAAAGTTTCTGTGCCATCTCATAGGTGCAGACAGTTAAACGGATCTCCTTTGCGATCATTTGTGTGAAATATTCTTCAAAAACGATTCCAAGGATCAGAATCGGTTTTTTCACACCAAAGGTACGAAGCTGCAATGCTTCCTCCGGTGTCGCAACTGCAAATCCCCAGATATAGTCATAGTCTTCGATCAGACGTGCGATCGCCTCTGCGCCATGTCCATATCCGTCTGCCTTGATGACAGCAACGATCTTGGTACCCTTGGCAATGTTTTTCTTCATCTCTGCAAAGTTATGTGCGATCGCATCCAGGGATACGACGGCCTTTACTCTTTCGAATTTTTTCATGATCTTTATCTCCTTACTGCGTAATGCAATTATTTTTATCTGGATTTTTGAAACTTATCAGAGTTCCTGCATAGTTTCTCTGTCTTTAAGAACTTTCGCCGCTGCCCGCGCAATGTCTCCGGCTTTCATTCCGTAAGTGCCTTTTTCCTCGACAGCCTTATCTCCTGCCAGCCCGTGAAGGAATACGCCAAAAGCCGCCTGCTTTGCCAGATCCACCGTATTCTCCGGATCTGAACGGAATGCACACAGAACCCCTGCCAGGATCCCCGACAGGACATCCCCGCTTCCCGCAGTCGCCATTCCTGGATTCCCGCTTTGATTGATCCAGCAAAAATCCCTCTTCGGATCTGCAACAACAGTCACTGCATCTTTGAGCACACAGACCACGCCATTTTCCCTTGCAAAATTCGATGCTGTCCAAATGAGATTTTGCTGAATTTCCGGTATGGAGAGTGCCCGATCCGCTGCTTCTGAAAACAATCCGCTATTTTTAGAAGTCATAAAATTTTCACTCAGCCGACTCGTCTCGCCAAGATGCGGCGTACAGATCACCTGGCTGTGCTGAAGATATTTCTTCCACTCCGGATGTTTCGAGAGCAGGTTCAGTCCATCCGCATCCATGATCACAGGTTTCCCCATTCTCTGCGCATGGGCAAGATAAAATTCTGTTTTCCGTGCACTTTTCTCAGACTGTCCAAGTCCTGGTCCGATCACCACAATGTCGCACCAGTGCATTGCATTAACCCATGCTTCGTTGCCGCCAGCATCATCTGCAAACATCGCCTCCGGAAGAAGCGTCTGCAGTGGAATGCGATTCTCCTCATCCGTCAGGATCTTGACCATCCCGGCTCCGGCAGCGAAGGCGCCCTCTGCACAGAGATACGCTGCCCCGCACATTCCTTTGCTTCCGGCAACGACAAGAACCTTGCCAAACGTACCCTTGTTCCCATTCGCGGCGCGCAGAGGAAGCTTCTGGAGATCTTTTTTCTCAAGTGCCGCTTTCTGTGTCGGAAGATCCGGATTCTCGTAGATGCCGACATCTGCTACAACAATTTTTCCCGCAAAATTTTTGCCTGGATAAAAACACAAGCCTGTTTTACGGAATGCAAACGTCACCGTCAGATCCGCACGAAATGCGATTCCAAGCTCTCTGCCCGTGTTGCTGCATACCCCGGACGGCAGATCTACCGCCACTTTCCATGCAGAAACCTCGTTCAAAGCCTGAATGACTTCTCTGTATTTTCCTTCGATCGAGCGGTCAAGCCCAACGCCGAAGATGGCATCTACTATAGTAGTATATTCTCCTGCTGCCAGGTTATTCACCAGAGGAACCTGATAATTCTCTGCGATCTTAAGCTGGCGGCGTGTTTCCTTTGTGCGGTGATCCGGATTTCCGAGCATATAGATTTCCGCGTTATATCCATGCAGATGCAGGATCCTGGCGATCGCGACTCCGTCTCCGCCGTTGTTCCCGCCTCCGCAGACGCACAAGATCCGCTGTTTCTGTGACATTTCCGCAAAATGTCCTTCCATTGCATCCACAACAGCCAGTGCCGCCCGTTCCATCAGCACACAGGACGGAACTCCCATTCCGGTAATGGTGCAGCCATCCAGTGCTTTCATTTCCGATCCGCCTACAATTCGTTTCATCTGATATCTCCTCGATATACGATACAAAGCAAAAAGCTGTTACGCAGCCGCCTTCATTAAGGAGCCGGGTAACAGCCTCTTGCTGTCCTCATGTTATGATTGCTGCTCTTCCACGTGTTCCTGACGATATTGACTGAGATTGTAAGATAACGTCATCAGACTCTCAGAAAGATGTACGTTCTCTACAATGACATCCTCCGGAGTCTCCAGATCGATATGTGCAAAATTCCAGATTGCCTTGATACCATTCTCGATCAGGATATCTGCCATATCCTTCGCCTTGTTCTTCGGCAGTGTGAGAATCGCAATCTCAATATTCTTCTCTCTGAGGAAGAATGGGAGATTACTGATCATCTGGATCTCAATTCCACGGACCGCGATGCCCTCCAGTACCGGATTGACATCAAAAATCCCTTCCAGCTTAAAGCCACGTTTTTCAAAGTCAACGTAATTGGCAAGTGCCTGTCCAAGATTACCGGCACCGATGATGATCATCGGATGTACCTCATCCAGTCCAAGGATCTTACCGATTTCTGTATAGAGATATTTCACATTATAACCGTATCCCTGCTGCCCAAATCCTCCAAAATTATTCAAATCCTGGCGGATCTGCGATGCTGTGACACGCATTTTCTTACTAAGATCATTGGAAGATATACGTTCAACATTGTCTTCCAGTAACTCGCCAAGATAGCGATAATACCGGGGCAGTCTCTTAATTACAGCTTTTGATATCTGTTTTGCTTCCACCGTTGTCCCCTCCTTATACTTTCCTGTTAATTATACCGAAATGTTATTTTATTGTCAATCAATGTTGTCAAATCTATACAATTTTTGAGGAAATTTCCTTTACAAAGCCATCATTTAACCTTATAATCATAGCGTATATTGACTTTGGAGGAATATTTATGATTTTATCGTGTCAGGGCATCAGCAAATCTTTTGGCGAAAAAGTCATTTTGAACGATGCCTCATTTCATATAGAAGAGCGTGAAAAAGCCGCTCTCATCGGCAACAACGGAGCAGGTAAGACAACCCTTCTCCGTATTATAATGAATGAAATTTCTGCGGATTCCGGTCAGGTCGTTCTGATGAAGGACAAGAAGATCGGTTATCTCGCACAGTATCAGGATGTCAGCGGACACCGCACCGTCTATGAGGAACTGCTCACAACCAAGCAGTACATCATCGACATGGAAGACCGCATGCGTGCGATCGAAGTCCAGATGAAAAACGCTTCCGGCGAGGAACTTGACCGTCTGATGAACACCTACACCCGCCTGACCCACGAATTTGAGCTGGAAAACGGCTATGCCTACAAGAGCGAGCTGATGGGTGTCCTCAAGGGTCTTGGCTTTACGGACGAAGATTTTGCCAAACAGGTCGAAACTCTCTCCGGTGGACAGAAGACCCGTGTCGCTCTTGGTAAACTCCTGATCTCCAAGCCGGACATTCTTCTCCTCGATGAGCCGACCAACCACCTCGACATGGAGAGTATTTCCTGGCTGGAAACTTATCTTCTGAATTATCCGGGTGCTGTATTTATCGTCTCCCATGACCGTTATTTCCTTGATAAAGTTGTAACGAAGGTCATTGAGATCGATGCCGCCCAGGTCCGCATGTACAGTGGCAATTACTCCGCTTACGCCGAAAAGAAAGCACAGCTTCGTGACGCACAGTACAAGGCTTACCTTAACCAGCAGAGAGACATCAAGCACCAGGAAGCCGTCATCGTCAAGCTGAAATCCTTCAACCGTGAGAAATCCATCCGCCGCGCAGAAAGCCGTGAAAAAATGCTCGGTAAGATCCAGCGGATCGAGAAACCGACCGAGGTCCAGAGCCAGATGCGGCTTTCTCTGGAACCGAGAGTTGTCAGTGGAAACGATGTTCTCACGGTAGAAGAACTTTCCAAGAGCTTTCCGGAGCAGACACTTTTTACCGATATCTCTTTCCAGATCAAACGTGGTGAGCGCGTTGCCCTGATTGGAAACAACGGTACCGGCAAGACGACCATGCTCAAGATCCTCAACGATCTTATCCCGGCAGACTCAGGAACTTTTTCCCTGGGCTCCAAGGTTCAGATCGGATATTATGACCAGGAACACCATGTACTCCACGCGGAGAAGACGATCTTTGAGGAAATTTCCGATACTTACCCGACACTTACCGAGACAGAGATTCGAAACATGCTCGCCGCCTTCCTCTTTACCGGTGATGATGTTTTCAAAGTGATCTCCTCTCTCTCCGGTGGTGAGCGCGGCCGTGTTTCCCTCGCGAAGCTGATGCTCTCCGAGGCAAACTTCCTGATCCTCGATGAGCCGACCAACCACCTTGATATCGCTTCCAAAGAAATCCTCGAAGAAGCGCTGAACAGTTACACCGGTACGGTCTTTTATGTTTCTCATGACCGATATTTCATCAACCAGACCGCGACCAGGATCCTGGAACTGACCAATCAGGCCGTTGTCAACTATATCGGTGATTACGATTACTACCTTGAGAAAAAAGAAGAACTCACTGAGAAATACGCTCCGGTGCAGCAGGAAACTGTAACTGTGCAGGAAACCGCACCAGCCACAGCATCTGAAGGAAAGCTCACCTGGCAGCAGCAGAAAGAAGAACAGGCACGTAAGCGTAAGCAGGAAGCAGAACTTAAGAAAACAGAAGCGCGGATCGAAGAACTCGAAACCCGCGATAAAGAAATCGATGAAACACTGGTTCTCCCGGATGTCTGCACCAACGTCGGACGCTGTGCAGAACTCAGCCGCGAAAAAGACAAAATCCAACAAGAACTTGAAGAACTCTACGAAAAATGGGAAACCCTGGCGTAATGCCTTGGGTTTCCCATTTTTATCTTTTGATGTATTTTTAAATTAAAGTAATGTATCCAGAGTCTCTCTGATCGCAAGGATAAACTGCTCGCTGTTCAGTACGGTCGGATTCTCAATGCTGGTGATCAGTGCCAGGTCTTTGGTCATCTTTCCGGATTCGATGGTGGAAAGAGTTGCTTCTTCCAGTTTGTCTGCGAACTGTGCAAGTTTCTGATTTCCATCGAGTTCCCCACGTTTGCGTAGTGCTCCTGTCCATGCAAAGATGGTTGCAACGGAGTTTGTGGAAGTCTCGCCGCCCTCCAGATGACGATAATAATGTCTCTGTACCGTTCCGTGAGCAGCTTCATACTCATAGTATCCGTTCGGAGAAACAAGAACAGATGTCATCATCGCAAGAGAACCAAATGCAGAAGATACCATATCACTCATAACATCTCCATCGTAGTTCTTGCATGCCCAGATAAATCCACCCTCTGCTTTCATGACACGGGCTACGATATCATCGATCAGGCTGTAGAAGTAAGTAAGACCTGCTTCCTCGAATTTCTCCTTGAACTCATTGTCAAATACTGTCTGGAAGACCTGTTTAAATTTGGCATCGTAAGTCTTGGAAATGGTATCCTTCGCGCCAAACCATACATCCTGCTTGGTATCCAGTGCATAGTTGAAGCAGCTTCTTGCAAAACTCTCAATAGAAGCTTCCATGTTGTGCATACCCATGGCAACTCCCGGAGCCTTGAATTCCTGTACCAGAGCACGTTTCTCTTCTCCATCCTCGGAAGTATAGACAAGCTCTACTTTACCCGGTTTGTCAACGTACATCTCTGTGTTCTTGTAAATGTCCCCATATGCGTGACGTGCAAGAGTGATCGGTTTCTTCCAGTTGCGTACGCATGGCTCGATTCCCTTTACTACGATCGGGGCACGGAATACAGTTCCGTCCAGAATCGCACGGATTGTTCCGTTCGGGCTCTTGTACATTTTCTTGAGGTCGTATTCTTCCATACGTGCGTGGTTTGGAGTGATGGTCGCACATTTAACTGCAACACCATATTTTTTGGTTGCTTCTGCTGCATCGATGGTTACCTGGTCATCGGTATCATTGCGGTGTGCAAGACCAAGGTCATAGTATTCTGTATTCAGATCAATATACGGAAGTAATAATTCGTCCTTGATCATCTTCCAGAGAATTCTGGTCATCTCATCTCCGTCCATTTCGACTAACGGCGTTGTCATCTGAATTTTTGTCATAATGTTCTCCTCTCTGCATATCACTGGTTTGCTGTCGCTATTTACAGCAACGATTTGTTCCATTGTAACGAAAAAAATCATTCCCGTCAATACTTTCAGGCTTTACCAAAGTAAATTCTGCGAATTTTCCTGAAAATCACAGCGAAAGGAACTTTTTACAGTTAAATTTTCCCCATCCCTGCTGATTTTTCGGAAGACCGAGGTCGTCTGCGCTGTCGCGGAGCATCATCTTGATATCTACGTTGGTGAGCATGGGATCTTTTTCCAGTGCAAGTGCCGCCGCCCCGGAGATCATTGGCGTGGACATCGACGTACCGCTTTTCATTCCATACGTATTTCCTGCCCCGGCCGCACACGACATGATCCGGCGTCCCGGTGCCACCAGATCCGGTTTACAGACACACTCAAACGTCGGCCCTCGCCCGGAGATTCCCTCTTTTCCCATAAGCATATCGCTGGAACCCACCGTGATCACCTTTTTGCTGCACCCCGGAGCAGTGATACTGCCCGGCTCCGGTCCCTGGTTTCCCGCTGCCGCAACGACCACCAGTCCCTGATCCCAGAGCTGTTCCACGCCGCGCACCAGAACATCCTTGTCATTCCTGGTACGATATGTCGTGCCGACAGAAATATTCACCACTCGGATCCTGTACTCCTCCCGATGGTTCATAAGCCACTGAAACGCCGCCAGGATATCCTCCTTATTGCCGTTTCCAAAACGATCCAGCACCTTAAGCCCGATCAGCGAACATCCCGGTGCCATCCCTTTGTACTTTCCCATAGAAGCCGCTCCGCTGCCTCCTAAGATCCCCGCCACACACGTTCCATGACCATTATCATCGTAAGGTAATTTCCTGTATGATATAAAATCTGCAAAAGCATAAATACGATCACCAAAATCCATATGAGGATAAATTCCCGTATCAAAAAGTGCCACACCAACCCCTTTTCCGGTATAAGCTGACTGCTTCATGAATATACTCCTTATAAATGGACTTATTTTAGTGTATTCCGGATATCTGTGGATTGCTTCGCAATAAAGCATTTCTCCCAATTCCATGTATAACTTTCGAAAAAATGCCAATACTGAAAGCCATAGGAAATAAAAGGAGGCTTTTTTATGCTGATACTCTTTCTTGTACTCTTTTTTCTGCTGCAGGCGCTCGTACTCTTCTGCTGCCTCGCCGCCGGGAACGATCCCGCATCCCAGAAAATTTCCGATCAGGAACAGATGGATTATATCAGACGGTGGATGGAGAAGCATTCCGGGTCATGAATATAAAAAATCGAGGGTATAACAGCCATTTGTGACTATTGTACCCTCTGTTTTTCTTTTTACTATTATTCTACTGTAACACTCTTGGCAAGGTTTCTCGGCTTATCTACATCAAGACCCTTTGCAACACTTACATAGTATCCCAGAAGCTGTAACGGGATCACAGCAAGAGAAGTTGCAAAGTATGGATCTGTCTTTGGAATATAAACAGTGAAATCTGCAGTATCTTCGATGTTATAGTTTCCAAAAGTAGTCATTCCCATCAGATATGCTCCACGGCTCTTGCATTCTACCATATTGCTGACTGTTTTTTCATAAAGATCCGGCTGAGTGAGGACACCGATCACCAGTGTTCCATCCTCGATCAGAGAAATCGTTCCGTGTTTCAGCTCACCTGCAGCATATGCCTCTGAATGGATGTAGCTTACTTCTTTCATCTTGAGGCTGCCTTCCATGCTGATTGCATAGTCGATTCCACGACCTACGAAGAAAGTATCATGTGCGTTTGCCTGCTTGGACGCAAACCACTGAATGCGCTCCTTGTCATCAATGATTCTCTGGATTTTCTCCGGAAGAGTCTGAAGTTCTTTGATGTATCCTGTGTACTGCTCCTCTGTGATCTGCTCTCTTACCAGCGCGAACTGGATTGCCAGTACATAAGATGCCATCATCTGTGTACTGTAAGCTTTGGTTGTCGCAACAGAAATTTCCGGTCCCGCAAGTGTATAGAATACATTATCTGCTTCACGGGCAATAGAAGATCCCACAACATTTACGATCGCAAGCGTTCTGATTCCATGATCCTTACACAGTCTCAGTGCTGCAAGGCTGTCTGCGGTCTCTCCGGACTGGCTGATCACGATCGCCAGTGCATGAGGATCCAGAATCGGATTACGATAACGGAATTCAGACGCAAGTTCCACACGAACCGGAATTCTTGCCATATCTTCGATCACATACTGTGCAGCCATTCCTACATGATACGCAGAGCCACAGGCAACGATATAAATCTGGGAAATATCTTTGATCTCATCCTCTGCCAGACCGACTTCTGCCAGATCGATCCTGCCATCCTTCAGAACAGAGTTCAGTGTATCCTGTACAACTTTTGGCTGCTCATGGATCTCTTTCATCATGAAATGCTCGAATCCAGCTTTTTCTGCTGCTTCTGCATCCCAGTCGATCACTTTCATCTTCTTCTCGATTTCTTCCCCATCAAGGTTGTAGAAAGTAATCTCACCCTTACGTACACGGGCCATCTCCATATTGCCGATATAATAAACATTTCTGGTATATTTCAGGATAGCCGGAACATCAGAAGCAATATAAGCTTCTCCATCCTCCACACCAAGGATCATCGGGCTGTCCTTTCTTGCGACATAAATTTCTTCCGGATAATCACGGAACATGATAGCAAGTGCATAAGATCCACGGATACGGACCATAGAATGATTGATTGCATCTACCGGAGTTCCCTCATATTTCTTATAGTAGTAGTCAATCAGTTTCACGGCTACTTCTGTATCTGTCTCTGAATAGAATGTATATCCTTTACGTGTCAGTTTATCCTTCAGTTCCTGGTAATTCTCAATGATTCCGTTATGTACGGCAACGATATTTCCATCATCGCTGACATGCGGATGTGCATTGTTCTCAGAAGGTTCTCCATGAGTTGCCCAACGTGTATGACCAATACCGCAGGTACCCGGAACAGACTCACCGCCATTTGTCTTCTCAGCAAGTCCCCTCAGACGTCCCTTTGCCTTAATAACTGTGGTCTCACCTTCACCATCACGCACAGCAATTCCTGCTGAATCATAACCACGATATTCCAGTTTAGAAAGACCATCTAACAGAATCGGCGCCGCCTGATGATTACCTGTAAACCCTACAATTCCACACATAAATATATCTCCTCTTTTTCATTTCACTTTTGCATTGATAAATTCAATTTTTGCTCTATGATAACATACAACAGGCGATAATTCAATCATTTTTACATTATTAACCGTTTTGATTGCATTTTATGCATGTGCTGTTGAAGATTTTCCTGTCAGAACTTCTCCTGAAACTGAGTTAACATCTGTAGGTAAACTTTCAGCAAATGCCGCTTGGATGGTGTACATTTTCTGTAGAGCATCAGCAATTCCTGTTCTTCTTTGCTTATATTTTCTATGGTTTCATCACATGGTTCTATCAGTAAATCTGAAATAGGAATATCCAGTGCATTGCACAGTTTGTACACCGTATACATATATGGCTTTGTCTTGCCCGCCAGAAGTGAATGAATTGTTGAAGTTGATATATCTGCCCCTTTCGCCAGAGTATACCTTGAAATTCCTCTCATCTTACAGATCTTATCAACATTCTGGATCAGTTCCTTGCTCTTTTCCTCCGGATTGTATCTTCCCGGTCTTTTTTCTGTGTGTTTTTGTGGAATCTTCTTTTCGCTCAATTGATTTCCCTTCCTCTCCTGTATCATTAAGAAGCATAAAAAAGCCTCTATAATAAATACGAGGGAAATCGCGAAAAATCACGCGGGAATTTAAAAAAATTTATTTTTCTTGCATTTTTATTCGTTATATCGAATTATTCATCCTTTGAAATATAATTAAATTGAATCATTTTTATGCAATTAATCAACTCTTCTATCTGTTCATCCATGAAACATATTCTTAAATATTCATCCAAAATTTGCGCATATTTTCTCTCATTGTCATCCAGCCTTTCTATTTTTAGCACCCTTCCATTAGAAGCGGGTACTAATCCCAATAATATATATTTGCCAGGATTATTTACATATTTATTAAATAATTCCTGATAAAACTTTTGTACTAAATAATTTTGTCTATTTAAAGGAAGATCCATATAAATAATGCCGCAGGGTAAATTTCCCATATTGCTCACACATGCTACTCTATTTTTTACCGGTTCATATGCATCAATAATTTTTTGATTAACCGCATATATGCGATTAAATAACCGTGCTAACTCATGATTTTTCTTGTATATTAACTCTTCATAGGAAGTATCATTAAATTCTTGATTTCTAATCGCTTTTTCTAGTTCTTCTATTTTTAATTCATCTCTTAATTCTTCCAGACAATGAATTAAATTTTTATTTTCATTAATCAAATCCATAACTGTTCCCCTCTGCAATAAGTTTTCTCATACTGGTCACTACCCTCGTTTAACTATCGCATTCCCAAATACCAATGGAAACAGAAACTTCTGCCTCCAAAATCCTTACACCTACTTTCTTTTACTTTGACCGGTCTTTCTACTTTTGCTTAATATTGCATTGGCACATATTTGTGTTAAAGGCTCTCCTATTGCTTCTTTATAATTGAATCCCAAAAGCTGGATTGCTTTTAATACATCAACACAAATCAACTCTTTTAGCTGCTGATACATTTCAACATCCGTCCCCGGACTCATCTCTTTAATTATATCCAACACTAATTCTACTGTTTTATGTAAATGTTCTATATAAAGAATGTAACGCTCTCCTGCCAATAACCGACAGGAGTTATTATTGCAATCATAAGTGAATTAAAAACTCTATCCTCACATGACTGAAGTCACGTGCTTCCAGACGCTTTAGGCGTCAGACTAAATATCGGCGGATACGCCTGTAAC
>ENA-ORUN01001587-ORUN01001587.1-human-gut-metagenome-genome-assembly--contig:-NODE-1587-length-20956-cov-3.162337_pt1 | contig 20956 bp, 15 predicted proteins | sample MGYA00242080_ERZ509209 | MGnify/ENA primary metagenome ERZ509209 (study PRJEB26280, sample SAMEA2338786) | human gut metagenome | biome: human gut; feature: human-associated habitat; material: faeces... | reverse complement strand
CGAAGGAAACCTCCTCGACGGAGAGCTCGCCGGACATGAGTTTGGGTAGAAGGGTATCACGGAGAGTGGATAATTTTATGTTTTCTTTTTTATTAGATTCAATTTGACTAAATAAAGGATCAGCAATAGAGTTAAATTGCTTCAATTTAGTGTCAGAGGGTATTGATATTGGAGTTTTTCTGAAAATCGGAACAGTCAATTGTTGCTGAGTCGTCCCCGTTCCTGTAATATTCTGAGTTAATGCCCACAAGTATAAATATTTTGCAGACAACTCTTTTTTATTAGGGATTATTGAAATTAGCCGGACAATAGGAACATATGGTTCTAATCTCAAACAGACATAACCTATAGTTCCTCTTGCAGAAATAGTTATACTTTCCTCGTGAATTTTTGCAACATTTGTATAACCATATAATCCTTCATTATCTATTCCATTAGAATATATAGGAACATGACACTCAATAGTCTTTTTATTAGTATATTTTGAAGGCCTATCACCTCCAGCAGTAATAAGTGTGATATCTCCTAATTCACAGTGAACCCATTCGTTTCGATCGAAATCCACAAACCACGACTTAAACAACGCTTTGGCCTGCTCCTCTAAATTATCATTTATCCGTCGATTGAGTCTGATCTTATTATCGAGAGAAGATAATATAGCTACAACTTTTTTCTGCACATCTATTGCGGGGATATTTACAGGCCATTGCATAATCTGTTTTTTGTCCCCTCGAGGCATTTTACACCCTTTTGCTCCCGACATTACGTAATCGAAAAACGCTTGCTGGCTCAACAGATAGTATAAATATTTGCTATCTGTATTTTCTTTTGCACGAATACACAAAACATCCGCAGAGCACCCACCGCACCTATCAGCACACCATATTTTTTGGAAATATGGCCGAATATTAGAGATCAAAATATCTCCGATTTTATATTCAGTTGTGGTTCCAGGCGGTATTATTGTAGATTCACTTATACCACCTTTATTGGGTAACATATTTTCCGTAGAGATATAATTCATACTACTCGTTGTGCGATTATTTACATAGTCACATACATGTTCTAATTCACATGCATTTTTTAAGTCATTAAGAATTAAGCCCATATTTGCTACAATTTATACCCAATACTACCTAACTGTTTTTTGATCTCTGCCTCCAGCTCGTGCGACTTTTCAAATAGTCCAGAAAGCTCGCCCGTCAAGCGTGTCATTTTCTCCTCAAACGGTTCGGTGTCCTCCTCTTGCGCAGCAATGCCCACATAGCGACCGGGCGTGAGAATAAAATCCTGCTTGGCAATTTCTGCGACAGAGGTAACCGCACAAAATCCTTTTTCATTCTCCAATTTTCCAGCAACATAGGCATTATAGGTGTCGGCAATGCGCTGAATATCGCCGCGCTTTATCGGATCGACCGTGTCACTATCGGTCAATTCGCGCAGTTTGCGCGTTACCATTGTACCTAAGTTGCGAGCATCGATAAAGAGCGTTTTGCCCTTTTGTTGCTTGTTTTTATTGAAAAACCAAATCGACACGGGAATTTGTGTAGTATAGAACAACTGCGGCGGCATAGCGATAACACAATCCACCAAATCAGCCTCTACCAATTTACGCCGAATCTCGCCCTCACCGCCACTCGGGCTCGACAGCGAGCCGTTGGCCAGCACAACGCCCGCACGTCCCGTCGGGGCAAGGTGGTGGATGATATGCTGAATCCACGCAAAGTTGGCATTGCCATTGGGCGGTGTACCGTATTTCCAACGCACATCATCCGCCAGCTTATCCGCCCCCCAATCGCTCAGATTGAACGGAGGATTGGCCATCACGAAATCGGCCTTCAGAGTCGGATGGCAATCATTGAAAAAGGTATCCGCATTATATCGCCCGAGATCGGCCTCGATACCGCGAATCGCCAAGTTCATCTGCGCCATTTTCCATGTCGTAGGATTGGAATCCTGACCATAGACTGATATATTATTGATATTTCCAGAGTGGTTCTCGATGAATTGTGCAGACTGTACAAACATACCACCCGAACCGCAGCAAGGATCGTAAACACGACCTTTATAAGGTTGTAATACGTTCACCAACGTCTTAACGATACAAGCCGGAGTATAAAATTCACCTGCCAATTTTCCTTCGGCCTCAGCAAACTTCGAAAGACAATATTCGTAAGCACGACCCAAAATATCCTTCGAATCGCCGTGCTCATGCATCCGAATATTTGTAAACAAATCGACAACTTCACCCAAGCGGCGTTTGTCGAGCTCGGGACGCGCAAAGTTTTTCGGAAGAATATCTTTCAGACGCTTATTCTCCTTCTCAATTGCCCGCATCGCATTGTCGATGATCGTTCCAATTTCAGGAGAGTGTGCATGGATGGCAATAGCTTCCCAACGGGCTTCCGCAGGGACATAGAAAACCGGATCATAACTACCCTTCTCATTTTTATTACTCAAATACTCATCCTTGTCTTCCTCAAAGCCCTCTCCTTCGGCAACAAGCTGTTGATATTTAGCTTCGAATTTGTCCGAGATGTATTTCAGGAAAATAAGTCCCAATACAACGGATTTATATTCCGATGCATCAATATTTCCGCGCATCTTATCCGCCGCCTTCCATATTTCCTTTTCAAAGCCGATGTCGGCTGTATTCATCGCTGCCATTGTATAGAATATTTTAGGTAAAGGTACAAAATCTTCCCATTTTTTCGCTTTCCCGCAAAGGAATAAACCTTAAAAACAATATCCGCAAGGCTCACATAGCGATTTGCAGGACCTTGCGGATATTATTTCCTCAACTAAATTTTAGAAAAAATGATACAGCTTAGTTGTTCTTATTCAATAAAAACGCATTTTTCTTGTCAAATCCCCACTCATAAATGTATTCGGCACCTTCAATCCGGATAATGAACACAACACGCTCCCCTTTAATCCATGCTACATCACTACTGTCCCGTAAAAGCGGGCAAGTCGGTCTTTGAAATAGTTGAAACATAGTCTATTAGAAGTAATTTTTCATGTGCGACGATTTGAATTTGTAATTTTGCAGCCCATAAAGGGACTGCTCTATGAACAAAGACAAATATGTATTCGCTCAATTGGTTGCATTTCTCGACAACAACAAGTTCCGTCACCTGGTTGACAAGTATGATGGGAACAGGTATGTCAAGAACTTCACCTGCTGGAATCAGCTCATGGCACTCATGTTCGGACAACTCTGTAACCGTGAGAGCCTGCGTGATGTTGTCGTTGCATTGGAGACTCACCAATCCAAATGTTATCACCTTGGAATGGGGCGTAATCCAATAGCGAAAACGACATTTGCCACAGCGAATCAGAATCGTGACTACAGGATCTTTGAAGACTTTGCCTTCTTCATGATGGAACAGGCTCGCAAGAAACGAGCAACCGACATCTTCAAGCTGAAGGGGAATGTTTATGCATTTGATTCAACAACGATTCCGCACTGCTTGTCAGTATTCTGGTGGGCAAAGTTCCGCAAGAAGAAAGGAGGCGTTAAGGCGCATGTCCTTTATGATCTGGAGTCCCAAGTTTCTGCTTTCTTCCATATTACGACTGCATCGGTACACGATTCAAAGGCAATGAAGGAGATTCCCTATGAATCAGGTTCTTACTACGTATTTGACCGTGGTTACAATGCATTCAAGGAACTCTACAAGATTTGTCTTAATGAATCATACTTCGTGGTTCGGGCGAAGAAGAACTTACAGTACAAGTGTACGAAATGGAAACGTAGATTGCCTAAGAATGTGCTTTCTGATTCCGTTATTGAACTCACGGATGTGAACACACAGAAGAAGTTTCCTGAGAGGCTGCGACTTGTGAGATTTCACGATGACGAGCAAGACAGAGACTTCGCATTTTTGACGAATGCATTCCATCTTACCGCTCTCGAAATTGCTAATCTCTACAAGAACCGATGGCAGATTGAGTTGTTCTTCAAGTGGCTCAAGCAGCACCTCAAGATTAAGAAATTCTGGGGCACTACAGAGAACGCTGTCAGAATACAAATTTGCTCTGCAATCATAACTTATTGCCTTGTCGCCATCGTCCAACACGACATGCGACTAAAGCGGTCAACTTATGAGGTCCTGCAGATTTTGAGCATCTCACTAACGGATAAGACTCCACTGAGAGATCTCTTCGAAAAGACTAATTTCAACGATGTCAAAGAACTCGATTATCCCCTCTTGGAGGGACTATTTGATTAATATTAACTTCGTCCCAATTTTAACGGGACACTAATGAAAATCGTGTAACACACGAATCGCATTTTGTTGCTTGCGTAATCCGTAAAGATTATGACAATCAACGTCGTATGTCGCAGAGACGCTATCAACAGAAACCGTTTAGCCCCTCTTGCTCTTGTCTTTACCCATGACCGCCGCCGTAAGTTCGTCGGTCTGGGCATTTCGGAAGCTTTGGTGCATTGGGATTTCGACAAGCAACAACCTACCGCCGACTGCCCCGATAGAGCAGAAATACAGTTTCAAATAACCTCCAAGATACGTGAATACGAGAGGAAAATCAAAAAGTTGGAGGTGCTGGAAATTCCCGTTACATTCGATACGCTGTTTGAACAGAACGGCAAACGAATCAACTGCACGGTCGGGGAGTACTTCAAACAGATTATCGAACGCTTGGAAAAAGTCGAAAAGTACAGTTCCGCCAGCAAACATAAGGTAACGTTGGTCCTTGTGTCGCAATTCCGCTCGGTCAATATGCGTTTTGATGAATTGGATTTGACGTATTTAAGGGAGTTTGAAATCTTCTTGAGTCAAAAGGGTAATGTAAACAACAGTTGCAATTATGCAGCATTCCAATACTGCCGGTTGTATCTTATTGAAATTCTACATCAAACCACAACACACTGCAAATGTATACAATTTACTTTATGTTGTATCTTATCGAAATTCTACATCAAACCACAACACCCTTCGAAGGTTTTTGCCCGCTATCAGAGTTGTATCTTATCGAAATTCTACATCAAACCACAACATCTGGACTGACAAGACAGATCAAGAGATGTTGTATCTTATCGAAATTCTACATCAAACCACAACTGCAAATGTATACAATTTACTTTACATTCCGTTGTATCTTATCGAAATTCTACATCAAACCACAACTGGTCCTCGAAGCGCTTTTGCTCCCGCCTTGTTGTATCTTATCGAAATTCTACATCAAACCACAACTGATGATGACCACGCGCGAAGGGTCTATGCGTTGTATCTTATCGAAATTCTACATCAAACCACAACGTGTTCATACCAGCTTCGAAAATGGACTAGTTGTATCTTATCGAAATTCTACATCAAACCACAACCGCGTAACGATCAACCCGCGTTTACGCAGCGTTGTATCTTATCGAAATTCTACATCAAACCACAACATCGAGAACGGAGAGGATACGCTGACCGCGTTGTATCTTATCGAAATTCTACATCAAACCACAACTCTCGATCCGTTCTTCCCATAAAGCCTCCTGTTGTATCTTATCGAAATTCTACATCAAACCACAACCGGGGATTCTGTCACCGTGCTGATCACGAAGTTGTATCTTATCGAAATTCTACATCAAACCACAACATAGTGCATACGATGGGTAGAAACACGGCGTTGTATCTTATCGAAATTCTACATCAAACCACAACACCTCGCGCTGAACGGTGGTCGCTGGTCCGGTTGTATCTTATCGAAATTCTACATCAAACCACAACACCTACGACATCGACCTAACAACGAAAATGGTTGTATCTTATCGAAATTCTACATCAAACCACAACAACTACTAAGAACAAATTATGAACCAACGGGTTGTATCTTATCGAAATTCTACATCAAACCACAACATTATGAAAACGCGTACAACGATCCTTCGAGTTGTATCTTATCGAAATTCTACATCAAACCACAACAGGCCAACCCGGAACTGGTCGCCGCCTATCGTTGTATCTTATCGAAATTCTACATCAAACCACAACGTAGAAACGCCGGACATGGAAACACCTTCGGTTGTATCTTATCGAAATTCTACATCAAACCACAACGTGTACGGCCGATTCGTATCTCGCTTATTGTTGTATCTTATCGAAATTCTACATCAAACCACAACCGGACGACCGGGAAGAACATCAACGGAGCCGTTGTATCTTATCGAAATTCTACATCAAACCACAACTATCGTGGATTGCTTCCTATTCTGCTATACGTTGTATCTTATCGAAATTCTACATCAAACCACAACGTTGGAGGCCTATTCGGCATGATCGGAGCGGTTGTATCTTATCGAAATTCTACATCAAACCACAACGTTCTCGTAAACGCAGTTTCCCCTGTTTTGGTTGTATCTTATCGAAATTCTACATCAAACCACAACTTGTACGAAATGTTTAGTTTGTAGGTTGTAGTTGTATCTTATCGAAATTCTACATCAAACCACAACGCCGGACGCACGCGTAAAAGCTGTGCCGTTGTTGTATCTTATCGAAATTCTACATCAAACCACAACTACAGATCGCGCTGCCGTTAAGAACGGCCGGTTGTATCTTATCGAAATTCTACATCAAACCACAACAAACGAAGCAGCCACAACATCGGACAATTAGTTGTATCTTATCGAAATTCTACATCAAACCACAACTAAAGTTTTTTTTATATATTTGTGGTGTAAGAATTCTACATCTTATCACAATAAGGCTATATGCCGAAGGTTTTCAACCTATTGTCTCCGCGTACTCCGTGGAGACTTTTTTTATATTTCGTGAATAATTTAAAAACCGTCGGTTGCTATTGCGGAGTGTGCCGGCGCTGTGGCTTTTTGCCTTCGGGAGTTCATGGTGCCGAAAACAGAAGGTCGCATGTCGGACCGTCCGCCACTCGCCGTGCGACGCACCGACATGAAGCATCCCCAATTGCAGCGTTCATCAAGGGCATATCGTTGGAATATGCAGGAATACTTTATATCGAGACTCTGAAACCGGGAAAACACGCGAATGGAAATTCAGCGACGCCTTCTGTTCCCGGGCGCATTCGCGCACGAGGCTCTGCCGCGGGCGGACGATGACGAACCGGATAAAAAGCGCACCCCGAAATCCTTTTCCGGATTTTCGGGGTGCGCTTCATTCGGGCGGGCGGCTGTCCGGCGCGTTATCGGGCGGGATGTTCCGGGCGTTTGCTGAAAATGGCCTTGATCCGGTCCATGTCGAACTTGGCCGAGCGGTCGTAGCAATAGATGCCGTTCTGTTCCTGTTCCACGTCCGTGAGCTGGGTGTAGCAATAGCCCCACACCTGTCCGGAGAGCGAGAGCAGCGCGTCTACCTGGCCTTCGAGCCGCGTGTAGAACTCTTCGAGCGTACGGGGCGCCTGTCCGTAACCCCACGATTCGGTCTGGGAATCCGTGGCCTGCTTCTCCTGGTCCTTCACCCATTTGATGCCGCCGAATTCATCGACCAGGTAGGGGCACGAGCCATCGTACTGCGGCCAGGCGTAGTTTGCGGTCGCCTTCACCTCGTTGAATCCGATGTTGCGCGTCTGGTCGCGGGTCGTCCGCAGGCGGGGATGGAAGAACGTGCCGTCGCTGAAGATTTTCTCTTTCAGTTTGGCCGGGTTCTGCTCGTAATTGTGGACGGCCCAGATGTCGGTCCTGACGACGGCGCCGCCGCTGACGGTGTTGACGGGGCGCGTCGGGTCGAGGCGCCCCGTCAGGTCGTAGACGTCGGAGGCGAAGCGCGGGAACTGCGTGTTGTCGGGCCACCACTCCTCGTTCATCGGCGTCCACGTCAGCAGCGAGGGGTGGTTCCGGTCGCGGACCACGCATTCGGCCCACTCGGAGAGGAAGTTGCGGGCCGTTTCCACGTCGTTGGCATCCATTCCCCAGCTGGGGCTTTCGCCCCAGGTGATGTAGCCGAGTCTGTCGGCCCAGTAATAGTAGCGTTCCTCGAAAACCTTCTGATGCAGGCGTGCGCCGTTGAACCCGGCGGCCAGTCCCAGCTCGATGTCGCGGCGCAGGGCGTCGTCCGACGGGGCGGTCCAGATACCGTCGGGGTAGAAACCCTGGTCGAGCACCAGCCGCTGGTAATAGGGTTCGTTGTTGAGGTAGATTTTGTTGCCTTCGATGTGGACCTTGCGCATCCCGACATAGGATTTCACGGCGTCGAGCACCTGGCCGTCGGGGGCGACCACCTCGTAGGTCAGGTCGTAGAGGAACGGGTCTTCGGGACTCCAGAGCCGGGCCTTTTTGACCGGGATGACGACGACGCTGCTGTTCGACGCCCGGACCTGCCGCGTGCCGACGACCTTGCCGCCGTCCCGAAGGGTCACCCGGAGCGTGTTCGGGCTTTCCCGGAAGAACTGCGGGGCGACGATCAGCTGCTGCTGGTCGATGTCGGTCGTCATTTGGACGCGTGCGAGGGCCTCGGGAGCCACGGCCTCCATCCACACCGTCTGCCAGATGCCTGTCGTGCGGGTGTAGTCGCAACTGTGCGAGGCGTATTGCAGCGACTGTTTGCCGGCAGTCTGTTTGCCGCTGCGCAGGTCGCTCGTGGCGAAGACGACCAGACTGTGGCTGCCGCCCGGCTTCACGAATGCGGTGATGTCGTAGGAGAACGACGTGCTGCCTCCGAAGTGGCGTCCGACGAAGCGGCCGTCGACATACACCTCGGAGGTGTAGTACACGGCTCCGAAGTTGAGCATCACGTTGCGTCCCGACCAGTCTGCCGGAATGTCGATCGTACGCTGGTACCAGATGCGGCCTATGAAGTCCGTGTGGCCGACGCCCGAGAGCTTGCTCTCCGGGGCGAACGGCACGATGATTTTGCCGTCGAATCCCTTCGAGCCGGCGTAGCCGCGTTCCAGGCCGCTTGCGCCGAAATCGAACGTGTAGGTCCATTCGCCGTTCAGGTTGATCCAGTCCGTCCGCTCGAACTGCGGGCGGGGATATTCCGGGCGGGGGATCTGCGAAAACAGACACGCGGCCTGAAGCAGGAAAAAGAGGGTGATTGCGGTTTTCTTCATGGTTGTTTTTGGTTGGTTTGCTTGTTTTCGGGGTGGTTATTCCGGTGCGATGTCGAACCGGCCGGGCGGCTCCGTGCGCTGCGCCCCGGCGAGCGGCGGCAGCATGCCGCAAGGGAGCAGCAGCAGGATGTGCGCATGTTTCATGGCTTCGTCTATGGGTTTGCTGTGCCGAAGTTACGAAACTTTTTCGGAATACGGAGCGGGTCAGAGGTTAATTTTGCAGGGGAACAGGCTGAAGACCCGAAAAAAATAGACTATATTCGTACGATCAAAACTGCCCGACTGATAGGAAAAAGAGACTCTTGCACTGTTGGGGACCCTGCACCTTCGTCGGAGCGCAGGTCCCGTGGCCGACGCTTTTCAACGGCCGGAACCTGAAAGGCTGGAAGACGGTCGGCGGGACGGAATCGTTTTTGTGTTATATTTACGGATAAAACGAATGCGGTTATGGAACGGGAGAACGTCTTTTATATCAAAAACATGGTTTGCAACCGCTGCATTCTGGTCGTCACCCGGCTGCTCGAAAAAGCGGGGTTCACGCCCCTCGATGTCGGACTGGGAACGGTCGTCGTGCAGGAGAAGCCCGGCCGGGAGCAGCGGGAGGCGTTCCGCAAACTGCTCGAAGCCTACGGGTTCGAACTGATCGACGACAGCCGGATGCGCCTCATCGAGCAGATCCGGACGGCCGTGATCGAATTGGTGCATTACAGCGAAGATGCCTCGAAAGTCAACCTGTCGGATTACCTGCGCGAACGCTGCCACCGTGATTACAGTGCGTTGAGCAAGCTCTTTTCGGAGGTCAACGGCATCAGCATCGAGAAATACTTCCTCGCCCAGCGGATCGAGCGGGTCAAGGAACTGCTGGCCTACGGCGACCTGACCGTCAGCGAGATCGCCGACAAACTCCGTTATTCGAGCGTGGCGCACCTCAGCGCCCAGTTCCGCGCCCAGACCGGGATGTCGCCCACTGAATTCCGCCGGCTGAAAGGACGCGGCCTGAAACCGCTGGATGAAGTGTAGGTATAAATCATATCCATAATTCTGTAACACCCGGAGCGTGTCGGGACCTTACCTTTGTTCCCATGGAAAAGAGTAAGATCATCACGAATACGTTCCCGGTCGCAGGCATGAGCTGCGCTTCGTGCGCAGTCCGGGTCGATAAGGCGCTCAACGGCCTGCCGGGCGTCGAGTCTGCGCATGTGAACTACGCTTCCGCTACGGCGCGGGTGGACTACCGTTCGGGGGAGTGCTCTCCCGGGACGCTGAAGCGGGCCGTGCAGGCGGCCGGTTACGACCTGCTGACCGACGCGGAAGGCCCGGCGGAGGACGAGGCGGCGCACGTTCGTGCGGCGCATTACCGGGCGCTCAAACGGCGGACTCTTTGGGCGGCGGGGCTTTGTCTTCCGATTGTGGCCGGAGGCATGCTGTTCATGGACGCTCCGGCCGTGAAATACGCCGTGTGGGCGCTCTCCACCCCGGTCGTTTTCGGACTGGGACGGGAGTTCTTCGTCAACGCCTGGAAACAGCTCCGCCACGGGGCGGCCAACATGGATACGCTGGTTGCCGTACCGGAATCGCCTATCTGTTCAGCCTTTTCAACCTGTTTTTCCCGGAATTCTGGCTGTCGAGGGGCATCGAGCCGCACGTCTATTTCGAGTCGGCGGCCGTCATCGTCGCCTTCATCCTGCTGGGGCGGCTGCTTGAGGAGCGGGCGAAGCGCGGCACGACGACGGCCATCGCGAAACTGATGGGCCTGCAACCGAAAACCGTCACGGTGATCACCCCTTCGGGCGAACGCTCCGTGCCCGTTGCGGAGCTTCGCGCCGGGGATCTGGTCGCCGTGCATCCCGGCGAACGCATCGCCGTGGACGGCACGGTGGCCGAAGGCGCGTCGTATGTCGACGAGAGCATGCTCAGCGGGGAACCGCTCCCCGTCTGCAAACAGGAGGGTGCGGCGGTGTTCGCCGGAACGATGAATGGCAACGGTGCGTTCCGTTTCCGGGCCGACAGGGTGGGGCAGGACACGGTGCTGGCCCGGATCATCCGCATGGTGCGGGATGCGCAGGGCAGCAAGGCCCCCGTGCAGCGGACCGTCGACCGGATCGCCGGCGTTTTCGTTCCCGCCATCATCGTCCTCGCCGTGCTGACCTTCGCGGCGTGGATGCTTTTCGCTCCGGAGGAGGGCTTCACCCGCGGGCTGCTGGCGCTGGTGACCGTGCTGATCATCGCGTGCCCCTGTGCGCTGGGTCTGGCGACGCCCACGGCCCTCATGGTCGGGATCGGCAAGGGCGCCGGACAGGGCATCCTCGTCAAGGACGCTGCGAGCCTGGAGGTGGCCCGGAAGGTCGACACCGTGGTGCTGGACAAGACCGGAACGCTCACCGAAGGCCGTCCGTCGTGGACGCTGCGTGGGCCGAAGGGCCGGAGACGGCGCGGCGGATTCTGTTCAGCCTTGAAAAACGCTCGGGGCATCCGCTTTCGCAGGCCGTCGTCGAATCGCTCGGCGGGGAGCGGGACGTTCCCGTGACCGGGTTCGAAAGCATTCCCGGACAGGGTGTCCGGGGCGTCGCGGAGGGGCGGACCTGGTATGCCGGGAACGACGCGCTGCTGTCCCGCCACGGCATCGTGCCCGACGCCCGCCTGCAACGGCTGGCCGAAGGGTGGATGCAGGAGGCGAAGACCGTGGTTTGGTTCGCCGACGAGGAGCGGACGCGCGCCGTGCTCGCCCTTGCCGATGCGCTGAAACCCTCGTCGGCCGGGGCCGTCGCCCGGCTGCACGCGCTGGGAATCACGGTCTGGATGCTGACGGGCGACAACGCCGGTTCGGCGCGTGAAACGGCCCGGAAAGCCGGGATCACCCGTTTCCGGGCGGGCGTCCTGCCGCACGAAAAGGCCGGATTCGTCCGGCAGTTGCAGTCCGAAGGCCGGACGGTGGCCATGGCCGGCGACGGGATCAACGACAGCGCGGCTCTCGCGCAGGCCGATTTGAGCGTCGCCATGGGGCGGGGGAGCGACATTGCGATGGATACCGCGATGGTGACGATCCTCTCGTCGGACCTCCGGAAAATCCCGGAGATGATCCGGCTGTCGCAGCTCACCGTGCGGACGATTCGCCAGAACCTCTTCTGGGCCTTCATTTACAACCTCGTCGCCATTCCCGTAGCGGCCGGGGCGCTCTATCCCCTCTGGGGGTTTCTGCTCGACCCGATGATCGGCGGGGCGGCCATGGCCTTGAGCAGCGTGAGCGTCGTGGCCAACAGCTTGCGGCTGAAACGCCGGCGGATCGGCGATGAGTGTGAACATGACGAACCGGTTGAAACCGAAGAAAAGATGAAAAAGGAATTTATCGTGGACGGCATGACGTGCAATCATTGCCGGATGCATGTGGAACATGCGCTGAACGCCCTCGACGGCGTGAAGGCGGTCGTGACGCTGGACCCTCCGGTGGCCGCCGTGGAGTACTCCGGGCCGGAAGTCGGCCTCGGGGAGTTGCAGAAGGCCGTTACGGAGCGGGCCGGGGAGTATACCCTGCGGGCGCGGTGACGGCGGACGCCCCTGCGCAGGCGGGGCGTTTTTTTCGTGCCGCGCCGCATCTTTCCGGCGAATGTCCGGCGGAAAATGCGTTTTAGCATTAACTTTGCTGTCGGATCGTGTAAAGTATGCTGATGGAGACTCTTTCCCGTTGGATCGGCGGCGTGAACGACGTGCTGTGGACCTATGTGCTGGTCGCGGCGCTCTTGGGGTGTGCCGTGTGGTTCACCCTGCGCACGCGGGGCGTGCAGTTCCGCCTGCTGGGCGAGATGATGCGCGTGCTGGGCGAGTCGGCCGGAAGCGGCCCGAAGGGCGAGCGGCACGTCTCGTCGTTCCAGGCTTTCGCCGTGTCGCTGGCCAGCCGCGTCGGCACGGGGAATCTCGCGGGCGTCGCCACGGCCATCGTCGTCGGGGGACCCGGCGCGGTCTTCTGGATGTGGGTCATCGCCCTTGTGGGCGCCGCGAGCGCTTTCGTCGAGTCGACCCTCGCACAGCTTTACAAACGCCGCGGCAGGGACTCTTTCATCGGCGGTCCGGCCTACTACATGGAACGCGGCCTCGGGCGGAGGTGGATGGGCGTGCTGTTCGCCGTGCTGATCTCCGTGACCTTCGGATTCGCCTTCAACTCGGTGCAGAGCAACACGATCTGCGCCGCGTGGGAGGGAGCTTTCGGCGCCGATCATGTGTGGGTGGGCGTCGTGCTCACGGCGCTGACGCTGCTCATCATCTTCGGAGGCATACGGCGCATTGCGCGTGTCAGCGGCGTGATCGTCCCGATTATGGCGCTGGGGTACATCGTGCTGGCGCTGGGCGTCGTGCTGTTCAACCTCGGGCGGCTGCCCGAAGTGCTGGAACTGATCGTCGCCGACGCTTTCGGCTGGGAGCAGACGCTGGGCGGCGCGGTCGGCGCGGCGTTGATGCAGGGCATCAAGCGGGGACTTTTCAGCAACGAGGCCGGTATGGGTTCGGCCCCGAACGTCGCCGCCACGGCCCACGTTTCGCACCCCGTGAAGCAGGGACTTATCCAGACCCTCGGGGTCTTCACCGATACGCTCGTCATCTGCACCTGCACGGCCTTCATCATCCTGTTCGGGGGCGTTCCCGACGCTTCGCTCAACGGCATTCAGCTGACGCAGGCGGCTCTGGAGAGCGAGATCGGTCCCGCGGGCGGGGTGTTCGTCGCCGTGGCGATCTTCCTGTTCGCCTTTTCGTCGATTATCGGCAATTATTACTACGGCGAAGCCAACATCCGCTTCATCACTCCGCGGCCGTGGGCGCTGACGCTCTACCGGATGCTGGTCGGCGCGATGGTGCTCTTCGGATCCTTGGCGACGCTCGATCTGGCATGGAGCCTGGCCGATGTGACGATGGCGCTGATGACGCTGTGCAATCTGGCGGCGATCGTGCTGCTGGGCCGTCAGGCCTTCCTGCTGCTGGCCGACTACACGGCCCAGAAGCGGCAGGGCATCAAAAATCCGGTCTTCACGAAAGACCGGATTCCCGAATTGAAAGACAAGGCCGAGTGCTGGTAGCGCATTACTCCACCAGCCGGCGCGTCACGCTCCACCGCTGCATCAGCCGCACCACCGCCCAGCTCACGGCGAAGGCCCCGCAGGCGATCAGCGCGATGCGCGCCAGCGCGGGAAGTCCCGGAATCCGCTGCACGAGGTCGTAGCCGGCCTGAACGAAGATGAAGTGGCAGAGGTAGATGCCGAACGTCGCGCCCGCCAGCCGCGAGAGCCATGCGCGGGGCCGTGCGGCGGCCTTCTGCACGAGGATGAAGACCGGGGCGGTCATCATAAAGACGTTGATGCCGGCGAAATACCAGACGATTTCGAGGTAGGCGTAGTTGCCCGGAAAATGTTTCTGCATCACCACGTAACCCAGCCCCGTGGCGAGGTATCCGGCGAGGAAGGTCGGGATGCAGATGCCCAATGTCTTGCGCCAGTTCCATGCGGGCGGGAATTTCACGAGGTAGAAGGCCAGTACGAGGTAACCGGCGAAGCCCGAGACGTAGTGGAACGTGCCGAACTCGTTCCAGTCGCAGACGCCGTAAAGCCCCGTGTTGCCGTAATTGCCCGTGTAGCCGAGCGCCGGGGCCAGCATCTTCACGTAGGGCAGCAGCAGCGTCACGCCCCAGATCGCGAGGACGCTCTGCAACTCGCGCCGCGAGGCCCGTTCGAGCCACGGGCTGATCAGCGGCATGATCAGATAAAGTCCTATCAGCATATAGAGATACCAGAGCGGCGTGGTGTCGTAGCAGAAGTTGAAGACGAAGGTCCACATCTTGTGCAGCGTCGCTTCGCCGGTGAACAGCGCGGGGTCGATCGACGGACTGGAGGTCCCGACGTAGCGCATATACAGGTAGTAGAGCACGGGCAGCGTCAGCGACCAGAAGACCAGCGCCAGGAGGACGCGGCCGATCCGCTTGCGGTAGAAAGCCCCCGTTCCGGTCCGCACGGGCAGCAGCAGCACGCCCGACATCATCACGAACAGCGGCACGCAGGCCCGGACGAAACTGCCTGCCAACGCTCCTTGCAGGAAGGTGGCGCGGTCGCTGTCGAACACGGCGACGAAGGCGTCGCAGCTGTGGGAGAAGACCACCAGAAAGCAGGCGATCACGCGCAGGAGGTCCACCCAGCCGATGCGTTCGCGGGCCGGGACGTTCAGGTCGGGAAGTCGGTTCTTCATTGTCGCAGAAATGGATTTCCGGCGAAGGTACGAAAAAAATCCGGGACCGCCGTGCGTTTTCGCCGCGGCGTCCCGGATTTTTGGTTGTCCGCACTCCCTCCGGCGGACGTCCCCTTCGGGTCAGTTGACCACCACCGTCGGGAAGTATTCGCGCAGCAGGGCCGCGGCGCGGTCGAGCTGTTCGGGGGTGTTCTCCCGCACGTCGCGGAGTTTGTACTCCAGCCCCATCGCCTCGTACTTATGCACTCCGAGGGTGTGGTAGGGGAGCAGTTCGACCCGCTCGACCGACTTGTAGCCGCCGAGGCGTTCGCCCAGCGCACGGATGTCGGCTTCGGCGTCGCTGATGCCCGGAACCAGCACGTAGCGTAGCCAGAAGGGTTTTCCGTGGGCTTCGAGCCAGGCGGCCGTGCGGAGCGTCTGCGCGTTTTCGCGTCCGGTGAGGGCGCGGTGGCGTTCGGAATCGGCCTGCTTCACGTCCAGCAGCACCAGGTCGACCAGCCCCAGCAGCTCCTCGACGGCCGGGTTCCACACCCCGCCGTTCGAGTCGATGCAGACGTGGATGCCGGCCTCCTTCAACGACTTTACGAGCGGAACGAGTTCCGCGGCCTGGAAGGTGGGTTCCCCGCCCGAGAAGGTCACGCCGCCGCGCCGCCCGAAGAAGGGCTTCTGGTCGACGGCCATGCGCAGGATCTCCGCAGGGTCGGTCAATGTGCCCGCTCCGGCCTCGATCGTGTCGGGGTTGGCGCAGTAGAGACAGCGGAAATTGCAGCCTTGGAGGAAAACGACGAGCCGGAGTCCCGGCCCGTCGAATGTTCCCATGGATTCGTAAGAATGTACACGAAGCATGATTGTTCCTTGTTTTTGAATAAGGGGGGTCGGGCGCAAACCGGGTTCCGGTATGCAAATCCTGCGCCCGCCCCTAAAAGCGGCTTTTCAAGCCGTTACATCCTTTCGTGGAAGCTGCGGCTGATGACCTCCAACTGGTGTTCGCGGCTCAGCTTGGTGAAGTTCACGGCATAGCCCGATACGCGGATCGTCAGCTGCGGATAGTTCTCGGGATGCTCCATGGCGTCTTCGAGCATCGCGCGGTTCAGCACGTTGACGTTCAGGTGGTGTGCGCCCTTGGTGAAATAGCCGTCGAGCATCGTCACGAGGTTCTCGATACGCTCTCCGGCCGTCGGGCCGAGCGATTTGGGCACGATCGAGAAGGTGTTCGAAATACCGTCCTGCGAGTCGCGGTAACGCATCTTGGCCACCGAGGCGAGCGAAGCGATGGCGCCGCTCTTGTCGCGGCCGTGCATCGGGTTGGCTCCCGGAGCGAAGGCCACGCCCTTGAGGCGTCCGTCGGGCGTTGCGCCGGTCTTCTTGCCGTACATCACGTTCGAGGTGATCGTCAGCAGCGACAGCGTCGGTCGGGCGTTCTTGTAGACGGGCAGCTTCTTCAGCTCCTCGCTGAAGTAGTAGACGAGGTCCACGCCCAGATGGTCGACACGGTCGTCGTTGTTGCCGTAGCAGGGAAATTCACCCTCGATGTCGAAGGCTTCGGTGAGACCCTCGGCGTTGCGGCGGGGCGTCACGCGGGCGTATTTGATGGCCGAGAGCGAGTCGAGGGCGATCGAGAGACCGGCCACGCCGTAGGCGAGATTGATGCGGGGATCGGTGTCGACGAATGCCATCTGGGCCTTCTCGTAGTAGTACTTGTCGTGCATGTAGTGGATGATGTTCATGGCCTCGTTGTAGACGCGGGCGATCTCCTTGAGCACCATCTTGTAGTTGCGCATCACCTCCTCGAAGCGCAGCGGACCCTCCGACAGGGCCGGAATGCCCTTGACCATCAGCGTGCCGGTGTTCTCGCAGCGGCCGCCGTTCAGAGCCAGCAGCAGGGCCTTGGCCAGGTTGGTGCGGGCGCCGAAGAACTGGATCTGGCGGCCGATGTCCTGGAACGAGACGCAGCAGGCGATGCCGTAGTCGTCCGAGTGGCGCACTTCGCGCATCAGGTCGTCGTTCTCGTACTGGATCGAGCTGGTGTCGGCCGAAACCTTGGCGCAGAAGTCCTTGAATCCCTGCGGCAGCTCGGGGCTCCAGAGAATCGTGAGGTTCGGTTCGGGCGAAGGACCGAGGTTGTAGAGCGTTTGCAGGAAGCGGAACGAGGTCTTCGTCACCTTCGTGCGACCGTCGTTGAAGCGTCCGCCGATGGCCTCGGTCACCCACGTCGGGTCGCCGGCGAAGATGTCGTTGTAGGACTGCATGCGCAGGTGGCGCACCATGCGCAGCTTGATGACGAACTGGTCGATCAGCTCCTGGGCGAACGACTCGTCGATCGTCCCGTGCGCGAGGTCGTATTCGATGAAGATGTCGAGGAACGACGATACGTTGCCCAGCGACATGGCGGCTCCGTCCTGCTCCTTGACGGCGGCCAGGTAGGCCATGTAGACCCACTGCACGGCCTCCTGCGCCGAATGCGCCGGGCGGCTGAGGTCCAGTCCGTAGTATTCGCCCATCGTGCGGATGTCCTTCAGGGCCTTGATCTGCTCGGCGACCTCTTCGCGCAGGCGGATGCGGGCGTCGGTCATCGGGCCGGTGAGGTTGCGGAGGTCCTCCTGCTTGGCCTCGATCAGGCGGTCGGTTCCGTAGAGGGCCAGACGGCGGTAGTCGCCGATGATGCGGCCGCGGGCGTAGTTGTCGGGAAGACCCGTCAGGAAGCCCAGCGAGCGGAACGAGCGGATCTCCTCGGTGTAGACGTCGAACACGCCGTCGTTGTGCGTCTTGCGGTAGTGGGTGAAGATGTCCTTCACCTTCTCGTCGACCTCCACGCCGTTCTCCTTGCAGGCGCGCGATACGACGTTGATGCCGCCGAAGGGTTTGATGGCGCGCTTGAGCAGTTCGTCGGTTTGCAGGCCCACGATCAGCTCGTTTTCGCGGTCGATGTAGCCGGCCTTGTGCGAGGTGACGGTCGAAACGGTCTTGTTGTCCAGCGCGCGGACGCCGTTATGCTGACGCTCCTCTTCGAGGGCCTTGAGGCAGAGGTTCCAGATGTGCTTCGTTCGCTCGGTAGGTCCTGCGAGGAACGAGGCGTCGCCCAGGTAGGGGGTGATGTTTGTCTGTACGAAGCTCGTCACGTTGATCTCTTTGCTCCAAAGCCCGTCGATAAAGGTTTTGTTCAGTTCCATAGATGATATTGTTCGTTTTGAGATGATAATTGTCCTATTTCGGTCGGCAAAGATACGTTATTTTTTTCACACCGGCCAAAGAGCGGTTACAATTTTTTATAAAAATTTAAAAAATACCTACGATCAGGTATTGACGGCGCCTTCCGGGACATGCAATAGTTACAGGAAGGCGTTGCGGCGTTTGTGGCCCTGCTTTTGCAGGGGCGGGAGTGTATAAATACGAAAAACGATGAAAAGATTCTGGATTGCCCTGCTGGGGGCGGGGCTTTTTGCGACGGCGGCGTTCGCCGGCGGTGACGAAGTTCCGGTCAGGATGCACGAACTGCCCGATGCGGCGAAGACGTTGGTGAAAAAGTATTTTCACGACATCGAGGTGGTTTCCGCCACGATGGAGAAGGGCGTGGCCCCGAGCTATGAGGTGAGGCTGGCCGACGGTACGAAGATCGACTTCGACGCCCGCGGCGAGTGGACCGATGTCGAGCGGCCGGGGGGTGTCGTGCCCGACGGGCTGATTCCGCAGCCGATCCTGAAATTCGTGGCTGCGAACTATCCGGGGCGGCCCGTCCGGGGTGTCGAACGCGACGGCCGCAACCATGAGGTCTCCCTCGACAACGGACTGGAACTGAAATTCAACCGCCGTTTCCGGCTGGTGGAGACCGATCACTGACGGCCGACGATTGGTGCGGCGGATTACGGCCCGGGGGTTTGAGTTGCGCATCCGGCCCCCGGGTCCCGCCGCTTTGTAAGGTGAAAGGTGTAAGATGAAAGGTGAATTTTTCATTTACAACCTTTCACCTTCGGCTTTGATAAAAAGCGTATCTTTGCAGCGTAAATCCCGATAACGATGGAAGAACTCTCGCTTACGACCCCCGCCCTGCTGTTTTCGGCCGTGTCGCTGATTCTGCTGGCCTACACCAACCGGTTTCTGTCCTATGCGCAATTGGTGCGCACGCTCAAGGAGCAGCATTTGCAGCACCCTTCGAAGGTGACGCGCGCGCAGATCGACAACCTCCGCCGGCGGCTCCACCTCACGCGCACGATGCAGTTGCTGGGCGTCACGAGCCTGTTCCTGTGCGTGGTGACGATGTTTCTGATCTACGTGGGGCTGATGCTGCTTTCGGCTTATGTCTTCGGTGCGGCGTTGCTGCTGCTGGTCGGTTCGCTGGGCGTTTCGATCTGGGAGATTCAGATCTCGGTCCGGGCGCTGGAGATTCACCTCAAGGATATGGAGAACCCGCTTGACAAGCGGGATTCGGAATAATTGTCCGGTCGTGTTCAAGCCGCCCTTTTTTAAGGGTGATTTAGCGAAGCGGCATCTTTTGACAAAAACGAAGATGCCGCGACGTCGCGTCACTGCATCTCCCACTAACCTACTTATGTAACCTAAAACCAACTTGTGAATCCGGTTCTCCGGTTTTCACAGTGCAAAGATACGGGTCCGTCGTTTCGCTGAAATGACGGACCCGTTGCATTTTCGTTACACGGCGCTTTTTGAAGCTCTCCTTTTCAAAGGAGGGTTTGGGTGGATTGTCTGCACGATGGCGTATCGGCATTATTTTTTGGCCTCCAGAAAATATTGCTGCGATTTGAGCAGGTTGCGCGACTGGAGCATCATCGTCTTCGTCTCGTTGAGGATCGTGAGGTAGAGCACCCCGGCGCGGGTGCTGCCCGACGGGACGTCGTTGATGCGCCGCAGCTGGCTCTTGATCGCCTCTACGATCGTGTCGAAGAGCTTGTCGCGCATTTCGAGCACCAGATCGAGGTCCGAGAAATCCTTCGTCGCCAGCATGTCGTTGATCTTGTCGAAAATCGCCTCCACCTGGTCGTTCACGCGCATCAGGTCGACGATCTGCTCCTTCGACATGCCCTCGTGGTTGTTGTCGATGTGTTCGAATGCCGGGCGCGTGATGTGGATCAGGGCCTTGGTCACCTCCGAGAGGTAGTCCGTGACCTGCACGTAGAAGTGCCCCGTGTCGATGTCGCACCGTTGCAGGCGGCGCAGCGTCGGCATGACGTTGTATTTGCGGATGCGGGCCTCCTCGAAAAGGCGGTTCGAGTCGCGAACCATCTCCTTGAGCACCTTGCGGTTCTCCTTGAAGACGGCTACCAGCGTGCGGTTGTAGATGCGCGTGACCTCCTGCATCGTCGTGCAGACCTCGCCGATGCAGGCGCACAGCACCTCGTCGGGGGTCTCGGCCGTTTCGAGCGGCAGCAGGGCCTTTTCGGCCTCCTCTTTCAGTCCGGGCGTCTTGAGGTGGCTGCGGACGAGCAGCCAGGCGCAGAGCGCCGTGAGGGCTGCCACGGCGATCCAGCCGCCCCACAGCAGCAGGGCTGTCACGGCCAGCGCGATGAGGAATCCTCCGAGCGCCGTGATGAACCACCCCGAGATGACGGCCATCACGCCCGTAATGCGGTATACGGCGCTCTCGCGTCCCCAGGTGCGGTCGGCCAGCGACGAACCCATGGCCACCATGAATACCACATAGGTCGTCGACAGCGGCAGCTGGTACGAAGTGCCGATGGCG
>ENA-ORUN01001584-ORUN01001584.1-human-gut-metagenome-genome-assembly--contig:-NODE-1584-length-20985-cov-18.183803_pt1 | contig 20985 bp, 32 predicted proteins | sample MGYA00242080_ERZ509209 | MGnify/ENA primary metagenome ERZ509209 (study PRJEB26280, sample SAMEA2338786) | human gut metagenome | biome: human gut; feature: human-associated habitat; material: faeces... | reverse complement strand
GAGAATCATCGCGGTCGTGACGCCGATCGTGCCGGTGTGCGTGCCGGATCTGCTGATCACAGAGGCGAACGAGACGCCGCCGGAGGAATACTGCACGTTTGACTACACGCAGACCGCCGGTCTTGCCGGCGACGACGGGACCGACGTCAGGCTCGCGCGGGTGCAGCTGCACTACCTTGCGCCGCTCAAGGCGTCGACCGTCGCCAAACGGCGGGCGCTGGCCGCTGCCATCGAGGAGACGGACGAGTTTTCCATTCCGACCATTTCCCCGGCGACCGACGAGCTCGGGCAGCACTATGTGTTCGAGTTCGACGCGCTGACCGAGGCCGAGGACGATGGCGCAGTTTAAGGCGGATGGCATCGACGGTCTCGCGCTGACGGTGCAGGAGATCGCAGAGATCCCCGAGGACGTCAAGCGGCAGATGCTGACCGCGGGCGGCGAGGTGGCAGCCGAAGCGCAGCGGCGGAAGATCCGTGCGCTGGGGCTGGTCGACACCGGCAAACTCGCCGGCAGCATCACGGTCAAGCAGAAGCTTTACGTCGACAGCCGCAAAAATAACGCGCCGGCAGTGCTTGTGCTGCCAAGCGGCTCACGCGGCAAGCCGGTCGTCCGCAAGCCGCGCAAAAAGGGCGCACGCCGCCGCTCGACCAACAACGACGTCGGTTTCATTCAGGAGTTCGGCGCGCCGCGGCGCAACATCCCCGGCAAGCAGTGGATGGCGCAGGCGAACGCCGAGTGCGCCGACGCCGTGACCGCGGCGGAGTTCAGCGTCTATGACGACTGGCTCAAATCAAAAGACCTGTAAGGAGGGCACACAATGGCAAAATATGGCGCATCCTATCTCTATTTCGCGCCGTTCGCGGAGACCGACCCCGACACGAACGCGGCGAAGCTGCCGAAATACGGCACGAAGGTCCACCTTGGCTCGCTCATCACCGTGGCGGACACGGTGAACGTGCAGTCGGCGGAGATCAGCGGCGACAACGCGGTCGAGGACCGCGTAGACGAGGTCGCGGATTACGACGTTTCCACCTCCGTGACGGAGCTGGAAAACACGGTTGCAGCCGCGGTGTTCGGCTCCAATCTGAGCTCGGACGGCGATCTGAGCTACAGCTTCGACGACGAGTCCCCGCAGGGCGGCCTCGGATTGATCTCGAAGCGAAAGTACAAGGGCAAGGTGTTCTACAAGGGCATTTTCTATCCCAAGGTGCAGGCCGTGCGGCAGGGCGTGACCTACAACACCAAGGGCACATCGATCCAGCTGACGGGCGACGACCTGAGCTTTCACGGCACGGTGCCTGCCTGCCGCAAGAGCAAGATCGAGTCCAAGGCGCTCGAAACCGAGGCCGCGGCGCAGGCCTGGATCGACAGCAAATTCACAGAAAGCGCGAGCTGAGACAAACGGGCGGGGACCTTTCTCCGCCCGTTTCCGGCATAGGAGACAAATATGCGAAAAACCGAATGGAAACTCAAGGGGCACACCTTCACGCTGTGCCTGAACGCCGCGGCGCTCACGGACATCTATGACCGCTTCGGCACGGAAAAGGATATTCCCGACCTCTACCGCGGCAGCGACAAGGCGAGCTTCGACGCGCTGTGCTGGCTTTTGTGGAAGCTGAGCGAGCAGGGCGAGCTCGTGCGGCGCTGGGAAGGGCTTGATCGGCGGCCCATCGTGCCGGAGAGCTATTTCCGCGCGAATATGGCCCCGTTCGACGCGCTGGACGCGAGGCGCGCGCTCAGCGCGGTCTATGAGCAGGCCTTCCGGCGCGACCGCGACGAGGACGACGAGGAAGAGGAAGTTGACCTCATTTTGCAGGAGCTTCAAAAAAAAACGAGAATTTAGCGCTGCTGCTGCGCCAGGTGGGCACGCAGCGATTGCATCTGAGCCTGCGCGAGACGATGATCCTGACGCCGGGAGATCTCGTTGATCTCCTCGCGCTGGAGGCGCGCAGAGTCCCCCGGGAAAGGAGCTGGGAGTAAGTGGCCACACGCACCATCGCCACGCGGCTGACGCTGGAAGGCGAGAAAGAATACAAAAAGGAGCTCGGCGAGGTCAACCAGGAGATCGGGCTGCTGAGCGACAAGATGAAGCGCGCCGACGCGGAGTTCCGCGGGCAGGCGAACAGCATCGAGGCTCTGACCACAAAAAACGATCTGCTGCGCGAGGCGCAGCAGAAGCAGATCGACAAGATCGCCAAGCTGCAGACCGCCATTGAGGACTGCGGCGAAGCCTATGGCGAAAACGACGAGGCCGTCATGCGCTTCAAGCGGCAGCTGGAAAAGGCGGAAACCGACCTCATTGACCTCAACGACGAGCTGAGCTCCAACGAGCGCTACCTCGACGAGGCCCGCACGAGCGCCGACAAGTGCGCCAAGAGCATCGACGAGTACGGCAAACAGGTCAAGGACGCGGCAAAGGCCACCGACGACTTCAACGGCGCAGGCGGCGGCAAGGGCGGCATCGGCAACCTGATTGGGCAGCTCGGCAGCCTCAAGAAAATGCTCGTTGGCGGCGCAGTCGTCGCCGGACTCAAGGCGACGAGCGACGCCATTATCGGCATCGTGGACGAGACCGAGGAGTACCGCAAGATCATGGGCACGCTGGAGGCCAGCTCGCAGGCGGCGGGCTACACAGCCGAGCAGACGGCGGAGTCCTATGAGTACCTCTACGGCGTCTTGGGAGATCACCAACAGACGGCGACGACGATCGCAAACCTGCAGGCCATCGGTCTCGCGCAGGGCGACCTGCGCGACATGATCGACTCGGTCATCGGCGCGTGGGCGACCTACGGAGACTCCATCCCCATCGACGGCCTCGCCGAGTCGGTCAACGAGACGATCCAGGCCGGCAAGGTAACGGGCACGTTTGCCGACGTGCTCAACTGGGCAGGCGTGAGCGAGGATGAGTTCAATGAAAAGCTCTCCGCGGCAAACGGTTCCACCGAGCGCGCGCAGATCGTGCTCAATCAGCTCGCAAATCAGGGCTTGCCGGAGACCGGCAAAGCGTGGCGCGACGCCAACGAGGACGTCGTGGACTATAACGAGTCTCAAATGAAGCTCGATAAGGCGATGGGTGAGCTCGGCGAAACGCTCGCGCCGGTTGCAGCAGGCTTAAAGGAGGTTTTCGCCAAGGGCGTCTATGCGGCGGCGGGCGCGGTTGCGTGGCTGATCGAGAAAATTCAGAATGCCATTGACTGGCTCAAAAAACTCAACGAGCGCATCTCCAACAGCGAGGAGTGGAAGGATTTTACTTCTGGTAAGCCGCAGAACCCGCTGCCGTCAGATGTGCAGGCCCTGTACGATAGCTACAAAATAGATGGCAGCCATGCCGAGGGCCTTTACCGCGTGCCCTACGACGGCTACGTCGCCGAGCTGCACCGCGGCGAGCGCGTGCTCACGAGCGGCGAGGCGGACGCCTACAACGCCCTCGAGCGCTACGGCGGCACCGGCCGCACCATGACCGCGCAGGACTTCCGCGCCTCGCTCGCGCAGGCGGTCAATGCGATGGCGGCGATGAATCGCGACATGAAGGTCACCGTCGTGAGCACCATGAATGTCAACGGGAAGGAGTTCTACCGCGAGACGATCGAGGACCTGCGCACCGTGAACCGCTCGACGCCGGAGGTAGGGGAGACTGCATGAAGAAAGTACGGACGACACAGCTTATCCTGGACGGCGTGGCGCTGCCCTACGTCTCCGGCGACCGCTACAGCGCGCATCCGGCGACGCTCAGCCGTCAGGTCGAGATGATCTCCGGCCGCGTCGTGAGCGAAGAGCGCGGCAAGGTCTGGCGCATCACCTACAGCGCCGACTACATCGACGACACGACCTGCCGCGCGGCGCTCGCGGTCCTCCGCGCCGGCACGCCGTTCACGGCAGCCTTCCTGCCCGACAACGGAGACGAGCTCGTCAGCGCGGAGGTGCTCGTCGAGAGTCTGACCGACCCGACCTTCGCATTTACCTCTCACGGCGTGCCGCGCTGGCACAACGTAGGCTTCACGCTGCGGGAGGTGAGGCCGCATGATTGAGTCCTCGGCGGCGTATCTCGCCGCCATCACCGGCGACACGCGGCGCGTGCTGCTCAAGGCCGTGATCCACATCATCGACCCGGACATGCAGCTCACCGGCGGCAGCGCGGACAGCCTCGCGCCCTGGGCGAAGACCGCGGAGCTCTACGACTACCGCTTCACGACGGCGCGCTACGCGACGCTGGAGCAGGACCGCTGGCTGCTGGACGGCTCCTTCGACATCTTCCCGGACGACTATCAGGTGAGCGAGCACATGGGCGTCGCGGACGCGCAGCTCTCCGGCGCGGACGGCAGCTTTGCTTCCCCCGCATGGGCGGCGATCACGTTTTCCGACGTCAGCGTGCTGCAGGCATTCTCGGTCTATTTCCCGACCGACGAGCTCGAGGGCGTGGCTGAGGACTTCACCGTGGAGGTCCTGAGCGCCGGGCAGACCTTTTTTACCAAGACCGTCACCGGCAACACGGCGAGCGCGGTCGCCTTTGAGGGATTTACCGTGCAGACGCCCGACTCCATCCGCGTGACCGTGACCAAATGGAGCCTCCCCTCGCGCCGGATGCGCGTGGTGGAGATCCTGCCGGGCGTGTACGAGGAGTGGACGGAGGACATCGTCGCGGCCTTTGACTGCAAACAGCAGGGCGACGTGAGCTGCCTGTCGCTGCCCTACGGCACCTGCACGCTCAAGATGGACAACCTCTCGCGGCGCTTCGAGCCGCGAAGCAAGTCAGGGCTGTTCCAGAGCATCGAGGAGCGGCAGGGCGTGGAGACTTACATCGGCGTGCGGCTTGCGGACGGCAGCGTGGAGTATAAGCGCGTGGGCGTCTTCTACCAATATTCTGACGGCTGGAAGACCGGCGACAACGGCCTGACAATGCAGTGGGACCTTGTGGACATTATCGGGCTGCTCGCCGACCGCGCGTACCTCGCGCCGACGGTGCTGCCCATTACGCTCTCCGGCTGGATCGCTTCGCTCGTTTCTCAGCTCGGCACCAACTTTGCAAGCCGCTACACGGTGGACGCGGACTATGCCGACCTCGCGGTCACGGCCTCGAGCCGCACCGCGGTGAGCGGGAAGAAGTGCGGCGACATCCTGCGCTGGGCCTGCATGGCGACCGGCACATGGCCGCGCGCGGACGCGGAGACCGGCAAACTTGCCGTGGAGCCGCTGTGGAACCAGGGCAGCAAGATCACGCTGGAAAACCTCGTCAATTACCCGACGATGAAGGCCAACCAGTCCCTCGCGTCGCTCATCTTCCACCTCTCAGACGGGACAGAGTACGTCGTCTCGGGCAACTCCACAAGCAGCGAGAAGACCGTGACCATCGAGAACCCGTTTCTGCACACGCAGGCGCAGGCGCTCACGGCGGCGCGGCTGATCCTCTCGTGCTACGGCGGCAACCAGCTGGAGCTGACCGGGCGCGGCGACCCCGCAAGTGAGATCGGCGACGTGGACACCGTGTGGCTCGATGAGAGCCAGGCGACGGCGGCGCGGCGCATCTACCAGACCTTCCAGTTTGCGGACGGCGTGCTGCAAGGCTGCCAGAGCAAGCTATTGCAGGCGGACGGCTCGTATCTCTACACCGAGCGCGCGGTCTTTACCGAGAGCGGATCGTGGACGGCCCCGGCGGGCAAAACGCGGCTGCGCGTGATCCTCGTCGGGCACGGCGGCAACGGCACGGCGGGCGCGGACGGCGACTTTGACGCGGCGGGCGCGGACGGGACGGACGGCCTCGGCGGCCTTGTTTGGTCGGACACCATTCAGATCAACGAGCAGCAGACCTTTGCCATCACCATCGGCGAGGCTTCCACCTTCGGCGTGTATTCCTCTGCCAACGGCAAACGCTATCCGAACGGCTTCACCGACATCCAAAGCGGCGACAGCTTCGCCCGCACAGGCGTGGCCGTGCCCAAATCGGGCACAGGCGACGGCGGCAAGGGCGGCAGGGGTGGAAATAAGGGCGAGCGGCACAAGGAAAAACAGTACCACCCGGACGGAAGCCCCGCAGGGAGCCGGTGGATCGTGGACGTGGAGCCTGGCAAGGGTACGTCCGGCGCGATTGGCGCAAGCGGCTGCGTGGTGGTGTACTGGGACAAGGAGGAGAGCGCATGAGCGGATTGCCAAGCGGGTATACACAGCTGGAGTACATTCGGAGCAGCGGAACGCAGTACGTCAACACCGGCGTTGTTGAAACGTCGAATACGACAATCGACCTTGATCTGGAAGTCGAGCAAATTCTGCCGCATTACATATACGGAGTTCAACAGAATTCCGGCAGTTATGCATACAACTCTATTTATCAAAACAATCTTTTTGAATACAACTATGCAGATTTAAGTTTCACGCAAACCGCACGGATAAAAATGCAGCAGCGCATAGCCGATGGAACCATGTACGCGACCATCAACGGCGTTACACTAAACAGACCAATCGGCGTTCCCATTCCGGACACTATACTGATTTTTGCAATTCGCTTTAATAACGGCAATGTCCGTTTGTACCCGGCTGCTGTGAAACTCTATGCGTTCTCAATCAAAAAAAGCGGCACGCTCGTTCGCGATTTTGTCCCCTGCAAGAACGACTCCGGCGCGGTCGGCCTGTACGACACCGTCGGCGCACGGTTTTACGCCAACGCGGGAACGGGCAGCTTTACGGCAGGGCCGGAAGTTGTTTACGAGCCGGATGCCCCGACAAATTTTGCCGCCTCCGTATCCGGTCAAACCGTTGCGTTAAGCTGGGCCGCATCGGCAAACGCAGCCGGCTACCGTCTCAAACGGGACGGCGTACAGATCGCGGATCAGACCGGCACGACCTACACCGACACCGTCCCGGACGAAATCGCACTCTGCACTTACACGCTGACCGCCTACAATGACGCCGGGGAAAGCGCGGCCGTGACGTTGTTGGTCCTTGTGCAGTTGGAGCTCATCACCGACCGCACGCGCGCGGACGTGGAGAATGAGACCGACAAGGGCTTTTACAACGCCTCCGACCTCAACCGCGTGGGCGCGGCGGTGGAGTACATCGCGGGCCGCTTCACGGCGCTTGGCTACGCCTGCCCCGTGACGGTCAAAAAGGACTGGCTGACGAGCGACGCGCCGACCGCCTCGCAGATGGAGGCGTACCGGCAGAACATTGTCACGCTGCGCGGCCAGATCGCGGTCATGCAGTCCACGCCGGATGCTCCGGCGAGCATGGCGGGGCTGGACTACGTCAAGGCCAACAACATTGAGCAAATTTTGCTCGACCTCGACGCGCTCATCGACAAACTCATCAAATCGTGGTACTTTTCCGGCGAGCTGTACGCCGGAGAGGTATGAAAGGAGACAATATGCAGGACAGAGTATCTTTGTACCCAGGGCGCGTCAAGCTCGAGCCAGTGGCCGGACAAGCCAACCTCTACGACCTCACGCGCGCCGACCAGCCCACGCAGGAGGGCACGCCGCTGAACAAGGCGAGTTTGCTCAAGGACACCACCGCGGCGCTGCTCGGCCTTCCGAATACCGCCGTGCCCGACGACGCCTTTGTCGCGCTCGTCTTGGGCCAGGGCGTTTACGGTTACCGCGTCAGGGTGCAGCTTGCCGACGGCACGCCCGTTGAGGGCGCGACTGTGAGCGGCATCCAGCCGCTGACCGGCTCGACACTGGTGACCGGCGCAGACGGGACCGTGCTCGGCAAAAGCGCCAGCGCAAGCGTGACCATCGGCTGCACCTCGCCGTATATCGACCAGAAAGCGCCCGCAGCGCAGACGGTTACAAAAACCGGAACGATCACCGATGTAACGCTGACGCTGGAGAACGTTACCGATATGCTGACAATCAGTTCGAGTAAAACTGCCAAGATCTCATCAATGGCAAAAAAGATCGATATTTTTGCCAGCGGCGGTGGCGGCGGTGGCGGTAATTATTCCGCAAGTACTAATGGATGTGGCGGAGCCGGTGGTGGAGGAGGATACGCAAACAATAAATTAAATATTCCAATTTCTGGCGACACAGATTTAAAAATCGTAGTTGGCGCAGGTGGAGAAGGAGGACAATCTGGGGAAAACCCAAACGGTAAAAATGGTGGGGAAACGACTGTATACCTAAATAACGTAGCTACACTAACTGCATTAGGAGGTTTTGGTGCCACCGGATCAACCGGGGCCGGAGCAGGAAATGGGGATGGCGGTATATATTACGATAGGGAGATTACCCCTAGCGCTAACGGTTCGTCTGCATCAGTGCCTGTATTTAATGAATCTTCCATTGGGGTCAAAACCGGTGGAGGTGGCGGAGCCGGTGGTGGCGCATATAATAATGGCTATGGTCTTGGTGGATTTCCTTGCGGTGGCGCCGGAGGAGCCCAAAATATTGGTGCCAAGAATGGAGGAATTGGCGGCGGCGGTGGTGGTGGCTACTACGGTGCCGGCGGCAATGGCGGCAATGGCGGTCCCGGAATTGTTTATCTTCGCTTCCATTTTGACGCGGCGTAAAGGAGGGCCAACATGAACTACTGCATTGTGAATGCCGACGGCATCATCGAAAACATCATCGTCTGCGAGAGCGACGAGGTCGCCGCGCAGTTCGGGGCCGTGGCCTCTTACGACGGCGCGGCAATCGGCGAAGCGTACAGCCCGCCGCCTCCGCCGCCGACCACCGAGGAGCGCGTCGCCGCGCTGGAGGAGGCAAGCGACCGTCTCGACGCGCAGGCGACCTACACGGCCATGATGACCGACACGCTGATGGAGGGCTGAAATGAAAGAGAAAATCGCAAGATGGTACGCGCAAGGGCTGTGGACAGCCGGCATGGTGCGCAACGCCGTGAAAAAGGGCATCCTCAGCGCGCAGGACTATGAGGAGATCACCGGCGAGAAATACGCTGATGATAAATAAATTTTGAACAAAGAAAAGGAGAACAAAACTATGGCTACTTACAAGAGAATCGCATCCGACGGCAAGCCCATCGAAGTCACCGATACCCCCGCGGGCCTGAGCGAAAACTCGGGTGTCAAGAACAGCATCGTGCAGCCCGTTATGCGCCGCGATCTTGAGCGCGCCGGCACGGAGATCTACGTCCTGCCGCAGTACAAGCTCACCTACGATGAGGACGGCTACTGCGTCAAGACGGAGAAGTGCCACATCCCCGAGGACATCGCGGAAAAGCTCATGGAGCTGAACAAGTGAGCAGAGCGGGGGCTATCCCCCGCTCTATCCTAAGGAAAGAGAGACAACGCCTATGGAAGATTTGGCTGTAAAGCTTCAGGAGGTCAAGGACCGCTCGCTCCGCAACGAGGGGCGCATCAAGCAGTTAGAGGTAGATCAGCGGGCGCTGAATGAATTGGCGCTGTCGGTCAAAGAGCTGGCGACCGACCAGACGAACATGAAGGAGGACATCGGCGAGATCAAGGCCAATGTGCGGAGCCTGACTGCCGTGCCGTCCAAACGCTGGGAGAAAGTCGTGGAGCTGATGATCGCGACCGTCGTGGGCGCGTTCATGGCGTGGCTTTTGACGGGGGGCGCGGTATGAGGGACGTCAAAGGCTCCACCTCGGAAGAGATCCGCATGATCCGCGCCATCCAGCGCTCCGTCGGCGCGCTGGACAACGGCTGGATCGGCAACCAGACCTTGAGTGACATCGCGGCAAAGCTCGGCGCGGACTGCTGGCCCCTCAACGTCGAGCTGTACGGCCAGCCCGCGATCCTCGCGCGGGACATCGAGCCCGTCAACATGAGCGGGCCGCTGCCGAAAAACGCCATCTCGGGGAGCTTTAGCTGGCAGGGTCAGCCCTGCTCCATCCTGGTGCGCGGCGGCAAGGTCGTGCGCGGCATGAGCTGCCACTATCCCCGCCCCGAGAGCGTGCTTTACAAGACCACGGGCGGCGCGGTGCGCATTGCCCGCGTGTCCTCGGCGGAGGCGCTGGACGGCGCCGTGTGGGCGGTAGGGGGACTTGGCCTGCTCGGTAATTATAACCCTGCCGCAGAGGGCTTTACGGGCGCTTACTCCGACGTGCTGCGCAAAACTAACCACACCGTCCTCGGCTACAAGGGCGGGATGCTCTACGGCGTCTACTGCCGCAGCATGACCGCGCAGCAGGTCAACGCCTTTTGTCGGGACAAGCTCAAGCTGGAATACGCCGTCATGCTCGACGGCGGGCACGTCGCCGCCATCAACGGCGCGTGCAGCAAGATCAACACAAAGACGCGGCAGTTCTATGCCGTGCGGTTTTTGTAAAGGAGGCAAAAAATGCAAAATCGAATTGCCAATCTGCTCACGGTCAAGAGCATCGTGACCATCGCGCTCACGGCGGTTTTCTCGGTGCTCGCCCTGCGCGGCAGCATCAGCGGGACGGAGTTTCTGACCATCTTCACGACCATCATCGCGTTCTACTTCGGCACGCAGACCGAGAAAAAGAAAAATGAAGAGGTTTCTTGAGACCCTGACCGCGTGGGAGGGCGCTGTGCGCGGCGACGCGGTGCACAAGCGCATTGTGGACGCCTACAACAGCTACCTCCCGCACCCGCGCGGCCACAAGCTGACCTACACCGACGACTACTGCGCGGCGACCGTCAGCGCGGCGGCGATCCTCTGCGGTTTGACGGAAGTCATTCCCATCGAGTGCAGCTGCGGCGAGCAAATGCGCTGGTATCAGGCGCGCGGCCAATGGGTCGAGGACGACACGCACATTCCAACGGTCGGCGAGCAGGTGTTTTACTGCTGGAACGACCGCGAGGACTACGCCCTCACGGACTGCACCGGCGCGCCCAACCACACGGGCATCGTGACCGCCTGCGACGGGCAGAGCTTCACGGTGTTCGAGGGGAACAAGGGCAAAACCCACGAGTGCGCTTACCGCATCATCCCCGTCAACGGGCGGTATATCCGTGGCTTCGGCGTGCCGAAATATCCCGCGGACAAGACCGTGCTTACGCGCGGAGACAAGGGCGAGGAAGTCAAAAAGTTGCAGGAATTTCTCAACGCCTGCGGCTACGAGCTGGACGTGGATAACTCCTTCGGCCCCGCAACGCAAAGGGCATGGAGCGAGTACCTCGCCGCGTACATCCTCAAGGCCCTAAAATGATTTGTGCCCGATTCGGGCACGGAAAGGAAAACCGGTGGGAAGTCTGCAACACTTCCCCTCGCGTGGGCGCCTGCAAGCCGTGGTGCCTCTATGGACACACAGCACAGAAAGATCCGCGCTCAACTTTCCGCGATGGCTCCGCGCAGGGCCATTGCCTACATCCGCTCCTTTGATCTGCCGCCCGACGAGGCCGCGAGCCTCATCGAGTGCGATGTGCGCGGGCGGTCCTGCGTGCAGGCGGCGGAGCTGCTCCACCTCAGCGTGGACGGCCTTGCCAAGCTGCGCCGCCGCGCCTACCGCAAAATCGCAGACGGACAAAACGAGAGCGCCGACTAATCGTCGGCGCTCTCGTTTTTTTTATGGGCAGGGCAGAACGCGGGCAGTTTGCGGGCAGTTTGCAAGCCAAAAACCGCGGTACCATAGAGGCAGAACAAAAGGAGGTGCAGCGCATGGAGCAATTTGCGATCGCCGGCTATTCCGGCAGCGGCTGCGTGATGGTCGCCGTCGACGGGAGCGAGATCTACCAGGTGGACTATTTCGGCAACCGGCAGCAGCTCATCGGCAAGACCGCCTCGGCCTATGCCGAGCTGGAGGCCACCACGCAGGAGTACTACGACAAGCTCGTCGAGCTGGGCGTCATCACTCCGCCCAAGACGCAGGAGGAGCTGATGGGCGAGATGCAGTCGGCTATGAGCGACATGGCGGAGATCATCAAGGGCCTCTCGGCCCAGGTAAAGGAGCTGAAGGAAAATGGACCTCAAGCAACTCTTAGCGGCAGCGGCGAGAATGTTCCCCAGCGCCGACCTGCAAGGCGCGGCGGCGAGAGCGGAGCAGGCGATCAGCGGGACGGCTGACACGCTCGAGGGCGTGCAGAGCACGGCGCGCCGGCTCGGCATTGACCCCAACATCGCCAACAGCCTCTATGCGCGCTACGGGCGCACGATGCAGGCAAAGGCCCTGTGCGGCCTCCTCGGCACGACACCGGAGGCTTTGCGCTCCGACGCCAACAAAATACTCGGCGGCGCGCAGAACGCCTCACAAGCCCCGCAAAAGGGCAAAGCGGGGCAGTCCACAAAATTCCCCCGGCTCAAATAGCCGTCGGAATAAAAAAAATCACGAAAGGAGCACGAACACATGGAAGAGCGCAGCACCGGTATGAGCTGGATCGCAGTCCTTTTCGTCATCATCGTGGTCGTCGCCATCTTCGGCGGCAACCTCGGCGGCGGCTGGGGCTGGAATCGCAGCGGAACCCCCTATCCCGCGCAGGAGGGCGGCTGCAACCGCGTGAGCAACTGCCAGGTCGAGAAGCAGGAGATCGTCGACGCGGCGCGCACGCAGTATCTCATTGAGCAGCAGAGCAACAGCACCCGCGCGGCCATCAACGCGAGCACGGAGGCGATCACCTCGCAGGCGAGCCGCATCTACGAGCAGCGCCTGCAGGAGACCATCTATGATCTCAAGACGGAGAACCAGAGCCTCAAGAACAGCATCTTTACCAAGGCGCAGACCGACGCTCTGGCCGCAAAGATCTCCGATTGCTGCTGCGGCTTCAACCGCCGCCTCGACGCGATCGAGTGCCGCATGCTGACCAAGCCGAACCTCTACGGCGTGGCCGCCACCGGTGCGGGGCAGATCATCCCCGCGGCCTGCGGCTGCAACGGCAGCACCAACCTCTAAGACCATGCTCCCCGCGCGGGGAATATGGTAGGCCCTGCAGGCCGGGAAGCAGGCGGGGCAAATGCCCCGCCTATCTTATTTTGAAAGGAGACACCAAAATGTCCTGTAAATCCGCTCTTTACGCTGCCATGCAGAGGCCCTCCGCGGTCGCGGTCGGCGGCGTCATTCCGCTCGGCAGCCTCATCCGCCGCTACGGCTGCGACGTCAGCCTCAACGGCAACGCCGTCAACATCACCGGCGCGGGCTACTACGACGTCGACGCCTCGCTCACCGTCGCGCCCGCCGCAGTCGGCACCGTCACCGTCACGCTCTATAAGGACGGCGTGGCTGTCCCCGGCGCGACCGCCTCGGCGACCGCCGCCGCTGCAAACGATGCGCTTGACCTCAGCATCACGGCTCTCGTGCGGCAGGTCTGCTGCGCGGCGGGCTCCGCTCTGACGCTGGTGCTCACCGGCGCCGCCGCGTCGGTCGAAAATGTGGCGCTGCGCGTCCAGCGAATCTGAGAGGTGCGCTATGATGCAGCTCTTGATCGGTATGCTGCTCGGCGCGATGGTATCCACGCCAACGGGCCGCAGCATTGGCAACCAGATCGGCGACGCGGCGCTTAAAAAGGTCAAGGACGCCGTGCAGGCGCCCGCGGACGGAGAGGAGGCAGACGATGGAAAATCTGCATGAGCAGCTTAAGGCTTATATTCCCAAGCTCGAGCGCAGCATCCAGTCCTACATGACGCAGACGCCGCCCTCGCCCAATTCCGCGCAGGGCATTATGGCGATGTGGGAGTGTTTGACCATGCTTAAGGCGGCGGAGGCGGGCACCTGCGGCGACTTTACCCAGGCGGACGCCGAGAAGTGGGCGCAGCACATGCGCAACACGGACGGCAGCACCGGCGCGCACTGGAGCATGGAGCAGACCACCTCGCTCGCCGAGAGCCTCGGCGTGAGCCGCGAGACGGTCTCGCCCTGGTGCTGGTGGATCGCCGTGAACATGATGTACTCCGACTACTACGGCGTCGCCTCTCACTTCGGCGTCGCCACGCCGGAGTTCTTCGCGGAGCTCGCCCGCGCCTTCCTCCTCGACGAGGACGGCCCCGGCCCCAAGCCCAAGATGTCGGCCTACTACTGCGGCATCGTCAAGGGCAAGGACTGACCGCGTCTGCAAATCCGTCTGTAAAATGGCGTTTTAAATCTGGCGCACGGCGCACAGATACGCGCATAACGCACAGATTTGAACACGACCGAAAACGCGCAAACCCCTTGAAAACAAAGGAAATCCCGCAAACTCAACGGTTTGCGGGATTCCCTTTATTTGGTCCGAGTGGCGGGATTTGAACCCACGGCAAAGATGTTAAAACGCTTGATTTGTAAGGACATTTTTCATGCATCTGCAAATCCGTCTGTAAAATTACTCCTATTTTCCCTCTCCCCTCCCCTGTTTTCCGGTGCGATAGAACTCGCTCATCTTATTCTCGGCATGCAGGCGGTCCGCCTGCGCGAGGCGCAGGTAGAACTTGTGGATCGTGTTGTGGTCATTCCAGCCGCCGATCTCCTGCACCTCCAGCTCAGTCAATCCCACATGAAACCCAAGCGAGGCGAACGAGCGGCGCAGACCATGCACACCGCATTCCGGCAGTCCGGCTTTCCGGCAGATCGTATTGATGCCGCCCCGCAGCGAGTTTTCTGTGCAGGCCAAAATCGGCTTGCTCTCGTCGTGCAGCTCTTTCAGCCGGTCATACAGCGCCGGGATCATAATGCGGATCGTGCGCTGTGAGCTCACATTTTTATTGGTTTTCTTGTAAACGTACTGATTTGAGCTGTTCATCACGCGCGAGCCGGAGACGGTGATCGTCTGCTGCTTGAGGTCGATGCGGTCCCACGTCAAGCCGAATATTTCCGAACGGCGCAGGCTGTGCAACGCGAGCAATGCGCCCGTCTCAAACTGAGAGCCCTTGACGGCATCGACAAACTCTAATATCTGGTCGTAGGTCAGCCACGGCAGCTCTGTGTGTGCGTTTTTCTGGGGCAGGCGGACGCGCGGCGGCGTGATGTCGTTCTCACGCATGACCTCCGCCACAAGGCCCCACGCATTGCGCACGGTCTTTGGCGCGAGCGTCCGAGCCTCGGCGTCGACCGCCGCCTGCCATCCGGTCAGATCGGTGATCGGTTGCGCCATTTTCCCAGGGAACCGGTGGAGCTTGACCGCCTCATAGCCGCGGATAGTGGAGGGCGAGAGCGCGATTTTGTTCACGTCAACAAAATGGTCGATCGCCTGCTCCAGCGTCAGGCCTGCGGCCTCGGCTGCCTTCCGCGCCTCGACAAACCCCGCGCGGACGGCGCGGGCGCGGGCGAGGCACAGCTCGCGCGTCGGCTCGGTGACGCTCTGGCCCTCCGCGCGGAGGTAGACCGTCCAGCTGCCGGAGGGCAGCTGCTTGGGTGTCGGCACCTTGACCTCTTCCCTGCTGCGGCGCTCGCGCAGCTGCTTGACGCCGCACCAGTTGCAATAGATCGAGTTTTCGGGGATCTCTCTGCCGCAGGCCTTGCAGATCATCGCGCCGCCTCCCTTCGCGAAAATGGAACGACCGCCGCCATGCCGGGCGGCGGCCTTTTGCGTCACTTAATATCCATTTTGCTCAACGCCGTAAACGGCCTGCTCATGCGTGAAGCCGTCGTACTCGAGCTGTTCGATCAAGCCATCGCGGGAGAACGATGTGAAACTAAGATAGGACTTGGCTTTCTTCACAGCTTGCTCAAACCAGTCTGCACCGCAGTTGTCCACGGCATAAGTGGCATCCGCAGTCGAGAACTTTTCATATTCGAGTTGCTTGATCAAGCCCTTGTAAGAAAATGCCGAGTAGTTTAAGTAAGACTTGGCCTTTTCCAAAGCGTTTTTCTGCCCCATTGTCGGCTCGCCGGTCTGTGTTGGCGTTGTGGGCTGCGTGGGTGTTTTGCCCGGAGAAGTCAGCACGACGGTGTTGGTGGCATTGTCCCAACCAACCGTCAGGCCGAGCGCGGTCGCAACCGCACGGACAGGAAGATAGGTCGTGCCGTCAATGATAAACGGCTCGACCGCAGCGCCGGTCGCATCTGTCAGCGCAATCCGCGAGCCATCAAGAGTGACCTTAATGTCGCGGAATGTGAGGGTGCCGGACTGAGAACCGGTCTTTGCCATGGCCGTGCCAAAAAGGCACACGACCAAAAGAGTGGCGACGACTCCGCTCAAGAAACTTCTGAAATTGCTATGTTTCATTTGTGCTTCCTCCCTCGTGCCCGAATCGGGCACAATTTTTTATATTTTCCCGCAGGTTAGCGGGAATTTAACGGTTTCTCTGCTTTTTTCGACAACATCTTGCCAAAAAAGGTGCTATGGTAAAAGTACACGCAGGTGCTCCGGAGATGTCAGCTCGCCTGCGCAGGCCCCGTCGTCAGTTGCAGGGGCGGCGGGGCCGCTTTACAATGGAATATCTGGCCGGTCTAAAATACGAGTAAAGAGAGGTACATAGACATGTCAGATCAGCACAGCGCGCCGCAGGACTTGACCGAGTTACACCAACGCCTCATCGAGAAATACCGGCGGCTTACGCCGGAAAACCGTGGGCGTCTCATGGCCTATTTTGAGACGATAACAGCAGGTCCAGATATTCCTCCAGCTTTTCCCGATTCCGTGCGCTGAGCGCGTCATACCCGGCCAGCAGCCTGTCCTCCTCCGAGGGCGGGCTGCTTTCGTTTTGCTCGCCGAGCAGGTCGGACGTGGTCACGCCGAGGTACTGTGCGAGCAGCTGGACACGCTCAACCGATGGGACCGTATCACGATTTACAAGCTGCCCAATGAGATTCTTTCCCGCTCCGCTTTCGTCGCAGGCAACAGTGGGCTTAACGCCTTTTAATGCACAGTATTTTTTCACATTTTGCACAAATACGTCTTTATTCATTGGGAACCTGCCGAATCAGAAATTGGTGAATCCTCCAAATTATCAGAAATTGGGGATTTTCTATTGACAATCACGAATTGGGGATTTAAGATAGGCGTACAAGGTTAAAGCGAGACTTTAACCGAGAGGAAGGAGACAGAACATTATGAATGAAACATCTTTAGTCTCAGCGATCGACGCTCTGGCGAGCAAGCTCGGCGTCGCAGCCAGCGAGGTCTACCGTGTGCTGATCGCGCAGGCCCGCGTCTCGGCCATCAAGTCCGGCATCGTGCTGGTCCTCATGCTGGCCCTGATCGCGCTTGCCGTGCGGATCACGCGGAAGGTCTTTAAGAATTGGGGCAAGGTGGAATATGACGCTGAGTTTGGCGTCGTACTTTTCGTGGCAGTTGTGGACTGCTGCGCGTTTGTTGCCATATTTTTCGTTGGCGCGGCGGTTTCAAACATCATTTCCGCATTGACGAATCCCCAGTTCTGGGCGCTGGACTATATTCTGTCGCACCTGGGCTGACGGCGAATTTTAAAGCTACACTTTAACTTATACCACACATTTTTGACGAAAGCAAGAGAAAGGGTGTGAAGAATTGACAAGATTCCGAATCCGCGCACTGCGCGAGGCGCGCGGCATGACGCGCTACGAGCTGGCGCAGGCGGCGGCGGTCAGCTATCAGGCCATCGCCCAATGGGAGAGCGGTGCGGCCATGCCGACGGCAGACAAGCTGCCGACGATCGCCGCGCTGCTGGAGTGTGAGGTCAGCGACCTCTACGACGACGAAACGCTTCGCGCCGCGAGCGAGGCGGCGAGGGCCGCGGTGGCGGCCAAGGGTGCGGCCGACGCGAGAGCGCTGGCCGCAGGAAAGTGAGGAGGTGAGGACATGCCGCGCGTCAACTTAGGCAGGAACACAGCGAATGAAAAGCTCGTCGCCCTGATCTGGGGCATGGCGGACGTGAGAGGTCTGACAAACGAGCAGTTAGGCGACAAGGCGAACATCTCGCGCACGACGGTCGCCCGACGGAAGGCGAAGCCCGAGGACCTTACGCTCGGCGAGCTGCGGCGGCTGGGCCGCGCGCTCGGCATCCCGATCGAGGAGCTGCGCGAGGCCATCCGTTACTAAAATCATATCACGAAGGAGGACATTTTACCATGTCGGCACTGTACCCGAATATCTACCAAAGAGGGCGGAAAACGACCCTTTTGACGCAGGAGGAGGCGGCGGAGCGGCTGCACATCTCGCCCGAAACGCTCAAGCGATACGAGGGCGGACGGCTCACACCGCCGGACGAGACCGTCGCGCGGATGTGCGAGGTCTACGGCGTGAGCTGGCTGGCGCTGGAGCACGCGCAGGCGACCGACCGGCTCGGCATCCTGCCGGAGGTGGAGCCCAAGCCCCTGCCGATGGCGACCATCTCGCTGACCAACCGACTGCGCGACGCAGCGGACCGGCTGGCCGGATTGCTCCGCATCGCCGAGGACGGCGTGATCGACGACGCGGAGCGCCCGGAGTTCGACAACATCGTGCAGGACTTGCGCGAGACCATCGCCGCGGCCTATCAGGTGATTTACGCGGACGGCGCAAAAAAAGAACGCCCCGAGGCTGGCACCTCGAAGCGTTCACGCTCTCAGAGAAAAACCTCTGAAAACCATTGCAAGGCTATTGTACCGCAGAAAAAGAGAAATGTCAAGGCTCTCCGAGAGGAGGCGCGCGCATGACGGGACTGGACATCTTCCTGATCCTCGTCGGCGTCACGTCTCTCACGGAGCGGCTGATGAAGATCATCGTTTATTTGGATGGAGGAAAGTATGAGCGAGGGCGTAATAAAGTCCGGCCATCGTGAGCCGTTTACCGTTCTGTATAAGTCGGCGATCCGCGACAGGCGGCTGAGCTTTGAGATGCTCGGATTTCTGACCTACATGCTCGACAAGCCGCCGGACTGGGAGTTCACGATCTCCGGCATGGCGAAGGAGCGCGGCGTCGGCAAGGACACGGTGCGCCGCCTCGTGGGACGGCTTGAGGAGGTCGGTTATCTGATGCGCGAGCAATCGCATGACGGCAGCGGGCGCTTTTCCGCGAACACCTACGTTTTGCAGGAAAAGCCACCGTTGTCGGAAAACACCGACAACGGTGAAAACCGTCGTCGGGAAACACCGTCAACGGAGTTTCCGACCCAAAGTGAGAACGTAGAGACTAAAGATTATATTATACCCCCCTATAGTCCCCCCAAGGGGGACGGCGCGGAGCCGAGAAAACAGCGCAGCAAAACGACGCCGGCGTGGAAGCCGGAGCGCTTTGAGGGCTTCTGGGCCTACTACCCCCGCGGGGAGAACCGCATGGGCGCGGTGCGCGCCTGGGACAAGCTCAAGCCGGACGACGCGCTGATTGAGACCATCGGCCGGGCGCTGCAGGTACTCAAGGCCTCGCCCGCGTGGCGGGACGGCGTCGGCATCCCGTATGCCTCGACCTTCCTCAACGGCCGCCGCTGGGAGGATGCCAAGGCCAAGCGCCCGGCGCAGCGTGACGCGCCCGCCTGCGATGAGGTCAAGCTGGGGGTGTACTGATGAGCGAGCGAGGCTTGAGCGCCGAGCAGGCGCTGCTCGGCTCGATGCTGATCGACGAGAGCATTTTGCCCGACGTGATCCACACGGTGCGCGAGGATGATTTCGCTCTTGATGCGGACCGGCTGATCTTCGCCGCCATGCGCGATATGTACATCCACGGCAAGCCCATCGACGGCGTGACGGTCCGCGCCCGAATCGGGCAGGACTACAGCGACTATCTGCTGCAGCTGCTTGAGGTCACGCCGACCGCTGCCAACTGGGAAGCCTACGCCGCGATCATGCAGGACGAGGCGACCAAGCGCCGCGTGCGGGAACTCGCGCAGAAGCTGCTGGACGCACCGGATACGGACCAATACGGCCCGCTGCTTGAGGACATCCGCAAGCTCTCCGCCGGCAAGCGCCGCTTCGAGATCTACGACGCCGCGCAGCTGCTCGCGAACTACATGGAGCGCCAGTCCAAGGGCGAGGACAAAAACTATGTCCGCTACGGCCTGCGCGAGCTGGACGACGCGGTGCATACACGCCTCGGGCACGTCGTGGTTGTTGCGGCCCGTCCCGGTCACGGCAAGACGGCCTTCGCGCTGCAGATCGCCCGCGAGATCGCCAAGACGCGCCGCGTCGGCTTCTTCTCGCTGGAGACAGACCATCCCGATGTTGAGGACCGCCTCATTGCCGAGACCTTCGGCATCGGCATGGACGATTCGGTCAACTATCGGCTCAAGCAAAAGGACTATGACGCGATCGCCGCGCATCACGAGCAGCTCGCGGAGCGTATGTTTAAGCTGGTCCACTGCCCCACCGCGACGGCTGCAGAGATCATCGCGGAGGCGGAGGCCTGCCAGTTTGAGGTCATTTTCGTGGACTACCTGCAGCTCATCCAGCCGGAGCGCTCGAACCCGAACCGGCAGGAGGAGATCGCGCAGATCTCCCGCGCGCTGCACGCCTTTGCGCAGCGGTCTAAAACGCTGGTCTTTGAGCTCTCGCAGCTCAGCCGGCAGGAAAAGGTCGGCTGGCGGCAGCCGGATCTCCCGGACCTGCGCGAGAGCGGCCAGATCGAGCAGGACGCCGACACGGTCATGTTCATTTTTCGCCCGTCGGAGAATGACAAGCGCTTTGACGTCAACGACAACCGGTACATCAAAATCGCCAAGCAGAAGAACGGTCCGCGCACCACGCTGGTCGCGAGCTTCGACGGCGCGCATCAGAAGTTTGCCATGATCGACTTCCAGCACACCGAGGGCTCCAAGGCGATGCGTGGCTTTGTGGATAAGGGCAACTTTGTCAAGCAGCAGCGCCGGGCGCATAGCGACGGCCAGCTCCGGCTGGAGGAGCTGCCGCCGGATACAGAGGCGCCGTTCTGAAAAAATCGAGAGAAAGAGAGAAACAAAATGCCAAGAATCGGAGATCCCCACGCCATTTTGGCGGACATCGGCGCGGCCATCGGCCCCGGACATCGGGAGCTTCCGCGGCTGCTGCCCGGGCGCATCGTGTATATCAACCGCGCGCACCGCTGGTATCTCGTCGAGGCCGACCTCGGCGGCGGCGTGACGGTCCGCGAGGGCTTCAAATTTTGACAGAGACAGAAAGGAGAAAAGGCTATGCGAACCATTGCGATCATGAACAACAAGGGCGGCGTCGGCAAGACTGTCACCGCCATTAACCTCGCCGACATCCTCGTCGCGGACTACAAGCAGCGCGTGGTGCTGGTGGACTGCGACGGGCAGGCGAACCTGACGCGCTTTTTC
>ENA-ORUN01001571-ORUN01001571.1-human-gut-metagenome-genome-assembly--contig:-NODE-1571-length-21143-cov-2.703860_pt1 | contig 21143 bp, 10 predicted proteins | sample MGYA00242080_ERZ509209 | MGnify/ENA primary metagenome ERZ509209 (study PRJEB26280, sample SAMEA2338786) | human gut metagenome | biome: human gut; feature: human-associated habitat; material: faeces... | reverse complement strand
AACTTTGATAAGCTGATGAGCAACCAGTCCCGCATCGCCGCCAAGGCGGCCGGCCGGGCGGTGGATGTGAGCGCCGACGACTTCGAAGATGCGGATTGAGCGCGAATCCAGCAATAAATATATGGATTACCTAAATTTCCATACACAGGAAGCTATGAAGTTTACTTCACGCAAAGGGCCTTGGTATGAGGAATTCCGTAAGTTCGAAGAAGAACATGTCCGTCCGGAACGTCTGATGAATACACTGTTCAATAGCAAAGAGTATATTCGTAAGAATGTGAATCCTGAAGAACTGATGCGCGGTCTGTATTGGGTTGCTTCTGATATGCAGAACGTGGAACCGGAGGTTTGTTTTTATGATATCTTTGAGAAGCAGGAATTGTTTGATATCTGGCAGATACATAACTATAAGAACTATGTATGCGACGGCCCTTCGCCCATGACGAACGGACTGATGCTGGCAAACGCTAAATCTCTGGTTGAGAATATCATGGACTCGGCAGACGCGGCGATTGCCTCCGGTACAAACTCGGCCACTTTCCGCTTCGGACACGACGGTAATGTTATTCCTCTGGTAGGCTTGCTGAGACTGGAGAATTGTTATAATGAAGAGTCCGATCCGGCCAAATTCTATCAGGCATGGTGTAACTTCAAAATGGTGCCTATGGCTGCCAATGTGCAGATTGTTTTCTTCCGTAAGAAAGGCAGTGCAGACGATATCATCGTGAAGTTCATGCTGAACGAGAAAGAAGTGAGTATCCCGGTGAAGACCGACATCGCTCCTTTCTATCACTGGAAGGACGTCAGGGCATTCTACAAAGACCTGCTGTCCCAACTGCCGGATAGACCGTAAATCATAAGGAATACGGAATAGAACGCAAATTACACAGGTTACGCAATTTCTTTCAGGCCCCTATCGGTTGCCTTATATAAGACGAAAAATTGCGTAATTTGTGTAATTTGCGTTCTGTCTTTATTCCCCACTTGCTTTTTTTTCCGTACTTTCGTGCATTCATCCAATAAAATAAAAGAAGAACGATATGAAAATACGTGTAGGCTTTGGCTTCGATGTACACCAGTTGGTGGCAGGACGTGAACTCTGGTTAGGCGGTATCCGCCTGGAGCATGAGAAAGGATTACTCGGACATTCGGATGCCGACGTGCTGATTCATACCATTTGCGATGCCTTGCTGGGAGCCGCCAATATGCGTGATATCGGTTATCATTTTCCCGATACCGCAGGAGAGTTCAAGGACATAGACAGCAAAATATTACTGAAGAAAACCGTAGAACTGATTGCAACCAAAGGCTATTCCGTGGGCAACATTGATGCAACCATCTGTGCAGAACGCCCCAAACTGAAATCCCATATTCCCGCCATGCAGCAGACGCTTGCCAAAGTAATGGGAATAGATGAAGACGACATTTCCATCAAAGCCACTACTACGGAAAAACTTGGTTTTACCGGTCGCGAAGAAGGTATCTCAGCTTATGCAACAGTTTTGATAACCAAAGAATAATACTGATTTCAACCTAATAAACTACCTAAAAACTAATTACTAACAACATGAAGAGAATTTCTTTAACCCTTTGTCTGGCTTTTCTGACAGTTCTGTTCTGCCAGGCACAGGTTGCCCCCTTAAAGTTTAACAAGAACGGAGAGTTTAAAATCGTCCAGTTTACCGACATCCATTTTCAGTATCACAATCCAACTTCAGCCATTGCCTTGAAGCGTATCAATGAAGTTCTGGATGCCGAACGTCCCGATTTGATTGTTTTTACCGGAGATGTAGTTTATGCACCGCCTGCTGATACAGCCATGCGAGCCGTGCTTGATTGTGCTTCCTCCCGTAAGATACCTTTTGTCGTGACTTTCGGTAACCATGATAACGAACAAGGCAAAACGCGTGCCGAATTATACGATATAATCCGTTCCATGCCTTACAACATCCAGCCCGACCGTGGTAGCGTTGAGTCTCCCGACTACGTCCTCACCGTGAAATCTTCGGATGGTAAGAAAGATGCTTCAGTGCTCTATTGCCTGGATTCTCACTCGTACTCCAAATTACCGGATGTGAAAGGGTATGACTGGCTTACATTCGATCAGGTGAACTGGTATCGTCAACAAAGTGCAGCTTTTACCGCTAAGAATAACGGAAAGCCTTTGCCTGCTTTGGCATTCTTCCACATCCCGCTGTCCGAATACAACGAAGCAGCTTCTGATGAGAACGCCATCCTTTATGGTACGCGTATGGAGAAAGCTTGTTCAGCTGCTATTAATACCGGTATGTTTGCCGCTATGAAGGAGGCAGGTGATGTAATGGGTACTTTTGTCGGACATGACCATGATAATGACTATTCAGTTATGTGGAAAGGTATCGTACTGGCTTATGGACGTTTCACAGGTGGTAATACGGAATATAACCATTTATCTAACGGTGCACGCGTAATTGTGTTGAAGGAGGGGGAACGTACCTTTACTTCCTGGATACGCCTGAAAGGTGGTGAGTTAAAAGATAAAACAGTCTATCCCGACAGCTATGTGAAGGATGACTGGCGTAAACGTCCGTTGGTTACGGAGTAATACAGCAAGGAAAGTATATATTCAAATAGTTGAGGCTGAATCAAAAATCCTAGTTTGATTCAGCCTTTGTATGTTATGACAATCTTATAAAGAATGATGTCATTTTGTGAAAGAGGATTACTTTACTTTTACAATAATCTGTGTGAATGATCGCGGAGCAAATGAATATGTTATTTTCTCACCGGAAGTTTTTATTTCTTCTTTCTTTATATCAACGTTCTGTTCGTTTACAGAGTTTGTAATATTTGTATTTGCTCCTGATACAATATTGGCTGTCGCTTTTTTATCGAAAGAGCCGGTTTGAGAAAGGATATCAGCTGTAATAGCTTTGTCTTTATTACGGTTAACGACATTGATCACTACTTCGTTCCGTGAAGGTTCATAAGTGGATGAAACGTCCAGATAAGGAACTTCTTTATATTTATCAGTAGAATATGCCGGACTTTTTATGTATATGTCCAGTGCTTTTCCACGGCAGTTATTGGCAAAAAGATAGAGTGGGTAATAAGTGGTTTGCTTCCATAATTTATCATTGTCAACACGCATCGGAGCAATGACATTTACTAATTGCGCCATATTGGCCATCTTGACAATGTCGCAAGTACGTAAGAATATATTAAGGTATTGCGCTACAATAAGAGCGTCCTGTAAATCATATATTTCCGATAGGGTATTGTCAGTACCTCCGAATGTCCGAGTCCATGCATTCCATTCGTCGAAAGCTATAAAAACATCTTTGGAAGAACGATTCTTCATTTTCGCTTCCTTTATCTGTTGTTCTACAATACGGATGTAGTTCTCTACTTCAATAGTATTTGTCAGATATGTGTAGTAATCTGAGGTGTTGTGCGAATAATGATGAAGAGAGATGTAATCGATGTAGTTATACATTTCGTCCAGTATTGTCCGGTTCCATTTATTCCAGTCGGCATCGTAATTGCTTGAACCGCTGGCAATGAGCTTGATGTCTTTATCAATCCAGCGCATTAATTTTGCTGTTTCTATTGCCATTTTAGAATAATCTTCGGGTGATTTGTGTCCCATTTGCCACGGACCGTCTACTTCATTGCCTAACCCCCAATACGTTACTTTATGCGGTTTTTCAAATCCATTTTTACGGCGAAGGTCTGAGTAGTATGTTCCTTTCTCCACATTGCAGTATTCCACCCAATTTCGTGCTTCATCCAATGAACCGGTTCCCAGATTGACACAGAAATAAGGTTCCACTTTTGCTTTGCGGGCAAATTGAATGAATTCATCTGTTCCTATCATATTACTTTCTTTACCTCCCCAAGCCAGGTCAATCCGAGTAGGGCGTTTGCTACGATCTCCAATACCATCTTCCCAATGGTAACCTGAAACGAAATTCCCTCCGGGCCATCGTAAGATGGAAACTTTTAACTCTTTTGTCTGTTCGATGACGTCTTTGCGAAAGCCATCTTCATCTGCCTGAATAGACTTCGGATCATAAATACCTCCATATATACCTTGTCCCAGATGTTCCGAAAAATTTCCGTATAGATGAGGATTGATCTGGTCAATTACGCGATCTGTGTCTATTTTTATAATTGCTCTTTCTTGAGCAATCGTCTCATTGGGAAATAGGAATAAGAGAGAAGCAAATAATAAATTATACTTTTTCATAATGGTTGAATTAATAGATTTATAATAATACGGGAGTGTTGTTAACCGCTGCAAACATACATATAACACTCAAAAGTAATCATTCAAAAAATACTAGAAATCATTCAAACGCCTGAAATAACAGATTATTGATACTTAATGACGGCTTATTTTCACTGGTATTTGAATGAGGGGGATATCTTTGCATTACGATGTTGTTAACCCTCGTTAATGTTTTTATTGAACCTGTTTTATTAATCTTTAAAACTAATAAGATGATGAACGATTTCTTTAGTAACAAGCTTCGCTTGTTGAAATTTATTCTCTTATCAATAGCCTTAGGGAATTTCTTCATATCAGAAGGCTATGCAACGACAAAGTCTGTTGTTATTACTCAGCAAGAGAAAACGGTAAAAGGGAAAGTTACCGATGACAATGATGAACCTTTGATAGGGGTGTCAGTACGGGTTGCCGGTACGAGTGCAGGCACTGTTACTGACTCTGATGGAATGTTTCAGTTGAATGTTGCTGGTACCGACGTTTTGGAATTTTCTTACGTAGGCTATAAAACTGTAAAAGTTACAGCTGGAAATAAACCATTTCTTTCTGTTATATTGAAAGAAGATCAGGAAATTCTGGATGAGATTGTTGTGGTGGGATATGGAACTAAACGTAAAGGGAGTATTGCTGCGGCAGTCACTACTATTGGTACAGAAGATATCGCCCGTACTACTTCTTCGACTGTTTCTGGAGCATTGGTTGGTAAAATAGCTGGTATCACTACCCGACAGAAGTCGGGACAGCCGGGTAGCGGTACTTCTATTCAGATCAGAAATATGGGTACTCCTCTCTTTGTGATAGATGGTATTATAAAAGATGAGGCACAGTTTAATAATCTGGATGTAAATGATATTGAGAACATTTCTATACTGAAAGACGGAGCAGCTGCCATCTATGGAGTAAAAGCAGCGAATGGAGTCGTACTGGTTACTACAAAAAATGGTTCTAAGAACCAAAAGGCAGCCGTAACTTTGGACTTCAATTACAGTTGGCAATCATGGACTTCTTATCCCAGAATGTTGAATGCGTATGAATGGCAATATGCTAATTATATGAAGGAGGCTAATCTGGGTACCCTGTCAGTTGCTCCGGATGTGGCTAGAGCTGAATTGGAAAAATGGCGTACGGGATATTATAATCCAGAAACTGGTGAAGACTATCGTGGATTTGATTGGGGAGATAACTATGTTAGTAATGCAGCACCTCAATCATACATACATGCAAACCTGAGTGGTGGTGGAAATAAGACCACCTATTATTTATCAATCAGTAATATTGACCAGGATGCGGTTTTCAAGGATTATAATTTTCAACGTACTAATATTCAGTCTAATTTCAATATTGATATCAGTGAGAAACTGAAGTTGGGTTTCCGGTTGAACGGACGTTTGGAGAATCGTACTAATCCAGCTCTTCCGGGTAGTGATGATTATGCAAATGCCCGTCAGGCGGTTTTTAATCTTCCGCCCATTTATCGTCCTTATGCAAATGATAACCCCAACTATTTGAATAATGTACCCGGTGCTTCTGGTCTTAACCTGGCTGCACTAACTACTGATAATGCAGGTAAATCAGATAACAATACTACCGTGGTACAGATTGATTGGGATATGGAGTGGAAAACACCTATTAAGGGGCTGACGGGGAAAGGCATTTTCTCCTATTGGACCTCTCAGAATAAGGTGAATAATCTGGAGAAAGGTTGGAAAGAGTATACTTATGACAGGGCTGCGGATGAATACATTGTAGCCTATGATAAATCAGCTGCTAATGAAACTTGGATGGAAAGATTTGATACGACTATCAAAGAGTTTTCCGGACAGTTTCTGCTAAACTATGACAATATGTTTGGTAAACATCATGTAACTGGTGTAGGTGGTTTTGAGTTTACCAAACGGGATTATCATTCGCTGAATGTACAGCAACATCCAGTTGAAAATGAATTTATAGATCTTATATCAACTAATGATAACAACTTGGTAAGCGAGAATAAAGCTATAACTTCTACAGCCAGCTGGGTATTCCGTGCAGGTTATGATTATGAAAACCGTTATATTCTTGATTTATCGGCCCGTTATGATGGTTCATGGAAATTCCCGAAAGGCAACCGATGGGGCTTTTTTCCCTCAATTAGTGCGGCATGGCGTATTTCGGAAGAGAACTTTTTTAAGAATTCATCTATAAGTAGCTGGTTTTCGAATCTGAAGTTGAGAGCGTCGTATGGTATGATGGGAGATGATAATCTGGGCGGTTTGTATCCTGACTTTGCATACCTTTCCGGGTATACTTATTACAAAGGTCAGTCACTTATGCCTGATGACCCGTTCAGTTCTGTGAAAAGTAAAAAAGTAATAGGCTCGGCACCTAAGGGAATTCCTGTAACCACCATTTCATGGATGAAAATTAAATTGATGAATGTCGGTATTGATTTTGGCTTCTTTGATAATCGGCTTACAGGAGAGTTTGACCTCTTTAAACGTATGCGTGATGGTATTCCGGGTACACCGAGTGATATTATGTTTCCGTTGGAGACAGGTTTGAGTGCTTTACCTGAGAATATGAATTCAGATATGACGGTAGGATTCGATGCATTTGTGAAATGGAATGATAAAGTTGGAGATTTAAAGTATAGTGTTGGGGCTAATATAACATTTGCCCGGCAGAAAAATGGTAAACGTCATGGAGAAATATTCGGTAATGCATGGGATAAATATCGTTGGGCACAATCCAATCGCTGGTCCAATGTAGTGCTCAATACAGATCAGGGTAATGCCGGAGGTGTATGGATGTGGGAAGTTATCGGTCGTTTTGAAACACAGGAACAGATTGATAGTTATCCGGTTGATCAGGACGGTCAAAATAATGCTACTGTTCGTCCAGGTGACGTAATACTTCGTGACGTCAATGGTGATGGAATTATCAATGATTTTGACGAACGTCCTCAAGCCTATGCATCGGCTGACTGGCCCTGGGATTCAAGTACATCCAATAAGAATCCGTTGATTTCAATGGGCATTAATTTAGGCTTTGAATGGAAAGGATTTGATGTGGCTGCTGACTTTGCCGGTGGTTTTAAAAATACATTTGTTGCTGACTGGGATTTGAAGTGGGGTGTAACGCGCAGCGTGAATGGATATTACTATAACAATATTGACGTATGGAGGCATGAAGATATTTTTGATCCGAAGTCTCCTTGGATTCCAGGGAAATTCCCGGCCTTGCGTGGACAGGAAAGTCATTCGGGGCGTTGGTGGAACAGTTTCTATACGAGAGAAGTTAATTACCTGCGTCTCCGTAATCTTGTAGTTGGCTATTCTTTACCCAAAAACTGGATAAGAAAGGTAGGTATGGAACAATGCCGCATATATTTCCAAGGAACCAATCTTTTCTGTCTGAGTTCGTTGCATGATTATGGTTTTGATCCTGAAATTTCAACAGTGAATGGTCAGGACTATCCGCAACATAAGGTATTGACATTAGGTGTTAACGTTAAATTTTAAAAGAAGAGCATAAATATGAAAACAAAAATATTAGTATATGCATGTGTCGCTTTGTTGAGCTTTACCTCGTGTGAAGACTGGTTGAGTCAGAATGATCCCAAAGAATTATCCGAGGATCAAGCATATTCATCTGTTGCCAGTATCAGTAGTATTGCTGCAAATTTATACGAGCGCATCAAGTTGGACCAGAACTTCGCTTCGGATAATGAATCTTATGATATATGCAGGTGGGATGAGGCTACCAGTAATAGTTATTATTGGCAATTTTCGAGTAATGTTGGTCGTACCTACCGTAATTACTATGATTATAATCTGATAAGGGATATCAATATTCATATCAGGAATTTGTCAGAGAAAACCTCACATTTGCCTGAAAATCAACGTGCTTATTTTCTTGGTGAAGCACGTTTTCTAAGAGCATTTACTTACTTCAATATGGTGAAAAATCTGGGAGGTGTACCTTTAATTACAGAAGTGTACGATTATAGTACTACTCCGATAGAATATGCTAAACCCCGTGATACAGAGGCAGCCGTATATGAGTTTGTTGCGACAGAAATGGATGAAGTGAAAGAGGCGCTTGATATTGCTCCGCAGGGAAGTAGCTTACTCACACGTGCCACTAAGGCTTCTGCATTGGCACTCAAGTCACGTGCAATGTTATATGCAGGTACTTTAGCCTACAATGAGGATAAAAGTAAAACAATGGGATTGACCTTGACAAGCGGAGCAGTTGGAATCTCTAAGAATAAAGCAACAGAATATCTGCAAAGTTGTATTGATGCCTATCTGGAACTAAAGGAAATAGGACGGTATTCTTTGCTAAAAGGTACTGGAAGCAGTCTGGGTGAGAACTTTAATAATGTGTTTGTATCCAAGACGAATAACCCGGAACTTATTCTCATTCGTGATTATGATGGAAGTACTGATTTCCCAAACAATTTTACAGTGTGGAATATTCCTCGTTCTCAACGTTCAACTGCTAATTTTGGTGGCCATGTGAACCCGACATTAAACTTGGTCGAGAGTTTTGAAACTATAAATTCCGGTTCATCACAGTTGAATGCTTATGTGGGTAATGAGATTATCGAATCAATGGGAAATGAAACTTCCGCTTATAACTATGTTCTTTATGATTCTCCGATGGGTATTTTCGAAGGACGTGATCCGCGTTTGTGGGGAACCGTAATTCTGCCTGGTACGGATTTCAGAGGAAAAGAGATTCAATTACAGGCAGGGCTGGCTGTGAAAACTGCTTCCGGTTATGATTTGAAAATGCTGGATTTAATCGAGAATGTATACGATCCGGACAAAAACTTTTATAATGGGCAGCAACTGACCAGCATTGACGGTCCTATCCGTAATAGTTATTATACCAGCCATACAGGTTTCTTGTTGCGTAAATATATAGATCCGGTTACTGGTTCCGAAGCATCAGGAAAGAGCGCAGTACCGTATATCATTTTCCGATATGGAGAAATTCTGCTTAATGCGGCTGAGGCTGCTTATTATCTTAATCAACTTGGTGTTGCTAATTATAAAGGCAGCAATACATTACAGTTGTCTTCTGATTGTCTGAATGAAGTAAGAGAACGTGCCGGAGGTACCGCTTTCCGTATTGAAAGTTCGGATTTGACACTTGCACTTTTGCAGAATGAGCGTAAGATAGAGTTGGCTTTTGAGGATCATCGTTTTTATGATCTGAAGAGGTGGCGTATTGCTGATCAGATATGGTCGGGTGACTGGAATACTTCGACAGCCCGGATGACTGGCTTGTGGCCTTATAAAGTGTATGCTCCGGGACAGCCGGAAGATGGAAAGTGGCTTTTCCGAAGGGTGTATATTGAGCATCGTGGTAATGATAATGAGAAGGGATTACCTATCCGATTCGGACAAGATATGTATTATGCAGAATATCCGATGACAGAAGGTAATCCGTATATTGAGAAGAATCCGAAACACTAAAACCTATTAATAGTAAATTGATTATGAAGAAGATTATTATATTATTATTGGCTACGATATTGTTTACTGCTTGTGAGTATGATAATTATGATGCGCCGAGCGTAACTTTCTCTGGGCAATTACTCTATAATGATAAACCATTTCTATGTGATGGTAATGATGCGCGTGATATATTTCTCTTTTTCCAGGAAGGGTTTGGTAAGGTAGACTGGGGAACGAAAATGCACACTTTGGCTGATGGTTCATACCAGCAATTGCTACATTCCGGAGAATATAAACTAACTTTAGGGAATGTAAAGTATCCGTTCGAAATAAATGAGTTTCCAGCTGGGACAGTAGGATATGATTCTATTTATTATGATCTGAAAAAGGATGTACGTCAGGATTTTCACATCACACCTTATTATGAGATATCTGATTTGGATGCAAAATTAGAAGGCATTAACATTGTTGCCAAGTTTAAGGTGAAGAAAGTTTCCGGAACAAGTAAGCCTGCTCCACGTATAGTGAAAGCTCGTATTTATTTAGGTATTAACCACTTTGTAAACAGTAAAAGTCCGGTTGTTGCCGAACAGGAAGTGGATGCTAATTTTAGCGGTGACGGAGAACTGACGGTGTCTATAGATGCGATAAAATATCGTACCGGCTATAAAGAGAATTACAGGGACAATGCTTTTTATCGTGTGGCACTTGAGTTGGAGAACATTCCTGATTATTATCTTTTCTCAGAAACGAAAGAAATTACTGGAATTCCGGAAGAGTTTGATGATATTACGAATCAATATTTAAAGAATTATAAACAGCCGTTTAATGTTGTTTCCTATTTCCCGGATTCTCGTCGTGGCATCCTTTCAGACTGGTTAACATCTAACGCAGCCGTACAGTATACAATGTATGACGGTTGGAGTGACCGCTTGTTTATGTGTGCTGAGAACTGGGGGAATCCTACTGCCTTACAGGGAGCTGTTTATCAGACATTCACTTTGCCTGCAGGAAAATACCTGTTTATAGCTACCCGTGGTTTCAATTGGTGGGATATTGAAAATGAAGGTGGAAAAGACCGTGCTTTCTTTGTTGTAGCAAAAGGTAAAGGAATTGAATGGAAAAGTCCGAGTATTATAGCCCAGAGTGATTGTGGAGATCCTGCAAGTCGTGTTTCCATGCCACTTAATATAACTTTGGAACAAGAAACGGAAGTTAGTATGGGATATGTAGTCAATTTCCCGGGTGGAGAAACGAATGCATTATCATTTACAGCATTTACTATCTATGCAATTTAGAATATGGACAATAAAATAATGAAAATTATAACAGTTGTTTTTTGCCTGATGCTGAATGCAGGATGTTCAGATAATGATGATTTAACAGAGGAGCCTCCAGGCCCGGTTCATAATGAAAATATTAGTATAGGTTCCGGTAATCCGGAACTTATACTCGCCTGGAAAGAGAATACAGGTTATACAGTAACAATAGCAGGATGGGGGCAGAAATATATACCTGTCGATGAAGCGATTGTGTGTTTAGAGGTATTCCCAGTAGGTGTACAGTCGTCTAAATGGTACAGGGCAGCGTATCAGGAAGCAGAAAAACAAAATGATCGATTGGTTTGTAAAGCCAGGATAATCACAGACTCCGGTTCTGATTTTGAAGTGACGGATATATATACCGTGGCGGAGAATGAAGATAGATTACGCTTGTCGAGAGTAGTAGATGTCATGAAAGCTTCCGGTAAGGATCATGCGTTCAACTCTTACTTTATGGTGCGGAATGAAGTACAGCAAGCTATTACCGGATGCGAATATTTTATACCTTCTCTCATATATAAAGATGAATCTAATTTAAGTGAATCCTCCATAGGAGCAGATTTTACTCATGATTGGATACTGGCTCGTGAGGAACGTATGGGATTACCTCTGGCCATGTTCAGAAATAAAAGTTCGGAGGTATCTGTTGCTTTGGCAGACTATAATCTCAATCCGGTTACTTTTAAGGAAGAGGTGGGAATGGATCATCTGGTAAATGCGGATATGCATTTCGGCTCATTGGGTTTTTATTTGGCAAGCCAAAGTCCTGCATTAGTATATTGTTTTCCTGGTTCTGAAGGTGAGCATACTTATGCAGATGGAGGTGGAAGTCATGAAAGACGGTGGGCGCGTCGGAGTCATCCTGTACGGGTTGGTGTAGAGCATGCCTATATGCTGGAATTGCAATTTAAAAAAGAAGCAGCTTTTCCAAAAGCGCTTGAGGAACACTGGAAAGCGACGTTCAATCTGTACAATCCTGAAGTATTGGAGGTGGATAACGAAGATGTAATGAATTACAGTCTGGAGGTTTTAGATCATTATTGGCTGAAGGATAATAATGCCCCCGGTTTCCCTTTCTCCGTATATCTTCCAAGTGGAGAAGTGAATGAGATTTCCTATTCTATGGGATTTGTGGGGATGCAGATTCCTTGCGCATATTATCTTTACCGGAAAGGTTTGGAAACCAATAATTCCATCTATACGGATAAGGGAGAGCAGATACTTGATTTCTGGGCGGAGAACAGTTCGGCGCCTAATGGGATGCCACGGATATGGTGGGATATATCTCCTTGGAATTTCTTTCGTAATCATAATGACTTACGTAATATGCAAGGTGGATTGGAGGCTATGATTTTAGCATGGTCGCATGCTGAAAAACATTTTCCCGGAAGTAAAACTAATTGGTTGGATTATTGCCGGCGGTCAGCTGACTGGATGGTGAGCCGACAATATGCCGACGGTAGCTGGGACAAAGCTTTTGACAATGGCGGAACTTCTATAGATTCGGGTAAACTACTTACTTCCAATCTGATCCGTTTTCTTACTTACATGTATATAGTTACTAAGGAAGAATGCTATAAGACAGCTGCTGTTAAAGCCGGAGAATTTTGCTATCGCGAGATTCATGAACCCTATAAATATGTGGGAAGTGTAATTGATAATCCGTATGTAAAAGACCGTGAGTCCGGGCAAAAGATTATTGAGGCTTTCCTTTGTTTGTACGATTTAACCGAAGATGAAAAATGGCTTGAAGGAGCATCCCAAGCGGCTTATTACACTGTAACCTATATGTATGCTTGGAATATTCCGGCGGCCGGAGGAAATAACCTCATGGCTTGGGATAGCAAAAAGACTACTGTTGGAATTACAATCATTTCCACCGGACATTCCGGAGCAGATTGTGGGCTTTCATATAATTCTTTTGAATACTTGAGACTCTATGTTTTGACAGGCGATGAGTATTTCTTGCATATTGCCCGGCTATTGGAGAAAAATACGAAACAGACTATGGATTATGATGGTACGTTGGGGTATGCTTATCGAGGATTGCAGACGGAAGCCTTAAGATTGGTCACCCGTTGGGGAGATGGGGTTAATTTGTGGTTACCCTGGGTTACTGCATCTGCTTTAGATCCATTGTTCAAGATACGGGATGCTTATGGAGATATGGATATAGAACGTATAGGAACAGAATCTTTATCTACATTGAGACAGAAAGATGCGGTATATGCTGCACATCAGGGAATAATATATTAATTCAGGAACTTATGGAAAAAGATAGAAGAATAATAAAGGTTGTATTCCGGATGCTGATGATATCAGGATTTTGTCTATTGGGCATATCCTGCCATTATCATGCGATTATCGGGAAAAGTGATTTGAAAACTATTTCTCAGGAATGTATAGAAGAAAGTGATACAGAGAAAATCATTAAAAATGGTGATTATTCCCTTATACTAAGAGAAGGGGATGAAGGTTTTGCTGTATTTTTACAGAATGGTAAAGAGATAGTAGGAAGCCAAGAACTGCCTGCATGGATCACTGTCCGGGGAAGTGATACTTTACCAACGGGGGAATATATCGAAACTGATTATAAGCAACCTTATCATCAGGTCATAAGAAAGAAATATGGCTTTTGTGCTACAGCCAGTGTCAACACGGAAAAAGGGTCTGTATTTATTGTAGAAGATAAATATACTTTATTAAAGGATGGAGTATTTGGGATATATAGAGATGTGAAGGTGAAAGAAGCACGGGCAGAGGATGTCGGATTTGCCAGTACAATTTCATTTCAAACCGGGCTTCGTTCGTCTGATAACAATGATTTCGAGTATTTTATTCCTTCTGTTTTATATAGAAATACCTCTGAAGTAAGAGAGGATGCGGTTGCTGCTGACCTGAATACTGACCGGATGTATGTAAAAGAAACGCGTACGGGACTGCCACTGGCTATGCTTCGGGAAAAGATAACAGGAACTACTTTAACCCTCATGCATTATAATCCTAGGATAGATGTCGGACAAAATCCTGGTGGTGGAACATTCTATGAGGTGAATGATGTGTTACAATATGGTTCAATAGGTTACTCTATATATCCTTCATTGTCGGTGGATTTTCATTATCCGTGTGCAGAAGGGCCCAGAACGTATGAAGTTGCCGGAAGAAAAAGGGATGCAAAGACTATATGGTCCAAAAGATACCATTCGGTGAAAGAGGGTAATATACATAGCTATTCTGTAGCCTTGATTCCTGATAAAAAGGATAATTATAATGAAGCTATGATGTATGCGTTTGGTATGGGCTATAAAACGGAAGAACCGACAATCGTGGATATGAATATGGATGAAATTTATCGGCAGAATATAGAACTTTTTAAAGCTGAATATCGGATGTTTGGAAAGGGAAACATAAAAGCGGCAGGTTTACCATGGTCACTTGATTTACCTGATGGTACAAACACTGAAGGGATATCTTTTCAAATGGGTTTTGTGGGACAACAAATAGCCGTTGGATATCACATGTATCGTTATGGTCTGGATCATCATGATTCAGAGACTAGGGAAAAGGGTAAATCAATGGTTGATTTCTGGGTTTCTGATGCCATCATGAAAACTTATTTCCCCACTGTATGGTGGGATCCTGCTGATAATGCCACAGCCGGACAAAGGCGGGAATATCCAAGTTTTCTTCGATGTTTTGTGGATGGCATGGAGGGATTACTGGATGCCTATCGTATTTCTGTGGCTCACAATGAGCCTCAGGAAGCGTGGAATCAAGCTCTTAAAAGGGTTGCTTCTAATTTGGTGAAGAAACAAAATGAAGACGGCTCTTTTTATAGGGCATATAAGACGAATGGTGATGTTGAGACGGGAGGAGATAGGAATACTCATGGTACTTCTAAATTGAATACTCCGGTGGCTATTAGATTCCTGGTGAAGATGTTTGAACATACCGGAGAGACTAAATATAAAGAAGCTGCAATCAAAGCTGCTGATTTCTCTTATAATGAACTGTATTTGAAATTAGGGAAATATGTAGGTGGAACTCCGGACAATCCTAATACTGTTGATAAAGAGGCAGCTATATTTGCTCTCTACGGATTCAATGCCATACATGAACTGACAGGGGATCTGAAATATCTGAAAGCGGCAGAACATGCTGCAAATTGTGCTATGAGCTGGACATATTGTTATGATTTTGCCATTCCTAACCGAGATGCAATGGATGCCAAAAAGAATCCTTTTGTTAAAGGAGGCATTACAGGGTTTTCTATTATTGCTACAGGACATTCGGGTGCTGATAATTTTATAGCTTATATGTTTTATGAAATGTATAAATTGTATATCAAAACCGGAAATGAACTCTATTTACATATGGCAAAACTCTTACAGAATAATACGAAACTGAATACAGACTTTGACGGTAGAATGAATTATAAATATCGTGCATTTATGCCGGAAGCAACTAATGTTGCTGATTTAGCTTTCAGGTCTGTATCCTTGTGGCTTCCATGGGCAAGCATTGCGAACATTGAGCCGATTGTTAATCTGGAAGAAGCTTTCGGAAAAAAAGATCTATCTCAGATTGATATGAGTTTACCTGAACTTCGTAGTAGATTGACAATCTATGGAGTAGGTGGAAAACCTCTCCATAGATAGAATGGCTTTGGTTTGATATATGATCGGAAAAGAACCATCTGTTGCTGAGGGAGTAGCTTGTTTTTATTATATTTGTAGATCACTTTCAATGAATCATATTGTATAGTTATGCTCATAAAGAAAAAAGAAATAGCGTTATTACTAATTTTTCTCTCTTTGGTAGTAGCTAACCTTTTTGCCGAAAACTATTATTTTAAGCGATATGACAAAGAGAATGGGCTTTCTCAGCAAACTGTTTTCTGTGCAGTTCAGGATCGTAGAGGTTTCCTGTGGTTTGGCACGAAAGTTGGTCTGAATCGGTTCGATGGTACAAAGTTTAAGAACTATGTGGCCGATCCGGAACAGCCCAATTCTCTTCCCAACAATACAGTTCTTGCTCTGGCGGAAGCACCGGATGGTTCTCTTTGGTTAGGAACTTCAGATGGTTTATGTATTTACAATCCGGAGAAGGATACTTTTGCTCCGTTTGTCAGTGCTGACCTGGCAATTGAAGGTTTAATAGATAATTTAGTTTTTGACAAGCAGGGAAACCTTTGGGTTATAAATTCCAAGGGCATATATTGCTTGGATGTAAAAAATGGAAATCATAAGTTTTTTTCTGCATCTGATTTCTTTGTGCCTACAGGGATAACAGTGACTCAGTCCGGTAGTGTGTGGGTATTAGGTCTGGATGGTAATATCTATTTGTTTAACCCTCAACGTATGGAGTTTTCGTCTTATCCTATATTGACAAAAGAAGAGAAAACAAAACATATTCTACTTTATCGGATTCTGGAATGTAGTAATGGAGACTTGGTTGTGACTACAGATCGTATTGGGGCCAGACGTTTTTCCCCTAACAATGGTGAAGTTAAAGTCTTGTTTAGCAATGATTATCAGAATAATCCTATTTATATCCATACGGCTATTCAACGGAATAAGGATGAATTCTGGTTTGGTACAGAGTCAGGCATTCATATCTATCAATTGGACTTGGGATTTATTGATCATTTACAGAAGTCGTATAATGATGCTTATTCGCTTTCTGATAATGCTGTTCATATGTTGTTGAAAGACCGTGAAGAAGGTATTTGGGTAGGGACTTTTTTTGGTGGTGTGAATTACTTGTCGAGTAATAATACATTGTTTGATAAGTATCTGCCGAAAGATGAAAAAGGAAGTATAAAGGCAAATGTTATTCGTGAAATTCATCCGGATGTGGAAGGAAATTTATGGGTAGGAACTGAAGATGGAGGGTTATGCTATTTTGATACCAAGACAAAAGTATTCAGGGCGTTGACTAATCTGAAATGGGATGGACGTCCCATATCCAAAAATATACAATGCTTGCTGGTTGATAAGAATATGATATGGATTGGAACTTTTGATAGTGGTATTTACCTGTTTGATTTGAAGTCGCAAAATATAATCAATCATTTCTGTAGTGAGAATACTGGTTCCGGATTATTGGTTAATGGGATCGTTTGTTTCAGGAAGACTTCTTTTAATGAAATATTGGTTGGTACAATGGGAGGGTTATACCGCTATGTAGAGTCAAAGAATAGATTTGAAATTGTTCCGCAACTGGACTGGGGACTTGTACATTCCATTTATGAGGATTTAGATCATACTTTATGGGTTGTTACAATGGGGAGAGGATTGTTTACATTCAAATATAATGGGATACATGAGAAGATAACAGTTAAGACAATGCCATTCATAAGTAACTATATCACTACTATCTTCGAAGATTCCCGGAAGCGTTTATGGATTGGTACTGAAGGAAACGGGCTTTTTCTTTATGACAGGACAGATGGGACATTTACTCAGACTTTATCTAAACTGGATTATTCCGGGCAAATTATTTATCAGATTATAGAGGATGCCACAGGAATGTTATGGGTAACTACTTCGAATGGTTTATTGCATTATGATCCTGAGCAGAAAGCTTTAAGCAGGTTTACAACGTTGAATGGATTACCGATAGATCAATTTAATTATAATTCCGGCTATCAGGATCGAATCGGTAATATTTATTTTGGCTCATTGAAAGGAATGATAGCTTTCTCGCCTGAGAATTTTATAAAGGCATCAGAACCATTAAAAGTATTCTTTACAGGTTTTCAGTTATTTAATAAAGAAATAGAGACCTATCAACCGGATTCTCCTTTGAAACAATCGATTATTTTTACAGATAAAATAACATTGCGTTATGATCAGTCTACTTTTAGTATTGATTTTGCTATACCTACTTATTCTATTTCTCAGGATGTATGGTATAGATATAAGCTTGAAGGGTTAGATCATGAATGGATTGTTAGTCAAGGGCCTAAGAAGTTGTATTATACAAAGTTGCCACCGGGGAAATACACCCTTCGTGTACAAGCTTCAAGAGAAAGCGGAACATGGACTGGCGAAGCTTCTTCATTGGCTATCATTGTAAAACCTCCCTTCTGGAGTATGCCGTTTGCGTATTTCTTGTATGTTCTTATTATCTTTACTACATTTACTTGGTTTTTCATCAGATACAGAAGAAAACTCAAAGAGAAGGAACGACATCAGATAGAAATGTTACAGAACGAGAAGTATAAGGAAATACTTCAGGCTAAGATTAGTTTCTTTACAAATATTACTCATGAAATAAGAACCCCTTTGACATTGATAATGGGGTCACTGAACCGTATAATAAAGTCGGGAGAAAAGAAACTTGCTGAGAATGAAAATATAGCTGTTATGAGTAAGAATACTCAGCGTTTGCTCGATCTGGTAAATCAGCTACTTGATTTCAGAAAGATAGAATCTTCTACCTTCTTGATGAGTTTTGTAAAACTGGATATCAAACAACTACTTGAAGAGACTTATAGCCGTTTTACTCCGATAGCTCAAACCAGATGCATTGATTTTCATTTTTCCATGCCTGATGAGGGATGTGAAATAATAGCTGATAAAGAGGCTTTGATAAAGATATTAAGTAATATGTTGAACAATGCGATTAAATTCTGTGACCATATTGTTGAGGTATCTTTAGTGAGTATACAGAAAGAAGACAATTCTATTGTTCGGATTAGGGTGAACAATGATGGAGAAAGAATCCCTAAAGATGTGACAACAGACATCTTTAAACCTTTTTTTCAGTATTTCGGAGAAGATGCAAGAGTACCGGCAAAAGGTTCCGGATTAGGGTTACCTTTAGCTAAATCACTGGCCGAGATGCATAATGGCGCTTTTTATCTTGATAATTCCATTACTGAGATGAATTCCTTTGTGCTTGATTTACCCTTGGAACAGCATGATGTTGCAGAGCCGGAACATTCTCCTTTTTATAAGGAAACCTCTTCTGTAGAAGGAAATAAAGACTATATGCATAAGAGTATGTATAATGTACTGGTGGTTGATGATGAAGTGGAATTGCGTCAGTTTGTTTGTGAAGAACTAACCCCACAATATAATGTGTTGGTTGCCGATAATGGGAAACAAGCATTGGAAATATTGGAAAGTCATGTAGTATCGCTGATTATTAGTGATTTGATGATGCCGGTGATGGATGGAATTGAATTGTGTAAGTCTGTCAAAACAAATATAAAATATTGTCATATTCCTATTATTGTATTAACAGCTAAAGTTTCTTTACAGGCGCATATTGATGTATTGGAATCGAAAGCTGATGCTTATATAGAGAAGCCGTTCTCTACAGAGCATTTACTGGCTCAGGTTTCAAATCTTTTAGCTAACAGAGAGCTTATCCGTTCTACATTTGTCCGTTCACCTCATGCGCATCTTATAAGTGTTGCGTCTAACAGTATAGATGAGAAATTTATCGGAAAGATGAATGATTATGTGATGAATAATTTGTCTGATTCCTGTTTATCGGTTGAAAGCCTGGCTGAATATATGAATATGAGCGTATCGACACTTTATAGAAAAGTGAAAGCTATCACTTCTTTGGCGCCTAATGACTTTATCCGTTTATGCCGATTAAAGAAAGCTGCTGAAATGTTGGCTAAAGGTGATCTTCGGATCAATGAAGTTGCTGAGAGTTTAGGATTTTCTACCACTTCATATTTTACCTCATGTTTCATGAAGCAGTTTGGAATTACTCCGAGTGAGTTTATTAAGTTGAATAAGAATAAATGAAATATCCCCATGTTCCGGACATGGGGACATAATCCTTTCTGCTGTTAATCAGTTTGTTCAGCGGAAGTAATCCGCTTACCGTTCACCTCTACGTTGTCGAGCGTTAAGTTCACTACATTGTCCATCTGTATGGCTTTCGGTGCCTGTTTTACCTTTATGTTCCGCAGGGTGATATTATAAAGTTTAGCTTCCGGTAATCCGTTTGCCATGAGTGCTACGCTGTCCACGCGGTTGCAAGTTACATCTTCTATGCAGATATTGCGGAAGAGTGTCGGATGATTTCCACCGCGGTATCCGTGGTAGTTCGTACGGAAATTAATCACTCCCCACAGGCAGACGTCCGCTTCTATCCGGCGCATGTTTAGATTTTCAAAGTAACCGCCACGGTCCAGATTTGATTTGAAGTAAATACCGTTGCGGCAACTGTCTATCTTGCAATCCTCGATAAAGATGTTCCGTACGCCACCGGACATTTCACTACCGATGGTAATGGCCCACCGGGCGAAGTGGCAGTTACGGATAATCACATTTTCCGTGGCTTGGCCGATGCGCCAGCCGTCCTGGTCGCGTCCTGATTTTATGGCGATACCATCATCTCCCACATTGAAGTCCATGTTCTCAATCAGTACGTTCGTGCTTGATTCCGGATCACAACCATCGTTGTTGTAGTTGTTACTGTCTATATATACATTGCGTACGGTGACATTGTCGCAGAATACAGGATGGATAATCCAGAACGGAGAATCGTAGATCTGTACATCTTCTACAAGTACATTCTTGCAGCCGTAGAATTGTATCATGCATGGGCGCAGGTAATATCCCTCTCCGAATACGCGTTCGTATACCGGGATGGAATCGATACCCATCTGGCGCAAGCGATCCAGGGCAGGACCTTGCAGGGCGTGCCAACCATTGAAAGTTACAGCTCCGTTGCCGTCAATCGTGCCTTTGCCGGTCAGGGCGACATTGGTGCACTGGTAGGCATAGATGAAAGGGGAGTAGTTGAAACATTCCGTTCCTTCCCATTTGGTCAATACCATGGGGAGATAGTCAGAGGCCACGGTCGAGAATTCCAGACGTGCGCCATCTGCAACGTGCAGGTTTACATTGCTTTTCAGCAAGATGGTGCCTTTGCTGAAATAGTTTCCGGCAGGGATGAGAACGGTGCCGCCACCATTTGTATTACATTGATTGATGGCTTCCAATATGGCAGGTCGGCTGTCAAAACTCGTATCGCTTTTTGCCCCGTAGGCAGTTACGTCATATATACTGTCCGGAAAAGTAGGCGGAACAATGTTCTTCAGGATTTCGGGAACTTTTGCCCATTCACCGGATT
>ENA-ORUN01001568-ORUN01001568.1-human-gut-metagenome-genome-assembly--contig:-NODE-1568-length-21167-cov-2.550493_pt1 | contig 21167 bp, 17 predicted proteins | sample MGYA00242080_ERZ509209 | MGnify/ENA primary metagenome ERZ509209 (study PRJEB26280, sample SAMEA2338786) | human gut metagenome | biome: human gut; feature: human-associated habitat; material: faeces... | reverse complement strand
ATAAAGGAGAAGAACACCCGAACGTGGTATTGCCGATCCTGTCTTTCATCCTGCTCATTGTGGGGCCCATCTTAGACCATACCGGACAAGGCTGGTTCTCGCCGACAGTAAAACTCGTCTGGTATCTGGCTGCTTTCCTCCCAGTAGGACTGCCTGTCATACGGGCAGCTTATCACGAGGCTTTGCGAAAAGACTTCTTCACCGAGTTTACATTGATGTCGGTCGCTTCGACCGGAGCTTTCAGCATCGGCGAATATCCGGAGGCTGTAGCTGTCATGCTTTTTTATACGGTTGGAGAAATGCTGCAAAACAGGGCTGTCGAACGTGCTTCACAAAATATCAGCCGTCTGCTTGATGTCCGTCCCGAACGTACGGACGTATTTCGTGAAGGTAATTATATCAATGTCTCCCCGAAAGAGGTACGGACAGGTGAACGAATCGAGGTAAAACCGGGCGGACGCATACCGCTCGACGGGATTTTACAGGAAACCGAAGTATCGTTCGACACCTCCGCCCTGACAGGCGAAAGCATGCCCCGCATACTTCGGAAAGGGAATGAAGTCCTGGCGGGAATGATCGTACTGGGACAAACCGTCCGCATAGAAGTGAACCGTCCCTATGAACAAAGCGCATTAGCCCGCATTTTAGTGCTGGTGAAAGATGCAGCCGAGCGTAAAGCTCCAGCCGAACTGTTCATTCGTCGGTTCGCACGGTTCTATACGCCTGCCGTGATCATGTTGGCTTTGCTGATCGTCACGGTTCCGGCATTTACCGGATTGATGATGCCGTCTTTCCAATACGTTTTTCATGACTGGTTGTACCGGGGATTGGTATTTTTGGTTATCTCCTGCCCATGCGCCTTGGTAATCAGTGTTCCGCTGGGATATTTCGGAGGTATCGGGGCGGCTTCACAAGCCGGTATCTTGTTCAAGGGCGGCAATTATCTGGATGCTATCACCCGGATAAATACCGTCGCATTCGACAAAACCGGTACATTGACCACCGGCCGTTTCGAGGTGACGGATATGCTGGCACATGGAATTCCCGAACCGGAACTATTGGCCTTGCTTTTATCCGTCGAACAGAAAAGTACTCACCCGATCGCACAGGCGATCGTCCGCTACGCAAAGAAACAGAATATCTCTGCAATCAACATCTCGGAGATGCATGAACTGGCCGGACATGGTATGGAAGCAATCATCGGTGGACAGGAAGTACTTGTCGGGAATATCCGCCTGATGACAGAGCGCGGGATTTCCATCCCCGAAGAGTTGTCCGACCAAGTAGCGACCGTAGTTATCTGCGCCATCGATAAAAAATATGCCGGCCATCTACTATTGTCCGATACATTGAAAGATGATGCAGTGGAGGCGATTGCCAAACTGAGGAAGTTAGGAGTGACAGATATCCGTTTACTGTCGGGTGACAAAAAAGAGATTGTCGAGTCTTTTGCCAAACGTTTAGACATCGACCTGGCATACGGAAACCTGTTGCCGGAAGATAAGGCGACGCATATCCGGGAAATGGTTGAAGAGCCGGGTAAATCCGTAGCTTTTGTCGGAGACGGAATGAACGATGCTCCGGTATTGGCACTAAGCCATGTAGGGATTGCGATGGGCGGACTCGGTTCGGATGCGGCAATCGAGAGTGCCGACGTCGTTATCCAGAACGACCAGCCGTCCAAAGTCGCAACGGCTATCGCTATCGGTCGCAAGACACGTACAATTGTCCGTCAGAATATCATAGGGGCACTTGGTGTAAAAGGGATTGTACTGTTGGCTGGTGCATTGGGATACGTCACGTTGTGGGGAGCAGTCTTCGCAGATGTCGGTGTCGCTCTGCTGGCGGTCTTCAACTCGGTCCGCATACTGAACAGGAAGGTATGGTAAAACTGATGATGTGTCAAATATCGGTATTCATGGGACGCAGACGAGCGCAGATTAACACAGATATATTAATTATCAACAAAATAAATCTGCGTTCGTCTGCGCATTCTGCGTCATCCGCGTCCGGTAATGTCAATTTGACACACCTTCACTTACCTTTCAGAAAAGGTTTTCCATTTTTCCAGATCACCTCTTCTTGTGTGATATACCAGGTTTTTCCATTATCGTTATTTCCCTGATAGAACAAGTAGGTTCGTCCGTCCGAATCGGTAAAAATATGAGGATGACCGGATTCGCTGGAATTCCATTCGCCTGGTTTGCCGTTCCTAAGGAAAGGTTCTTCCGAAAGGCGTTTCCAGACAATGCCGTCTTCACTTTCCGCCACTCCGATTTGTTGGGGGGCATTATTGTAAGCTCCGGCATAAAACATATAAAGCTTGTCACCTCTTTTTGCAATCGAAGCCCCTTCGATACATTTTCCTTCCCACGGATACACGGGATACAGGATAGAGGAATCCGTCGCCTGCACCCAGTCTTCCCGGTTGAAATTAGTATTGCCCGGAGCAACGGCAACTCCCTGCATCTGGATGTCGTAGTTTTTATCGCGGGTTGCAAAATAGAGGAAATAGCGTCCTTTGAACTCACACACTTCCGCATCTATGGCACGCCCACAAGTCCAATCTCCGACCGGATGGAAAATCGGATTCGTCGGATTCCTTCTAAAATGAATGCCGTCATCCGATATGGCATGGCAGATGGCATCTTTCTTCCCATTCCCGTATGTCTGATAAAACAAATGCACCTTTCCATCCTTCACCAACGCACCGGGTGCACAAAGTCCTTTCTTCTCATAATCAGCTTCGGGAGCAGGCGTGATCTCGCCCACCTTCGTCCAGTTCATCAAATCCTTACTCTCCGCAATCCCAATATTCCATCCGGAATCAGGTTCCCCCTTCATCGGCGGAATGGAATGGTACATCAAATAGCGCCCCTTAAAATTAACCACATGCGGATCTTTCGAATAAGGGACCCCGACACGGGAGGTATCGCCGTATAACATGAGGGGACGAGCAGAAGAGCCCTGTGATAAAACTAACTGAAAGTTTCCCCATAACAATAGAATAATCAAAACAAGTTGCTTCATAAATACTATCTGATCTTTTTTAATTGACAAATGTAACTAATATTCTTCTAAATAAATTCGTAAATCGGATTTACAATAAATGATACAGCCTATCCTTCTATCCTTTTACCATTAAACAGGGAAACAAAGGGCAAGCCATATACATTATTTATTTCAAGTAAGGTTTACCATCCTTCCATAAAACTTCTTGCTGTGTAATATACCAAGTCTTACCATGATCATTATTACCTTGATAGAACAAATAAGTCCGTCCGTCAAGATCGGTAAAAAGGTGAGGATGACCAGATTCACTTGAATTCCATTCTCCCGGTTTTCCATTTCGTAAAAAAGGTTCTTCCGACAGACGTTTCCAGTTCAAACCATCTTCACTGACAGCAACCCCGATCTGCTGAGGAGCATTATTATAAGCTCCGGCATAAAACATATACAGTTTATTATCCTTCTTAACAATCGAGGCACCTTCAATACATTCTCCCTCCCAATCACACTCTGGATACAAGATCGATTTATCACAAGCTTGTGTCCAGTCTTCCCTGTTAAAATCAGTATTCAAAGAAGCTGTTGCCACTCCTTGCATTTGTATTTTAAAATCCTTGTCACGAGTTGCAAAATAAAGAAAATACTTTCCATTGAATTCACAAACTTCAGCATCAATAGCCCGTCCACAGTTCCAATCACCCGTCGGATGAAAAACCGGATTACTCGGGTCGCGATCAAAGTGGATACCATCAGTTGACACAGCATGACAGATTGCATCATTTTTTCCATTTCCATAGGTTTGATAAAACAAATGAATTTTACCATCCCGAACTAAAGCACCAGGTGCACAAAGCCCATTCTTTTCATAAACGGCATTCTTTTCCGGCGTTATTTCACCGACTTTCGACCAATTAACCAAATCTTTACTGGATGCGATGCCAATGTTAGCACCAGAACCAGATACATCCAATCTCGGTGGAAGCGTATAATACATCAAATAACGTCCCTGAAAATTCACGACATGCGGATCTTTTGAAAAAGGAACTCCACGACGAGAAGTATCTTCATACATCATCCTCGGTTGCTGGGGTTTACCCAGCAACGAGAAAAACAAACAAGTCAATAATAAAACATATACTCTCATTTTTATTGATTCTAAATGATTAATTGCCATAACCAGGATTCTGGGTAAATTCCTCCGGATTCGAAACATTTGTCAACTGATCACGCGGTATCGGGCGTAATACATGATAATCTTTAAATTTCCCTGCAGTCATAGGACTGATTTCAGGATCATTCATACGCTCCATCAATTTGTCCGTCCGTTTCAAATCATACCAACGATGCATTTCTCCCATCAATTCACGAGCTCTTTCATCCAAAATAAAGTCAATCGTCACATCGGAAGACTTAATCTCCATCTCCGCTTCATGCCCAGGTACAGCGGCACGGCGACGAACCACATTAATATATTCAGCTGCTTTCTGAGTATTTCCAGACAGGAATGCAGCTTCAGCAGCCAACAAATATGTATCAGCCAAACGATAAACAAAAACATTACGCGATCCGGCTGTCCAGTTAACTTCTGGACGCAGGGGATCCAAATGTTTCACCAAATAAGCATACATTTTATAAGAAGTAAAACGAGTATTCGACGGCCATTCCGCATTCGGATTCTGCTCAGACTGAACATCCATCAGAGGATCGATTTGTTCACGCATATATTCCGGAAGAAATACCAAAACAGGCCAAACTTCTTTAATCTGTTCCGGTGTCCAAGGTTCTCTTGGATCAATCATGGCCAACTCTCCTTTTGTCCAAACCTTTTCTTCCACTTTTTTGGTAAACGGGCTGAAAACATTCTCCGTCACAGAATTTTCCGTTACATTCCACCGAGAAATAAAACAATCATCCCAACGTTGATCTTTCGTTTTGTCAAACAAACTTATTGCAAAATCAGAAGAACGCTCACGGCTCCAAGGTCTGCCATACTCAATAACTCTCTTTACAGCAGGATGTTCTTCCGAATAGGCTGAACAAAAGTACATATGGGCTGTATTACCATCTCCATTTAATTCCGCATTTTGCGTATACAAAACAGAGAAAAGGACTTCCGAATTATTTTTATTATTGATATCCCATAATTCTGCGTGCGATTTAACCAACGAATATTTACCAGAATTGATCACCTGCTCGGCATAATTCAAAGCTTTTTTCAAATCGTCATCACTCCGTTTCAAAGTAAGATACACTCTCGACAGATGGTGCATAGCTGCATATTTTGTTATATGCCCGAATTCAGATGCCTGGTAAGTTTCCGGCAAGTTTTCTACAGCAAATTCCAAGTCTGTAACAATTTGATTCCAAACTTCATCTACTTTTGTTTTATGTGCAGTAGTCTCTACTGAATTTGTCGGCTTCAACGGCATAGGAATATCACCAAACTGCTGTACCAGATGATAAAAATAGTGTGCTCTGATAAATAACGATTCTGCAAGAAAACGTGTTTTTAGATCTTCATCCAATCCAGGAATATCATTATTTTCCAGACTCTCAATAACTGCATTACACTGATTCACGGATTTATAACAACTATACCAGAAACTCCTGACATCAGCATTTGTCGCATCAATCGTCCAATTATACCATTGCTCATGTCCTTGATGACCGATCCATATATCCGAAGGACCTTCACACATATAAATCAAGTATTCCTGTATATACATTCCCCTTAAGGTTGAATACAATCCATTGACACCATTGGTTATACCATCTTTCGTCGTATAAAAATTACCAACAGTCACTTTATTATAAGCCGTCTCATCCAAGAAGTCGCAAGACGACAAACATAGCAGAGACAACGAACCTATCAATATTTTATTTAGTATTTTCATATTCTACTTTCAATTAATCAGATTATTAGAAACTTGCATTTACTCCAAATATAAACGAGGTTAACGGACGGTGGTCTGTATAGCTATTACAGTTTTCCGGATCCAGTCCTACATAATCACTCTTTGTCCATGTATATGGATTTTCAACCATAAAATATACCCTGAATTTTTCACTATAAAACTTTTTCGAAATCTCTTTCGGTAAAGTATATCCCAAATTAATATTTTTCAGACGTATAAATGACAGATCCCGATAAGCATAATCACTTGACACCAATAACTCCTGTGGATTAGTTATCGCAGGTTTCGGACAAGCATTAGAAGGATTATCCGGTGTCCAAAAATCAACATCCAGATGATTATAACGAGTTGATCCAGCCTCGTCAGTCAATACTCCTAATAGCTGTCCATACTTCTGACGTGTATAGAAATAAACATTCAAATCGAAATTCTTATAATAGAATCCTGTAGAAAGTCCTGCTGTCCATTTGGGTATTTTATTGAATGTATGCAAATCGCCTTCATCATAAACCCCATTATTATTTACATCTTCTATTTTAGGATTACCAGGTTCACGTCCATACTTTGCCGCTTCCTCCTCTTCTCCATATTGCCAAACTCCTATATATTTATACAGACGTTCAACGTAGAGAGGTTGCCCAATGAACCATTTATTTCCCGGACTATCTTCCTTTCCATTGAACAACTCGACAATTTCATTCTTGTTATAGCCAAAAGTCAAATCTACTGTCCATCTGAAATCTTTTGTCACAACAGGTACAGTGTTCAAGGCTATTTCAATACCCGAATTACGTGTCTTACCTACATTTTGCCAAGTAAATTCATACCCTGTATTGATCGGCAAATTGCGTTTCATCAATAGATCACGTGTATTACGAATATATCCGTCAATAGAACCACTGATCCTGTTATTCAAGAAACCAAAATCCACGCCGACATTATATTCTTCTGTACTTTCCCACCCCAATTGATTATTAGCCAACTCGGTAGGCAGATATCCCATTGCCGACTGCTCAGTTGTCCCGAAATAATACACATATTTACCTAAAGCTCCTTGTGTTGCATACTCAGAAATTGCTGTATTACCGGAATTACCCCAGCTCAAACGTAATTTCAGATTAGAAAGCCAATCAACTTCCCGAAGGAAAGACTCATCATTCATACGCCAAGCCAATGCAACAGACGGAAAGAAGTCCCATTTATTACCTTTTGCCAAACGAGAAGAGCCATCGTAACGTCCAGTCAATGTCAACAAATACCGATCCTTAAATGTATAATTAACTCTTCCCATAAATGACAACAAAGCCCATTTACGCACAGAAGAAAGACGTGTAAATACATCTGGTGCTTCATTCACATTAAACCACGAACCGTAATAAGACATATCCTGTCCAGTCAAACCGACCAATTCTGCTTTATCTGTCTGCATATCATGCACCAACGATACATCCAAACTATGATCATTCAATACCTTCTTATAATTCAGGACATTCGTAAAAGTAATCTGTTGCTCGTTCGTTTTTTTGTATTCAGCAGACGGAGAAGCCAACTGGCGAGCTTGAGAAGTAGAACTCTTATAAACTCCATTCTCGATTGACGACAAGCCATATGTCAAACTTGTTCGGAATTTCAAGCCTTTGATTATTTCCCAATCTGCAAATAAGTTCAAAAGGATACGGGTACGTTTTTCTTTATTGTCTACATTATTCTTATCAGTATCGAACAAAGGATTCGAATGCAATACCGTCTGATACCAACCGCTATTGTAAAAGCGCATATCTCCATTCTCGTCATAAACCTCCGTTAGTGGATCAATAACTGTTCCATATTTCCAGACACTATTATCTCCATTATTACGAGTTGTCAATGCTAAAAGAGAAGAATAGCCTACCGTCAAGTTCTTTGCTAATTCCATATCCCCGTTAATACGGGCTGAGAAACGTTCATATCCCATATTATCAATAATACTTTGGTCTTTATTATAACCTAACACTAACATATTACGGTTACGACCATTCGACTGGTTGATACTGACATTATGATCCGTTTTATAGCCCGTACCGCTAAACATCAAATCTTGCCAATCTACAAATTGTCCGGAGTTCAAGGCTTTTAATTGAATATCATCAAATATTTCCTTATCTGTCTTTCCATAATTAGCCATTCTTTTCCAGTCTGCATATTTTTCACCGCTCATCATATCATAATTTTTGAATGACTTGGACACACCAACATATCCGTCATAACTAACAGACAGTTTAGCTTCCTTACGGGCACGTTTTGTCGTAATGATAACAACACCATTTGCTCCTCGAGAACCATAAATAGCAGTGGATGAAGCATCTTTCAAAACATCAATCGACTCGATTTCTGCCGGATTGATCTCATCGATCTTTCCTCCGAACGGAGCATCATCCACCACTATCAACGGATCATTGCCCGCATTGATCGAATTATATCCACGGATCACAATGGTAGAAGATGCTCCGGGAGAGTTTCCCATCGTAATATCCGCACCTGCAATTTTACCTTGCAATGCTTGCATAGGATCTTTCATCACAGCCTGATTCTGAATCGATGAAGAAGAAATCTGTGAAACAGATCCTGTTAGGTCACGTTTTTTGACAGAACCATAACCTACCACAACCACTTCATCCAAAGCTTGCGTATCTTCCTTCAATTGGATGTTCAATGTTGTCTTACCTTTACTAACCGCAACATCCTTGTCCAAATATCCGATGTACGTTATACTTAATTTGGAACCTTCGGATATCGACAAAGAGAAATTCCCATCCATATCCGTAATCGTACCATTAGACGTTCCCTTTTCAACAACATTCGCCCCAACAACTGGTTCGCCATTTTCATCTTTCACGATGCCTTTCACAATGATCTGCTTTTGCTGAGTGATAGATGATCCTGCGGCTTCCTTCTTGGAAATCACAATCATCTTGCCCTGGACGGAATAAGACAATCCGTTATCCAATACGGCAGATAGAACTTCTTCCAAAGAAGCATCTTTAAAATCTCGCGTAATCTGCTTCCGTTCATTTACCTCGTCTTTCTTGTAAATGATGGAATACTGTAGTTCTTTCTCGACTTCCGCTAATACTGTTTTTAAAGGAACATTTTTAAATTGCCGGGTGATCCGCTGTGCATTCATGGAGGTGGCTCCAGAAAGCATCAAGGCAAGGATTAACGCCCTTCCTACATGTTTTCTATACATAAACCAATAAATTAAAGAATTAGATTTAATAATATATTAACAATTGCGCTATTGTTTTCGAATATAAATATCCCGGCCCCGCCGCTCATAACGGATCGGTATAATCTCGGATAAAGCTTGAAAGACATCTCCGACAGTCTCTTCATTGCGAAGTGATACGCGGAAAGCCATATCTTTTTCCAAATCGTCTCCCAAATGAATCTGAACATCATATTTACGGGATAGGCGGACTGCCAGCTCATTGAGCGTGATTTTATCATATTCAACCCTTCCTTCTGTCCAGGATTTATATTGAGATGCCTGCACCCTCTGACGGGAAAAACTTCCGTTTTGTTTGTCAAGACTAAGCAATTCTCCCGGTGCAACCGGAATATGCCTCCCTTTATATAAAATATCGATAGAGCCTTCCAATAATGTCGTTTTGGCAGAAATATCTTCGGGGTAAGAAGATACATTAAACTTTGTTCCTTTGACCAATACACTATACTGGTCCGTTTTAACCACAAAAGGGGTTCCATCCGACTGTTTGGTCACTTCAAAATAAGCTTCGCCGGTTAAAAAGACTTCCCTGTTTTTAGAATTGAAATTACCGGCATACTGTAAGGAAGAACCGGCATTCAACCATACAACTGTTCCATCCGCCAGTATCAGCTTGCTTTTTTCTCCATAGGCAGTTTCTAAAGCAAACCGGTTATCGGCAGTTTCCGTATTCCGATAAAAATAGAAACCATATGTTCCACTCAATAATAAAACACATGCAATTGCAGCAACAGCGATAAACCGCTGCAATTGCATGTGTTTAGTACTAAACACACCATTCAGCGATTGACGCACCTGCATCCGGCGTTGCAACTGTTTCCATTCATTCGAAACTTCAGGAATCAGTTTATAGGAAAGCATCCACTCCTCCTCCCATTGGCGGAACATTCTTTCATTAGAAGGTGCATCATTCACAAACCGGAAAAGAATTTCTTCTTCGGAGGGAGTAATGCGTCCTTCAAAATAACGTATTGCCAACTGGTGATTATCGATCTCCTGCTCTTTCATAACTTTTGCTTTCTATATGATGTAACAACCCAAATGAATTTTACCCAACCCCCTTCCTGAAAAAAATTCCCCAAAACAAAAGAAACAGGACTTCGTTCATTCGGAAAGCAGCCAAGCCAGTATCGCGATATAGACATCCAACGGATATTTATCTTTAAAATGTGCGGAAAAGCGTGCTAAGGCTTTGGCTATATGTTTCTCTACCGCAGTAGTCGATATTTGGAGAGCATCTGCAATCTCCCGGTTTTTCATTTTCTTAAAACGGCTCATTTCAAATACTTCACGGCAACGGGAAGGCAAATCACTCATAACAAGACTGATCTGTTGTTGCAATTCCTTATACAGAAGCGTATATTCCGGACTTAGGTTAAAGTCCCAATAATAAAGTTCTTCCTGCCCGGCCACCCTATCCAAATGTTCCAAGCTATGCTGCTCGACCAGTTGTAGATGTTTCAAATAATTCAGACAGGCATTTCTCACCATTGCGAAAAGAAGAGATGAAATGGAAACAGCTTCTATCAGATCACGTTTTTCCCAAAACCTCAAAAAGCTCTCCTGTATGATATCCCTGACTGCCTCCTCATCTGTCACAAAACGAGCAGCATATCCCCGCAACCGAGGATAATAGCTATTGAACAGAAATTCGAATGCTTCGCCGTTTCCGTTCTTTATCTCCCGAAGGAGAGTCTTCTCGTCTGTGAAGTTCTTCATAATGATTATCTATTATGTTTCATCTCCTTATTCTTGCAATTATAAAACCCCTCTATATAGATATTCAAGTCTTTGTCTATTTCAACAACAGCAAAACTATTATTTTCGGGAAGACTTCCTTCTATCATTCCTTTCATTGTAAAATAGTGGATTCCATGCCGGAAACTATAGTTACCCGCGTGATGATGTCCTTGGATAACGGCTACGACCTTGCCGCTTTGCTCAAGTATCGAAACGATCTCCTCCGCATTGCCGATACAAAGTTCCTTACTAATACCCGAAAAAGTATCCAACAGTTCATGGATAAAGATCACGACAGGCAAATCGTCTTTCTTCAGTTCCTGCTGCAACCATTCTCTTTGGCCAGCGGGGATAAACGCCTTGGTCCAATCGAAATTACCGGAATCATAATCGGAACCATCCTCGTTGCAGTTACCATCGAGTACGATAAACTTAATCTGGTTCCGTACGAAGGAATAATAAGGTTTTCCTTTCGCATTCCCATAATTGGCCGTATGCGCGAGGAATTCAGGTTTTGAAATGCTATCCATATCATGATTGCCCAACACATGATAGACAGGGCCGTCGAATGTCTGGAACTTTGCTTCTATCTCATCTAAAAACGACAAAGTCTGCCCTCTTTCAGGAGTATCACCCATATCCTTCAAATCTCCAAGTTCAATCATGAAATCTAATTTCCGCCTATTAAAAACGTCTATTGCTTCCGACAATTTTGTGATGGATTGTTCATAATAACGGGTTCCGTGTACATTCCGATGAGCAAAATGTATATCCGTTACCAAGCCGAAACGCAGTCTCTTTTCATTTTCCCGCGCCAACAAACCCGGACAGGATAAAAGTAATGCCCCCGCACATGATCTCTTAAAAAATAATCGTCTATTCATGGTTTATCAGATTGATTAGGGCAAATGTAAACAATATTCCCGGAGAATTGGATAAAACTGTTTACCTTTGCCTTATCAAATACGAATCTGTCATATGAAACTAAAAGTAATTATTCTGCTTATCAGTCTGTTATCCGGCTCTATCGAAGCCCAGACAATTCATTACAATGCTTTCTCACACAACGATTATGAACGTTCCTGTCCGCTATTCGATGCCCTTTCATTCCAATTCAATTGTGTGGAAGCGGATTTATGGCTAATCGACGGCGAGCTGTATGTGTCCCACGATTCGGTCGCCCCCAACCCGGATATCACATTCGAGAAACTGTATCTCTTGCCATTAGTCGAACGGATCAAAAAGAACGGGGGCAAAGTATATCCGGGCAGCGACCGCCCGTTTTACCTGATGGTCGATTGCAAGACAGACGGCGAAGCGATGTACCCCGTCTTGAAAAAGAAACTGGAGCCATACGAATCTCTTTTCTGTCATGAAAAGGACGGGAAACTGCAAGAAAGTGCCGTGTTGTTCTATCTGTCAGGGAGAAGTCCCCGTAAGGCTATTGCTGCTGAAACCAACCGATTTATCTTTCTAGACGGTACGATAGAAGATTTAGGGAAAGGTATTCCGGCCGCCCAAATGCCTGTCATTAGCGATAATTATTCCAAATACATCGGCTGGAAAGGCCAGGGAGAGATACCCGCCGAAAAGCTCGAAAAGATGCGCGAATATATCCGGCAAACCCATGCGGAAGGCAAACTATTCCGCTGGTGGGGTGCACCGGACACACCACTGTTCAAGAAACTTTTTATTAAAGAAGGGGTGGATTTGATCGGGGCCGACGACTTAAAAGCGTTGAGTTTGATTTTACAGAATCCCTAAAAGAGACAGCGACTTTTGATAAAATCGTCGGCGGCTTTTCCGGAAGGAATGCCTACCGCTTTCCTAAAAGATATAGGCCGTTCCAGAACAGCCTATACTCTTTTGTCCCCTACCCTATAACCTGTCGCTAGATAAGTCATAGGCTATATTTTATTGGATAGAAACCAAATAAAACGACCTCAACCGCTTCAATTAAATGTTCCGGGCAATTTCACGATCACCATTCACCTTTTTGAGCATACGATTTGTTTAACAAGGCCTATACAAGGTGAAGGCAAGTACGTTTTTAGCCTTCACCCCTGCTATTTGCCTTCATCCAGTTGACCGAAGTCGTTTTTCTGCCAATAAAGGAGAAAAAGAGCAGCACCTTCACCCCATGTTCCACTTCATTCCATAGACATTTTCGTTTTTAATTTAAGGTTACACATTTACTTTATATAGATAATCGTATTATCGTCGCTGCGGGAAAAAGTAAAACGCGTACTGCGTTGCAACACCTGCAAAATGAAATCCACCCCGTCCGAAACACGACATTTACCACTACATTTATAGTCATGCAGACTTTTGTTTTGGATTACAATACGGATATCATACGTCTTCTCAAAGCGTTTCATCAAATCGGCAAAACGGATATCCTCAAAGCAAATCAATCCCTCTTTCCAACGATAATCATCCAAGTTACGGATCGATTCCACCACCATTTTACCTCCCGTCCATTCCGCTTTCTGCATCGGAGCAAGCCGGATGGAAGGACCAGGCTCCATTTTATTTGTTAACTCAATGGAACCTTCCAGCAGGGCAGCTGAAAATTCGCAATCCGACTCCGCCTCATTCACCCGAACATTAAACTCCGTCCCCAAAACTTTTATATCACATTTCTTTGTCTGTACGACAAATGGATGTTCCACATCTTTAGATACATCAAAATAGGCTTCACCTTTCAACGACACACGGCGGATATCCTCACTAAAAGAGGCCGGATAAGTCATTTCACTACAAGCATTCAGCCAGACATTCGTCCCGTCGGACAGGGTGAGGTTCGCCCGCTGCCCCGGAGGAACGACGATCTTGTTCATCTCCAATACAGGAGCCGGTTTTCCCACATTATTAGATATGTATAGGGCAGACACTAGCAATACGGAAATTGCAGCAGCGATCTTCAGCGATTCTCTGATAACAAAAGGCAGGCTGAAACGGTGACCGGATTGCACCATGCTGCTATTTTTCGTCTTATGCAACAACAGCACATCAAAATATTTCCGCTCCCTTATCAGCTCTTCCCGATTCTTATCAGAAGCATCCACCCAATCGCAAACAGCCTCTTCCTCTTCAAAAGAGGCTGTTCCTGCAAAAAATCGATGTAATACATTTCTGTCCATACGTTATATAAGCACCTCTCGAAAGCAACCCCCTAAAATTTTATCCGAATATTTTCACCTTCCTTTATTTTCCGGTTGCTGATCGTTTTTCCGTCTGCGATAACGGCAACTTGCAGTTGATCGCCAAGACGCTTCACTTCAATATCGAATACTTGATTGAACGCGCAAATCTTACGCAGGTTCATATGATCCCACTCTTGCGGCAGGCGGGGAGTAAAGACAAACGAATTCAGGCCGGTCGCAGCAATACGGACAACGATTCATCCTCCGCTTATGACGAGGCCAAGAAGAAGGACTTCCGTAATGATACGGCAATACAAACCGCTTTCGGCAGACAGATGGCGCTGGTTGCCTTCCGGCCATGCCTCGATTGCATAAGGGACATGTTCACCCAACAGACGCTGGGAAGAATAGAATCTCAAATAATCGGTAGCCTTCTCCGTCTCACCGCAAGCATACACGCCACGCAACGCATACAAGGTGGAGCGATCCCAGAATGTTTCACTTCCGGCCTGCGTCAGCAAACCGTTCTCCGTCCACAGGCGCGGAGAGAACAACGCCTGGATGGTCGCATCTTTCCGATCCTGTATCCCGACCGTGAGCGGAATGCAGATCCAAGAACGCAGGACATCATTTCCTTCATAATATTTATAGGTATCAAATCCTTCGACGTAAAGGGGGTAAAACGAAACGTGTAAAAACAGTATAGGATGTAAAGTTACTTGTTTAATTGTAAAACAATGAGTTAGCGATTTTATTAAGGAGAAAGAATGGAAAAACGATTTGTGCAAACGGTTTAATTGATTTGAACTGTGTTTTAATTTTGAATGGGGTTTGAACGGATTTCTTGAACATAAGTTTAATTGTGCGGTAGATTTGGTTTGATATGAAGGCTGCATGGGTACAAATAGAACGCATAGAGGCGTTTTGTCGGCTCGGTTGGTAGTTTGTCTGCTGAAAGAATGAAGAGGCTAAAAACGGCCTCTTTTCTTTTGCCTTGTTGTGCGTAAGATTGGTTAAATATATCGATATATTATTCTATATAAGTGCTATTTGGTATATTTGTACCAAATGAACTACTAAATAAGTTATGATAAAGGTTATCCATGTACATTTATTGTACGAAAAGAAGAACTACTATTTCGGCTCAATTTCAGCTATCTTTGACGTGCTGAGTGAGGCTGAGGTAGGTATCACCAAAAACAGCCTCTTACATGCCGGTTTAACCGATGGAAGTTGTAAAATTACTAAGCGGGCAATGATTATTCAATCGCATTTGATAAGGGCTGCTAAGTAGTTGTTTTATTAGCGTTTAATACATATTTGAACGGTTTTTTATTTGAATAGCGGGATTTCTACTGTTTTGAACGGTCGGAAATGCCGCTTTTTTTATGTTGGGGTGACACTTGGAGTGACGTTTGGAGTGACATTTTGGGCGGTGCAAAAACGAAACGTGTTATTTGGGGTGACATTTGGAGTGACAAAATCTCTCTTTTTTTTATACGATTAATGTACATAAGGAGTCTTTTGAATGTCTGTTTTTATCGTTTTTTGTATTATTAGATATGGGAAGTGTATTTTTTGAAATATTTATTCACTCCCCTATATTTTAAAGCATTCAACTATGTATCTGATGTTTATCTGTTTTTCACCTCATAAACCACTATTCTGTTCGTTATTCACTTCCGTATTGGTATCGCTCCATTACTATATTCTTTCGTTACACAGCCCAAAACAAGGTAAATATACCGGATTTCACCTTTGGGAACGGAGAATGGGGCGTGAATCTGGCGGCCATCGGGATAAGTGTCGCGGTTAGTGCTGTAGGCCATGAAGTGGTCGCCATCGTCTTGAAGTTGTTTGGTGACACGATATTCTGAGGTTTCAACCACGTAATTACGCCCGTTCATGATGAGTTGCGGGTTGTTTACCCGTTTTAGAGCCAAAATAGAGCCACTGGGATATTCCACCATACTGTCACCATAGTGGCGGATAGCCGCAGTTGCTTCGGGGAACCAGTCACCGGCATCAATCCATTCGGTCGGGGAATTGGAATCTGTATTGGCCACATGGTCATTCAATCCTCCAATGGTGGAAACATCATCATAAAAAGGGATCAGGTTCTTCTTTGCCGGTAGAATTGCCTCCTTGTCGCTCCTTGGTACCACTTCCTCGCTTTTCAGCATGGAGCCACGACCGGTGAGAAGCCAGTCTGGATTGATATCTGGATACACTATTAGGATATTTTCTAATTTATCAGATCCGATTGCTCCATTGTTTTTAAGGGACTTACCAAATGAGGCATTGGACATACCAATGCTTTTCTCAAAAGCCGCTATACTCAAGCCATTAGCGTCAATAAATTCTTTTAGTCTCTTTAAGACCATATAGAGTTCCTCCTATTTACTTTATTGATTTGATAGATTTTTTCCTATAAACATTTGTTTAATTAGAAAATATCCTATAATATTGCACCGTCGTTACAGATGTAACCGACGCTGTAAAGATAAACATTAATCATTGAATATTGAATATGGCAAAGATTTTAGTAGACACAGAAATCAGAAAAAAGTTGGAAGAACTCTTCCAGTGTAGTCGCAAAATGGTCAGTGAAGCATTGAACTGCCGATCTGATTCGGACTTGGCAAAGAAGATCCGGACGATGGCGATCAAACTGGGTGGATCGGTAAAGAAAGAAGAACGGGTGATAACGCTTTAAATAAGATCGGGTATGGAAACAAGAAAAGAGAGAATTAATTACAAGGCACTCAGTGAAGCTCCATTCGAGATGGATTCCGAATATGAGGATAACTTCCGGATGCTGGTCTATACAGGACGGAAGGATGATGAACGGCCTGTGTTCCGGGTGGTAATCGCCAAAGGCGAATGTAAGGTTTGCATTGGGGCAGCCGGCAAAGAGTTTTGGGGTATCATAGGGATGGATCCGGAGACGGGCGAAAACCAATGGTATAACTACAACGATTGTGTCAGCCTGGAAAACTGGGCGGTTTTGGACAGGCTGCTTGCGAAACGCTTTGGATGGATGGCCCTGACCGACCCGGCGTTGGTGATAGAGACAAAGCTAATGGCAAAAGGACAACTGGCGGAGGACAAATGAAATGAAAGCGAAAGTGATTCTTTACGGATGGGCACTGAGTTGGTTGTTTCTCTTTGCCGGGGCGGGAACGATGGATAACGGCAGGTATATGGCTGGTGTATTGCTTTGCGTGGTATGGTTTGCTTTCAGTTTCGCTCTGATCGCAAACGAAAAGGAATGCTACGAGGAAGCGGACCGCTTCGAGGAATGGATGGTACGGCTGCTGGGTGGCAGCGACAAGGATAACAATCAGGGTTTAGGTTTCAATTAAGATTGGTTTAGGTTCGGTACGCGGCCCGCGGTACGAGGGTGGTATCCCGGATAGTTCAGTCAGGTAGAACACTCGGAACTGGTAATTCAGGCGACATGGTCAGCGGTTCGAATCCGCTTCCGGGAACTATATAAATGGAGGAGATTATAAAATGAGACGTTCGGAAAAAGTACAAAAAGCAGACGTTTTGGTAGGCCGTATAGGAGAAATGGTATGCCAAATACAAGAATTAGAGAAAGAATTGATCGGCTTACAGGTTACAGATGTTCAACGTCTTTAGAAAATCTTATCCAAGCATGCGAATCTTATCCGTTTCCTGTTCGGAACAGATAAAGGAAATTCAATAAACGAAATTTGGTTTCAACGCTTTTTTTGATTGCTAAAATAATGGAATATTACAATAAAACATTGTGCGTGACATACGAAGAACTGACCTCCGGGGATGACCCGGTGATCCGGGAAGCAACATTGCGACAAAATGTCAAGCGAGGCAATATCCAATGCATTAACCGTGGCGGAGGTGAAGGTAATCACGCTCTATACTCTTATTCCTCCCTTCCAGCCAAATATCAACAGCGTTGTGTTATCAAATACGGCGAGCCTGAAGAGATCATGAAACATGAAATATTGCGCGGACGTGTCCGCAAAGATGAGAAGGCGGAAGGCTTCTTCGAGAAGCACCGCTATGACAAAAACGGTGAACCTGTTACACTCCCGGAGGAAACGATAGCCGAGTATACTCGTAACGCCTCGGTGTTGAACACGCTGATCAGTGATATCACCCGCCTCCGCCCCCGTCGCAACGCGCTCGGAGTGTCCGGTGATTTTTGGGAAGAGATCCTGAAAAGGAGTGAAGAACTGCGTACGGAATTCAACCATACGCTTCCCGGCAGTATCGGTCGCCTGAAAGAGTTGATCAAGAAATACAAGCCGGACCACTACGAGGTCCTGATCAGTGGAAAGTACGGTAACAGCAATACACTGAAAATCGGGGAAGAGGAAGGCCGCCAGCTCATCGCCCTGAAGCGAAGCCAAATGCCCAAATACACCGACCACCAGATATTCGAGGAATACAACAGGATCGCCCCGTTGAAAGGCTGGAAACCGCTCAAAAGCGAACGTGGCATGAAAGGGTGGCTGAACAGTCCCCGCATCAAACCCTTGTGGCACGATGCCGTATTCGGAGAGATGAGGACGCACCAGCTTTACGACCGCAAGCATCACACGCTTCTTCCCGCATCCCGTGACTCCCTGTGGTACGGTGATGGCACGAAACTGAACCTGTATTATCGGGACGAAAACGGCAACAAGTGTACGACAAGCGTGTACGAGGTCGTGGATGCTTACAGTGAGGTGCTGTTAGGCTACCATATCAGCGACAATGAGGACTATATCGCCCAATACCATGCCTTCCGCATGGCGATCCAGCGTAGCGGGCATAAGCCGTATGAACTGGTTTGCGACAACCAGGGTGGCCACAAGAAAAATACAGCCCGTGGCTTTTTCTCGAAAATCAGCCGGATCCATCGACCTACGGCGCCCTATAACGGAGAATCGAAAACGATCGAGAACATCTTTTACCGGTTTCAATCACAAGTCCTTTTCAAACATTTCGGCTTTACAGGGCAGAACGTGACCGCCACGAAAGAGACAAGCCGCCCGAATCTGGAGTTCATCAACGCCAATATCGGTTCGCTTCCGACACTGGACGAACTGCATGAGATATACGCTTCGGCCCGTGAGGAATGGAACGAGATGAAACATCCCGTATCCGGCAAACCCCGAATTGAGATGTATGAAAGCAGCGAGAATGAAGACACGGATACCGTCAGCGTACGCGACATGGTCGACATGTTCTGGTACACGACAGAGAAGCCTTCGACATTCACGGCCAACGGTATCAAGATCACCGTGCAGAAAAAAGAATACACATACGAAGTATTCGACGACAAAGGCAAGCCGGATTTGGAATGGCGTCGCCGGAATACCTACAAGCAGTTTTATGTGCAATATGACCCCTTTGACATGCGGAGTGTCCGGCTGCTTTGGATGGACAAGGGAGGCGCGATGCGGTTTGAGCGCGTGGGGCTGCCACCGATCTACATTCACCGAGCCCAGCAGGAGCAGACAGAGGAAGAGAAAGCCTTCATCCGCGCCCAGCAGGAAGCCGTTGCGAATGAACGTGTCGAACGGCAGGTCACTGCAAAGGAAATCGAGTATGAACATGGTGTCGCTCCGGAACAGCATGGCCTCGTAAGCCCTGACCTGAAAGGTCTCACCAAGGAAGCGCAGGAACAGATCGACCGCCGTACCCGCAAATACAGCCATCCGAAAAACCGTACGATACGGATTTCGCTTGGCAGGGATACCAAAGAACTGAGCAACGTGACTTGGGACCAATTGAAAGAGAACAACGGGGTGGACTTGCGTAAAGTAGCAGGAAAACTTTAAAATATACAGTTAATTATATGGAAGCGTTAAGTAACAAACAGAAAGACATCATCCGCGAAAACCTTCGCGCGTATGTCGCCAAATACCCGAGTCAAAACAAGGCTGCGGGCAGTTTGAAAAGCACATCAGTCGGTACGATCAGCTGTATCATGAACGGCAAGTACGAGAACATCAGCGACGATATGTTCCGCAATATCGCCTCACAGATAGGCGGTGGAAAAAGTGAAACCGGCTGGCAAATCGTGGAGACTATCAGGAAATCAGTTATGCATTGGATGATGCCCAACGCTGGCGCAACGTGACATGGATCGTCGGTGAGGCCGGATGCGGCAAGACTACAACGGCGCGGTTGTACACGGATGGACATAAGGAAGTGTTCTATATCCTTTGTTCCGAGGACATGAAGAAAGGCGACTTCGTGCGTGAGATCGCACGAAAGGTCGGGATCAAGACGGACGGACACAACATCCGCGAGATTTGGGGGCTGATCCTGGACAATGTAATCCAGATGGACGCACCTCTTCTGATCTTCGACGAGGCCGATAAACTGACCGAACCTGTGTTCCACTACTTCATCAGCATGTACAACAAGCTGGAGGATAAAAGCGGAATTGTTTTTATGAGTACTGACTACATCAAAAAGCGTATCGGCCTCGGCCTGCGCCACCAGAAACCCGGCTACAAAGAGTTTTTCAGCCGCATGGGGCGCAAATACTTCGAGTTGGAAGAAACGACAGCCAACGATGTCTACTCCATCTGCATGGCTAACGGTGTCCAGGATAAAAAGAAGATTGAGGAAGTGATCCGGGATGCCGAATCTTGCGATTTCGATCTCCGCCGTGTAAAGAAAGCCATCCATCGGGCTAAACGGATGGGCGAGTAACAACCGTTCGAACAATATTTGAACATCATTCAACAAGCACATGAAACGAGCGATAAGCGTCCGGGATATCCTGGATAAGAAATATGAGACTTTCCCCTTTGAAAAAAAGTGGAAAGATGCATTCGATACCCCTGAAAGCAGTGGAGTATGGTTTATCTGGGGGAATAGTGGAAACGGCAAGACATCATTCGTGATGCAACTATGCAAGGAACTTTGCAAATATGACCGCGTGGCGTTCAACTCCCTGGAAGAAGGGACTTGCCTGACGGTACAGAACAACTTGAAACGGTTCGGAATGGCAGAGGTAAACCGCCGGTTATCATTCATCAAGGAAGATATCCCGGCTCTGAAGGAACGACTCCGCCGGCATAAAAGTTTCAACATCGTGGTGGT
>ENA-ORUN01001561-ORUN01001561.1-human-gut-metagenome-genome-assembly--contig:-NODE-1561-length-21239-cov-3.042202_pt1 | contig 21239 bp, 19 predicted proteins | sample MGYA00242080_ERZ509209 | MGnify/ENA primary metagenome ERZ509209 (study PRJEB26280, sample SAMEA2338786) | human gut metagenome | biome: human gut; feature: human-associated habitat; material: faeces... | reverse complement strand
CCGGGCTTTACGACGGCGCGGCGCAGCAGCGGCAGCGCCTGCTCGCGCTCGAGCACGACGGAGACCTTCAGAATCCCCTCCTTTTCGCCGCGGTTGATGGCGAGCACCTGATGCCCCTGCAGGCGGGAGACGGCCTGCGTGAAATCATAGTACAGGCGGTAGACGCTGTCATCCTCCGTCGCGGCCCTGCTCACGAGCTGTCCCTGACGGGCAATGAGCGCGCGCAGGCTCTTGCGGATGTCCGCATCGTCGCTGATCTGCTCGGCGATAATGTCGCTGGCGCCCTGCAGGGCGTCCTCAACGGTCTCAACGCCTTTTTCGGGGTCGAGAAAATCCTGCGCGGCGACCTCGGGCTGCGGGCAATCGCGCTCCTGCGCGAAGAGCAGCGCCGCGAGCGGCGCAAGGCCCTTCTCCTTTGCGATCGTGGCGCGGGTGCGGCGCTTCTGCTTGTAGGGGCGGTAGAGGTCTTCGACCTCGGCAAGCGTTTTGGCGCTGTCGATGGCGGCGGCAAGCTCGTCTGTCAGCTTACCCTGCTCGTCGATGGCGTTTTTCACCGCCGCGCGGCGCTCTTCAAGACCGCGGAGGTACCCGAGGCGCTCTTCGAGCGTGCGCAGCGAGGTGTCGTCCATCGCGCCGTGCAGCTCCTTGCGGTAGCGGGCGATGAAGGGGATGGTGTTGCCCTCGTCGAGCAATCGCACAACGTTTTCGACGTGCTGTGCGTTTTTGCCGAGCTCCCGGGCGAGCATTTGAATGATATCCATAGTGGTTCCTTTCGTATGTCGGGCGCCGAAACAGGCGCGGTGAAATAAATCGGCGATGAAAGCGCCTGCCTGAAAGCAGGCAAAACGCTAAACCCCATTATACTGCATCGACCGGCGATACGCAAAGCCTTTTGCGGCGGCAAGTGTGCCGACGTCGGAAACGTGTTGCAATCTGCCGGCGGCTGTGGTACAATGGCGGGCAAGTGCGCGCCGCCTGCGGGAGCGCACAAAAGAGAACGGTCCGGTCACGGGCCGATAGCATAAGGAGACCCTGATGGAAAAACGATTTGACCTCAGCGAGGCGGCGCTGCACATTCTCGCGATGGCGCTCATGCTGTGCGACCACCTGTGGGCGACACTCCTGCCCGCGCAGGAGTGGCTCACGTGTGTGGGGCGGCTCGCCTTTCCAATGTTCGCTTTCATGGCGGTGGAGGGCTATTTCCACACGCGCAGCTTTAAGCGCTACGCGTTGCGGATGCTCGTCTTTGCGCTGCTTTCGGAGATCCCCTTCGATTTGATGTACGGCGGGACGTGGTTTTATCCCGTGCACCAGAACGTCATCTGGACGCTGCTGATCGGCCTTCTCGGTATCCGCGCGATGGAAGCGGTGCGCGAGAAGGGGAAGACATGGCTCTATGTGCTCACCTGCGTGGGTGTGACGGCGCTCGGCGCGGCGCTGGGGACGCTCGGCATGGTGGACTACTACGGCGCGGGCGTCCTGACGGTGTTCGTCTTCTACTTCTTCCACGGAAGAGAGTGGTGGAAGCTGCTCGGGCAGATCTTGGCGCTCTACTGGATCAATGTGCGTATGCTCGGCGGTCAGGTCTATCCCATGACGATCCTCGGCATGAATGTGGAGCTCAGCCAGCAGGGACTTGCGCTGCTCGCGCTCGTACCCATCTGGCTCTATCGCGGCCGTCAGGGACACCACAGCCGGGCGTTTCAGTATGTCTGCTACGCGTTCTACCCCGTGCATATGCTCATCCTCGCGCTCATCCTGCGCGCGCTGTAAAAATGAAAAAAGAGATGGCCCGGCCATCTCTTTTTTGCTTTTATTCTTCCTGCCTGAGTCCCGGGATGCTGACGGCGATGCCGTTGACCTCCACGCCGTCGTCGGCGGGGATGAGCAGGTACTTGCGCCCGTCGATGACGCGCGCTTCGATCATGTAGCTGTTCTCCGGCGCGACGGAAATTTTAACCTCGGGCGTCGTGATCTCGAACTTTTTGCTCTCGATGATGTTGTTCGGGTTCAGCGCGGCGTTTTCGCCGTACTGCGCGTCACATTCGCGCCGGAAAGCCTCGATCTGCTCTCCTCCAACGCCGCTGTTTGCAAGGATGCCGCCCACGTCGCTTGCCGTCAGCTCCAGCGGCTCGGGGTCGCGGCTCTCCTTGTGATCCTCGATGCGGGCACGAATTTGCTCATGCACAGACTGGACAACATCGTAGCTGCAATCCCTGTCGAGCGCGTCCGCGAGCGCCGAGCCGAAGGCGTTCTTCTGCTCCGCAGCGGACATCGGCGGCTCGACGCGGAAGAGCGCGTCGATGACCTCTTCATGCAGCTCCGCGGCGTTTTTCGAGTAAAAGAGCACGTTGTAGATGTTCGCCGTGCGGCCGTCGAAGGCGGGATAAAGGAAACCGAGCTCGGGCGAGGAAGCAATGTAGCCCGTGGAGCTTGAGTGGAACTCACTCTGGTCGAGATCGTAGCGCAACTCGAGCGTCGGCGCCTTGACGGGGCAGATGGAGCAGACGAAGTACTTGAAGACCTCGCTTGAGGCATCGTGCTGCAATTCATCGTCCTTGCCGCGGTGAGGCACATCGTAAGCGTCGGCGGCGAGCAGGATGAGATAGTTCGTCTCGCCCATGTCGATGCACTCGATGATCTTGCGGCAGAGCGTCTCGCGCGAGGGTGGGTCTTTCAGTTCTGTCTGGCGCAGGGTCTGCAAAAGGCGGTGTTCGTCGCTGTCGGCCACCTGCTGCGTGGAAAAGACCACATCGACGAGGTTTTTGCCCAGCGCACCGGAGAGAGATTTTTTGAGCAGCGCCAGGTACATCTCCTGCTCCTCCTGGCGCATGAGGCCCATCGAGGTGTCGACCCAGGAGATGATCTCACGGTTGGAGTTTACATAACAGCCGAAAATGCGGCTGAAATTGTTTTTGTCGGGCCGGAAACGCCGGCGCAGTTCATTGAGTTCTTTCTGGTTCATGGCTCGTCCTTTCCTGTTCAAAATATCGCGAGGATGATTTTACCACGCGCACGCGGATGGGACAAGGGGAAAGCATACGACGGGCAGGAGAATTCAATTGTAAAATATTTGTAAAAGCGATGCAAACTCAATGTATCATCGCGAAAACGAATTGACAGTTTTGGCGTGATGGAATATGTTAGGTCAAGTTGGATATTGGAAGAACCAATGAAAAAAGCTATTTGGAGGTAAAAAAATATGAAAAAGTTCCTTGCGATCCTGCTGGCGCTCGTCATGACGCTGGCGCTGGTCGCCTGCGGCCAGCAGAACGATGCTGACGCGGGTGACAATACGGGCGATGAGCAGACGACGGAGACGGAGTTCCAGTCCAAGATCCTCTTCTGCGGCTCCACGTCCCTGTATCCCATCATTTCCTCTCTCGCTTCCTCCTTCACCGAGGAGTATGTGAAGTGGAACGCGGTGGACCCCTCCTTCCCTGAGGAGAACATTTCCATCTATGTCGCGCCCGGCGGCTCGGGCGTCGGCGTCAGCGCGGCCATCGACGGCACGGCCGACTTCGGTATGCTCGCCCGCGATATCAAGGATTCCGAGGTCGAGGCGCTCGGCGAGAACTACAGCCAGTACATCGTTGCCCGCGACGCGCTGACCGTTTCCGTCAACGCTTCCAACCCCATCTGCTCCGTGATGGACGATATGTCCGCCGACACGATCCGTCAGATCTTTGCCGGTGAGCTCACCACCTGGGACCAGGTCGATCCCTCCCTGCCGGCCGAGACCATCAACGTCTACATCCGCGACCTCTCCGGCGGCGCTTACGAGGTCTTCCAGAAGGCCATCATGGGCGAGAGCGAGGTCACCGCTTCTGCCACGCAGTCCGCTTCCATGACCGAGCTTGCCACCAACATTGCCAATGACCCCTGGGGCATCGGCTACGCCGGCTTCGGCGCTTACAACAAGGCCAACGCCAACGGTCAGGTCCTGTTCGCCATGAAGGTCGACGGTGTTGAGGCCAACGAGGAGAACATCATCAGCGGCGATTACACCGTGCAGCGCCCCGTCATGTTCGTCACCGGCGCGCCTGTCACCGAGTCCGAGCAGGCGTTCATCGACTATGTCTTCTCCCAGACCGGCTATGACGTTGTCGTCGCCAACGGCTACATCCCCGCCTTTACCCCCGCGGCCTGATTTTGAACCGGCTACAAACGCTGCCACCGGAAACGGTGGCAGCGTTTATCTGCTCAAAAGGCAATCATGCGAAAGGAGGTCCTGTCCATGCGCCGCGTGAGAAATACCGCGTTTTCCGCGCTGCTCTGCGCGCTCGCGGCATTGACCGTGCTCACACTGGCCTTCGTCATCTATTTTATCGTGCAGGAGGCGCTGCCGACCTTTGAAGAGGTCCCGCTGCGGGAGTTCCTCTTCGGCCGGCGCTGGATGCCCATCGACTACACGGGCGCGGGCGCCTCGTTCGGCATTTTCAACTTCATCATGGGCACGCTTTCCGTTTCGCTCATCGCGATACTGCTTGCGTCCCTTGTGGGGCTCGGCGCGGCGGTGTTCCTGTCCTGCGCGGCGGGGGCGAGGACGCGCGCGGTCCTCTATCCGCTCATCGACCTGCTGGCGGGCATTCCGTCGGTGGTCTACGGCTTCGTGGGCCTTCTGGTGCTCGTCAGGCTTTTCCTGAAGGCGGGCGTGCACACGGGCTCGTGCGTGCTGGCGGCAGGGATACTGCTGGCGGTGATGCTGCTGCCGTATCTCGTCTCCTCGTGCAGCGAGACGATCCTGAAGGCGAAGGAGCGGTATCTGCCCGCGGCGGACGCGCTCGGTATTTCACCGTGGTACACGGTGGCGGCGGTCATCCTGCCGGCCTCGTGGAAAAACATCCTGCTTTCGATGGTGCTGGCCATCGGACGCGCGATGGGCGAGACGATGGCTGTGATGATGGTGATGGGCAACGCGAATCTCTTCCCGACGCTGCTCGGCAAGGGCGAGAGCATCGCCGCCGTCATCGCGCTCGAAATGGGCACCGCCGTGGTCGGCAGCACGCACTATCACGCGCTGTATGCGGCGGGGCTTGTGCTGATGGTGCTGCTCTTTGTCATCAACGTTGGCATAACGCTTTTGCGTGACCGCCTGCTGCGGCGGGAGGGGGGCGGCAAATGAGAAAGAAAAGCTTTCGCGCGCTGCTCGTCAAAATATGGGCCTGCGCGGGGATCGCGCTCGTGCTCGGCACGGTCGCGTTCCTGTTCGGCTATATTTTCTGGAAGGGCGGCTCCTCCATCAGTTGGGAGTTTCTTACGCAGTCGCCGCGCGGCGCGGTGTTGGGCTCGGAGGGCGGGATATGGCCCGCCATCGTCGGAAGCCTGTATTTTACGGGCGTCGCCATCGTGATCGGGGCGATCCCCGCCATCGCGACGGCGCCTCGTCTTTTATTGCAGGGGGCGCAGAACGGCGCGGGCCATCCGCCTTGTCATCCAGTGCATCTCGGGCATCCCGTCGATCGTGCTGGGCCTTTTTGCCTACAGCTTTCTTGTGCGTGACCTCGGGCTCGGGCGATGCGTGCTCTCTGCCGGCACAGCGCTCGGTATCATGATCCTGCCCTTTATCGAGGTGCGGGCTGAGAAGGCCTTTGGCGAGGTCGCGCCGCAGATGCTGCGCTCGGCCTACGCGCTGGGCTGCTCGAAGCGCTATGCCATCGCAAGGCTCGTGTTGCCGCAGTGCCGGGGCGAGCTCGTCTCGGGCGTTATCCTCGGCGGCTGCTACGCCATGGGCGCGACCGCGCCGCTCATCTTCACGGGGGCGGTCGCCTACGCCGCGGTGCCGGACTCGGTGCTCAAGCCCGCCATGGCGCTGCCGATGCACCTCTATCTGCTGGTCGCGCAGGGCGAAACGTCCATGGGCGCGGCCTACGGCACGGCCTTCGTGATGATGGCCCTCATCCTGATCTGCAATCTGCTGGCGAGCATTTACGCCGGAAGGAGCCATAAACGATGAATTCTGCCATGACGCTGCGGGACGTGTCCGCCTTTTATGACGGAAAGCCCGCCATTGCGCATATTTCCGCCGATATTCCAAGAAATGAGATCACGGCGGTCATCGGACCCTCGGGCTGCGGCAAGTCGACGCTGCTGCGGTGTATGAACGGCCTTCTCGCGCAGGAGCCGGGAACGGAGGTGCGCGGCGAGATCGCGCTCGACGGCACGGATATCTCCCGCCTGCCGAGCGAGGAGCTGCGCCGCCGCGTGGGGCTCGTCTTCCAGACGCCGACGCCGTTTCCGTTTTCCATCCTCAAAAACCTGACCTTTGCCCCGCAGTACTACGGTCAGCGGGACAAGAAGGCGCTCGAGGCGCTGGCGATCGAAAAATTACAGCTCTGCGGCCTTTACGACGAGGTGAAGGACGAGCTGCGCAAGAATGCGCAAAAGCTTTCCGGCGGACAGCAGCAGCGCCTCTGCATCGCGCGGGCGCTGACGGTGGAGCCCGATATCCTGCTGCTTGACGAGCCGTGCTCGGCGCTCGACGTGCGCGCGACGCAGACGGTCGAGGAGCTGCTGCTGCGATTGAAGGAGCGCTACACGGTCGTCATCGTGACGCACAACCTCGCGCAGGCGAGGCGCATCGCCGACAGGACGATGTTCCTCTACAACGGACAGCTCATCGAGCAGGGGGAGCACCTGCTCACTCACCCGCAGGAAAAGGAAACGCGCGCATTCCTCGAAGGCGCGTTCGGTTAAAAGGAGGAGACCCATGCTGCATATCGAGATCCCAGGCCGCGCGCCGATGGACATTGCAAACGTCGTGTTCGACTACAACGGCACCATCGCCGTCGACGGCAAGGTGCTGCCCGAGCTCAGAGAGCGGATCGAAGCGCTCCTGAAGCTCGTGCCGGTATATGTCCTCACGGCGGACACCTACGGCACCGTGCGCGCGCAGTGCGAGCCGCTGGGAATGATCGTGCACACCTTTCCGCGCGAGGGCGCGGCGCAGTGCAAGGAGGAGATCGTGAAGTCTCTCCCCGGCGCGAGCGCGTGCTTTGGCAACGGCTTCAACGATATCGAAATGTTCGACGCGGCGGCGCTGTCCGTCGCGATCCTGGAGGGGGAGGGCCTGTGCGCCTCGCTCCTGCCGCACGCGGACGTGTTGGTGCGCAGTGCGGCAGAGGGGCTGGACCTTCTTTTGAAGGAGGGGCGCCTGAAGGCGACGCTGCGGAGCTGATAGAGGCATCAAACGATAAAAAGAGGGTCGAAACGCTCGTTTCGGCCCTCTTTTTCTGCCTGTGAACGAATGGTAAAATATTGTTTACAATTTGCATATTGACTTTCATGCCGAAACAAGTATAATGATGACGTTCTAAAATTAGAAGATTATCATTTGGTGACAAGATGACGCGCCTCCTGCTGCCGATGATAACGGAAAGGGAACGGTATGATGCGGGACGAACCGATGCACGGGATAACGATTTTCAGCCATGCCAACAAAATGACGCAGGCCTACCATGTGATGCTCGCGCCGCTGTGCAGGGAAGCGGGGATGCCGCCGCTGGCAATGGATATCCTGCTGTTTCTGGCCAACAATCCGGAGCATAATACGGCGAAGGATATCTGCCGTCTGCGCGGGCACAAATCGGGTATCGTCTCCGTGCACGTGGAAAGACTGGTCAATGACGGCCTTCTCGAGCGGCAGGAGATGCCGGGCGACCGGCGGCAGACAAAGCTTGTCTGCACCGAAAAAGCGCAGGCGCTGATCGAGCGCGGGCGGCAGGTGCAGCGGCAGTTCGGCAGACGTCTGCTCGAGGGCATCCCGGAGGAGGATCTGGCGACGATGCGCCGCTGCCTTGAAAGAATGGATGGCAATCTGAACGGCATCTGCAAGGAAAAGCGCTGAGAAGCGCCCCGGAACAATCAGGAGAGAAACGATGATCAAACTACTCAAAAATATGCGCCGCAAGGAGGCGCTCATGGTGCTGCTGTGCGCCGTGCTTGTGGTGGCGCAGGTCTACTTTGACCTGCGGCTGCCGGATTACATGACAGATCTGACGACGCTCATCAAAACGTCGGGCGAGACAGCGGATATTCTGTCCGTCGGTGTACAGATGCTTGGCTGCGCGCTGGCGAGCGCTGTGCTGGCGGTCGCGTGCGGGTATCTCGCGGCTAAGGCGGCGTCTGGCTTCAGCTTTACGGTGCGCGAAAAGCTCTTCCGTCACGTGATGGACATCGGCAGCGAGGAAATGCAGGATTTTTCCGTCGCCAGCCTGATCACGAGAACGACGAACGATATTACCCAGATCCAGATGATCGTGGCAATGGGAATGCAGATGATGATCAAATCACCGATCATGGCGGTGTGGGCCATCATCAAGATCCTCGGCAAGAGCTGGGAGCTCTCCGCTGTGACGGCGGCGTTCGTGCTCGTCATCTGCGTGACAATCTTCACGGTGATGAGCATCTGCATCCCGCGCTTCCGCATCGTGCAGAAGCTGACCGACCAGATCAACCGCGTGGCGCGCGAGAATCTGACGGGCATCAACGTGGTGCACGCCTTCAACGCCGAGCAGTACCAGAACGACAAGTTCAACAAGCCGAGCCTTGAGATGATGAATGTGCAGGTGAAGAACCAGAAGCTCTTCGCCCTCGTCCAGCCAACGATGATGCTCGGCATGAACGGCCTGTCGCTCATGATCTACTGGCTGGGCGCGGCGCTTGTCAACAAGATCGCGTTGACGGACGCGGCCGCGCGCCTCACGATGTTCAGCGACGTGCTGGTGTTCAGCACGTATGCGACGTATGTGGTCATGTCGTTCATGATGCTCGTGATGATCTTCATGCTGCTGCCGCAGGCACAGGTCTCGGCCGAGCGTATCAACGAGGTGCTCGAGCGCAAGGCCCATATCCGCGAGGGCGGCGTGAGCGAGAGCCGTGAGCAGGGAACGGTGGAATTCAAAAATGTTTCGTTCCGCTATCCGCACGCTTCGGAGGATGAGCTGTCGAACATCAGCTTCCGCGTCGAAAAGGGCGAGACGCTCGCCGTCATCGGCGCGACGGGCAGCGGCAAGACGACGCTTGTGAGCCTCATCCCGCGCTTTTACGACGCAACGGAGGGTTCGGTGCTCGTCGACGGCGTGAACGTGAAGGATTACACGTTCGGCGCGCTCTATGATAAGCTCGGCTATGTGACGCAGAAGGCGGTGCTCTTTGCCGGCAGCATCCGCGATAATGTCTTTTTCGGCGAAAGTGAAGCGCCGACGGACGAAGAGGGTCTTGCACAGGCCATTGAGCTTTCGCAGGCAAAGGAATTTGTCGACAAGCTGCCCGACGGCACGCAGCATCATGTGGCGCAGATGGGCCGCAATATGTCCGGCGGACAGAAGCAGCGCCTTTCCATCGCCCGCGCGCTGGCGCGCAAGCCGGAGATCCTGGTGTTCGACGATTCGTTCTCCGCGCTCGACTATCGCACGGACGCAAAGCTGCGCGAGGGCCTTTCCAGGCAGCTGCATGACACGACGAAAATCATCGTCGCGCAGCGCATCAGCACCATCCGCCACGCGGATAAGATCATCGTGCTCGACCGCGGCGAGGCGGTGGGCATCGGCACGCACGACGAGCTGATGCGGAATTGTGACGTTTACCGCGAGATCGCGACCTCCCAGCTCAGCGCTGCGGAGCTCGCGTAAAGGAGGCGAGGAAAGATGAAAAAGAAAAACAGCGATCCCGTCGGCGCGCTCAAGCGCACGGGCGCTTATATGCGCTCGAGCATGGGGATCATCGTTCTTGCGCTGGTGCTCGCGGCGCTGAGCGCCGTTATGACCATCATCGGCCCCGACAAGATCGGCGATATCGCAACGCTCATGTCCGACGGCCTGTTCACCGGCATCGACCTTGCCGCCATCGCGAAGATCGGCATTGTGCTTGCGGTGATCTACGGCCTGAGCGCGCTCTTTGGCTTCATCCAGCACTATATCATGGCGGTCGTGACGCTGAAAATGTCCTACCGCATGAGAGGAGAGCTCTCGGAAAAGATCAACCGCGTGCCGCAGAAGTATTTCAACACCACCTCACAGGGCGATATCCTGAGCCGCATCACGAACGATGTGTCCACGCTCCAGCAGGGACTGACGAACAGCCTGCCGACCATCATCAGCGCTGCGACGCAGTTTGTCGGGTGCCTCATCATGATGTTCGTGACCGAGTGGCGCATGGCGCTTGTCGCGCTGTGCATCACGCTCCTTGGCATGGTGCTGATCGTCGGCATCATGTCCAAGTCGCAGCGCTATTTCTCCGCGCGGCAGAAGAGCCTCGGCGAACTCAACGGCTACGTTGAGGAGATGTACTCCGGCCACGAGGTCGTGCGCATCAGCCGCGCCGTTGACAAGGTGCTGGACCATTTCGACGGCCTGAACGCCGCGGTCTACGACGCGAACTGGCGCTCGCAGTTCCTCTCCGGCGTGATGCAGCCGCTCATGAACGTGATCGGCAATCTCTCCTATGTTGCCGTGTGCGTGTTCGGCTCGGTGCTGGCCATCAACGGCACCATCGAGTTCGGCGTTATCGTGTCATTCATCCTGTATGTGCGCCTCTTTACCACGCCGCTGACGCAGATCGCGCAGGGCATGACCAATTTGCAGACGGCCTCCGCCTCCGCGCATCGTATTTTCGACTTCCTCGAGAGCGAGGAGCTGAGCGACGAGAGCGACAAGACGGAAGCGCTCGAGACCGTGCGCGGCGCGGTGATGTTCGACCACGTGCGCTTCAGCTATCCCGATTCGCCCGACAAGATCATCATCAAGGACTTCTCTGCCGAGGTCCGTCCGGGGCAGAAGGTCGCCATCGTCGGCCCCACAGGTGCGGGCAAGACTACGATGGTCAATCTCCTCATGCGCTTTTTCGAGGTGAACAGCGGCCGCATCATGATCGACGGCGTGCCGACGACCGACCTGCGCCGCCCGGATGTCCACCGGCTCTTCGGCATGGTCTTGCAGGATACCTGGCTCTTTGAGGGCACGATCCGCGAGAATCTTGTCTACAACATGGAGGGCATCACGGATGAGCAGCTTGAGGCAGTGTGCAAGGCCTGTGGACTTGACAAATTTGTTCACTCGCTGCCGCAGGGCTTCGACACCGTGCTCAGCGAGAGCACGACCATTTCGGCAGGACAGAAGCAGCTTCTGACCATTGCCCGCGCGATGCTGCAGAACGCGCCGATGCTCATTCTGGACGAGGCCACGTCCTCGGTCGATACGCGCACCGAGCTTCTGATCCAGCGCGCGATGGACGAGCTGACGAAGGGGCGGACGAGCTTTGTCATCGCCCACCGCCTGTCGACGATCAAAAATGCCGACCTCATCTTGGTGATGCGCGACGGCGACGTCATCGAAAGCGGCACGCACGAGCAGCTGATGGAGCAGGGCGGCTTCTATGCCGAGCTCTATAACAGCCAGTTCGCACAGGCATCGTAAAAAACAGAAAAAGCGCTGTGACCGGCCCTTGGTCACAGCGCTTTCAAATTTTTGAGAAAGAAGTTAAAGGAAAGTTTATTGCCGCGGGAGAAAACGATGGTATAATAAAAAGCATCAAGGGGCTGCGGCCCACCGTGAAGGGAAGCGGAAGACGCTATGAATTGGTTTCAGGAATTGCTGTCGAACGGATTTTTGCTCGTGGCACTCTCGTCCTGGTTTTGGGCGCAGCTCATCAAGACGATCCTTCATGCCATTGTGACAAAGAGAGTCGACTTTACGCGTCTTGTCGGCGACGGCGGGATGCCGAGCGGCCATTCGGCCACGGTCTCGTCGCTCGCGACGGCAGCGGCGCTTGTCTATGGGCTTGGCTCGTTCGAGTTTGCCATTGCGCTCGTTTTTGCCATCGTTGTGTGCAAGGACGCGATGGGCGTCCGGCTCGAGACCGGCAAGCAGGCGGCCATCATCAACGATATCGTCGAGGCGTTCAATGTGCTCACGTCGGAGGAAAAGCTGCCGGACGCGAAGCTCAAGGAATTCGTCGGCCACACGCCGCTTCAGGTCATCGCGGGCATTTTGCTCGGCATTGTAAACGCGGCGTTGCTGTATACTTGTGTTTTTTGAGGTGAGAGGCTGACACTTTTTATCAACTGCTGCACCCGTGAAGATTCGCGGACGGAAAGACTGGCCCGCGCGCTGCTCAAAACGCTGGGAGAATACGAGGAGCTGCGCCTTTATGATGAGCCGCTGCATCCGCTGGGACGTGAGGACATCGCAAGACGCGACGCGCTGCTGGCGGAAAAGCGGTATGACGACGAAATGTTCCGCTATGCGCGGCAGTTTGCCGCGGCGGATAAGATCGTCATCGCCGCGCCGCTGTGGGACCTGTCGTTCCCCGCGCCGCTCAAGGTATATCTGGAAAATATCTATGTCACGGGCATCGTGACGAAATACAGCGACGCGGGGCAGCCCGTCGGCTTGTGCCGCGCGAGCGAGCTTTCCTACGTCACGACCTCGGGCGGGCCGTTCGACGGGCGATTTGGCTATGAATATTGGAAGACCATCGCGCAGGACTGCTTCGGCATCCCGAGGGTGAAGCTCCTGATGGCCGAAAACCTCGATATCGAGGGCGCGGACGCGAAGAAGCTCGTCAGCGACGCCATCAGCGCCTACGGCCTTGCATAAGCGAAAAGAAAAATGCTCCGTACCCCCCGGTACGGAGCATTTTTACTGGGAAGATCAGCGGTTGTCGGTTTGCTCTCCCTCGGGCAGCAGATTTGTCATGCTCTTGAGGCTGATGCCGAGCGTGGACATATTGTGCAGCAGGGCCGATGTCGTCGGCGGCAGGATGCCGAGCACGCCGAGCACGATGAGCGAGAAGTTGAAGCTCACGATAAAGCGGTAGTTGCGGTGGATGCGGTCAATCAGCGCTTCGCTGAGCCTGCGCAGCGTGACAAGAGCAAAGAGGTCCTCGGACGCGACGGTGATATCGGCGATCTCGCGCGCGATGGCCGCGCCGGTCGAAATGGCGATGCCAGCGTCGGCCTCGGACAGGGCGGGGGAATCGTTCACGCCGTCGCCGATCATGATGACGGTGCGGCCCGCGGCCTTTTCGCTGCGGATGAAGGCGGCCTTATCCTCGGGCAGAACCTCGGCATGGACCTCGTCCACGCCGACCTCGGCGGCGACGGATTCGGCGGTGCGGCGGTTGTCGCCGGTCATCATCACGATCTTGTCGATGCCGAGCGCGTGGAGCGCCTGCACAGCGGCCTTCGCCTCCCTGCGCAGCGGGTCGTGGACGCAGATGACGGCGGCGAGCTCGCCGGCGATGCAGAGGTAGAGGTGGGAATACTCGGCGGGCAGGGTGTCGAACTTTGCCTGCTCGCCGGCGGGAATGCGGCAGCCCTCGTCCTCGAAGACAAAGTGCGCGCTGCCGATGAGGACCTTTTTCTCATCCACCATGCTCGAAATGCCGTGGGCGACGATGTACTGCACCTCGGAATGATACTCCTCGTGCGTCAGGCCGCGGGCCTTGGCTTCCTCGACCACGGCGTTGGCCATGGAGTGCGGATAGTGTTCCTCCAAGCACGCGGCAAGGCGCAGCATCTCGCTCTCTTCGTTGCCGCCAAAGGTGACGATCTTCGCGACGGTGGGGGTCGCATAGGTGAGCGTGCCGGTCTTGTCGAAGACGACGGTGTTCGCCTGCGCGACGGCCTCGAGGAAGCGTCCGCCCTTGACGGAGATATGATGGCTGCTGCTCTCGCGCATGGCCGAGAGCACCGCGATGGGCATGGAGAGCTTGAGCGCGCAGGAAAAGTCGACCATGAGAACGGAGAGCATCTTGGTGACGTTGCGCGTGATGAGATAGGTGAGGATGGTGCCGCCGAGCGTGTAGGGCACGAGCCGGTCGGCAAGGCGGGAGGCCTTGTCCTCGGCAGTGGATTTGAGCTTTTCGGACTCTTCAATCATCCTGACGATGCGGTCGTAACGGCCGCCGCCGAGCTCCTTTTCCACGCAGATGACGCACTCGCCCTCTTCGGCGACGGTGCCTGCGTAGACAAGGCTGCCCTCACGCTTGGGAACGGGCATGGACTCGCCCGTCATCGACGCCTGATTGACCATCGCCTCGCCCGAGACGACCTTGCCGTCGAGCGGGATGAGGTTGCCGGTGCGCACGACGATGCGGTCGCCCGCCTTGACGTCGCTGATGGGGACGAGGACCTCGGTCTCGCCGGTCTTGAGCCAGACGTGGTCGACATTGAGCGACATTGCGCCGGCGAGATCGGCAACGGACTTCTTGTGCGTCCAGTCCTCAAGAATTTCGCCGAGGCGGAGCATGAACATCACGGAGCTTGCCGTCGGAAAGTCGCCGCGCACCATCGACACGGTGACGGCGGTGGCGTCGAGCACGGCGACGGAGAGCTTGCCGTGCAGCAGCGCGGTGAGACCCTCGCGGATATACTTGACGGAATGGTAGACGGCGAGCGCCGTGGTGACCGGGAGCGGGAAGAAGAGCTTGGAGATCACGCGGCGGATGACCGTCCAGGAGAGTTTGTCCTCAAACTCGCGGTTCAGCGCCCGGGAGGTGTGGTCCGGCACGAGGTCCATGGCCTCTGCCTTGTCAAACGAGAACGCCGCGAGTGCCCGGATGAGCGCGGCGCGGTCCGCGCGGTAGGCGATCACGGCGTCCTGTGTGCGGTCGTAGACCGCGACCTCGGAAACGCCGTCAACATTGCGCAGATAGTATTCCAAAACGTCCGCCTGGCGCAGCGTCATGCGGCGGCAGTCGAGATGCACGCGCATCCGGCCTGCGGATTCATGCAAAATTTTGCACTTCATTGGGTATCGACTCCTTTAAGAATAAACGAGAGCCGCGTTTCGCGGCTCTCCGGTGCGTTATTCGTCCGCCTTTTCCTCTTCGGACGCATCCTCGATGACTCCGGCGTCCTCCTCCGCTGCGCGGCGCTCGTTGATGTCCTTGGCGTCGGCGTAGACGTCTTCGGCGTCTTCACGGACAGTGGTCACGGCCTGCATCACGCAGTCCTTGGCACGCAGCACCGCGGCGGTGGTGTGGGAGTAGACCTTCTTGGCGTCCTTGCTGGAAAGGATCTTGAGACCGGCGGTGCCAAACAGCACGCCGGCTGCAAATAAACCGAGATGTTTCATTGTGTAAAAACCTCCTGTCGATTTTTGTAAAACGAGATGTTTTTCAATTTCCTGCACAATATAACACAGTGCTTTTTGAATTGCAAGTGGGGAAATGTTAAAAAATGGCGAACAATGGAAAGAACTGTTTTGTCGCGTTTTCCTCAGATGTTCGCGCGCTCGTCCCAGAGCGTCAGCACGCCGGAGCGCAGCGTTTTCGGCACGTCGATGATGCGCTGGTTCGACGAGCCGCGAAAGCGCAGCGAGATATCGTGCAGCGCGTCCACATACCGCCCGTCGACTAAAACGTCGAGCAGGGACAGCAGCTCGTCCGTTGCCTCGCAGCGCGGGTATGCGGCCGGATCGTGCAGCTCCTCCCACGTGAAGCCCGAGAACGACCAGATGGTCTTCTGCGGCAGCTCGCGCCGCACGCGGCGCAGGAACGGCAGCAGCGCGCGCTGATTGTCCGGCTCGAACGGCTCGCCGCCGAGCAGCGTGAGGCCGTTGATATAGCCGGGGGCGAGCATCGTCAGGAGCGCTTGCTCCGTTTCATCCGTGAAGGGCTTGCCGTAGCAGAAGTCCCATGTCTGGGGCTGAAAGCAGTTTTCGCAGTGATTGGTGCACCCGGAGACGAACAGGGAGACGCGCACGCCCTCTCCGTTGGCAATGTCACAGTTTTTGATCTCGCCATAGTGCATAGGCGGCATTCCTCCTTAATGAAATAGAGTCTGGACACCTGGCATTATAGCATTTGCCGGCGGGCTTGTCCATCACTGCTTCGGACGGGGGATTGGAAAGAGATCCTGCCGCAGGGCAGACCCTGCACGACGGCAGACGGCGGCATCTCTTTTTACTTTGCCTCGTCCCCCTGGATGTCCAGCCCTGCCGCATCGTAGAGCACGCGGGCGTGATTGCGCCGCAGCAGCTCGCGCGAGAGCACGCTGCCGGTGGATTTGTCCACTTTGCTGCGGTACACCTCGCCGCAGCGGTAAACGCAGCCGCCCTCGCGGATAAAATGCTCGTTTTCTGCCGTAATGTGGTATTTGACTGCAAGCGGCGACTCCGCACGCAGCTCGCCGCACAGGTGGGTGTCCGTCGTGCGGACAAGGAGCTGATAGGTCTGCTCCGTATCGTTGCGGAAGCGGTAGTCGAGGTAATTGTAGAAGATCGATGTTCCGGTGCCGAACGGCACCTGACGGCCAAAGTCGGGGAACAGATCGAACTGGTCATGGTGATGCTGCTCAATGATGGTCAGCGGCGAATGGAGCACCATCCAGTGGATAAGGTTGCGGAACTGGCACATCCCGCCGCCGACGGCCGTGCCGGTCTGCGCGTTGGCGATGACGAGACCTGTGCGGTAGCCGCGTGCGGCGCTTGGCGGCCCGACAAGACGCCAGAATGAAAATGTTTCGCCGGGGCGAATGAGAATGCCGTTGATCCTCGGCGCGGCAAGCGCAAGATTGACCGCCTTGTTGTCCTGCAGCACGGGGTCGACCTCGCCGAGCGTGCGGCGGATGAGGGAGTTGTGCCGGCAGATGAGTGCGGGAAGCGGCGCTTCCACGCGCGCTTTGGAAAAGTGCTCGCCGGCTGTGCAGTCCCGCAGCGTGCGGAGCGCGCAGCTTTTTTTGATCGAAATGCGGTACGCGAGCGGCGAGAGCTCGCAGAACAGCCTGCGCTGCATATCGTTTTTCTTCCTCTCTTCTCTCTCATTTTGCGCGGTGGATGCACCGCGGCAAAGGGCATTTACTCATTAGACGCAAAAAGGGCTCCGTTTTCTCTCTATTTTTGAAGAAAAAAAACGAGATTTTGGCATTTTGACTAAATGTGCGTGCGCGACTGTGTGCAAAAGGATGATCGTGACCGGCCGCATGACCGGAGCAAAAGGAACGCTTCTGCACGCAGCAGTATTTGCCGGACGACAAAAGGCCCTCTGCACGGAGAAGTACCCGCGCAGAGGGTGAATTCGGCAGATTGTATTTTCCCTTACAGGTGCAGCACGCGCTCCTTGATCTCCTGCGTGCGGCCCTGATTCCAGAACTGGGTGCCGATGTAGCCGCAGGTGCGGCGGGCGACGTTCATCTTGTCCTGATCGGTGTTGCCGCATCTCGGGCAGCGCCAGATGAGCTTACCGCCCTGCTCGACGATGTCGATCTCGCCGTCCCAGCCGCAGACCTGACAGTAGTCGCTCTTTGTGTTGAGCTCGGCATAGATGATGTTATCGTAGATGAACTTCATCACCTGTAAAACGGCCTCGAGGTTCTGCTGCATATCGGGGACCTCGACATAGCTGATCGCGCCGCCGGGGGAGAGATGCTGGAACTGGGCCTCGAACTTGAGCTTGGTGAACGCGTCGATGTGCTCGGTGACGTGGACGTGGTAGGAGTTGGTGATATAGCCCTTGTCCGTTACGCCCTCGATCACGCCAAAGCGCTTTTGCAGGCACTTGGCGAACTTGTAGGTCGTGGACTCGAGCGGCGTGCCGTAAAGGGAATAGTCGATATTTTCAAGCTTCTTCCACTCGGCGCACTTGTCGTTCATCTTCTGCATGATCGAGAGGGCGAAGGGCGTTGCGCTGGGGTCGGTGTGGCTCTTGCCGGTCATGTACTTCACGCATTCATACAGGCCCGCGTAGCCCAGAGAAATGGTGGAATAGCCGTTGAACAGCAGTTTGTCAATGGTTTCGCCCTTTTTCAGCCGGGCGCACGCGCCGTACTGCCAGAGGATGGGCGCCGCGTCGGAGAGCGTGCCCTTCAAGCGGTCATGGCGGCAGCGCAGTGCGCGGTGGCACAGCTCGAGACGCTCTTCGAAGATGGACCAGAATTTGTCGATGTTGCCGCCGGAGGACAGCGCCACATCCGGCAGATTGATGGTCACGACGCCCTGGTTGAAGCGGCCGTAATACTTGTGCTTGCCGGGGACGTAATTGCCGGCGTTTGCGATGTTGCCGACGCCCGCGTCGGTGAAGCGGTCGGGCGTCAGGAAGCTGCGGCAGCCCATGCAGGGGTACACGTCGCCCTTGAGCTCGAGCATCTTCTTTTCGCTGATGTAGTCGGGCACCATGCGGCGCGCCGTGCACTTGGCGGCAAGGCGCGTGAGGTAGTAGTACGGCGAATCATCGTGGATGTTGTCCTCTTCAAGCACATAGATGAGCTTGGGGAAGGCGGGCGTGACCCACACGCCCTGCTCGTTTTTGACGCCCTGATAGCGCTGCTCGAGCATCTCCTCGATGATGACGGCAAGGTCGCGCTTTTCCTGCTCGTTGCGCGCCTCATTGAGATACATGAAAACGGTGATGAACGGCGCCTGACCGTTCGTGGTCAGCAGCGTGACCACCTGATACTGGATGGTCTGCACACCGCGGCGGATCTCTTCGCGCAGGCGCTTTTCGACGATTTCGGTGACCTTGCTCTCCGTCGGGTCGACACCGAGGGCTTCGACCTCGGCGAGCACCTGTTTGCGGATCTTCTGGCGCGATACGTCGACAAAGGGGGCGAGGTGCGTCAGCGAGATGGACTGGCCGCCGTACTGGTTGGACGCGACCTGCGCGACGATCTGGGTGGCGATGTTGCAGGCGGTGGCAAACGAATGGGGGCGCTCGATGAGCGTGCCGGTGATGACCGTGCCGTTCTGCAGCATATCCTCAAGGTTCACGAGGTCGCAGTTGTGCATATGCTGGGCATAATAGTCCGTGTCGTGGAAGTGAATGATGCCTTCCTCGTGCGCCTTGACGATATCCTCGGGCAGGAGGAGACGGTTCGTCAGATCACGGCTCACCTCGCCGGCCATATAGTCGCGCTGGGTGGAGTTGACGACGGGGTTTTTGTTGGAGTTTTCCTGCTTGGCTTCCTCGTTGTTGCACTCGATGAGGGTGAGGATCTTGTCGTCCGTCGTGTTGCTCTTGCGCACGAGCGAGCGCGTATAGCGGTAGGTGATGTAGCGCTTGGCGACCTCGAACGCGCCGTGCGCCATGATCTGGTGCTCGACAAAGTCCTGAATCTCCTCCACCGTGGGCGCGCGGCCGAGACTCTGACACGCGATCTCCACGCTCTCGGCGATGCGCTGGATCTGGACGGGCGTCATGCGGGCGTCCTCCTCCGCAACGTCGTTGGCCTTGCTTACTGCGGCAATGATCTTGACGATATCGAATTCCACTTCCGCGCCGTTGCGTTTGATGACCTTCATGTCTCCCGTCTCCTTTTCTGAGAATAATATAGTAGCTTAACACACAACATCTTGTGGTGCTTTTCATATCAGCAAACCAATTATGGCACAGCAGGGGCGTGAATGCAAGGAAAAAGTATGCGCAAATACTGACAAGATACGGGCGGAAAGTTTGGACACAATTGACGAAACGTTAGCAATGACGGGGAATAGCACAGTATCCCGCGGTAAAATGAAACGGCACGAGGTATAAGAAAAACTAATAGCAACTATGCAAAATTAACTCTTTTCTTAGAATGAAAATGTGACTATAATAACACGGTCAAAAAATGAGAAGCAACAGGCCGCGGTGCGGCCCGGGATACTGATCGGAGGTTATTTTTATGGCAAATTGTGCGATCGTAGGCATCAACTGGGGTGACGAGGGCAAGGGCCGCATGGTCGACTACCTGACCAACCACTATGATATCGTCATCCGCTATCAGGGCGGCGGCAACGCGGGCCACACTGTGGTGAATGAAAAGGGCAAGTTCGCCCTGCACCTGCTGCCGAGCGGCATTTTCCGCGAGGGCGTCGTCAACATCCTCGGCAACGGCGTGGCGCTGGACTGCGAGAATCTGCTGAGCGAAATGGATGCCATCCGCGCCGCGGGCGTCGCTATCACGCCGGATAACCTGAAGATCAGCGACCGCGCGTCGCTGCTGCTGCCCTGGCACCGCGAGCTGGACGGGCTGGAGGAGGCGCGCCTTGCCGACAAGAAGTACGGCTCGACCAAGCAGGGCATCGCGCCGTTCTATTCCGACAAGTATCAGAAAAAGACGGTGATGGCGGGCGAGCTGCTGCACCCCGAGCATCTCAAAGAGCACCTTGCCGACCTTCTGGAGTGGAAGAATCTGACCCTTACGAGGGTCTACGGCGCAAAGGGCTATACGATGGACGAGCTGATGAGCTGGGTCGAGACCTACTGCGGCGCGATCAAGCCCTATATCACCGACACTGGCCGCTTCCTGAAAAACGCGCAGAAGGAGGGCAAGTCCATCCTGTTTGAAGCGCAGCTCGGCGCGCTGCGCGACCTCGACTACGGCATCTATCCCTACACCACCTCATCCAACGCTGTTGCGGCCTACGCGCCCGTCGGCTCGGGCCTTCCCACGGCGAAGCTCGACGAGGTCGTGGGCGTGGTGAAGGCGTACTCGTCCTGCGTGGGCGAGGGCCCGTTCGTCTGCGAGTGGTTTGGCGAAGAGGCGCAGAAGCTGCGCGACGCAGGCGAGGAGTACGGCGCAAAGACGGGCAGGCCCCGCCGTGTCGGTCCCATCGATCTGGTCGCCACGCGCTACGGTGTGGAAACGCAGGGCGCGACGAACATCGCCCTGACGAAGCTCGACGTGCTGAGCTATATGGACAAGATCCCCGTCTGCGCGCACTATGAGCTGAACGGTGAGCAGACCGACGACTTCCCGTTCCCCGTGCTGCTGCAGGACGCCAAGCCCGTTGTCGAGTACCTTCCCGGCTGGCAGTGCGACATCTCCGGCGCGCGCAAGTGGGAGGACTTGCCCGAGAATGCGCGCAATTATGTCGAATACGTGGAAAAGGCCATTGGCTGCCACATCGGTTTCGTTTCCGTCGGCGCGGAGCGCGAGAGCCTGATCATCCGCTGAGAATAGAAAGTAAAGAGGGGACGAAGGCCCCCTCTTTACTTTTCTGTTGCAACTTTGACCGATCCTATATAAAATACAAACAGCGACCGCTGAGAAAGAAAAGGAGAATCCTATGCGCAAGGATATTTACGAGTCCCCGCTTTCGTCCCGCTATGCATCCGAATATATGCTGCACCTCTTTTCCCCCGATATGCGCTTTCAGACCTGGCGCAGGCTGTGGGTGGCGCTGGCGCGTGCCGAGCATGAGCTGGGCCTGCCCATTACGCAGGAGCAGGTCGATGAGCTTGCCGCGCACATCACCGATATCGACTACGACGTCGCGGAAAAGCGCGAGCACGAGGTGCGCCATGACGTGATGGCGCAC
>ENA-ORUN01001544-ORUN01001544.1-human-gut-metagenome-genome-assembly--contig:-NODE-1544-length-21442-cov-5.157946_pt1 | contig 21442 bp, 17 predicted proteins | sample MGYA00242080_ERZ509209 | MGnify/ENA primary metagenome ERZ509209 (study PRJEB26280, sample SAMEA2338786) | human gut metagenome | biome: human gut; feature: human-associated habitat; material: faeces... | reverse complement strand
GCACCGAGCGCCGCTGCCACGTCATCGACGACCAGTCCAACATCGCCATGGTGGAAGCCGGGCTTGGCATCTCCATCATGCCGCAGATGCTGCTGCGGGACTGCAAGGCCGCCGTCAAGGTGTACCCCATCGAGCCGGAGGAGTACCGCGTGGTGGGCTTGGCCGTGCAGCGCCCGGCCTCCATGGCTCCCGCCGTGGAGCAGATGTTCCACCACATCGTGGACTACTGCCATCAGCTGGAGCTGCCCCTGTGACCTGTTCAGTATAACACAAAGCGGCCGGTGCGGGAAACACCGGCCGCTTTTGCATAAAACAAAAACCTTTGCTGCCGGAGTGAAGGTTTCTGCACGGCGTTGCTTTACACTGCCAGAAATTTCCGGTATAATGAAGGGTAGAACAGAGCAAAACGCCAAAGGAAGAGGTTTTTATGGAAACTGCGGGGTACGATTCCAGCCGGCCGCTGGCCGAACAGGTTGCACAGCGGATCAAGGACTACATTCTGGAAGAAAAACTGAAGAGCGGCGACAAGCTGCCCACTGAAACAGCGCTTGCCCGCGAGATGGGTGTGGCACGCAGTACCGTGCGCGAGGCCATCAAGCGGCTGGAGTCACAGAACATTCTGACCGTGCGCCACGGCGCGGGCTCTTTTGTGACCGACCAGCCCGGCCTGGCGGATGACCCGCTGGGGCTGGATTTCATTGAGGACAAGGAGCGTCTGGCCTTCGACCTGCTGGAGGTGCGTAACATCATCGAGCCGGCCATTGCCGCGCTGGCGGCGCGCCATGCCACCCCGGAGGACATCGCCGAGATGGAATCGCTGTACAACCTCATGGAATACCACATCCTGCATGGGCAGGACTATCTGGACGAGGATATGAAGTTCCACCGGACCATTGCCCGCGCCAGCGGCAATCTGGTGGCTCCCCAGCTGGCTCCCATCATCACGGCGTCGGTGGAGGTGTTCACCGAGGGTACCCACCGCGCTCTGCTGCAGGAGACCCTGGACACCCACAAGGCTGTACTGGAGGCCATCAAGTGCGGCGACAGCACCTGGGCACGGGATGCCATGACCCTGCACCTTTCCTACAACCGCGACCTGTACCGGAAGATGCACCGCGCCCGCAGCGGTGAACCGCCCCTTGCTCCCAAAGTGCCGGAATGGGTGCTGCAGCTCAAGGAGCTGGCCAAGCCCGAAGAACCGGAAGAAAAAGAGTAAATCGAACGCAAACAGCCCGCATGACGGAGCACGATGCTCCTGCCATGCGGGCTGTTTTTCTGTGTTAACTCAGGCGGCGGGATGCATTACCACTCGGCAACGCTGCCGTCCTTGTGACGCCAGACGGGGTTCTTCCACTCGTGCGGGGTCTTGTTCTCCTCCAGCACCAGTTCCTTGTTGACGTCCACGCCCAGACCGGGACGGACGGGCAGCTGCACGCGGCCGTCCACGAACTTGAAGTCGTCCTGGTTCTTGACATAGTCCAGCACGCTCTTGCCCACGTTGTAGTGGATGCCGATGCTCTGCTCCTGGATCACGGCGTTGTAGCAGGTGGCGTCCACGTTCAGGCAGCTGGCCAGAGCGATGGGGCCCAGGGGGCAGTGGGGGGCCAGGGCAACGTCGTAGGCTTCGGCCATGGAGGCGATCTTCTTGACCTCGGTCAGGCCGCCGGCGTGGCTCAGGTCGGGCTGGATGATGTCCACACCGCCGGCCTGCAGCAGGCGCTTGAAGTCATACTTGGTGAACAGACGCTCGCCGGTGGCAATGGGCACATTGCAGGCAGCGGCGATCTCCTTGAACACCTCCATGTTCTCGCACAGCACCGGCTCCTCGATGAACATGGGGTCGAACTCTTCCAGCTTCTTGGCCAGGACCTTTGCCATGGGCTTGTGCACACGGCCGTGGAAGTCGATGGCGATGCCGAAATACTTGCCGCAGCTTTCCCGGATGGCGGCCACGCGCTCCAGAACGGCGTCCACCTTGTCGTAGGTGTCAATCATCTGCAGCTCTTCGGTGGCGTTCATCTTGATGGCGGTAAAGCCGGCATTCTTGCGCTCCAGAGCAGCAGCGCCCACGTCGCTGGGGCGGTCGCCGCCGATCCAGCTGTACACGCGCATGTTGTCGCGGCAGGCACCGCCCATGAGCTGGTAGACCGGGGCGTTGAAGAACTTGCCCTTGATGTCCCACAGGGCCTGATCAATGCCGGCAATGGCGCTCATCAGCACGCCGCCGCCGCGGTAGAACCCGGCGCGGTACAGCACAGCGGAAAAGTCCTCAATGCGCATGGGGTCCTTGCCGATGAGGTAGGGCTTCATCTCCTGGACACAGGCCAGAACGGTGGCGCAGTGGCCTTCCAGCACGGGCTCGCCCCAGCCGGTCAGGCCCTCGTCGGTCACGATCTCAACAAAGCCCCAGCGGGGACGGACGGTATAGGTGTTAACTTCAACGATCTTCATGGGATGGATTCCTTTCTGTTTTTTCTGTTATGATATGGACGTTCTGTAAAAACTCAGCGGCGGATCTGGTCCACCATGCCGCGGACGTAGGCGGCGCAGGCTTCCCAGTCGTTGGCGGCCACGGCCTCCTTGGGCATCAGGCTGGAGGCCAGGCCCACGCTGATGCAGCCGGCGTCAAAGAACTCGCGGATGTTGGCGGGGCTCACGCCGCCGATGGCCATGTAGTTGGTGCCGTCAAAGGGGCCCTGCAGGTCCTTGACGTAGTGGCGGGGCATGCTGCCGGCCGGGAACAGCTTCATGGTCTTGTAGCCGAACTGCAGGCTGGTGGCCACGTCGGTGGGGGTCAGCACGCCGGGCAGCAGGGCGATGTCGTTCTCGGCGCAGTAGCTGAACACATCCAGCGGGGTGCCGGGGGTCAGAAGGAACTGTGCACCGGCGTCCAGAGCGGCTTTGCAGCGCTCCACGGTGATGGCGGTGCCGGCACCCACGGTGCAGCGGTCCCCGAAATGGGTGCGCAGCATCGTGATCTGCTCCAGGGCGTGGGGGCTATTCAGTGCCACCTCAAAGAAGGGGGCACCGCCCTGCACGGCGGCCTCGGCGTAATCAATGGTCTTTTCCAGCGGAACGTTGCGCAGGATGGCCAGCAGCGGATGCTTGGAAACCAGATCGTAAGTGTCCATACAAAAAACTCCTTTCGGCAAACAATGAAACCGGTGGTTTCAGCGGATCAGCGGTAGGTGATGGCAGCGCCGGTGAGGGCAGCTTCCATCTGGGCGGCGTCGGGGTAGCCCTCCACGTCGCCCGGGGTCTGGGTGGCCAGGGCGCCGCAGATGGCACCCATGCGGCCTGCGGTGACCACATCGCGGCCCTGCAGGATGCCGGCCAGGAAGCCGGCATTGAAGCCGTCACCGGCGCCGATGGGCTCAATGGGCTTACAGGGGTAGGGCGGCAGCTTTTCGCGGGTGGTCTTGTCGGCCACCCAGGCACCGTTGCCGCCGTCCTTGATGGCCACATACTGTGCGCAGCCGTCGCGGAACAGCAGATCGAAGATGGCATCCGGGTCCCGCAGGCCGAACAGGGCGTCGGCCTCGTCCAGGCCCAGCAGCACGATCTCGCTCTGCAGGGTCAGCTCCCGGATCAGGGGGGCGTAGTCCTGCCCACGCCACAGCTTGCGGCGGATGTTGGGGTCAAAGCTGATGGCAACGCCTTTCTCCTTGGCCAGAGCAAAGGCGGCTTTGGTCATGGCCAGGCAGCTCTCGCTCAGCACGGGGGTGATGCCGCTCATGTGCAGCACCTTCACGCCGTCCAGCAGAGCGGGGGTCACGTCCTCGGGGCACAGGTGGCTGGCGGCGCTGTTCTCACGGTAGTAGAACACTTTGGTCTCGCCCACGCCGGTCTCCTTGAACATGATGCCGGTGCGGTGGTCGGGGTCGTAGATGACGCGGGAACAGTCCACGCCCTCGGCACGGAGCTGATTGCGGATGAAGCAGCCAAACTCGTCGGTGCCCAGGCGGCTGACCCAGGCGGCCTCCAGGCCCAGCTTTGCCAGACCCACGGCTACATTGCTCTCGGCACCGGCGGTGCGGATGCCGAAGTTCTGCACATAGCGCAGGGCACCCACGCTGTCCGGGGTGAAGGCGGCCATGGTCTCGCCGATGGTGATCAACTGAGGCATAAATAACACTCCTTTTCTTATAGGGCTCAGAACTGCAGTTCTACGCTGCAGAGCATTCGTTCGATCTGACGCCGGGCTTCGTCCAGCGCCTGCCGGGCGCTGGCGGCGGCAGCGTCGCTGTAGCGCTCCAGCGGGAAGGCAACGCTCAGCGCGGCCACCACTTTGCCGCTTTTGCGCAGCGGCACGCCGATGCAGCGGATGCCCCGGGTGCTCTCCTCACACTCGTAGGCAAAGCCGCTGGCCCGGATCTCGGCCAGCTGGTCGGCCAGGAGCCGGAAGTCGGTGATGGTGTGCTCGGTCAGCGGGTACAGGCCGTCGTAATACAGGGCCTTGAGCTGGGGCAGCTGGTAGTCGGCCAGCAGAGCCTTGCCCACGCCGGTGGCGTAGGCCGGCAGGCTGCGGCCCTCCACCGTGACGGTACGGCTGCGCAGCGGGGTCTCCACCTTTTTGAGGTAATAGACATCCCCGTTTTTCAGGCTGCCGAGGTGGCATGTCTCGTGGCAGACCGACACGATGTCGTGCATCAGGCGGTAGATCTCCCGCAGGGCGCTGGCTTCGTCCAGATAGGTGTTTCCAATGCGGAACGCCATGCGGCCGATGCGGTAGTGATGATCCTGGTCGTCCAGGGTCAGGTAGCCGCGGTCCCGCAGGGTGTGCAGCAGGGGAGAGATGCTGCCTTTGGCAATGCCCAGCTGCTGCGACAGCTGGGTCAGGGTGTAACCGCTGCCGTTCAGGCTGCACAGCTCCAGAATATCCAGCGCGCGTGCTAGGGAACGGTGGGCATCTCCGGAAGGCATGGGTCTCACTTCCTTTCCTTATATATAGGGTGTCCGGTTATATAGGGTGTCCGGGGTGTCTGACCGGGCAGGCCGCACACCGGCGCAAAGAGTTCCGATGTGTTCCACAGGGGAACACCGGGAAGAGCAAGTGCGTTCGGATATCGGGCTGCACCACGCGATATGTTCTTATATCCGAACAAAACTGGCGCGGTTTTGGGTGCGGACAGCGCAGAATCACGGGCTGCCCGCCGATTTTTCTGCGGCGGATCGGGTGCCGATGGCCGCGTTTTGCACGTTCTACAGAGGTTTTTGAAGTGCCTGACGGTATTGTCGGACAACTCGATAATGCCAAAACAAGTAAAAAATAACAAACCAACATTATTTTTGAAGAAGCCTCGTGATTTCTCACACGAATCCTTGCTCCAATTTCAGTATACGACACCGGAAAATAGACTGCAAGGGGCAGTTTGTTTTTCGTGGAAATGACATAATTATGAACAGGAAAACTATAAAATACGCCAAAAATGGTTCTTTTTGAAGAAAATGTTAAAAATCTATTGACGGATGATGCAAAAATTGGTACATTTATTTCAGCAAGGTTGTTGTCGGACAACGACCCCACGGTGCCGGCCCGCAGCGGGGAAATGTCTGACAGCCACATCGGCCCGAGCGGACCCTGCGCTGGGCTGAGGAAAATGTTTCTAAGGAGGAAATGAAACTATGTTGGATCCCAAATACATCCCATTGTTTATCGGCGGCTTTATTGCATGGATCTGCTTTATGATCTTTGTGGGCTGGATCACCAGCCGTGGCAAAAATGAGGGCAGCAGCTTCCTGACCGGCGGCGGCAACCTCGGCTTCTTCCTGATCTTCTGCACCGTGGGTGCAACCATGATCGGCACCGGTTCTTCCATGGGCGCCATCGGCAACGGCTTCAACCACGGTTGGGGCGGCGCCATTTACGGCCTGGGCGCATCGGCAGGTATCCTTTCCATGCTGCTGTTCACCAAGGCAAAGAACAAGGGCTTCCTGACCATGTCTGAGGAAGCACAGTATTACTACGGCGGCAAAAAGATCATCCGCCAGGTCATGGGCTTTATGATGTTCGTCATCGAGATCATCTGGCTGGGCAACCACCTGAACGGCGGTGCCAAGTACCTGGCTTACGTCACCCAGCTGCCGGACGTTACCTGTAAGATCATCACCGTTCTGGGCTTCGGCATCTACGTGTTCATCGGCGGCTACATGGCCGTTGTTACCACCGACGCTGTCCAGTTCATCGCCATCCTCATCGGCTTCCTGACCATCGCTTTCCGTGCCATCCCCCTGGCAGGCGGCTATCAGAACGTGGTGGATACCTTCACCGCTGCTGGCAAGCCCGGCGCAATGACCTTCTACGGCCTGGGCTCCTACGGTGTCATGGCTGCCATAGCACTGGTGTTGTCCACAGCCATGGGCGTTATCGGTACGCCCACCCACCGTACCCGTATCTACACCTCCAAGGACGAAAAGACTGCTCGCAAGGCCTTCCTGGGCCAGGGCATCCTGCTGTTCGGCTGGAGCTTTGTTACCGCCATCATCGGCATGAGCTGCTTCACCATCGCCACCATGAATGGTGACACCTTGGCCAGCGGCGACTACGCCTTTGCTTACATGGCTACCAACGCACTGCCCCCGGTCATCGGCATGCTGTTCATGATCTGCGGCCTGTCTGCTACCATGTCCTCCGGTGACTCCGACGCCATCTCCGGCGTTACCATCCTGCTCACCGACGTGTACCCCAGCATCACCGGCAAGACCATCCAGGAAAAGGATTACGCCAAGGTCAGCCGTGTCGCTCTGATCTGCACCCTGGGCGCTGCCTTCTTCATCACCCTGTTCGTCAACGACGTTATCGGCTACATCTCCACCATCGTGGGCGCCTTCCTGCCCGGCGTCGCAGTCGCAATGCTGCTGGGCCGCTTCTGGAAGCGTGTCAACTGGCAGGGCGGTCTGGCCTGCATCGGCTCCGGCACTCTGCTGGGCGTGCTGATCCTGGTGCTGCCTTCCTTCAAGAACTGGATCAACGCCACCATGGGTGGTCCGGCTGTGCCTGCTACCATCATTTCTCTGGTGTTCGGCATTGTGGTCTCTCTCATGTTCCCTGCTGACACCACTCCCGACGATGTGCGCCTGAAGCACGTTATGGACGACCGCCGCGGCACTGTCGTGGAAAAGGTCGCTGCTGCTGAGGCTGCTGCTGAGGAAGAAGAAGATCTGTAAGATCTGTTTAGCCGGCAAACTGTAAATCTGTTTCTCCGAAAGGGGCGAGGGCATACGCCCTTGCCCCTTTCGTCGTTTGCGGCAGGGTCGCCTTGCCGCAGGGCAAATTCATAGCGAGAGGGAACCTATCATGAAACGTATTTTGATCCAGAACGGCACCCTATACGACGGCCTGGGGGGCCAGCCCTACCAGGCAGACCTGCTGGTGCAGGACGACCGTATTGCTCAGATCGCTCCGGGCATCACGGAACCGGCAGACCAGGTCATCGACGCCACCGGCAAGGCGGTGACCCCGGGGTTTGTGGATATCCACCGTCACCACGACGCAAAGCCCCTCAACGACCCGCACTTTGGCGAGGTGGAGCTGGCCCAGGGCATTACCACGGCGGTGGCCGGCAACTGCGGCATCAGCATGACCCCCCGGCCGGAATCGGACGAGGCGGCAAAGGAGTATTATTCCTTTGAAGAAGCCGTCATGGGCCCCATCGGCCTGGACGGCCCCCACACCTACCGTGATTATCTGGCTGCCCTGCACAAGACCGCGCTGCCCCTGAATGTTGCCGCCATGATCGGCACCGGCACCGTCAAGATCTGCGTCAAGGGCTTTGCCGACACTCCCTACACCCAGCAGGAGCTGGACGACGCCCGTGCTCTGATCGAGGACGCCATGGCCGCCGGTGCTCCCGGTGTGTCGCTGGGCATCATGTATCTGCCGGAGTGCTACTCCTCCACCGATGAATTTGCCTACATTCTGGAGCCGGTGGGCCGCTACCACCGGGTCATCACCACCCACATCCGCGGTGAGGGCGACAGCATGGTGCAGAGCGTGCGCGAGGTGATCGAGATTGCCCGCCGCGTGGGCTGTGCCCTGGAGATCAGCCACTTCAAGAGCTGCGGCATGAAGAACTGGGGCAAGGACATCCACACTGCCATTGCCGACATCGAAGCCGCCCGCGCCGAGGGCATGGACGTGACCGTGGACTTCTACCCCTACGAGGGCGGCAGCACGGCCCTGACCACCATGCTGCCCCCGGTGTTCGTGGCCGGCAACATGACCCGTGCACTGGAAAAACTGGGCACCCCCGAAGGTGTGGAGGAGTTCCGCCGTACCAGCAGCGTGTTGTACGATGACTGGGACAACTTCTGCATCACGCTGGGCTGGGACCGCATCATCATCAGCGGCGTGGTCTGCCCCGAAAACGAGAAGTTCCTGGGCATGCGGGTGACGGAGGCTGCCGAGAAATTCGGCTTTGAGGACGCCGCTGCACTGGCCGCCTACCTGATGCACAGCGAGGACGGTAAGACTGCCATCATCAATATGTCCATGAGCCAGGATGATATTGATACGGTGGCGCGTCTGCCCTGGTCCAATATCATCTCCGATGCCATCTATGCCAAGACCGACACGCCCCACCCCCGCATGTTCGGTGCCTTCCCCAAGGTGCTGCGGGAGTATGTGGCCGAGCGCGGCATCTACACGATGCAGGAGGCCATCCGCCGGATGACCAGCCAGCCCGCCGCAAGAATGGGATTAGTCGGACGAGGGAGCTTGCAGAAAGGCAACTATGCTGATATACTGGTATTCGATCCGAAGAAGTTCACGGATCATGCCACCTTCACGAATCCTGCCCAGAAGGCCACCGGTCTGGACTGGTGCATCGTCAACGGCCAGGTCGCCATTGACCACGACCGGCGCACCACGACCGGTGCCGGTATGGTGCTGACGGTGTAAGGAGCTGCCATGTCGATCGCGATTCTTCTGCAGCAGATCCTGATCATCTTCCTGGAGATCGGCACCGGTGCAGCCGTGACCAAACTGGGCATCATGGATGACAGGAACAGCAAGTTCCTGTCCAACCTGGTCATGTCGGTCACCCTGCCCTGCACCCTGCTGGCCAGTGCCAGCATCGACGGCGGCCGCGAGGCCGTGGCCGGCATGCTCAAGGGCTATGTGGTGCTGGAGATCTTCTACATCCTCACCATCGGCATCTGCCTTGTGCTGAGCAGGGCCATGCACCTGACCCGCGGCCAGAAGGCCGTGCTGGTGGGGGCCGCCGTCATGCCCAACAGCGCCTTCATCGGCATCCCACTCATCAGCGCCCTGCTGGGCAGCGAGGCGGGTGCCCTGTACGGTGCCGCCGGCATCATGGCCTACAACATCCTGTTCTTTACTTATGTACAGCACCTGTTCGACCCGGAAGCCAAGGTGAGCATCAAAGCATTCCTTACCCCCACCAACATCACCACCGCCATCATGGTGGTCATGCTGGTGACCGGCCTGCGGCTGGCCCCCCTTTCTGGAGAGCTTCTGCAAGGCGGTGGGCAATACCACCACCCCGCTGGCTCTTATGATCGCAGGCAGCATGCTGGCCCGCAGTGACCTGAAAAAACTGGTCACGAACCCCATGGTATGGCTCATCACGGCCCTGCGGTGCGTCGTGTTCCCGCTGGGCTTCCTGGCGGCGCTGTACTTCCTGCCGCTGGACCGCACCCTGTGCATGGCGATCCTGATTCTGGCCTCCTGCCCGGCAGGCAGCCTGACGGCCGTGCTGGCAAAACAGTACGACACCGAGGGCGAGCTGGCAAGCCAGGCCGTTGCACATTCCACCCTCAGTATCCTGATCAGCGTGCCGCTGGTGTTGAGCCTGGGCAGTACGCTGTTGGGAATATAAAAACGGCTGTTGTTCCGCCGACACACGCCCGGCGGGACCGCAGCTTCCAACGGCAGCAGCCCCCGTTTCGGCTGCGTCAGAGAAAAAGAAGAGAGGTTTTTTCTTATGGCAAATGTCTACGATAAGCTCAAGGAAATGAACATCACCCTGCCCGCACCCCCGCCGAAGGGCGGCGTCTACACTCCGGTCATGGAGTTCGGCGATCATCTGCTGTACTGCAGCGGCTGCGGCCCTGACATCGGCGACGGCCACAACATCGTGGGCAAGGTCGGCGGCGACCTGACCCTGGAGCAGGGCCAGAAGGCTGCTTACAACTGCATGCTGAACCTGCTGGCCAATCTGGACGCCAAGCTGGGCGACCTGAACCGCATCAAGCGCTGCGTCAAGGTCCTGGGCTTTGTCAACTGCACCGATGATTTTGCACAGCAGCCGCAGGTCATCAACGGCGGCTCCAACCTGCTGTTCGAGCTGTTCGGCGAGGAGAAGGGTCTGCCCGCCCGCACCGCCATGGGCACCAATTCCTGCCCGGGCAACATCGCGGTCGAGATCGAGATGCTGGTGGAGTATGAATAAGATCAACGACAACCTCTATACCTTTGAGGGTCAGCAGGACATCGTAAGCCCGCAGCTGGTCTATTACCCGGCGATCATCCGCGAGAACATCCGCAAGATGATCGACATTGCAGGCGGCGCTGCCCGCCTGTGGCCCCACATCAAGACCCACAAGATGGCCGAGGTGGTCCAAATGCAGATCGAGGCGGGCATCGACCGCTTCAAGTGCGCCACCATCGCCGAGGCCGAAATGGCCGCCAAGGCCGGTGCGAAGCACCTGACTCTGGCGTACCCGCTGGTGGGCCCCAACATCAAGCGCTTTGCCGCGCTGCAGGCCGCCTTCCCGGAGGTGGAGTTCTTTGCCATCGGCGATGACACGGAGCAGATCCGCAAGCTGGGCCAGACCTGCAAGGCCAATGTGCTGATGGATGTGGACATGGGCCAGCACCGCACCGGTGTGCCGCTGGATAAAGTGGAAGCGATGTACCGGGAGTGGAACACCCTGCCCGGCATCGTCATGCGCGGCATGCACTGCTACGACGGCCACCGCCACGAGAGCAGCGTGCAGGAGCGCGAGGTGGCTACCGCCCCTGTGGACAAGCAGATCGAGGAGATCAAGGCCCGCCTGAAGGCGGACGGCATCTGCTGCGAGATCCTGATCATGGGCGGCACCCCGTCCTTCCCGGTGCACGCCGAGATGACCGGAGAGTTTTTGAGCCCCGGCACCTGCGTGATCCAGGACGCTGGGTACCGCAAGGCCTACCCGGACCTGAAGTTTACCCCGGCTGCTGCCCTGCTCACCCGCGTGGTGAGCCGCCCCAGCCGCGACACCTTCACACTGGACCTGGGCTGCAAGGCCGTGGCCACCGATCCCCAGCCGGAGCGCGCGGAGATCGTGGGCATGGAGTATGCCCGCACCGTGATCCAGAACGAGGAGCACTGGGTGGTGCGTGTGCCGGAAGAGCCCATCGCCGACATCCCGCCCATCGGGACCGAGCTGTTTGCCATCCCGACTCACGTCTGCCCCACCAGCGCCCTGTACCCGGCGGTCCCGGTGGTGGAAAACGGCAAGGTCACAGGCTGGTGGAAGGTCGCTGCGCGTGACCGCCGCCTGACCCTGTGAGAGAGTATCTGAGAGTTTTATAAGGAGTTAAATATGATTCTGAAAAGTCAGCAGGTCCGTTCCTTGTCCCCTGAGATGGACCCCCTGCGCATGGGCATGGGCTGGACGGTCGATGACCTGAGCAAGCCCCAGATCATGGTGGAGAGCACCTACGGCAACAGCCATCCGGGCTCCGGCCACCTGAATATCTTTGTGGAAGAGGCTGTCCGCGGCGTGAACGACCACGGCGGCAAGGCTGCCCGGTATTTTGCCACCGACATGTGCGACGGCATGGCACAGGGCCATGACGGCATCAATTACTCGCTGGCCCACCGCGAAGCCATCACCAACCTGGTGGAAGCACAGGCCAACGCCACCACCTTTGACGGCGGTGTGTTCATTTCCAGCTGCGACAAGGCCATGCCCGCCATGCTCATGAGCATCGGCCGCATGAAGGACATGATGGCAGCCATCGTGGTCACCGGCGGTGTCATGGAGGCATACGACCTGCCCGCCAAGTACACCGAGAACGACCCCGGCTGTGCCATCAACGAGCTGCTCACCCTGGAGCAGATCGGCAAGTTCAGCGCACAGTACGAGCGCGGCGAGATCCCGGCCGAGCAGCTGACCTACTACAAGCAGCACGCCTGCCCCAGCTGCGGCGCCTGCTCCTTTATGGGCACTGCCTCCACCATGCAGGTCATGGCCGAGGCTCTGGGCCTGATGCTGCCCGGCACCGCTTTGATGCCGGCCACTGCCCCCGAGCTGAAGCAGGCTGCCTACGACGCCGGTGCACAGCTGATGAAGCTGGTGGAAGCCGGTGTCACCGCAGGCGATATCGTGGATATGCGCAGCTTTGAGAACGCCATCATGGTCCATGCGGCCATTTCCGGCTCCACCAATGCCCTGATGCACATCCCCGCCATTGCCCACGAGTTCGGCTTCGAGATCGACGCCGACACCTTTGACCGGATGCACCGCGGCGCACACTACCTGCTGAACATCCGTCCCGCAGGCGACTGGCCTGCACAGTATTTCTACTATGCAGGCGGCGTGCCCCGCATCATGGAAGAGATCAAGTCCATGCTGCATCTGGATGCCAAGACCGTTACCGGCAAGACCCTGGGCGAGAACCTGGAGGAGCTGAAGAAGAACGGCTTCTACGAGCACTGCGATGCCCTGCTGGCCGAGAAGAGCAAGAAGATCGGCCGCGAGATCAAACGCACCGACATCATCCGCAGCTTCGACGAGCCCATCGGCACCAACGGTTCCATCGCCATCCTGCGCGGCAACCTGGCCCCGGAAGGCTGTGTCATCAAGCACACCGCCTGCCCCAAGGCCATGTTCAAGGCGACCTTGACCGCCCGCCCCTTCGACTGTGAGGAGGACGCCATCGACGCCATCCTCCACGGCCGCATCCACCCGGGTGACGCCGTGTTCATCCGCTACGAAGGCCCCCGCGGCAGCGGTATGCCGGAGATGTTCTACACCGGCGAGGCCATCTGCTCCGACCCGACCCTGGCCTCCAGCGTGGCCCTGATCACCGACGGCCGCTTCTCAGGTGCCAGCCGCGGCCCCGTCATCGGCCATGTCAGCCCGGAAGCCGCCGCAGGCGGCCCCATCGCACTGGTGGAAGAGGGCGATATCATTGAACTGGACGTGGAGGCCCGCCGCCTGGAGATCACCGGTGTGAAGGGCGAGCACAAGACCCCCGAAGAAATGGACGCCATTCTGGCAGAACGCAAAGCCAACTGGAAGGGTTTTACAAGCAAATACACCCATGGCCTGCTGAAGCTGTATAGTCAGCACGCAGTCAGTGCCATGAAGGGTGCTTACATGGAGTAAGGAGTGTAAAAACTATGGCAGAAGCAAGAAGTCTGGCCGATATCAAACTGGATAACGCCTATAAGTTCGGCGCTGGCCGTTACCTGCAGGAAGCAGGGGCCCTGAACCTGCTGGGCGGCGAGGTGGCACGTCTGGGCAAAAAGGCCCTGGTCATTGCCGGCCCCCGCGCCTGGGCAGCCACCGAAGGCAAGGCAGAAAAGAGCCTGAAGGATGCCGGTGTGGAGTTTGAACTCTCCCTGTACCCGGATCAGAACACCTACGAGCGCGCCAAGGAGCACGCCCTGCAGGCCCTGACCACCGGCTGCCAGGTCATCGTTGGTGTCGGCGGCGGCCGCATCATGGATCAGGCCAAGGCTACGGCACACTTTGCAGGCGACCTGCCCATCGTGGAGGTGCCTACCTCCATTGCCACCTGCGCGGCATTTGCCCCGCTGAGCGTCATGTACACTGCCGAGGGTGCCTCCCTGGGCAGCCTGCGCTATGACCACGAGGTCAACGCCATCGTCATGGATATGGACGTGATCTGCAAGGAGCCCCCGCGCTACGCAGCCAGCGGCATCATGGACGGCATGGCCAAGATGATCGAGATCCAGAACGGCCGCAGCGAGATCCTGCTGGACGATGTGAGCATCGGTCTGTTCACCGCTTACACCATCGCAGAGATGGCCTACCATGTTTACGAGAAGGAGGCCCATCAGGCCTGCCATGACATTGCCGAGGGCAAGCTGACCAAGGCCGTGGAGGATATCGCTTACCTGAACGTTGCCGTGGCCGGCATCGTCAGCGGCGTGAGCAAGGGCTTTGGCCAGACCGCTCTGGGCCACGAGACCTACGAGCTGGTGCGCACCCACTTCACCCAGGAGGCAAAGCCCTACCTGCACGGTGAGATCGTGGCCATCGGCGACTGTCTGCAGCTGGCCTTCAACGGCCATCCGGAGCAGGTGGCACCCTTCCGTGATTTCATGCGCAGCATGAACATGCCCCTGACCCTGGAGGACATCGGCATCGACTCGAACTCCCCCAAGATGGAGAACCTGTTCCAGGATCTGTTCCACAGCCCCTTCATGGAGCCCACCGCAGAAAATGAGGCACGCCTGCGCAAGGCCATGCACTATCTGTCTGCAGACTGATCCCCGCAGCATTCCCTGAACCGCAATGACAGCGCCCCCTGAACCGTCTCGGACGGCGCAGGGGGCGCTGTTTTGTCTTTTTGGCACAAAGAAGCCCAAAAATCCTCTTTTTCTTTTGTGATTTTTCCGCTATACTAGAGGTGCAGGAATTCCAATGGGCACGGCCCATGATAAGAAGAAAGTGAGGATGTCTGTATGAAAATGCAGGAAGGCTTTTTGTGGGGCGGTGCAACCGCTGCCAACCAGTGTGAGGGCTCCACTTCGGCGGGGCCCTTTGCGTTCTGCCCGGCGGATTTTGGACGAATCGGCTGAAAAACAGCAAAATTCGGTCAGAATGCGCTAGAATGCTGGACAGCATCCTGTGAATTGTGGTAGAATTGCAATAGAATGCGTGGAAGCGCAAAACCGATGCTGCGCGGTGAACGCAGCAAAGATAAAAGATGAAAGAGGTCGTTTGTGATGAAGATCATTCGTGCAAAGGATTACGCAGACATGTCCCGCAAGGCGGCAAACATTATTTCCGCACAGGTCATCATGAAGCCCAATTGCGTGCTGGGTCTGGCCACCGGCGGCACCCCGGTGGGGGCCTACCAGCAGCTGGTGGAGTGGTACAACAAGGGCGACATTGATTTCTCGGAGGTCACCACCGTGAACCTGGACGAGTACCGCGGCCTGCCCAAGGACCACCCGGAAAGCTACTGGAGCTTCATGCACCGCCACCTGTTCGACCACGTCAACATCAACCCCGCCCGCATCAACCTGCCGGACGGCACCAACCCCGATGCGGACGCAGCCTGCGCCCAGTACAACCAGATCATCCACAGCGTGGGCGGCATCGACCTGCAGCTGCTGGGCATCGGCCACGACGGCCACAACGAGCCGGGCGAGGCCTTTGAGCTGGAGACCCACTGTGTGGACCTGACCCAGGAGACCATCGAGGCCAACAAGCGCTTCTTTGACGGCAACGTAGACCTGGTGCCCAAGCAGGCCTACACCATGGGCATCAAGACCATCATGCAGGCCCGTAAGGTGCTGATGGTGGTCAACGGCACCGGCAAGGCCGAGATCGTGAAGAAAGCCTTCTTCGGCCCGGTCACCCCGGAAGTGCCCGCCAGCATCCTGCAGATGCACCCCGACTTCACCCTCGTGGGCGACGAAGAGGCCCTGAGCCTGATCTGATCGGTTCCCCAAAGCATGTTTCTGCCGCCGCACGGCCCTGCCACCGTGCGGCGGCTTTTTTCTGAGCAGGGGAATTGTAACGCGGCAAAATATACAGTATACTGGAACAAAAGCCACCACGAGGGAGGGGCGGCCGATGTTCAGCGAAGAGATGATCTGCAGCCTGAATGATCTGGAGCTGGAAGTTTATAAGTATGTTGTGCGGAACGCGGACAAGGTGTGCTATATGCGCATCCGGGAGTTTGCGGATGCCGCCCATGTGTCTACCTCCACCATCCTCCGGTTCTGCAAAAAGGCGGGCTGCGACGGCTACGCGGAGTTCAAGATCCGGCTGCGCCAGCATCTGGAACAGGCAAAGCAACCGCCGGTCAAGGACGATGTGTCGGAGGTCATCGACTTTTTGAAAAAGACCTGCTCGGCGGAGTTTGAGCAGAAGCTGGACATGCTGACCAGGGTCATCTTTCAGGCCCGGCACATCTTTTTTGCAGGCAGCGGAAGTTCCGGCCTGCGGGCAGTGCCAACATGTGCTCCTATGTGGCCGGTCAGCATGGCCGCAACAAGCCGTTTTATCAGGATTACTCCTTCCGCAAGGAGTACATGAGCGTGGGGAATCTGGTGCACAAGCACGCGTACCTGGATGCGGAAGCATAAGCCGAACACAACACGAAAGGGCCTCCCCGGAATGGGGAGGCCCTTTCTATGCGTTTACGACTTGACGTGGATCACGTTGGAAGGGAAAAGCATCAATGCTTTTCCTTGTACTTGAGGCTGGCGAATGCGCCTGCGATGGTCAGCAGCATGCCGCTGAATGCCATGCCCAGAGCGGCCATCCAGTTCACGCCGGTCTGCGGCAGTGCATCCTGCACAGCGGGCAGGACCGCGTCAGACGGCAGGACCGGAGCGTCCGGGGTGGCGTCCTGCACGGGCGGCAGCTCGGGGGTCTCCGGGGTCACGACTTCGTCCGGGGTCTCGTCCTCCACGGGCGTTTCCGGCGGGGTGACGGGCGGGACGATGACCGTCTCTTCGCCGTTCACGGTGACCGTGCGGGTCTCGATGGAGGTATAGTTGTAGCCCACATGGGCGTCGGTGGTGGTCACGGTCTCCTTGGACACTGGCGTGGTGTTCACCTTGTCCGTGGTGCGGTGGGTGTAGGAGACGCTGCCCTCGTCGTGCTCCTTGCTGCCGGAGCCGGAGAAGATCTTCTTCAGCACTTCGGTAAAGGTGGTGTAGTGGCCTTTGCCGGTACCGGATCCTTCGACCGTTTCGCTCTTCTTCTGCGTATAGGTACCGTCGAAGTCGCCGGAAGTATTTTCGCCGTAAGCCGTAGCACCCTCACCGGTTTTATGGGTGGTGGTGGTCTGCTTGTTCAGCTCCAGAAGGCGCTTGGCGAAGTCCTGCGAGCTGCGGATGCTCAGCGGGGCGGTGATGGTCTTGATGGTGGATTCGGTCTGACCGACGACCTTGCCCTCACGCACCTGGGTCAGCTCGGAGATCATCAGGTCATAGCCGCCGACGTAACCCCAGGTGCCGTCCTGGCGCTTGTAGGTGCTGTTGATGCAGGTGTTGGCATCGCGGGACATATAGCCGTAGGCGGTCAGCTCAGAGGACTTGAGATAGACCTGATAGCCGCTCTCACCGGTGCTGTTGGTGCCGGTGGTTCCGATCTTCACAACGTAGGTGCCGACGATGGCATTGCGCTCTTTCGTGGTCAAGTCCCTATAGGTCTTGCTGCTGCCGGTTGCCTTCAGGTAAGCGTTAATGGCCTCATCCTCTGCGCTGATGCCGGGGTTCCAATAGTCGCCCCACTGACCCTGATACAGCTTGATGCTGCCATCTTTATCTTTGATAGGATCATAGGCGACAGTGCCGGTTAGCTTGTAGTAGGCACTCTTGTCAGGGTTTTTATTGGGGTTGCCGCGGTCATACTCGTAGTGGCCGTCGCCCTCGCCGCCCTCGTCATCCCAGCTGATCTTGCTGTCCAGGCCGACCGTCTGGTTGTCCTTACCGTTGACCAGTTTTCCGGCATCGTAGTTCCACTCCAGCTTCAGATTCTTGCTCACCAGCACGCAGTCGGTCTGGTTGACCTTGCCGTCCTCATCCGGCAGCAGATCCAGCTTGGAGCCGGAAGCGAGGTCGAGGTGGCCGATGTCGTCGCGCTGCTCTTCGGAGTGCACAGTGTTACTATCAACACGAACTTCATGGCCGTTAGCGTCTGTATAGTAATAATAGCCGTTCCACCCCCAAGTCGATTTCCAATAGACCTCAATTTTGGAACCATCTGGTGCCTTGCTGAAGTATTTGAATTCACCCGTCTTTTCACCGGAGTAGTAGTTCTTCTTGGTCTCTTCGTAATCAGAACCCTTGTTGGCAACGTAAGTGGAGTTCTTGGCGATCCGCTCCTGCTCCTGCAGAGCCTTGATCAGCTCATCTTTGCTCATGTTATCGGGCGAGATGGCCTTGGTGAAATACTTGATGATATCTTCCTTTTTGGTGGTGGAATCGATCTTCGTTTCACCGATCCGGAGTTCCTCGCCGGGCTGAAGTTTGCTCTGGATCTCCTGGATCTGCTTCCACAGCTCGTCGTATGCCTTCTCAAGATCCTTATCGTCCTTGATGATGCCGGTGACACTGGAGGAGGTGTGTACATCCTTCCGGACGGTGAGGGTCTCGCTCAGGGTGCTGTAATCCACGGTGATGGTTTCGTCACCCTTCGTGAAGGTCGCGGTCTTGCCGTCGGCGTTCAGTCGGATGCTGTCAGCGGAAACACTGTATTGGCCTGCCAGTGCGGTCTGGATCTCTTCAGGGGTCAGCGGAGCACCGGCCTTTTTGGTGAAGGTGTAGGTGGTCTTTACGCCGTTTTTGTCCTCGACCGTGCAGGTGTAGCCGTCATTGGTTTTGGTCACATTGTCGTAGGTCTTTCCGTCCACCGTAATGGTGCGGGCCTTTTCGTCGATCGACCAGTTCTTGCCGCCGGGGATCACCAGCTTGTCGTTAAGATCCTTGGTGTCCGTCTTTGTGGATTCAGAAAGTGTGTCGATCGTCCATTCCACGCGCTTGATGCCGGAGAAGTCCATGCTGCCGATATCAATGCTGTAACCTTCCTGAAGCAGGGTAGCTTTGTCCTTGCCGCTCTTGTTCTGCAGCTCTTTCCAGGCGATCTCTTCCTTCTCCGCATCGGTGAGGGAAGCGGACGATTCCGTGATCGTGCAGGTACGGGTGATCTTGGTGCTGGTGCCGTCGGGCGAGGTCACGGTTTCTTCTTTTTTGTAGGTCGTGGTGCCCTTCTCCGGGTCTTTGCTGGCGATCGTCCAACCATCGAGAGAGGGAAGTTTACCGCTGCCGGGCTTGACGTAGGTGCCGTTGAGGGAACCGCTTTCGGTCCACGTATTCGAGCCGGTCACATAAGCGGTGCCGGTGATGACGTTGTCCGTAACATCCTTACGGGTCTCGGTGTCCTTGCTCGGATCAGAGCTGCCCGGCTGAGGCGCAGAAACCGTTGCACCGTCATAGCGGAGGGTGACAGTATGAACATTGCCGTCTGCATCGGTATAGCTGAGATTGAGCTGGCCTTTGCCGGTGGGATCGATCGTATTCAGCTGGTTCTTGAAATCCTCGCTGTCCACATTGATGCCGGTTTTCTTGGCGGCATCCGTCAGAGCGGCCTTGATGGCTTCCAGCTTGGCAGTTTCCTCGGCACTCTCGATGCTTTCCTGACCGCCTTCGACCTGGCCGGGGGTCTTGGTGACCTCGGTGACCTCCACGGTGTAACTCAAAGTCTTGCGGACGGCTTCCATCTGGTCAAGGTTCAGCTTTTCGCCCTTGTAGTAAACGCCGTTGTCATCGCCGGTGAAGCCCTCGCCCAGACGGTCGGCCAACTGCTTGTTGGTGAGCGGCTTGGTGTCTTCCGTTTTCTTGACTTTATAGGTATATTCCTTGCCGTTTGCATCGGTTTCCGTATAGACATACTCGCCGGTATCGTTGTTATAGTACTCGTCCTTGAGCATTTCGCCCAGCTTCTCCGAAGAAATCTCGATGACATCCGTCTTGGTCTCGTCGGTGTTCTTGGCAGTGATGCTTGGCAGTTCGATCTCAGTGGTCAGGTCCTTCTCATCAACATCCACAGTGCCCTTTTCCACCTTGAGCTTCAGCGTGGTCTCAGTGGTGGTCTCGACCGTATTGCCGGTGATCTTGTAGTAGGTGACGCGGGTGACGGTGTTGCCGTTCTCGTCGGTGGAGATCTCTTCCTTTTTCAGGGTGTAGGTGGTCTTGGGGTTGCCCTCTTCGTCCAGCTCTTCCTTCTTCTCCACACCGCCCTCGGGGACATCCAGCAGCTTGGCAACGTCCTCGGCGGACATTTCCTTCGTTTCGGGCTCGCTGGTCTTTTTCAGGGTCAGGGTCTTGGAGTTGCCGTCCTTGGCGGGCTCGACCTTGTCCACGGTGTAACCGCCCAGCTTGGCATCCTTATTGGTTTTCCAGTCCGGACGCACGTCCTGGCCAAGCTCGTCGTCGAGGTTGATCTCTTCGCCCTTCTTGGTGTCGGTGATGGTGGTGGAGGAATCGGCCTTGCCGGTGCCGGTGGTGGTCGTAGTCTCGGTGCCGGTGGTCTCGGTGGGGGTGGTGATGGTGGTGTTGCCGTCCTCGTCCTTGCCCACCACGGGGTCGCCCTTCTTCACCTCGGCGTCGGGGTCCACAACGGTGGTGCTGGAAGAGCTGTCGGGGGTCTCTTCCTTGGCGGCCTCGCCGATCTTGCCGTCCTTGCCGGTGGCTTCGTCCTTCTTGCTGTTGTCGATCACGTCACCCTTCACATAGGTGCCGTCGGGGTTCTCAGTCTCGTCCGTCTCGCCGGAGCCCTCAGAGCCGTCGGCTTCACCGTCCTCACCGGATTTGCCGGGCTGTTCCGGCTTCTCAGCAGGTTTATAGTCAATGGTGATGTCATCGGTCTTGGTGCCGGGGCCGAACGCAGGGGCCTGCTCTTCGCTCTTGGCCTCTTCGTTCACCGGGGGGGGGTAAACTCCTCCTGCTTGCCCTCTTCGCCCTCGACCTCGCCTTCTGCGGTCTTACCTTCCACAGGGGCGGGTTCGGCCTGCGGGGCAGCGTTATCCTCGACAGAGTCGGGGCCTTCCACAGCATGGGCAGCCATGGGCTGTGCAGCGACACAGGCGGTCAGGGCTACGGACATGGCAGCGAGTTTCAGCTTTTTGTTCGTCATGATTGATGGCTCCTTTCAAATGGTGTCAAGTCTTTTACGCATTATAACTGTCCCATATAATGGACATATTTCGAGGCTTGCTATCCTACTTCTTTTATACCATTTTCTGGTGCGGGTTGTCAAGAAAAAATATGTAGAAACGCATGATTTGTGAAAATATTCCAAAGTCTGAATTGGATATTTTGCACAAATCACAAGAATTTGTTGCAGAAAAAAGAGAAACTGTTGCGGATGTGAAATGATGCGGTTGCGGTACTGGTGCAGAGTGTGCGGATTGTTGCGGAAAACCACTTTTTGAGGGACGGAATTTCTGGCAAAGAACCGGCTGGAATTTCTCCTGCCGCCCTGCTGCAGACGAAAAAGGCCCCCGGAAACCTGCGTCTCCGGGGGCCTTGCCCTCTACCTTATATAGGGCAGTCGGCGATCACTGCTTCTGCTTCAGCCGGGCCAGGTAGCTGTCGGCGGCCACGGCGGCAGCGGTGAAGCTGTTGTTCTTCCACCAGTTGATCAATGCGGCCACGGTGGTGATGCCGGCGGTGACCAGCTGCTCCACGGTGGGGCTCTCGATGGGCAGCACGGGCTTGCC
>ENA-ORUN01001543-ORUN01001543.1-human-gut-metagenome-genome-assembly--contig:-NODE-1543-length-21496-cov-4.162166_pt1 | contig 21496 bp, 15 predicted proteins | sample MGYA00242080_ERZ509209 | MGnify/ENA primary metagenome ERZ509209 (study PRJEB26280, sample SAMEA2338786) | human gut metagenome | biome: human gut; feature: human-associated habitat; material: faeces... | reverse complement strand
TAAGCACGCCGCCAGCGTTCATCCTGAGCCAGAATCGAACCCTCCACAAAAAAACTTCATGAAAAGCATCCGAATAGATGACTCTCAAAACAAAAATTGACGAGCACGTCCTTAAGGAAGGACGCCCTCAAAAAACCTCACCCCTCATCAAACCCTCCCGGGTACCCAACCACCACGACAGGCAATCAGGCGAGGAATGAACTGGCAATCATTGACTATAAAGAAGTAGTACAAACACGCTCTTGAGTTCTCAAACCACCACCACACCAGCCAGACGGGAAACCAACCAGAGGAAGGAACCCGCCGCGCTGAGCGGCAACAGGTGAATAACTTACACGCATGTCCGGATTCACGCAAATCAAGGCACGCAAAAACCCAAGGAATCGTTGCAACGACGTCGTTCCATCGGCGTGTCGCACAGAGCCCACTTTGCTCTGATGAGGCTAGGTTAACCCCTCAAATGTTTCTGAAAAGCATCAAATCCACTATTCGGCTGGCGTGTCGCGAGAGTTTTCAGCTTGTCGGCCCTGCGTTCATCTCTCGGCAACCACACTGCCGGCGCACAATCGGCGCATGACAGCGCTCCGTCATCGGATTTCGTTCATGAATCGCGGGTATACCTGTAGTTATGATCAAGAAGATTGCTGTATTAACCGGGGCGGGCATTTCCACGTCCGCCGGCATCCCTGATTTCCGCGGTCCGGACGGTGTGTGGACCAAGCATCCTGACCAAATGAGCGTTTACGACATCGATCTGTTCCTGCGCAACAAAGAGGACCGCGAGTACTCCTGGCGCTGGCAAAAGGAATCGCCAGTATGGAATGCGCAGCCCGGCACTGCGCATAAGGCGCTGGTCAAGCTGGAACAAGCCGGCATGCTGACGCTGCTGGCCACGCAGAACTTCGATGCGCTGCATGAGAAGGCCGGCAACAGCGACAACGTCATCGTGAACCTGCACGGCACTATCGGCACCTCGCATTGCATGAAGTGCCATCAGGAATATGCCACGGCGGACATCATGGCCCGTTTGGATGAAGAGCCCGACCCACATTGCCATCGCAAACTGAAGTATCGTGGCGATATGCCGTGCAATGGCATTATCAAAACCGATGTGGTGTATTTCGGTGAGGCGTTGCCGGACGGCGCGATGGAGAAGTCGTACAGTCTGGCCACCAAAGCCGACGAACTATGGGTAATCGGATCGACCCTTGAGGTGTACCCGGCGGCGAGCATTGTGCCGGTGGCCGCGCAGGCGGGCGTGCCCATCACCATTATGAATATGGGTCACACGCAATATGACCATCTTGCGAGCCGCTTGATTCATGAGGATATCGCCGTTGCCCTGCCGAAGTTGGTGGACGAGACGATTGCGGAGAACAAGTAGCCCTCAGCATAACGAAAGCGCCGGTGGGTGGGTTAAGCAACTGATGATTGTCGGTTAACCACCCACCGGCGCTTTTGCGCCACCTCCCGCCAGCGGGAGGTATTGGAGCACACTTCTGCGCGGCTTCCCGCCAGCGGTATTGGAATCAGTAGATGCGCTTGGGCTGGAATCCGGCTTCCCTGAGTGCCGCGAGGATGCGGTCGATGTGCTCGGGGCCGTTGGTCTCGACCGTGACGCCGAGAGACACCGCGTTGGTGTAGTGGCCGGATGCCTTGAACTGGTCGTGATCAAGCTGAATGACGTTGGCGCGCTGCTCGGCAAGCAGGGTGGCCACCTTGACGAGCTGGCCCGGAGTATCCGGCAGCTCGACCTCGAAGTTCATGATGCGGCCGCGGGCGATCATACCTTTCTGAATCACCGCACCCATGGTCACGGTGTCGATATTGCCGCCGGACATAATCGGAACCACCACGTGCGGGCCGGTGGCGGCGGCGAACTTGCGCGAACGCAGGTTCAGGTGTTCCAGCGCAGCCAGCGAAACGGCGCCGGCCGCCTCGACCACCAGCTTATGCTTCTCGAGCATGAGCAGAATCATTTCGTTGATGTCGCGCTCGGTGACGGTGACCAGATCGTCCAGGAACTCGTTAATCAGAGCGAAGGGCAGGTCGCCGGGGTGCTTGACCGCAACACCTTCGGCGGAGGTAACCACATGGTCAGCCGGAGACACACGACCCGCGGCCAGCGAGTCCTTCCAGGCCGGTGAGCCCTCCGGAATCGCACCGATTACGCGCACTTCAGGCTTGAATGTCTTGATGGCGAGCGCCACGCCGGCACCCAGGCCACCACCACCGAGCGGCACGACCACGTCAGTGACGTTCGGCACGTCTTCAAGGATCTCCAGACCGATGGTGCCTTGGCCGCAGATGACTTCGTAATCGTCGAATGGCGGCACGTAAATCATGCCTTCCTTGTCGGCGAGCTCAGCAGCGTGGGCGGCGGATTCATCGAACACATCGCCGTACAGCACCACGTCGGCACCGTAGGCCTTGGTGGCATCGACCTTCAGCGGCGGGGTGATCTGCGGCATGCAGATGGTGGCCTTGGCTCCACGCTCGCGGGCCGCATAGGCCACACCCTGGGCATGGTTGCCGGCAGACGCGGTGACGATGCCGTGAGCGATCTGCTCTTCGGTGAGCGAAGCAATCTTGTTATAGGCACCGCGGATCTTGAAGGATCCGGTGACCTGCAGGTTTTCCGGCTTCAGGAGAATCTCATGGCCGGTCATCTCGCTCAGCACCGGAGAAGGAATGATCTCCGTGTGGCGGGCAGTGCCTTTGAGTCGTTCGGCGGCCAGCTTCAGTTCGGCTGCATGATCACGTTGCAGCGCCTTCAAAACATCCTTTTGTTCCATAGCTTTCCATTGTAAGCACCACAATGCCGAGAGACACCAGCTATCTCGCTTCACAGAGGTACATTCGGCCTTTTGCAGACAGCTATCTGTTTTCATAGGGGTACCGAGAAGCAAAAACCCCGGGTATAAGCCTTGATTTTCAATGCTTATACCTGGGGTTTCGACGTTACGGTACCTCTCTCAAGACAGATAGCATTTCGGGATAGCCCCGAAGTACCTCTTTGAGCGGAGAAAGGCACTCAATGCACTACAACTGGATGACGGCTGCCTCCCACGGGTCGAGCTCGCGGTTGGCAAGGGAGGCCACGGTGTGCGGAGCGTCATACGTGCTGATCACCACATTCGGCTCGGCGATTCCGACGGCGGTTAGTTCGGCAGCCTCACGTGGCAGGTCAACGGTTCGACTGGACATATTGACTACGACCAACAACTTCTCAGCGTCGAGCTCACGGGTAAAGGCATAGACGTGCGGATCAGCGGCGTCAATCAGTCGCCAGTCGCCGGCGGCCACGACCGGGCTGTTGTGACGCAGCGCAACGAGTTGCTTGTAGAAGGAGTACACCGAATCCGGATCATCGAATTCACCGGCGGCGTTGATCTCGGCATGATTCGGATTCACGGAAATCCATGGCTCAGTGGCGGCGTCCGGAGCGGGGAAACCGGCGTAGCCGGAACCGTCCCATTGCATCGGAGTACGCGCGTTGTCACGGCTGCGCGCGGCCAGACCGGCCATCATTGACTCAGACGACTGCACCTTGGCCTCCTCGACCCTCTGCCGGTAGGCATTCAAGGATTCAAGGTCACGGTACTGGTCGAGACGCGTGAAGTGGGCGTCGGTCATGCCCAGTTCCTCACCCTGATAGATGTACGGGGTGCCGCGGTGCATGTGCAGCATCAGGCCAAGTGCCTTGGCCGAACGGACGCGGGATTCCTCCGCGGAGTCGTCGCCCCAGCGGGAGACCACGCGCGGCTGATCATGATTGCCGGTGAACAAGCTGGCCCATCCTGCGTTCTGCACGGCAGTCTGGTAACCGGCCATAATGCTCTTGAATTTCGGCAGGTCAAGCGGCAGCGGCTTCCACTTGGTACCTTCGCAATCAAAATCAACATGCTCGAACAGGAAGAGCATGTCCAATTCACCGTTGCCCGGATCAGTGATGTGCTCGTTACGCTGAGCCGTGACGCCTGGCGCCTCGCCCACAGTCAGGAAGCCTTCACGCCCCTCGAATACCTCACGTCGCATTTCAGCCAGGAATTCATCCTGACGGGGGCCGTCCGCACAGAACGGATTCGGGTTGGAATAGCCCTCCTCGCCCACAGGAAGATCCTCAAGCTCCGAGCCGTACTCGCCCGGCAGCTTGCCGTTCGAATCGGTGCGCTTGGAGATCAGGGTGATGACGTCCATGCGGAAGCCGTCGACGCCTCGGTCAAGCCACCAGTTCATCATGTCGTACACAGCGCGGCGCACGGCAGGGTTCTCCCAGTTGAGGTCCGGCTGCTTCTTCGAGAACTGATGCAGGAAGTATTCGCCACGCTCGGGGCAGTATTCCCATGCGGAGCCGCCAAAGTAGGAGCCCCACTGATTGGGCTCGGCGCCGGGCTCGCCGGGCGTGGTGCCGGGACGAGCCGGACGCCACCAATACCAGTCGGCGTGTTCGTCGTCTTTGTTCTTGGATGCTTCAAACCAGGCGTGTTCATCGGAAGTGTGATTGACAACAAGATCCATCACGATCTTGAGCCCACGCTTGTGGGCCTCGGCCAGCAGCTCGTCCATATCGTCGAGCGTGCCGAACAGAGGATCAATGTCCTGATAGTCGGAAATGTCATAGCCGTTGTCGTCTTGCGGAGACTTATAGACCGGGGATAGCCACAGCACATCCACGCCAAGATCAGCTAAGTAATCAAGACGCGACGTGATGCCCTTAAGATCGCCGAATCCATCGCCGTTCGTGTCTTGGAAAGAGCGCGGGTAAATCTGATAGACCACCGCGTTGGACCACCACGGATTGGGGGTGGCGCCGTTGGTGCGGATGGCGTCGGGGATTATTGCGCGGTTGAAAGTAGTCATCATTGGCTCCTTATTGATATCTATATTGCTCGTTGCTCACAGTCTAAAAATTGGCGAATTACATTCCCATTGGAGAACTGCGTTGGTGTGCCGGAAAATAAATATCAATCGGCATATGCGCTTTCATGATTGCACCCGGAAAACACGCAGTCGGCCGTACTCGATCTCGCAAGTATGGGTTTCTCCCGGATTCATATCAATCGTCGCACCATGGTCATCGATGATGCGGCAAGAGCGACCGCTAGCCGTAATAATGCCGATTTGTGGCTGCCGGCGCAATCCGACGAAAGCGATGACCTGTTCTGCGCCGAATCTTGCTGTGACACCGAGCGCATAGTCCGTATGTTCGGGGTCATTGAGCAGTGACGCAATGACTGGTCGGGCCGGCTCATCAGGACGCGGTAATGTACCATCTTCGGCAAGTAAATCACGCAAGACAGCCGCATCAGTGTGACCGCAGGCATCGGAACAATACACTGGTCCGCCGCTAAGCAATCGGAGCACGGCATGGACTCGCGCATGGGGATGCTCCGTCCAGAACATGTCCCAATCACAGTGGTACAGCTCCCCCATCAGCAGTGCACAGTATGCGTTCTGGATAAGGTGTTCGCCCAGCGAATCAGGATTGTGCGGTAGATAGTCGTCGCTACTACGGGTGATTGGCGATGAAGGACGATGCCAATAATCCTCCGGTGCCATGCCCATGCAGTTAATCAATGCGCCGCCGAATCGTCGTGAGGTCACTTCATCAAGCGCCTGATGGCGTCCCCAGGTGGCTTCACCGTAACTTTCGGTGCCACGAACCATTACTGACGTGGAACTTTGCGAATCCACTTTGACGAAATCGACGCCGGCTTCGGCGAGTTCGCCGTCCCAGGCATCCCAGAACTGTGCGGGTTGTTCAGCACGACTTCCAGGAATCAGGCAACCATTCGCCGTGGTGGTTATTGCGGTCGGGCAGCTGGCCGCGGCTACACCCGATTCGTCCAAACCATTCCAATAGCCTTGGAACGCCTGCCACACGCCTACGCTGCGCACGCCATAGTGCGTTTTGAGCAGCGCAATGGTGTGGGCAAGCCCGTGGGGGAAACGTTGGCGATCCGCGCCAAAGTCGATCAGGGTTTCCTTTGTGCGATCCGTGTTGGACCAACCGTCATCGATAAGCACCCAGGAAATGGGCACATGCTTGGCTTGGAACTCCTCCATCTTGTTGACGATAGCCTGCTCGTTGACATCTCGCCCCAATGAATCCCAAGTACACCATCCCAACCCGGTGAGCGCATCCGGGAATGGACGCTCCTTACGGGTGCGAATACCCAGCTGGCGTGCTGCCGTTTGTGTGGCAGCTCGAATGGCCATATACGGGTCGGATGCGCAAGCGATATATGCGGCAGTGTCACATAGAGTCGTGCGACCAACCCGGTTGGAAGACAGCACGAGCCGCAAAGCCGTGTCATCAGATTCTGTTGCGGGCTGCCCACTGAAATCAGCCCGAATATCCGTGCCGCAGATAGCGACCAACACTAGCCACTCGGCATCTTCGGCATCGTTGTTGCGGCGTAACAATAACTGCGTGCGTTCAGGCAGTTCAGATGGTGTACGCACCCAGGTCGGGCGCATCCACCACTCCTTGTGCTGGTATAGCGCCAGCATGGTGTCATCGTTGCCGCTGTCGACGCCGGCCATGGTGAGCGACACGTCAATCGCATGGTGGGGCTCAAACGCTTGTTGTTCCTGAAAGGCAGCGGCGCGGTCCTTGGGCTGGGGTGCATGCGCGTTCACATCGATACGCCAGAGTCGCACCTGAGCATCACCCTGGATACCCGCACTGGACGTGCACTCATCTTCGCATGATTCGGGAACGATTGTGACGGCTTCTACCGGCAGTTCACAGATTGCCGAAGCCTGTTCGCCATAGACGGCACGACCGGTATCAAGATGGGCCGTTACCGTGCGAACGGTTATTGGACAGGTTTCGGCAATCATTGGCGTAACTCCTTGGTGTTCTTCAATGAGATTATGCTGGCAAGGCCCAGACGGTAGCAGCTGGAGGAACGCTCTCGACCTGAGTGTTCGCCTGCACAGTCGCGTCAGACACAAGTAGCACGGTCATCGGCTGCGGCAAGGCGACTGGTTGACTGTCAGAGAAGTTCGCCATCACAACCATGCCGGACGGCAAGCGCCAACCAAGCAGCGGCGCCGGACACTCTTCGTTGGTAAGCCACGAGAACTGGAAGTCCGTGCCGTTGGCCACCCACTGTTTGCGCAATGCGACAGCAGCACAATACAGGTGCAGGACGGAAGCCCCGTCACCAATCTGACGATTAGTGGCATACTGCGCAAACCATGCCGGCTGGGGCAGCCACGAAGCACCGGTGGCATTGAAGCCGAACGCCGGGCCGTCTGACTGCCACGGCAGCGGTACGCGGCAACCGTCGCGCCCCTTGAAATAATGACCGGAACGTTCCCAATTGGGATCCTGAATTTCATCTTCGGTCAAATCAAAGTCCTCCGGCAAACCAAGCTCTTCACCCTGATACACAAAGGCGGTACCTGGCAGGCCGAGCATCACCAGCGCTGCTGCACGGGCACGACGAGCGGCGAGCGCGGGGTCAATCGGCGGATTCGTGCCGTTGGACGTCACCCACTGCTCGATGTTTGCACCGCTCGGCAGTCCGAGACGCGAGGCGATACGTGGCACATCGTGGTTGCCGAGCACCCAGGTGGGGGCGGTTTCGGCAGCGAGAGCATAGCGATGCGTGCGCTCAATCGTGGTGCGGTATTCTTCGCGATTCCAGGCGGCCTTTGACATGGAGAAGTCGAATACGGCACCAAGTTCATCAGGCTTGGCGTATTGGAAAATACGGGTGGTGAATGGCGACCACGATTCGCCGACCGCATACTTGGCTGGCGTGTACTGATTGAACAGGTCGCGCCATTCACGGTAGATATCATGCACGGCGTCGCGGTCCCAGAGCGGATCGGAGCCATCGGTAGCCTGTGGAGACATCAGTGTCGGGTCGATACGGTCGCGCAGCGGCTCACGCAGGTCTTTGGCCAGACCGTGCGAGACATCGATGCGGAAACCGTCCACACCGCGATCGCACCAGAATGTGAGTACACGCAGGAACTCATGCCGCACCTCGGGATTGTCCCAATTGAGGTCCGGCTGCTCCTTGGCGAACAGATGCAGGTAGTACCAGCCGTCTCCACACGACTCCCATGCGGAACCGCCGAAGTTACTCAGCCAGTTGGTAGGCGGCAATTCGCCGTGCTCCCCCTTGCCCTGCCGGAACACATACCGTTGTGCCGCTTCCGATTCCGGACCTTGAGCCAGGGCCTCTTGGAACCAACGGTGCTGATCGGACGTGTGGTTCGGCACGATGTCCACGATGATGCCGATACCGCGTTCGTGCGCTTTGGCCACTAATTCGTCGAACTGATCGAGTGTGCCAAGGCGGGGATCCACATCACAATAGTCGGCAACATCATAACCTCCATCCGCCAGCGGCGATGGATAGAATGGAGAAAGCCAGAGCGCGTCCACCCCGAGCGCCTGCAGATAGTCGAGACGATCGATCACGCCTTGGAGATCACCGTTGCCGTCTCCATTGGCATCGCTGAATGAGCGGGGGTAAATCTGGTAGATGACGGCGTCGCGCCACCAGTCATTGTTGGTGAAAGTCATATCGTTCCCCTGTCCGATTGCTCGGTACGTATGGTTTTACCAGTATGGCCGCACGAAACACTGTTCCGGCGGCCATACCCTACATCCTCTTGCCTTCGGATCAGCCCTTAACCGAGCCGGCAAGCATGGCGCGGATGAAGTAGCGCTGGAGGAAGATGAACAGGATCATCGTCGGTGCCATGATGAGCAGTGCGCCCGCGTTGAGCAGCACCACGTCGGTCTGATACTGGCCAACGAACGACTGTAGGGCACCTGCCATCGTGCGCTTGTTCGGGTCGTTCTCCAACACCACAGCCAACAGGAACTGGTTCCAGGTGGCCAGGAAGGTCAGAATACCGAGCGAGGAGATGGCTGGCAGTGCCAACGGCAGCTGAATGGAACGGAACGTGCGCAGATGGCCTGCACCATCGATGGATGCGGCTTCGATCAGATCACGCGGCATCTGCTCGAAGCAGGAGCGCATCCACACAATACCGAACGGAATATTCAGGCCGATGAGCGGCAGGATCAGGGCAAGACGGGTATTCAGCAAGCCCATGCCACTGATCTCGTAGTACAGCGGAGTGACCAAGGTTTCGAACGGAATGGTCAGACCGACGAGGAACAGCACGTAGATCAGGCCCTTGCACGGCACCTTGAGCTGAGCGAAGGCATAACCGCCGAGCGAGCAGAAGATCACCACGCAGGGCACGACCACGATCACCAGAATGCAGCTGTTGAGCAGCAGCGGGGTGATGTTTGCCATGTTCCAGGCGTCGATGAAGTTCTCCCAGTGCGGGTGGGCAGTGAACTGGATACCTTCGGGCATGGAACCTTGCGGCTGCAATGCCGCGGAGAGCATGCTCAGGAACGGCAGTACGCAGAAGAGGACGGTCAGAGCGAGCATCGCCGTGCCGGTGATGCGAACGGCTTTGGATTGCTGCATGGTCACTGCTCCTTTCCGTTGACCAGACGCTGCAGAGGTCCGACGACCAGCAGCACGAGAATCATCAGGGTGACGGCGAGTGCGGAGGCCAAGCCAACGCTCTGCTGGGTGAAGGCCAAGCGGTAGACCTGCACGCCGGGCACCATGGTGGAGGTGCCGGGGCCGCCCTGAGTGGACATGTACACCACGTCGAAGCTGGCGAGCGCGGAGATGATGGTCATGGTCAGGCATACGCCGATTTGGCCGCGCAGACCGGGCAACGTGATGGAGAAGAGCTGACGCCACCAGCCGGCACCGTCAAGACTTGCTGCCTCGTACAGGGACTGGTCGATGCCGCCGATGCCCGAGAGCAAGAGCACCACACAGAAGCCGAGCTGCAGCCAGAAACCAATCACGCCTACCGCGTTCAGGGAGGTGGATTGGTCGCCGAGCCACACGTGGGCGAAGTCGCCGAGGCCTACTGCGCGCAGCAGCTGATTGGCGGTGCCCTTGTCGGCCAGCATCCAGGTCCAGGCCACACCGGCTGCAGCGCCGGGGATAACGCGCGGCAGGAACAGGCAAACCTGTGCGAAGGAACGACCGACCTTGGACTTCATGTCTTTGATGAGCACGGCAATGATCAGGCCGAGCACAATCGGGATGATGGAGAAGAAGATGATCAGGTAGAAGGAGTGCAGAATCGATCCGTACAGATCGGGGTCGGTGAACACGGTGATGTAGTTTTCGACACCGATGAAGGTGCTAGCATCGATACCGTTCCACTCGTAGAACGAGTACCAGATGGTCTGAATGATCGGCCACAACTCGAAGGCGATGTAGAACACAAGCGCCGGAGCGAGGAAAAGCAGGCTGACCAGACCGAGGGACATATTGCGCTTGGGCTTGACCGCCTTGGCTGCCTTATGGGAATCCATGATTGTCACCACGCTTTGCTGGTTTGGTGTGAACTGGGAATCGAACATCGCACACAACGTCGTGCGCGCGATGGGAAGGAACCAGGCGGAGCGGGAAAAAGGGAAGAACACTCCGCCCGGTAAGTGCAAGGGTTACTTGACCTCCTTCTCGTACTGAGCCTGAATGGATTCGACGAATGCCTTGGGGGTCATCGTGCCGTCAATCAGGGACTGGAAGCCGGGGATAATGGCGCTGGCCTGCATACCTGCGGTGGCGTTGTTGATGTAGTCGGTGGTGTTACCGGTCTTCACCAGACCTTCGTAGGCGGTAAGGACCTGGCCGAGAAGCTGGTTATCGGTGCTCGGAGTCTCGCCTTCGCCGACCGGCGGGGAGCCGTTGTCAACTGCGATCTGGCGGGCTTCGTCGGACTGGAGGAAGTCGAGGAAGGCGGCTGCAGCGTTCTTGTTCTTGGCGTTGGCCGGGATACCGAAAGCGGTCACGGCGTTGGCTGCGGCAGAACCGGAATCGGCCTTTTCGCCGGGGAAGGCGATCCAGCCGGCGTCATCGCCAAGTGCATCGTTGATGGAGGCGGAGTACCAGCTGCCGGAGGGGAAGAACAGGGCTTCGCCGTTGCAGAAGCGGCTCAGTGCAGTGGAACCGTCAAGGGCGAGCGCGTCGGAGGAGAAGTAACCGGCATCCTGCCAGTCCTTGATCTTCTGTGCAGCCTTCACGGCACCGTCGGTGTTGAAGGTGGCGCCATCCTTCTGGATAATCCAATCCTGCACGGTATCGCGACCCTCATAGTTGGTGAGCAATGCCTGGTAGATGTAGGAAGTGCCGCCTTCCTTGGCCGGCATCATCATGGCGAGCTTGCCAGCGTCGGAGGCCTTCTTCATATCGGCCTCGAGCTCTTCGACAGTGGCCGGAGCCTCGGTGATGCCGAGTTCCTTGGCGACTTTCTTGTTCCAGTACAGGCCGGTCATCGAGACACCGTCCGGCACTGCGTAGAGGCTGCCGGAACCGATCTTACCGTCGGAGCCCACGCGGTAGACCTGAGTCTGGGAATCCGGCAGCTTCCAACCGTAAGCATCGGCGTAAGCGTCAAGATTGACGACATGGTTGCCACGCACAGCGGAGTTGATGTCGGTGATACGGGCAATGTCCGGGGTGTCGGCGGCGGAGATGATGCGCGGGCCATTCTGCTGGGAGGTGTTGTCCGGATCGTAGGTGGCCTTGATGGTGATGTTCGGGTACTTCTTCTGGAAGGCTTCGATCAGCTGGTCATCAAAGGTCTTCAGGCCAGCGCCGTCCCACAGCTTGAGCTCATACTTGGTATCGCCAAGATCAGTGCTCACCGCTTCGGTTTCGGTGTTGGCTTTGTTGCTGGACGAGCCCGGGCCGCAAGCGGCGACGGATGCCAGGCATGCCACAGACATCAGACCGGCAATAACGGTTTTGGCGGTTCGTTCGATCCTCATTGATCATTCCTTTCTTCCTTCCGGGCGATCCCGGCTATGTCTTCCTTGGCTATCTCGGCTTAGCGTATTTGCTAAGCGCTTATGCATGAGGATAACAGATGTCGAACCGGTTCGTCAAATCCGCAACACGCAAACAAATGGCCGATTCCCGAAGAAATGAGGAAGGCTTGACGTTCCCCATAGGCAAGCACTTCCTTCTCGCGAAATTGCAACATCGGTCCCTTAAATACCTAAGCGCTTATTCATTCACCTAGGATGACGTTTCGAAGGCTCGGGCAGCTCGGGAAAAATTGAATGTGGCTCAATTTGATACCAGTACGCCACGCTAGACACATCATCCTGACGCTCAAATGCACCTTCATATCCTGAACCAATTTGTTGAAGCGTGACTCTAAGCTCACTATCAAACCTGATGGGATCAGGAATATGCCATCGGTACAAGCCACGCATAGGTGGACAATAATCGTCATGATATTGGTTTGCTATAGCCCCATCGCGCACAGAATAAAATGGATATCCTACATATGGGGCACAAAAAGTACGCTCGCGCGTATGACCATCTCGCTGCTCAGCGAAGCTCCATGCACCGCCAAAATAATCTTCGGTGCCGGTACTACACACTGTGGGATAATCGTTATCGCCATCTAGGAAAAACTTAATCTCTCCCTCACCCCACCAATATCGTTGCAACGTAGAAATAGCAAGATATGTGCCGACGTAATGGCCCCGTCCGCTGACTCCATCGAGGATTACATAGTCCTCGCCTAAAGTAGTGATTGGCTGTCTGCGCCATTGCGCATGGAAATAAGCCATTTCACGGGAGGAATACGCATTACCCAATGCATAATCAATCTGATAAAACAAAGCCGGAATAGCATGAGCGTGGTCATTGCGCACTACGATACGTGCCCGTTTACGAAACGGCATCGTGAAATAACAATTCATACCTCGTGTAGGTGCCACCACAATAGGCTCTGAGAACACATCGCAACTTTGTCCAAAGCCGCAACAGAAGAAGTCTCCTAGGGGACATTCCACAGAAGGTCGCTTTTCATCATCCCAATAGATGGCAAGCACCGCATCGCGCAGAACGTATCGATCAGCGTCACTGGTGCGATCCGTAACGGTAAACCACATGTGCCGAATACAACCGGGGCCTTCAATATCTGCCAATGTCATAGACTGCCCGGGAGCAATGTCATTCAAACACGGTTTTCCCTTGCGCGACGGCCCCAACGGACCAGTTTCACGGCAACCAAAACCCTTGGCTCCCGTTGGGTTCTCCGCATTAATCGAACATGTTACTTCGTCGCGGACAGTCGGCAAATCCGATAAAGTTCCCGCGTACGGTCCTGCCATCATCATAGGTTGACTCTCCTCAAATCAAGCGTCGCTAGCGAAAGCGGCATATAAGTTGAAGCTGTTTCTACCGCTTCGCTTCTTTGTCATATTGCGCCTGCACATTCTTTGTGAATTCCTGAGGCGTGATGCTGTTATCCAGCAGTAACTGGAAGTTAGGGATTAGCCCACTTGACTGCATTCCCGCAGTAGCATTATTAATGAAATCGCTAGTATGACCGCTCGTCAGCACGTCGGCATAGGCATCAAACATACTCTGCTGCAATGCGCTATTCGCCTTGAGATCCAAGGTAGATGATTTTGGCAAATAGCCAGAATTGTCAACAATAATCTGTTGCGCTTCGGCACTTTGCGTATAATCGAGGAACGCCGCAGCAGCATCACGGTTCTTAGCATTCACCGGAATACCATAAAATGCACCTGCATTAGCAGCAACGTTCGGCTCATCTTCACTGGTGGCACCCGGGAAAGCAAAGAACTGAACATCATCACCCAGCGCTTTGGCCACAGTATCCAGATTCCAATTACCGCTCGGGAAAAATAGTCCTTCACCATTGCAGAACCTGCTCAGAGCAGTAGAGGCATCCACTGCGTTAACACCTTCAGGCATATATCCCTTGTTATTCCAATCCTGCAAGGTGGACGCAGCGTCCTGCGCCGCCTGATTGTCGAAGGTACCAGATTTCTGCAAAATCCAATTCTGCACATCTTCCGCAGAACTGTTATTAGCCATTAACGCCTGAAAGACAAAAGAGGTACCGCCATCCTTGGCATATGTCATCATCGGCAGTATGCCGGCATCCTTGGCTGTCTGCATATCCGCCTCAAACTCCTCGACAGAGGTAGGAGCTGCATCAATACCTAGCTGCTCGGCAAGCTTGGTATTGAAATAAATGCCAGTCACCGAATAGGAGTTCGGCAATGCGTACAAATCACCGCTGCCGAGCTTGCCATTTGAATCCACTCGATACAATTCAGTCTGCGAATCGGGAACATCCCAGCCGTACGCATCCACATATGCCTCTAAAGACACCAAATGGTTGCCACGAACCGCTGAATTCATGTCGGTGACGCGGGCGATATCCGGCGCATCTTTTGCTGAAATCACACGCGGGCCATTTTGTCCAGAGACATTATCCGGATCATATTGTCCTTTGATGGTGATGTTTGGGTATTTCGCTTCGAACCCGGCAATCAGCGCCTCATCTACAGCCTTCAGACCCGCTCCATCCCACAAAGTCAGCTCATATTTTTTATTACCTAAATCAGTGCTGACCTCAGTAGGATTTGTATCACTTCGTGAGCTACTTGCCGAGCCGGGACCACATGCAGTCAGACTTCCAGCGATAAATATCGCAGCAAGCGCCGCGCCGCTGTTACGCATAATCCTATTCATCGGTTACCTCCTTGCATCCTCATCATATGCAATCGATATTTCTCTTTACTGTCACCATTTTTCGGCGGCAATAAAATATATTTGCGATATCGATTACGCACATCGTACATCTTTTTGCGGAACCCGTCAACCTTGCATCACACCAATGGTGGCCTTAACTTCAAAATCCAGATACAATACAATCGATTACGCAATGCAGGAGATCCCATGAGCGAACCAACAATCTATGAAGTAGCCAAGGAGGCTGGAGTCTCTGCGGCGACCGTATCTCGTGCAATCAACGGACGTGACCGCATATCGGAAACTACTAGGCAAAAGGTATTTGATGCATGTGCAAAGTTGGGGTTTTCAGCATCAAAAACAGCCTCCATGCTGCGAACGGGAAAGACAAATCGTATAGCACTTACCGTAGGTAACTCACTGGCTGGCTGGTTCAGTTCACAACTAGCCGAAGGCGTATATTCCGTGCTCGCATCCCAAGGATATGACTTGCTATCATACCGACTTGCAAACGCCGATCAAAGACGCGATTTCTTTTCCTCAATGCCAGTGAAGCGCAACGCAGACGCGGTCATCATCTCCTCCTTCGACATCAGCGAGACAGAGAGGCGAACCTTAGAACAACTCGGTATGCCAGTCATCGGTGTCAACACCATCGGGCTTACGGAACAGCGAGATATGATTTCCATCGGCGTAGACGAAATTACAGCAATGCGACAAACCGTTCATCAGCTCGCAGGACTGGGACATCGCAATATCGCCTTTATCTGCAAGCAGCAAGACAGTAACGGATTCATATGGGAAGCTGACCAACGTATAGAAGGGTTCCGTCTTGGCATGGCGGCTGAGGGACTCAACTTGCCCGACGGATACATCATCGCAGTACAGGACAACGAATTTGCCGGAGCAGAGGCACTCAGTAGCCTGCTCGCACTCTCCCCTCGCCCAACCGCCGTATGCTGCATCAGCGACGAGAATGCCATTCCTCTAGTCCATGCGCTTCGCTCATACGGATTCCGCGTACCTGAGGACATATCCGTCATCGGATTCGATGACTGGCCAATGGCACAAGCGCTCAATATATCAACCGTTCGGCACGACCCTCGGTCCTACGGAGCATTAGCGGCAGATGCCGCAATCCGATTATCACGAGGCGAAATTCTGACAGAAAGTTGCATCGTTGTTCCCACGACGCTCATGTTGCGCGGCACCACAGGCCCAGCACCTCGAGATTAAACATCGACAACGTCCGCATTTGATGATGTGCATATCATTATTGCAACAGCGAAACAACAGGTACCAGCCAGAGGAAGGACGACCGGGTAACAGCCACAAGGCGGCCACCCATTCACCATGAAACGCGCGACCATCAACGACGTAGCTCTCACGGCCGGAGTCTCAACTTTTACCGCATCCCGCGCTTTGCGAGGTAAGGATCACGTGGCAGCAGCTACGCGGGATAAGGTGCTGAAAGCGGCCAAAGAGCTGAATTACACCGCGTCTCGCTCGGCGGCGGCGCTGGCAAGCGGACGCACCAATCGCATTGCCATGCTGGCTCGCGAACGGCTGGCCGGCTGGTTCATGGGCGAATTATTCGACGGGCTGTATGACGAACTGAGCCGCGCACGCTATGACTTGACCGTATACCGAGCCGGCAGCGTCGAGGAGCGTGCGGAATTCTTTACTCGGCTGCCAGCCAATCGTAACGCCGACGCCCTCATCGTATCCGGATTTTCCGCCACCGATGAGGAAGCCGACACGTTGGCCAGCATGGGTATGCCCATCGTCTCGGTGAATTCGCCGTATATCAGCTGCTGCCAAGCCTCCGTGGCCATTGATGACGAGGCGGCCGAAGCCATGGCAGTGCGTTATCTTGCGGCCCTCGGGCATCGTCGTTTCTGCTATGTGGGGCGCACCGATCCGCTGACCGGCAAGGAATGGGGATTCGATGCACGCGCACGCGGATACAAAGATGAGATAGTCTCGCTTGGCCTCACCGACTGCGGCATCCACTTCATCGACTCGGAATCACCACGCTCGGCCAAACAAGTCATCGCCACCATGCTCGCGCAGCCTGAGCGGCCGACCGCTATCTGCGTGTGGTCTGACTACTACGCATTGCGCGTGGTACATGAGTTGCAGGCAATCGGAGTACGAATCCCCGAAGACGTTTCGGTCTTTGGCTTTGATGGGTCCGACGTGGCGGAATCCATTGGATTAAGCACCATGGTGCCAACTCCCCCGCGCGAAATCGGACAGATTGCCGCGCGCAAGGCACTGAATTTGGTTGAGGGGAAGACCTTGGACGACCCTCATACGACTGTACCTGTGGCGGTCGAGCCCGGCGCGACCAGTGGGCCAGTGCGGGAATAGGCGATATGGGAAAAGCCCCCCTCGGCGGAAAACCGAAGGAGGCTTGGGTGGAGCTGCACTACTTCACAGCGCCTCGCATGACTCCACCGACGACCCACTTTTGGGCGAAGATGTAGACGATGAGGATCGGGGCCATGGCCATCAGGTAGCTGGAGAAGGCCATCGGGTAGTTGGTGGCGAACTGCGAGCTGAAGACGTACTGGGCGAGCGGGATGGTCTGGTTCGACTGATCGGTCAGAATGATCAACGGCAGGAGGAAGTCGTTCCAGGCCCACAGTGCGGTCAGGATGGCGATGGTGGCGTTAATCGGGCTCATCAGCGGGAAGATGATGGTCCAGAAAATGCGCCACGTGGATGCGCCATCGATTCGGGCCGCCTCTTCCAGCGAAACCGGAATCGAACGGATGAAGCCGGTGGCGATGAACAGGTTCGTGCCCAGGCCGAGCACCGTGTACAGAATGATCAGGCCGACCTGGTTGTCCAGGTGCAGGGAGCCCATCTGCTTCGCAATCGGCAGCATGACGACCGGGAACGGCACGAACATGGCGGCGATGAAGAAGTAGTACAGGAAGCGGAAGAAGCGCTTGTCCATGTTGCGGGCCACGGCGTAGGCCACGAAGGTGTTGGTCAGCAGGGTGAGCACCACGGCGGCCACCGTGATGATCGCGGAGTTGAGCGCGGCCTTCGGGTAGTTGACCTTGGCGGAGGCGTCGGCGAAGTTGTGCCACTGCCACGAGGTGGGCAGGGCGAAGGTGCCGGCTTCGGCCGGAGTCTTCAGCGCGGTGACGATGGTGAAGTAGAGCGGGATCAGAATGGTCAGGCTCAGCACGGCCACGGCGGCGGTCAGCCACCAGTTGATCTTGTGGTCTCTGCGGAACTTGGCGGGCTTGCCGGACTTGGACGGGGTAACTGTTGCAGTAGTCATTTCTTATCCTCCCCTAAATCAGATCTGTTCCTGGCTGCGGGAGATGCGCAGCTGCACGAAGGCGATGATCGCCAGCACGATGAAGAAGAGCACGGCGTTTGCGGTCTGGTAGGCGTACTCGCCACCGGTCAGGCCACCCTTCCAGATGAGGTAGGTGACGGTTTCGGTGGAGGAGTTCGGACCGCCCTCGGTCAAGGCGACGACCTGATCGAAGGTGCCGAGCGCGTTCTTCATGGACAGCACGAGGTTGATGGTGAAGAACGGTCCGATCAGCGGGAATGTGATCTTCCAGAACTTCTGCCAGGCGTTGACGCCGTCGATGGCGGCGGCCTCGTAGATTTCATCGTCGATGGTCTGCAGGCCGGCGAGGTAGATGAGTACCGAGTAGGCGATGCCCTGCCAGACGGCGAGGAAGACGATTGGGATCCAGCTGAGTTGCTCATTGGTCAACAGCGAGGTGGACAGCCACTTGATGCCCAGCGCCTTGCCGAGCTCGGGCAGCGGGTTCATGAAGATGTACTTGAACACGTAGCCGATGACCAGCACGGAGAGGGTGTAGGGGATGAAGAAGACGGCTCGGAAGCCATTCTTGAAGGCGATCTTCGAGTTCAGCAGCACCGACAGGAACAGGGCGATCACATTAATCAGCACCGTGATGAGAATGGCGATGAGGAACGTGAACAGGTAGGCATGGCCCACTCGGTTGTCCTGGAAGAGGGCGATGTAGTTCTTCAGGCCGATGAACTTGTAATCGCCGTAGCCCTGCGAGTTGGTGAAGGAATACTTTATGCCGTCAAGAAATGGCAGGTACAGGAAGAAGGCGAAGATGATGGCCGCCGGAACCACCATCCAGTAGTAGGCGGGGTCCACTTTGCGGGTGGAGAAGGCGGAGACCTTCTTCTTGGCCGGTTTCTTGGCAGCGGTCTTGGTTGCGGTTGCGTGTGACATGATGTTCTCCTCTCCTACCGATCACTCGAAGGTCCTGGCTTGGACCTTGTCCCATTCGGTCTGCATCTGGTTCAGGAAGCGGTCGGTGTTGCCGGAGGTCACCATGGTCTGCAGGTAGCCGCCGATGTTGATGGACGAAGGAATGTAGTGGTCGCAGAAGTCGGCCAGTCGGTTTTCCTCGAAGAACGGGCGCACGGTTTCCAGCGCATCGTTGCCGAAGTAGGTGTCCTTCAGCGGCGTGATGGCGGACTGGGCGTCGGCGTAGGCGTCAAGCTGATCCTTCTGCATGAGGAACTCGACGAGCTTCATCGCTTCCTTGGGGTGCTTGGTGTTCGCACCGATGGTGAGCATCACGTCGTCGCCGGCGGTGAGGATCTGCTCGCTGGCGTCATCGGTGGCCGGCATCTGGGCGAAACCAAGTTCGATATCGGGGTTGATCAGCAGGATCTGCGGGATGGCGTAGGTGCCGAGCGGGATGATCGCGGCCTTGCCTTGGGCGAAGTTCTGCGTGCCCTGCTGGTAGGTGACGCCGGTGTCCGCAGTGGAGTAGGTGAAGAGCTCGGATTCCTTCTCGACTGCGGTCTTCCACAGTTCCTGGAACGTGGTCTTGCCTTGCTTGAGCTCGGTGTACTTCGATTCGGGAACCAGCGTGCCGGTCAGGGAGGCGAGCGGTGCCTGGGTGGTCCAGGCGTCGGCCACGGAACCCTGCAGCGGGTTGATGCCGGCGTCCTTGAAGGTGTTGAGCATATCGGTGAACTCGCTCCAGGTGGTCGGCGGATTCTCCGGGTCAAGGCCAACCTTGCGGAACAGAGCCTTGTTGTAGATGTAGCCGGAGGCGTTACCCGCGAAGGGCAGGCCATACAGGCGCTTCTTGGAGGAATCGGTGGTCTGCACCAGATTCTTGGCGATCTGCACCATGCCGGGGTTGAGGGTGTCCACGATGGGTTCGTCGGTGAAGTCGTAGAACACACCGGAGGCGGCGAAGTTGCCGAAGCTGATGTCGCCGTTGAAGGTGATCACGTCCGGCACACGATTCTTGACGAAACGGGTGCGCAGATCGGTCTGGGCGTTGGCGGAGTTGTTGATGTTGACCTTGATGGTCGGGTTCTGCTTCTCAAAGTCGGCGACCATGGACTTGAACTGGTCGGCGGCCTCGGACTTGAACTGGAAGAAATCCAGCGTGACGGTGCCTGCGGTGCTGGAGCCGCAGCCTGCCAGGCCGAACCCGACGGCGATCGCGCACATCACGGCGGCGGTGCGCACGGCCAGACGCTTCAGTCTAGGCGTTGCATGTGGGGAATCGGACAGCATAATTGTTGACTCCTTTATCTTTCTTTTCCTCCGGCTTCGGTGCCGGCGGTTCTTCCACTTTCCAAGGTAACGGTTCGGCCATTTCATTCCCAGCGCCAGCGAGCCCACTTGCGCAAGCAACAAAAAGCGCGGTATTTTGTGATTAACGCAATAAATACAGCGAAGGGGCTTGCATGTCTGATGTCAACGCGATTCCACAGTGGTTTTCCGGATCCGAGCATACGCATCGCGTGGCGGCGGCAATTGCCCAATACGGGCCGATAGCCCGCACTACGTTGGCACAGATGCTGGGACTGAGCCAAGGGGCCTTGTCCCGCATCACCAGCGATCTGATCTACGCCGGGGTGATCGAGGAGCTTCCGGCCGAGGCCGGCCCGTCAGGCAAGCTGCCCGAGCGATTCACGCCAAGGGAAAGTTCGGATCGTCGCGGACGCCCGCAGACTTCGCTGGTGTTGTGTTCGAACGCACGCACCTTCATTGGTGTCAAGGTTCATGGGATGTCGATTGTGGCCGCTGCGGTGAACGCGCATGGCGAGGTGGTGTCCGGCCGGCACGAGATGCCGATCGGGGCGGATCAGTCGGCTGAGTATGTGGTGTCGGCCATCACGCGGCTGGTGCGCGAATGTTCCGCCGATATCGCCTCTTCCGGACTACCCTCCCCCACTGCGGTGGGCGTTGCGGTAGGTGGGCATGTGGTCGACGATTCGATTGTGACGTTCGCGCCGTTCCTGCATTGGGACGGGGCCACGGACTTGGGGACGATGGTCACAGAGGCGACCGGCCTGCCGTGCGGGGTGTTCAATGATATCGATTCTCTGCTGGTGGATGCCTCCTGGTTCGGGCCGGGTGTCGGCGTGGATATGTTCGCCGTGGTGACCATCGGCGTGGGTGTTGGTTATTCGCTGGCCGTGAACGGCAAGCCAGTGCAGTACCCGGATAAGAGCTATGGTCTGGTGGGCCACGTGCTTATCGATCCGGAGGGGCCGCGCTGCACCAGCGGACATATCGGCTGTTCACAATGCTTGACTGACGATTCAATCGCCGAACAGTACTCTGCGATTGTGGGTCGCGCGGTCAGTTTTGAGGACTTTGCGCGCGATGCCAAGGAACGCGTGCCGCAGGCCACGCAGTTGGTGAACCGGACGTGTTTCCGGTTGGGATCGCTGGTGGCTACGGTGGCGAATATCGCGATGCCCGGGCATGTGATGATTGCCGGGGAGTCCGCGTTTTTGGCCAAGCTCGGCACCGATTCGCTACGTGACGGCATTCGTTTCTACCGTCACAGCCAGACCCAGCCGGTCAAGTTCACGATTATGAACCACGACTGGCAGCTCTG
>ENA-ORUN01001536-ORUN01001536.1-human-gut-metagenome-genome-assembly--contig:-NODE-1536-length-21592-cov-2.951107_pt1 | contig 21592 bp, 17 predicted proteins | sample MGYA00242080_ERZ509209 | MGnify/ENA primary metagenome ERZ509209 (study PRJEB26280, sample SAMEA2338786) | human gut metagenome | biome: human gut; feature: human-associated habitat; material: faeces... | reverse complement strand
GAGCAACTCGGCATGGTCGGCAGAGCTTAGGCTCAGCGCGACCATGTTGTCGCCCTGCTCCTCGAGCTTCCACTCCTGTTTGCGAGCAAAGCCGTGACGGGCGAGCTTGACCTCGCGGCCGTCCATGGTCATTGCGTGACCGTCTCGAAGGCCGCCGCAGATCGGGAAACAAATGGGCGCCTGGCCCGACCAGACCGCCGGATCACCCTGCCACAGGTACTCACGGCCGTTGGCCGCAATAGAAGTGAACGACCCGCCCGCCGTGCTCAGTGCTACGCGGATAGAACCGTTATCAAGAACAAACTCCATAGGAGCCTTCCCTTTCTTACGACAGCCCGCCAAGTCAATAGGGCTGATAGAAAACCGGCCCGCGCCCCCTCACAGAAACGCGAGCCGTCAACTGACTAGTTAATTACGCCGGATACCCGCTAATCATGGTATTCGCCGCGGTCCCACTTCTCGAGGAACTCGTCAAAGAAGTGCGGGTCAGCCTGAGCCTCGGCGTCGGCCTTGTTGCAGGCATCGATCTTGGCGATCAGGGCATCGTGCTCGGGAGTCTTCTCGTAGGGCTCCTCCAGGAAGGCAAGCATGATATCGGCCATCAGGAACTCGCCGGTAATCTTGCCGCCAAAGCCCACGATGTTGGCGTTGAGCTCGCGACGGGCATACAGGGCAGAGGTCATGTCGCGGACCAGGGCGCAGCGGGCGCCGGGAACCTTGTTGACGGCGTTGGTGATGCCGATGCCGGTGCCGCACAGGGCCACGCCAAAGTCAGCCTTGCCGCTGGCAACAGCCTCGCCCACGGCCTTACCGTAGATGGGGTAGTGCGTACGGGTGTGGCTGGAGGTGCCGCAGTCGAGCACCTTGTAGCCAGCCTGCTCCAGGCGGTCGGCCAGATAGATCTTCTCGTCCGTAACGATATGGTCGCAACCGATTGCGATGGTCTTCTTCATCAGAACGTCCTTTCGTCTGAATTCACAAGTTGAGGTAGAAGTTCGAGTTCTCGGTGGCTCTCGTTAGGCCATCTTGTTGAGCATGTCGACACGGATCTGGTGACGGCCGCCGGCGTACTGTGCACGCAGGAACTCGCGGGCGATCTTCTTGGCGACCTCGGTGCCCACAACGCCCGGGCCCATGGTGACCATGCGCGAGCCGTTGTGCTCGCGGGTCATGTAGGCGGAGCGCTCGTCGGAAATGTTGGCGACGACCATGCCCTTGATCTTGACGGCGGCCATATAGGAGCCGACGCCGTACTTATCGAATGCGAAGCCCTGGGAATCCTTGTGCTCCAGCAGGTCCTTGGCAACGGCGGTCGCGGAATCGACAAAGTCCGCGGCAGGGGTCTCGGAATAGTCGACGACCTCGTGACCGTCGGCGATGAGCATCTCCTTGATGGACTCCTTCATCGACATACCGTCGGCATCGGAAGCGATTACAACCCTCATGACATCCTCCTTGAGAGATACGCAGGTGCGTAGTTTCTGTTTGGAAGTGTTGAATCGCGTTCAGGTCCGGGCATCTGAATGTGCGGTTCTTCACTGTTCATGTTTATTTGAACACATTCGAACAGTAACTGCAACAACTATTTGTTTATCTTTGTTCTTTTTTGAACAAATACCGTTCACGGATGATTGCTGACCGTTTGGATTCAGGGAATGCCCGGCTTGTCACGTATTCAACAAACAAAAAGGGCGGCCGAGAACGCATCTCGGCCGCCCTTCTTACGGTTGGTTTTCCAAAAATCGCTTTGCCGCCTACTCAGACTGCCCACCCTTTTTGGCGTGCTTGGACGGAGCACTCAGAAAGCGGCCCGTCAAATAGTTCGCCGGGCCGGAAACATCGATCCCCAGAAGCACATGTCCTAGCCATAGGAACGCCACGAGCACCAGCAGCGGGATAACGCACGAGGTCACGATCATCACGATGACGCCTTCGATGAGGTCGGTCACCTGCTGCACGATCTCGTCGGTCATCTGCTTGGCGCCGCTGGTCACCGACGTGACCAGGCTCGAGGCCCCATCAGTCAACTGCTCGAGCACGTTTTTGGACTCCGTGGCCTCGGATTTTTTCTTGCTCGATGTTGAGCTGGTCTTGGCTGACTTGTCCGTGGTGTTGGCAGCGTCCGCTGCCTTTTGCTCAGCTTGCTCAATACTTACGCGATACGTTTCGTCGACCTTCTGCGACACCCATACGCTCGCGGGCACCAACGCCATGCCGATCACGGCAACCACCAGCACGCGCGTCGCCACACGGCGCAGGACGACGCTCGTGCTCCAGCGCCCGTGAATGCCGAGCGACACCGCAAAGAGCACCAGCGCAAACGGAATCAGGATACCCAGACCAACCGACCACAAAATGGTCAGCAGATATTTCTCGAGGTAAAGCACGGCAAGCACGATACCAAGGTTGCCTGAAAGCTGTGCGAGCTGCTCGGCAACTGGCGTTCCTGTATCGCCCGGCAGCGCAGTGATACCCGCAGATAGGGCGACGCACGAGGTCGTGAGCGCCAAAACATTGCCCTTCTTTTGATCGATGACCTCGATGGTGGAGTCCCAAGTTTTGGTATCGGCGAAATGCGGACGAGCTACAAAGCCCGACAGCAGCGCCAGTACCACGAGCGCAACGATAAAGCCAATCTGTAGCTTTTTGTTTGCGCACACGACATCGGACAGGCTGGGCTGCAACTCGGTTACCGTCGTGTGCTCGGTTATCTGGACAGGACGCCCATGAGCCATCTCGTTCGCGTCTCTTTTTTGTATTGACCCGTTATCCGGCATTTGGATACCTCCTCAGTCCGGCGTTTAATGCGAAAGGAAGTATACCCACCGAGCAAAAATCGAACGGGAGGACGAACGGAGCGCACCAAGACTGTCCCCAACGACTAGTCGTTTAAGAACGTCCCCAATGACTATCTCGGGATAAGTTGCGGTGGAATAGGGATTGTTTTGTGCCCACCGGCCCCTATTCAGTCCCTATTTCACCGCAACTTGGAGGAGAACAGAAAAGCCCTGCCGCGGGTAGCGGCAGAGCTTTTGGAAGGGGACTTGGTTGTAAGGACTCGTTAGGCGAGCTTGGCCTCGAGCGCAGCGATGCGCTTGTAGGCGTCGATGGTAAAGCGGGTCTGCTTCTCCAGAATCATGGTGGTCATGAGAGTGTCCTGAGCGTGAGCCATGATGAAGGTCATCTCCATCTCGCCACCGCCGGCCTCCTGCGAAAGCAGCTTGGTCTGCGTGTCGTGGGCACCGATGAGCGCATCGCTGGCATCCTTGTGCAGCTGCTCGGCCTTCTCAAAGTCACCCTCGCGAGCAGCATCGAGCGCTGCAAGCAAATCGGTCTGGGCGTCACCAGCGTATGCGACAATCTCGAATCCAACCATCGAGATTTCTTCTTTGGTTGCCATATTGCGTTCCTTTCACATATGAACCAATGGAGAGCATCGCGTCCGGGCATACGCGCTGCGTTCTGTATGGCAGAAACAATAACATTCAAACAAAAAAGAACAGCGCAAAACGTGATTTCGAGCTATGAACGGTCGCTTTTCGCCCGTGAACGGTTTTTGAACCAATCTGAACAATATCGAACACAATTAGCGGCAACCCAAACAGGGCCGCACCCTAACGCAAATCGCGCACCGTATCGCCCTCTACGAGCACACCGGGAATCAGCATGTGCTCCACGCCAGACGCACCCCCATCGGCGCCGGCAATCTTGTCGACCGCCCACATGCCGACGCGCTTGTTGTCAAAGCGCACCGTGGTCAGGCGACGGTCGGGCACGATATCACCCAGACTGTCATCAACACCCACCACGCTCACGTCCTGGGGCACGCGCTTCCCGCGCGACTCGAGCCCACGGATGCAGCCATATGCCATGGCATCGTTGGAGGCATAGATGGCAGTACAGGTCGGATCATCCGCCAGAGCCTGGCCTGCGGCATATCCGCTCTGTGCCGTCCAGTCGCCGCGCACGAGCTGCGGGGGCTCAATGCCATGCGCACGCAATGTCTCGCGCCAGCCTTCCTCGCGCCGCATGCCCGAAAGCGAGCGCTCGGGACACGAGATAAAGTGCACGGTTTTGTGCCCCCGCCCCAGCAAGTACTCGACAACTTGACGCGAGCAATCGAACTGGTCGTTATCGACCGTTGAACAGAGCGGGTGCTCCAGCATGGTAACGAGCACCGTCTGCATACCGGGCAGCGGCTCAAAAGTGCCAAAGTCTGCCGGCATGCGGTTCATGATCACGACCATACCGTCCACTGGCAGTGCGCTCATGCGCGACGATGCGCTCTCGAGGGTATACGGATGCCCGTCTACTTTAGTGAGGGTGATGGCATAGCCATGTTTGTCGGCCGCGGCGGCAAAGCCCTCCATACGGTCGAGGTTGCCGGTACCGGTAATGTTGAACATGGCGACGCCGACAGTCTTAAACTTACCGCGGCGCAGCGATCGACCGGCAAAATTGGGGCGATACCCCAGCTCGCGCATGGCGGCACGCACGCGTTCCTTGGTCTCGGGGCGCACGCTGGGCGAATCGTGCACGGTGCGCGAGACCGTCTGCTCCGAGACGCCCGCGAGGCGCGCTACGTCTTTGACGGATACCGATTTTTTAACAGCGGCCATAGGTCGATCTTTCTATGTCAACGATGCCATTGGTGGCACCCTACGCAGTCAAATGAAACGTCTTCAAGTATATCTAACGCCTCCCCCACCATACGCTCACCACCCAAAACCTACCGTTCACCGACATTTTTGCTTCCCCGAACGGCTTTTGTCGACCAAATGTTAACGTTGCCATTGCGCAAACACAGAGCCACCGGGCGGCTCAAACGTTTACGCATAAGGAATCGACGGTTCGCAGGCACAGGAACCACCGGTTCGCGTCTTTTTTGTGTCGCAAAATGGCAACGTCAACATTTTGGCAACCGAACGCCAAAAGCTACCATCGTTGCTAACCCACCGACTCTTAGGAGCATTGCATGGAGCAACTCATCGCCATCATCGAAAAGGGCCAGCCCTTTTTCAACGCGATCGCCCGCAACAAGTACCTCAAGGCGATCCGCGACGGCTTTATCTCCGTCATCCCCATCATCATCTTCTCGTCCATCTTCTGCCTGGTAGCCTCGGTCCCCAACATCTGGGGTTTCTACTGGCCCGATGACATCAACAACGCCCTGTGGAAGTGCTACAACTATTCCATGGGCATCCTGGCCATCGCCTGCGCCGCCACCACGGCCAAGCACTTCGCCGACGCTCAGAACCGCGATCTGCCCAAGAACAACCAGATCAACTTTATCTCGTGCATGTGCGCGGCCATCATCGGCTTCTTGCTCCTTTCGAGCGACACCATCGCCACGGACGCTGCCAGCGGTTTCAACACCACCTACCTTGGTTCCAAGGGCCTGCTGACCGCTTTCATCGCTGCGTTTGTGACCGGCATCATCTACAAGTTCTTCATTAAGCGCAACATCACCGTTAAGATGCCCGAGCAGGTTCCGCCCAACATCTCGCAGACCTTTAAGGACATCATCCCCTTCTCCGTCTGCATCACCGTCTTTTGGGTCTTTGACATCGTCTTCCGCGCTGCCTTTGGCTTCTGCTTTGCCCAAGGCGTCATCCAGGTGTTCCAGCCCCTGTTCACCGCTGCCGATGGCTACATCGGTCTCGCTGTGATCTACGGCGCCATGAGCCTGTTCTGGTTCGTGGGCGTCCACGGCCCCTCGATCGTCGAGCCCGCCATCGCCGCCGCCCTCGTTGCCAACATGACGGACAACCTAGCTGCGTTTCAGGCCGGCCAGCACGCTTCCGCTGTCCTGACCCAGGGTGCCCAGTACTTCGTCGTCTGCATGGGCGGCACCGGCGCCACGCTCGTCCTGGTCTTTATGTTCTGCTTCCTGGCCAAATCTCAGGAGATGCGCGCCGTCGGTAAGGCCGCCATCGTCCCCGTCTGCTTTGCCGTCAACGAGCCGCTGCTGTTCGCCGCGCCCATCGTGCTCAACCCCGTCTTCTTTGTCCCGTTTGTCTTTGCCCCGATCGCCAACATCTGGATCCTCAAGATCTTTATCGATTTCTTGGGCATGAACGGCTTTATGTACACCCTGCCTTGGACCGTCCCCGGCCCCATCGGCACCATCATGGGCTTGGGCTTCCAGCCGCTCGCCTTTGTGATGCTCGCCCTTATCCTGGTCGTCGACTTCGTTCTGTACTACCCGTTCTTCCGTGCCTATGACGCCCAGAAGTGCGCCGAGGAGGCCGAGATCTCCCAGGAGGAGCTCGCCGCCAAGAACGCCGAGAAGGCCGCCAAGCTCAACGACGCCTTCCAGGGCAAGGCCGATGCCAAGAGCGTTGCCGCCGGTGCTGCTGCCGAGGCCGTGAAGTCCGACGTCGCTCCCGCCGCGGTCGCCACTGAGGCAACGACCGCCAGTGACCTCAACGGCAAGCGCGTACTCGTGCTCTGCCAGGGTGGCGGAACCTCGGGCTTGCTCGCCAACGCGCTGGCCAAGGCCGCCAAGGAGCGCGGCATCAATCTTGAGACCGCTGCCGAGGCATATGGTAACCACGTCGACATGCTCCCCGACTTTGACCTGGTCGTCCTGGCCCCGCAGGCTGCCAGCTACTTGGCCGACCTGCAGAAGGACTGCGAGCGCGTGGGCAACAAGTGCGTCGCCTGCCGTGGCAAGCAGTATATCGAGCTCTCCCAGAACGGCGATAAGTCTCTCGCCTTCGTCTCCGAGCAGCTTTCGAAGTAAGTAACGCTCAGGGCCAGCCGACCATCCAAGACCGGCTGGCCCTTCGATTTAGACGATTGGATCATCATGTCCGTTAATCCTGCTAGCGTCACCAACCCGCCCGCGCAGTTTCCCGAGGACTTTGTCTTTGGCGGCGCCACCGCTGCCTACCAGGTAGAGGGCGAGACCCGCACTCACGGTAAGGGCAAGGTTGCCTGGGACGACTTTCTGGAGGCCCAGGGGCGCTTCTCCCCCGATCCCGCTTCGGACTTCTACAACCAGTACCCCGTCGACCTGGAGCTGTGCGAGGAGTTCGGCATCAACGGCATTCGCCTCTCCATCGCCTGGAGCCGCATCTTCCCCAACGGCACCGGCGAAATCAACCCCGAGGGCGTCCAGTTCTACCACGATCTCTTCGCCGAGTGCCACAAGCACCACGTTGAGCCGTTCGTCACGCTGCATCACTTTGACACGCCGCTTCCCCTCTTTGAGAAGGGCGACTTCCTCAACCGCGAGACCATCGACGCCTTTGTGGACTTTGCCACCTTCTGCTTTAAGGAGTACGCCGACCAGGTGACCTACTGGTTCACCTTTAACGAGATCTGGGCCGACGCCTCCAACACCTACATCGAGGGCACCTTCCCCGGTGGCGTCAAGGCGCATCTGGCCGAGGCCTTCCAGTGCGAGCACAACATGATGCTCGCCCACGCCAAGGCAGTACTGGCCTTCCACAACGGCGGTTTTAAGGGCAAGATCGGCGTCATCCAGTCGCTGGAGTTTAAGTACCCGCTCAACGAGAACGACCCCGCCGACATCAAAGCCGCCAACAACGAGCACGTGCTGCAAAACCAGTTCTTGCTCGACGCCACCTTCCGCGGCGACTACGCGCCCGACACCCTCGAGTGTGCCAACCGCCTGGCTGCCGTCTCGGGCGGCACCATCGAGATCCTAGACGAGGATCTGGAAATCATGCGCGAGGCCGCGCTCTACAACGACTACCTGGGCGTTAACAACTACCAGTGCCGCTTCTTGAAGGCTTACGATGGCGAGAACGACCTGCACCACAACGGTACGGGCGAGAAGGGCACCGGCCGCTGGCGCGTTAAGGGTATTGGCGAGCATGTGAACAAGCCTGGTATCCCCACCACCGACTGGGACTGGATCATCTATCCCGAGGGCCTGTTCGATCTGCTCGTCTACATTAAGCAGCGCTACCCCAACTACAAGCAGATCTTCATTACCGAGAACGGCATGGGCTACAAGGACCCCTACAAGGACGGTTTTGTGGACGACCAGCCGCGCATCGACTACATCGAGCAGCACCTGCGCTGGCTACTCAAAGCCATGGAGGTTGGCGTCAACGTGGGCGGCTACTTCCTGTGGAGCCTGCAGGATCAGTTCTCCTGGACCAATGGCTACAACAAGCGTTACGGCTTCTTCTACGTAGACTTCGAGACCCAGAAGCGCACGCCCAAGGCAAGCGCCTACTGGTATAAACACGTGGCGCAGACCCGTCGTCTGGACTAGTTAACGCCATCGGCCGCCGTGACCATCACGCTGCCGTGCACCTTACCATTCCCGATCGCATGGGCGCTGCGTCCATGCACCTCTTTCCGTGTGGCGGATACGACCTTCCCGGTGGATGCTTCAGCATCCTTGGTCGTATCCGCCGTTTTTGTTTTTGGGCGGACCGAGGGCGGGCCGTTTGTCTCAATCTGTAACATGTAGACCACTTTTGACCGTCTAGTTGTTACAGATTGAGACAAACGGAATAGGCCGAGCCAAAAATCTCGATCTGTAACATCTAGCCGAGTTTTTGGGTCCTAGCTGTTACAGATTGAGACAAACGGAATAGGCCGAGCACGTCTACGCCCGCAAGTCCTTTACGCTGGAACGTTCGACCAACACGCCCGAGACGAGCGTACGGCTTCTGGAGCTCGGGGCTTCCAGACCTGCGACGACCTCATTAAGCGCACGGACGCCCAGCTCGCGGTGGCGGAACTTCACCGACGTCAGAATCGAGTTGGGAATCGTCTTGTAAAGCTCGTCATCAAAGCCGATCACGGACACATCATCGGGCACACTGAGCCCTTTATCACGTAAAGCCATCATCACGCCGTTTGCCATGCAGTCGTTAGCCGCGAGGACCGCCGTGCAATCGGGCTTATCGGCAAGCACAAGGCCCGCGGCATAGCCACTATCCGCATTCCAATCGCCTTGCAGAGGCTCGGGCGGCTCAATGCCACGCGCCTCGAGTGCCGCACGCCAACCTTTCATACGGCACTGGCTCGACAGCGACTCTTTCTTACCCGAAACGAAATACACGTTCTTGTGACCATGATCCAAGAAGTACTCGCACGCCATGCGCGCGCCGCCCTCTTGGTCGTCACTGACGGTGGAGCAGGTAGGATGTTCCATCGGTGTGATAATCACCGTCTTGAGGTCCTTCGGTGCCTCAAAGGTATCAAAGTCATCGACCATCTGACGCAGGTTGAAGATCATGCCATCAACAGGCAGCTGCGACATCCTGCGCGCCGCTTCGGCAAGGGTCATCTTCTCCCCCGCGCGCTTCTTAATCATCGTGAGCGCAAAGCCGCGTTCTTCGGCGGCATCGGCGATACCGTCAATCATGTCCACGGCACCGCCCGACAAGTGAAACAGCACGACGCCGATGCACCCGTAACGGCCCAACTTGAGCGAACGCGCGGCAAAGTTGGTTCGAAACCCGAGCGCCTCCATTGCCGAATGGACCTTATCGCGTGTCGACTCTCGCACGCTATTGGGCTCGTTGATCACACGCGAAACCGTCTTGAGAGAAACACCCGCGGCAATCGCCACATCGTTCATCGAGACGTTTTTCTTGTCCATCGTTGTCACTGCTTCTCCACTCGGTTCTCTATCGCTTGTTTTTTGTGTTCTAGCATACACTACCTGCCTGACTAATAAATCAACCGTTTACCGAACAATATCGACCGCTCACCCGTATATCCTTGTTGCTCTTACAAAAATGTCTTACGTTGTCATTAACGAAATGACAACGTTGTCATTTCGCAATGCCTTCCTTAAGCAGGAAGGTTTCCGGGCAGTCCTGACCATCCATCGACGACCAGTTCCATCCACATGCATCGCGCATCAAGTAGCAAAGGAGCTTTATGGACGCCATCGTAAAGATGCTCGAAAAGCATCAGCCATTCTTTGAGAAGATCTCGAGGAACATCTACCTCCAGGCTATTAAGGACGGATTCCTTGGGTGCATGCCCATCGTCCTTACCTCTTCGATCTTTCTGCTGATCGCCACGCTTCCCGGCGTAGTTGGCATTACGCTGCCCCAGCCGCTCATCGACTGGTGCAACAAGCTGTATAACTTCACCATGGGCGTCATGGGCATCATGGTTGCCGGCACCACTGCCAAGAACTTCACGGCATCCATGAACCGTCGTATGCCCGCCGGCAAGGTGCTCAACGACGGCTCCACCATGGTAGCCGCCCAGTGCAGCATGCTGCTGCTCGCAGTCACGCAGTTCACCACCAAGCTCAACGGCTCCGAACTTTCGGTCTTCGACTGCACCAGCATGGGCACGCGTGGTCTGTTCTCGGCCTATATCGCCGCGTTCATTACCGTGTGGGTTTATAAGTTCTGCGTCTCGCGCGATCTGACTATTAAGCTGCCCAAGGAGGTCCCGGGCGCCATCGCTCAGAACTTCCGCGACATCATCCCCTTTGGCGGCGCCGTCATCATCTGCGGCATCATCGATGTCGTCGTGCGCAACCTCATGGGCGTTCCGTTCTCCGAGCTGCTTATCAAACTGCTCTCCCCGCTCTTTACCGCTGCAGAAACCTATCCTGGCCTTATCCTTATCCAGGCTGCCACCGCGTTCTTCTGGTTCATCGGCGTCCACGGCCCCTCGATCGTCCAGCCGGGCATCGACCCCATCCGTCTTGCCAACCAGGCCGAGAACCTGCAGGTTCTGCTGGCAGGCGGCCACCCCGCCCACTCCCTCACCTTTAACATGTCGCTCGTGGGTGAGTTCGGCGGCACCGGCGCCACGTTCATCGTGCCGCTTCTGCTGATTCTCTTTATGAAGTCCAAGCAGCTCAAAGCCGTCGGTAAGGCCTCGATTGTTCCTGTTGCCTTTGCTGTCAACGAGCCGCTGCTCTTTGGCGCGCCGATGATCCTTAACCCCTACATGCTCATCCCCTTTGTTGCCGCCGGCTGCGTCAATGTGAGCGTTGCCAAGTTCTTTATCGATAACGTGGGCATGAACGGCTTCTCCTTCGTGGTGCCTTGGGCCACCCCCGCCCCCATCGGCATTTTCATCACCACGAACTTCCAGCTTATTGCCCTGGTGTTTGTCGCGATCATCATCTTGCTGGACGCCATCATCTACCTACCGTTCTTGAAGGCATACGATAAGCTGCTCTGCGACCAGGAGGCCGAGCGCGCCGCCGAGCTGGGTCTCGAGTCCGATGGTGCCGCTGCCATCGCCGCCAACGCCCCTGCGCCCGCTGTCGAGCAGACCACCGCTTCCGTCGAGACGACCGCTGCCGCCGCCGGCAGCGAGCCTGTCGCCGATCAGCCCGAGCCCGCTGCCGATGCATCCGCCAAGAAGGATGTCGACGGCCTGAAGGTCCTCGTCCTGTGCGCCGGCGCCGGCACCTCTGCCATGCTTGCCAATGCCATCAAGGAAGGTGCCGCGCAGACCGGAGAGAACATCGCTTCCTCCGCAGGCGCCTATGGCCAGCACACTGCCATCATGGATCAGTACGATGTCATCGTGCTCGCCCCGCAGGTTCGTAGCTACTACAACGACATGAAGGCCGACACCGATCGTCTGGGCATTAAGCTGCTCGCTCCCCGCGGCAAGGAATATATCGACCTTACTCGCGACCCCGCTGGCGCCATCAAGTGGCTCCGTGAGAACCTCGACTAGTTCCTCCCTCTGTTGGTGCCCGGATCCCCAGTTCGGGCACCTCTCCCTATTCCTATCCCACAGAAAGGATGACTCATGACCAACCCCATGCAGTTCCCCGACGGCTTTGTGTTTGGCGGCGCCACCGCCGCTTACCAGGTTGAGGGCGAGACCCGCACGCACGGCAAGGGCAAAGTGCCCTGGGACGATTTCCTGGCTGCTCAGGGCCGTTTCTCCCCCGACCCCGCAAGCGATTTCTACAACAAGTATCCGGTCGATATCGACTTGTGCCAGCGCTTTGGCATCAACGGTATTCGCGTCTCCATCGCTTGGAGCCGTATCTTCCCCAGTGGCACCGGCGAGATTAACCCCGAGGGCGTCGCTTTCTATCACGAGCTTTTCGCCACCTGCAACAAAGCTGGCGTTATCCCCTATGTCACGCTCGATCACTTTGATACGCCCGAGGCCTTTTACCAGGACGGCGGCGAGGGCTTCCTGACGCGTACGACCATCGATGCCTTTGTCGAGTACGCCAAGTTCTGCTTTGCCGAGTTCACCGAGGTCAAGCACTGGTTTACCTTTAACGAGATTCCCGCGACCGCCGAGGGCAGCTTTATCGTCGGCAACTGGCCGCACGGCGAGAAGTATCGCCTGGACAAGGCCTTCCAGCTCATGCACAACATGATGGTGGCCCACGCCAAGGCCGTCGTCGCCTTCCATGAGGGCGGCTTTGAGGGCGAGATCGGCATTGTCCAGAACCTGGAGCCCAAGTATCCCCTCGACCCCAACAACGCCGCCGACTGCGAGGCAGCTCGCATGGCCGATGTCATCAACAACCGCTGGGTGCTCGACGCCACCTTCCGCGGCCACTATGCAGCCGACACCATGGAGGCTGCGACCAAGCTGGCCCATATCGCCGGCGGCGAGCTCGACGTTCGTGACGAGGACATCGCCGCGCTGACCGCCGCGCTCCCCTACAACGATTGCCTGGGCGTCAACACCTACAAGTGCCAGTTCCTGCGTGCCGCCGAGGGCGAAAACGACATCAACCACAATGGCACTGGCGACAAGGGCTCCTCGCGCTGGTTCCTCAAGGGCGTGGGCGAGTCATGCGTGCGCGAAGGCGTTCCCACGACCGATTGGGACTGGATCATCTATCCCGAGGGCCTGTACGACCTGTTGCTCCGCATTAAGAACGATTACCCCAACTACAAGAAGATCTACATCACCGAGAACGGCATGGGCTATAAGGACGACTTCGAGGATGGCTTTATCGACGACGCCCCTCGCATCGACTATATGCGCCAGCATCTCGCATGGATCCTCAAGGCAATCGACGGCGGCGTGAACGTCGACGGTTACTTCGTGTGGTCGCTGCAGGACCAGTTCTCCTGGACCAACGGCTATAACAAGCGTTACGGCCTGTTCTACATCGACTTTGAGACCCAGAAGCGCTATCCCAAGGCAAGCGCGTACTGGTACAAGAACGTCGCGGAGACCGGCCTGCTCATGGCCTAACTTTTGCCGCATACCCCCTGTCGGCCGCATACGAATCCCTCCATGGGTTCGCATGCGGCTTTTTTGTTTTGGTGGGCCCGAGCGGATCATTCGTCTCGATCTGTAACATCTAGTCGAGTATTTCGGCCCTAGCTGTTACAGATTTAGACGAACGGGTGGCCCGGGCCGAACAATCTCGATCCGTAACATGTAGACCACTTTTGACCGTCTAGATGTTACAGATCAAGACAATAAGATAGTCAAATCCAAACTTTCCAAGCAGTTATGAAGCATGGTTTCTAGTTTTCGGTATCACGAACATACTTTCGGTATCATTTAATGGTATTATGATATCGAAAGTGTGTTCGTGATACCGAAAGGAGCCGCATGCGCCAGTTCGATTACACCACAGTCCCAGCGGAACTCGAAGCAACTCCAATCACCAACCTCCTCCTCTCGATACGCGAGCATAAAGGCCGACAGCTTGCTCTGAGTCAAGTCAAACCCGAACTTCTATCGTCCCTTATGGAGGAAGCTAAGATCCAAAGCACCCAATCCTCCAACGGACTTGAAGGAATTGTTACCACCCAAAAAAGACTCAAAGCGATCATGGCGTATTCCGCCAAGCCAAGCTCCCGCGCAGAGGAAGAAATCGCTGGATACCGAGATGTGCTGTCGCTTATTCACGAGCAACACGATTCCATTCCCGTAACGCCATCGGTCATTCTGCAGTTGCATCGTGACCTCATGGTACACACAGCAATCTCGTATGGGGGCCATTGGAAAGATAGCGATAACGAAATCATCTCCATCGACGATCAAGGCAATCGATTTGTGCGCTTTAGGCCGCCTTCGGCCCTAGCAACCCCCGGACTTATCGAAGAAGCCTGTCGGTCCCTCAACGACGCCTTATCTCGTCAAGTTTGCGACCCCCTCCTTATATCATTCCGCTTCATCTTCGATTTTGTCAGCATTCATCCCTTCAACGATGGCAATGGCAGGATGAGCCGGCTCCTTACAACGCTGCTACTCGAAAAGACTGGATACGACGTTGCGCGTTACATCAGCATCGAACGACTTATTGAAGACAACAAGGCGCTCTACTACAACGCCCTCGCTGCAAGCTCCGCTGGATGGAATGAAAATCAAAACACCGAAGCACCCTTTATCCGTTTCATGCTCGGAACAACCCTGGCCGCCTACCGACAGCTCGAGCAGCGTACCTTAATTGAATCAAGCACTCGTCCCATGTCGAAGCAAGCGCGCATCGCCGTTCTATTTCAACAGAGACCCGGTGTCATTAAGAAATCCGACATCCGATCCAACTGCCCCGATATCAGCGAGGTTACCGTTAAACGAACCCTCGGTCAGCTTGTTAGTTGCAGCGCAATCGAAAAAACAGGAGCGGGTCGTTCGACGGGCTACATACTCAAAGACGTCCATGCTCTAGAACTATTCTTGCAATCCACATTACCCGATAGCGAGGCCGCAATAACAAAAGAGGCTCCAAAGGATAAGCTCCTTGAACGTGTAAACCACGCCGAGGATGAAAGCAGAGAGGGGCTCTATGAAGACTACGATTCATTCTCAAGGGACATAAAGACGAAATACGGAGTCTAGTCATATCCCAGAATAGCCTCATCCTTGTTGCCCAAAGTTATTTACGCGTCATTGTAAAGCGGTACCCCCGCGCCGGCAGGGGGCAGATGTATCGCTTGCAGCGCTAGCTAGCAAATGACCTGCGTGAGTTCCTCGATGGCGGCGCGATCCTCGGCGGCGATGCCCGGCTCGCACACCACGGCGTCCAGGCTGTCCAGACGGCAGAAGGTGTAGAAGTCGCGCTTGCCGATCTTACTGGAGTCGGCGATCAGATAGCGCGAGTCGGCCTTGCTAAAGGCGAGCTGCTGGATACGACCCTCATCCATATTAGACGTAGACACGTCGCCATCCAGAATGCCGTTGGCGCCGATAAACGCCGCGTCGATCCCCAGTGCGCGCAAGGTGTCCTCGGCCGTGGGGCCCACAAAGGCGGCAGTGCGGCGGCGGTACACGCCGCCCACCAGGCACAGTTCGCAGTCTTCGCGCGCCTCGAGCAGGTTAAACACCGAAAGCGAATTGGTCACGATGCGCAGGCGAAATGCCGGCAGCATCGAGGCCATCTGCTCAACCGTGGTGCCCGTACCCAAAAAGATGGTCGAGCCCTCCTCGATGAGCTCCACGGCGCGGCGCGCGATCTGCAACTTTTCCTCGGCATGCTTGGTGCGCTTTTCGCTGTGCGAATACTCATGGCGCAGCATAGCGTGTGGACGGCTCTGCGCACTGCGGGCTCCGCCGTGCACGCGCTCGATCTCGCCCAGGCTCGCAAGCTCCTCAAGGTCACGGCGGATCGTCATATCCGAGACACCTAACGCATCCGAAATCTCCTTGACCGAGACCGTTCCCTGTTCCTCGAGCAGCTGCCGAACCTTATCCTGTCGCTCCGCTTTAATCACGATGAGTCCTCGCTGTTCCACGCTCACGTCAATTCAAACAATAACGAACAAATTGTATCAGACTCGTGCGCGTCAAAAATGAACACCCGCACAGCTCCAATCATCACTTTTTTGAGAAAAATACCCCCTGCTTTAGTGGGGTGTAGTGATAATCTCGCCTGTTCGCGCTACAGTTTGTCCGAAATACCTCGATGTTAGGAACCAAATGATCACTTCCGAGCTATTCGGCACCGCGCCGTGCGGTACCCCCGTTCATCGCTACACCCTCAACGGGCCCGAGATCTGCGTTCGCATTATGGACTATGGCGCTACCGTGTTGGGCATCGACGTACCCGACATCCCTGGCAACGTGCGCGATGTGGTGCTGGGCTTCGATAAGCTCGAGGATTACTTTGACAACCCCGCCTGCTTTGGCGCGACCATCGGCCCCGTGGCAAACCGCACCGCGGGCGCCACGATCACCATCGACGGCACGGACTGGCATATGCCCGCCAACGAGGGCGCCAACAACCTGCACAGTGATCTTGAGCATGGCCTGCACAAGCGCGTGTGGGATGCTGAACTCGACGAGGTCCACAATGCCGTGCGCATGACTACCTCGCTTAAGGATGGCGAGCTGGGCCTGCCCGGCAACCGAACCTTTACGGCTGTGTTTACCGTTACGCGCACCGGCGTCTTTCGCATCGAGTATGGCTGCGAGAGCGACCGCGCCACCTACGTGTCCATGACCAACCACACATACTTTAACCTTGCCGGTCATAACGCCGGCATGGACTGCGAGCACTTCTTTGTCGCTAACGCTGCCCACTACCTGCCCATTAATGAGCAGAACATCCCCACCGGCGAAATCGCTCCGGTCGAGGACACGCCGTTTGACTTTCGCGAGCTGCGCCCCGTCGCACCCGGCATGGAGTCCGACGACCCGCAGATTAAGCAGGCACGCGGCTACGATCACTGCCTGTGCATCGATGGCTATCAGTACGGCCGCAATCTGCGCCGCGCCCTGCATGTCGAGGAGATGTGGACCGGCCGCGAGCTGGACTACTACACCACCGCCCCGGGTGTGCAGCTCTACACCGGCAACTGGCTGGGCGACGAGCACGCCAAGGACGACGCCAACTATGGCTGGGGCGCCGGCTTTGCCCTCGAGGCCGAGATGTACCCCGACACGCCGCACCAGCCGCTGTTCCCGCAGGGCATTGTGGGCCCGGGTCACCCCTACAGCAATGTGATCGAATACCACTTTATGAGGCACTAAGCCCACAGCGCAACATACCGCACAGCAGCGCCCGCCGGCACACCGCCGACGGGCGTTTTGCTACCTAGTCATTGGGGACGTTCTTAAATGACTAGTTGGATGGGGTCGGGGTTGGAGCTGGGGAGATAGCGGATTTCCAGCCCTACTCCGAGCCTTTGCAGCTCTCTGAGAGCAGCGACGTCTGTGTCGTCTACGGCAACTGCGGGCGTTGCGGGACGCTTGCCCTCCCCTGCCTGCATATGACCAATGCCGATCTTGGTGATCGGCACACCACCCTTAACCAGCGCGAGCGCATCGGCGGGTGAGGCCACCATGATCAGAATCCATTGACGCGGCGTTGCGGCATGAATGATGTCGATGGTCCTTTGCACCGAGAAAAACCGCGTCCAAACGCCTTCTGGCGCTGCCACCCTCATGGGTGCCCATTGGCGCGAATCCGCCGCGATCTCATCATTGACGATCAGGACGAGGTTGGAACCCACGGCTTCGTTCCACAGCTCAACGTCTTGCCCGTAAATGAAACGGTCATCGATACGTGTGAGAAGGATCTTGGGTTGAGCCATGGCTACCCCATTCTGTTTGAGACCCATACGAGCGGGACGTCGGCCACCAACTCAACAGCAGGTCAAGCGCCAGATGGACACCGCAGACATCACGTCTCCAATATTAGTGCATTTAAAGTGAGAAAAGCCGTCAGAACACTTGCGCGGATTTGCGATGTCCCGTATCATAGACTGCCGTTGACGCCTCAGTTGCGTCACCACATGGCCGCCAGCGTAGCTCAGTTGGTAGAGCACCGCTCTCGTAAAGCGGGGGTCACCGGTTCGAACCCGGTCGCTGGCTCCATTGCACAAGACAGCCGCCTTCGGGCGGCTTTTTTGTTGCCGATTTGAGTGCATGTGCGCCAACCCATGTATCGCCACGTCGATCGCTTCCCGCCCGAAATCAGAAAACCCCGCCAAATGTGATTCTCCTAGGGAAAACACGCTTGGCGGGGTTGTAGCGTGATTCCCCTAGGGGAATCACGCCATCAGACGAACAGCTCCACCGAGTGGTTCTTTACTTCTGCCAGTAAGCGTCGGCAAGCAGCTTACTCGGCGAACGCATTACCAAAGCTGTTGCCGCACACCCGCGTCTCGACCAGGGTAAGGTCGGGATTGAACACGACAAAGTCGGCGTCGCGACCCGGCATGCTGCTGCACTTGTCGTCGACATGAACCAGCAACCGATGCCGGGGCCGGCGCCCAAGCTCCTACAGCTCGGTCACGACAACGCCGTTGTAGACCTCGTCCCAACGGTCCATGACCAGATGGCCGGTCATGGGATCCATGGCATTGAGCTTGCCGCAGGTGTTGGCGGTACGCAATACTGTCTCGTCATCCGCGCCAGCAGCAATCGCATGTGCGAAACCGGCAATGGTCGAGTCGCCAGAGCCCGTAGCGTTAACGGCGGGGATATCGGGCGTCTTCGCACGGAACGCACGGCCATTGTGGAAGCCAACTGAGCCGGCAGCGCCCATGGATACGACGACCCAGGGGATATCGGAGAAGCGGGCGTCAGAGGCGAGCGCGGAACGGAGCTCGTCCACATCGTCGGTGGTAAAGCTCGTACCCAGAAGGCCGTTAATTTCGGTCAGGTTAGGCTTAACCAGCTCAGGCTTGACCTCGGACTTGAGCGCAGCCTCAAGCGAGGCACCCGAGGTATCGAGCAGCACCTTGGCGCCGGCGTTCTCGGCAATGCCCGTGATCTTGGCGTAGTAGTCCGCCTCGACGCCGCGGGGCAGCGAACCCGAGATGGTAACGACATCGGCCTTGCTCGCAAGCTCGGCGAACTTGGCGGTAAAGGCATCGAGTTCCTCGGGGGCAATCGTCGGGCCGCTCTCGAGCAACTCGGTCTGGTTGCCAGCATGAAGGATATTGAGACAGATGCGAGTCTCGCCCTTGATGGGCACAAAATCATTCTTAATGCCGTTGGCATCCATGAGCTCGGCCATATAGGCGCCCATATGACCACCAAGCAGGCCGGTTGCCACAACGTCGTCGCCCAGCTGGCCCAGGACGCGGGCCACGTTGAGGCCCTTACCGCCGGCGGTCTTTTCGGGCGTCACGCGGTTGACGTCGTCGATAATGAGCTCATCGAGCTGATAGCGCGTATCGACAGACGGGTTCATCGTAACGGTGAGGATCATTTCTAGCTCCTTATCTCGCAGGCTCCTTATGCCTTGCAAAACGAATTGGCTACATGCGACTACAGAATCTCGATTGTGAACGAGCGCACGATGGTTTCTTTGGGCTTGGCGATAAGGCAGCCGCGCTTGTGCTCAAGCACGTCATCCTCATCGGAACAGGTCGAGAGGCCGCCCCAGGGTTCAACTGCCACAAAATCACCCTCGGGCTTGCTCCACACAATGAGGTACGGGAAGCCCTCAAAGCTCAGGCGAACGCCCTTGTCCTCGCCCTTTTTGGAAAGCGTGACCTGACGGCTCTCGAGCACGTCAAAGATGGTCTCCGCAAAATCGAAGAGCTCATGCGACAAAGGCAGCGTCTTTCCCACCATGGGGTTCTTGGAGCGCCTGTCCACATCAATCAATCCGGTCGAGGGAACGGCGGTGCAGAGCTCCGCAGCCTCGTCTTTCTCAAAACGCAACTCGTAGTCCGTATAGGACTCACCCTCGTCGAGCGGACACCTAAAGCCGGGGTGTCCACCGATAAAGAAAGGCATGTCCTCAGTGCCCTCGTTGGTAACCTCATAGGAGACACGCACGGCGGCGTCCTCGAGCGTATAGCGGGCGACAAGTTTAAACGGATACGGATAATCGCTCAGCAGCGCGGCGTTATCCTCGGATGCCAGGCACATAGCCAGCTCGTTTGCGCTTTGGCTCAACAGCTTCCACTCCTGCTTGCGCGCAAAGCCGTGGCGAGCGAGCTTCACATGATGTCCGGCAAACGTCATGGCGCTGTTATCGCGCAAACCTCCGCAAATCGGGAAGCAAATCGGTGCCTGGCCGGACCACACAGCGGGATCGCCCTGCCACAAGTACTCGCGACCTCCAGCCTCAATCGAGGTAAACGAGCCGCCGGCCGTGGAGACCTTGATAGAAATCGAATCGTTGGAGAGAGCGTATTCCATTGTCCATCCTTTCGAACAACTGCTTTTTGCTCGCAAGAACCCGTCTCGGCCCTGACCAAAGGACAAACCCGCACGTTCATCGATGCGTCCGGTTTCCCAGGCATGCAACGGGGTACCATACAGACATTGATGCAATTACAGCTGAAAGGCCTTCTTATGCGAACCATCATCCTTTATGCCTCACGCCACCACGGCAATACGAAAAAGCTCGTGGACGCCATCGTCGAGGCGCACCCCGAAATCGATACCCTCGACGTGAAGTCACTCGGTAAAAACGAGTATCCCGACCTGCACGAATATCATCTAATCGGTGTTGCCACGGGCATCTATTACTCCGAGATCGACAAGGACATGGCGCATGTGCTCACTAACGTGCTGCAGCCGCAGGACAAGGTGTTTGGCCTTATGACCTACGGTGGCAAAAACAAGTGGTACGGCAAGGATATCGATGGCATCTGCCGCATGAGGCAGGCCATCTTTATGGGCGTCTACGGCTGTCCCGGCTTTGATACGTGGGGGCCGTTCAAACTCACCGGCGGCGTCCAGAAGGGACACCCGACCGCTGAGGAAATTAAGGGCGCCGTCGACTTCTTCGACAAGATCGAAGACGAGTATGGCGACATCATCGTCGAAGAGTACGCCAAGCGCGAGAAGCGCCTAGCATACGAGAAGGAGCATCCTGCAGGAGGCCTGGTGGCCGGCGTTAAGCGCACGGCAAAGAAGATCGCTAACAAGCTGTAACTGTGAAGGTACTTTTGAGCGTTTAACCCATACGGCGGGTCCGAGCAGATTCGGGCCCGCCGTCTTTTTCTATCGTTACTCGGTAAAGGCGTTGCCGACGCTCTGGCCGCCAACGTACGTCTCGACGAGGGTGAGCTCGTGATCGAACACGACAAAGTCGGCGTCGCGACCCGGCATGATGCTGCCGCACTTATCCTCGATGTGCGCGGAGCGTGCCGGCACTTCAGTTGCCATGCGAATGGCGATATCGGCGCTGGCGATGCCCCAGTCGACGATGTTCTTGACGCCCTGGGCAAGCGTGAGCACCGAGCCGGCAATGCTCTTGCCGTCGGCGAGCCAGCACAGGTTGTCCTTCATGATGACGTCCATGCCGCCGCTGGTGTAGCTGCCCTCGGGCATGCCGCCGCAGCCAAGGCAGTCGGTGATGAGCACCGTGTGCTGCCAGCCCTTGGCCTGCAGCAGGGCCTTGATAGCAGCAGGGTTCACATGTTTGCCATCGCAGATAATCTCGGCATAGGTGTTGGGCGTGGTCATAGCGGCGCCAACAACACCGGGCTCACGGTGATGGAGGCCACGCTGGCCGTTGTAGGTATGCGTAAAGCAGCTGGCGCCAGCATTGATGGCGGCGGCGCACTCATCATAGGTGGCATCGGAGTGGCCAATACAGGTCACAACGCCCTTGGCGCTCAGAGCCGCGGCGTAAGCGGCAGCGCCATCGCGCTCGGCCGCCATGGCGCTCTTGACGATGCGACCGCCCGCGGCCTCCTGCCACCGGTCGAAGACCTCCTCGGAGGGATCGATTAGATAAGCGGGGTTCTGCGCGCCCACGTGCTTCATGGTA
>ENA-ORUN01001423-ORUN01001423.1-human-gut-metagenome-genome-assembly--contig:-NODE-1423-length-23083-cov-3.021452_pt1 | contig 23083 bp, 19 predicted proteins | sample MGYA00242080_ERZ509209 | MGnify/ENA primary metagenome ERZ509209 (study PRJEB26280, sample SAMEA2338786) | human gut metagenome | biome: human gut; feature: human-associated habitat; material: faeces... | reverse complement strand
GCTGGTGCCAAATAGATGGCGTGTATTATTTCTTTAATGGTTCTGGCGCTATGGAGCGCGATTGTTGGGTGGGTGATTACTATCTCACTTCCTCTGGCGCTATGGCGACTGACACCTGGGTCGGCGGCTACCACGTCGGTGCCGATGGTAAGTGGGACAATCGTTAACGTAGCTGCATACAGATAGCTAAGAATCGGAGCTCAACTGTTGGGCTCCGATTCCTGTTTTCATTGGCAAAAACCGGACTTGCGCGACAAGGTTTTACATTTTAAGGGGTGGGAGGAGGCGTTTTTCTCGCTTCGTCGAAAATCGTTCTAGTATCATTGAGACATCTAGAACAAATGGAAGGGTGCTGTCATGAAGCGAGTTGGCGCAATAGGCAAAAAGACGGTGGTTTTAGCGAGCGCATTGGCTCTTTCTTCGTGCGTCGCATCGAGCGCCTTTGCTTTGTCCTCTTCTGATTCCGAGGCATTGCAGGATTCTGCCGAAATCGTTGCGGCCACCGAAGTCGGAACAGGCGTCGTCTCCGGTGAAGGCTCTTCTGAAAACGAATCTGCCGACATTCCTTCTTACGGGTGGTATTTGAATGAGGCGACGGGCGACTGGTCGTTCTACAAAGATTCGATGCTCGTTAAAGGTTGGCTTTCTACTGGCGGCTTCTGGTATTGGTTTGATGACCAAGGCATTATGGCGACGGGCCTTACGTCGTGCAACGGTGTTTTCTATTTCTTAAATCCTGGAGATTGCTCAGGGCCGGTTGGCGCCATGCAGACGGGCTGGCTGCTTACAGGAGGTGCCTGGTATTGGCTCGATCGCGCAAATGGCTCCATGGCACAGGGCGTTTCTAATTGCGACGGGGCCTATTATCATTTTGACGCATCGGGCGCTATGACCACTGGCTGGTCACTCGATGGGGACGCATGGTTCTTGTCGAATGCATCGGGTGAATTGCTTTCTGGCTGGCAGCATGTTGGAGGCGCCTGGTATTGGCTTGATGGCACGACCTTCGAAATGCGGATGGGCTGGCTTGATGCCGATGGTCAGAAATACTATTTAGACGCATCGGGAGCTATGGCAACGGGCGTTTTCTCCGATGGCTCAGTGTGGTATTTCGCCGATGGCTCTGGTGTGGTCGATACGGTTTCTCGCGGATGGGAGAAATATTCGCAGGGGTGGCGCTATTTTAACGAAGACTCATCGATCGTTGTCGGCTGGGCGACCATCGATGGCAAACCTTATTATTTTGGCGACCAGGCAATCAGGGCTACTGGTTGGGAAAAAATCGATGCAAGCTGGTATTTCTTTGACGCATCGGGCGTAAATGCCCGCGATGTCTGGGTATATCTCGGCGGGGCATGGTATCACTTCGATGAAGACGGTGTTATGCAAACCGCTTGGTTCAAAGATGGTAACACCTGGTATTACGCAAACGGTTCGGGTGCCATGCAAACAGGATGGCTGGCTTGGGGTGGCACCTGGTACTACTTCGACGCCGATGGCTCCATGGCGGTTTCGAGTTGGCGCAACGTGGGTGGCACCTGGTACTACTTCGACGCTGATGGAATAATGCAAACTGGCTGGTTCAAAGATGGCGAAACCTGGTACTACGCAAACGGTTCGGGTGCCATGTTGACGGGCTGGCAATTCCTTGGCGGCGCGTGGTTCTATCTTGGTGCGAACGGGGCTATGGTCAGCTCAGATTGGAGCTATATTAATGGGGCCTGGTACTATTTTGACGAAAACGGGTACATGCTAATCGGTTGGCTTGATTTGGGCACGGAAGAAAATCACCAGTGGTATTACCTGAAAGCGTCTGGCGCCATGCAGACCGGCTGGGCGCATATCTCTGATTCTTGGGGTTCGAGGTATTACTACTTTGGTGCCGATGGCCTTATGACGAAGAGCCAGGCGCAGCCCGATCGCCTTCGTCCCGATTTGGTGAGCGAGGGTTGGTACATTAGCCCGCTTCTTGCAGATTCGAACAACACCCGCGAAGAGCGTATCGAGGCCATGATTTCGACCGCCTATGAGTATTTGGGCAATACGTATAAGCCGTGCTACAGCCAGGCGCCTGGCGGCTATGTTGATTGCAGCGGGCTTGCAATGCAGGGCTTGTATGCGGCTGGCTTCGATCCTGCTCCCGTGAGCCCGAAACGCCACAGCGATCCGGCTTACGAATACGAATCACGCAATATGTGGAACCTCAATATTCCGCGCGTTTCGTACGCGGACCGCCAACGTGGTGATTTGATTTACTACGACAACGGGTATGGCAAAATCATTCATATCGCGATTTATCTCGGCAACGACCAGGTAATCGAAGCGTGGCCGCCGCAAGTTACCGTGTGGCCTGTTGTGAATTGGGCTCATCCGCATGTGTACGGGGTGCAACGTCCGTTTTAGCGCGACTGCTTGGGCGCTTGAAAGGGACTGCTGACCGTGAATCATTGCGTTGCTGCCAATGTACGATTGGTAGTTGAATGCGGTGTTGCCCCCTTTCCCTGGTAAGGGTGCGTTGGCGTGCCTGATATAATTGCATCATGATTGTCGATGGGGAATGGGGTCGTGCGATGAAGAAACGCAATAGTATTCTCGTTTTGCTCGTTATGGCATGCGCACTTTTTTTGCCAGAAATATCGTATGCCGCAAGCTCTGCTATCGCGCAAGATGGGAATACTGCCGTCGGAGCCACGCCGGCTGCAGGAGCCGAAAGCAGTGTTGAACTTTCTGGCGAGACGATTGAGCCCGCCGCCTCGGCAGCGGAACCTCAACCCAGCGACGCCAATGGCGAGAGCGTTCAGAAGCCAAATGATTCTTCGGGTTCCCCGGTTGACCCTGCACCCGAAGTCGAGACCCCTGCTTTCGTTGAGGGTTGGAACCATGTTGATGCTTCATGGTATTTCGTCCGTGGCGGGTCACCCCTCACCGGGTGGCATCAGATTCGCGGCAATTGGTATTGGTTCGATGCTTCCGAAAACGGCAAGATGGCAACGGGGTGGCTCGATGTGGCCGGTGCGCGTTATTACTTGGCCGAATCTGGTTCTGCTGAAGGAGCCATGGCAACGGGATGGATTCGCAACCAGGGGGCTTGGTATTTCGCGAACCAGTCAGGAACCATTCTTTCGAATTGGCAATGGATTGGTGGTGCCTGGTATTGGTTTGATCCGAGTTGCAGCTGCAAGATGGCGCGTGGGCTCAACGTTATTGACGGGCACGAGTATTTGCTGGGCGATTATGGGCTCGCAAATGGCTGGGTGCTTGATGGGGCGTTGTGGTATTACGGCTCAAATGGGGAAGTTCTAAACGGTTGGCAATGGATCAATGGAGCGTGGTACTACCTCAATCCATCCGAAAAGGGCGCGATGGCGACGGGATGGAATACCATATCTGGCGTGCGATACTATCTTAATTCGTCTGGCGCAATGGCGACAGGATGGATTCTTCAGGGCGACGACTGGTATTTTGCCGAGAATTCGGGCGCAATTGTGACTGGTTGGCGCTTCGTGAACGGTGCTTGGTATTGGCTCGAGCCTTCCGATGATGGCAAGATGTCCGTTGGCTTCAAAGATGTCGGATCGAGCAGATACTATCTTGCTTCCTCCGGAGAAATGAAAACGGGTTGGATTCTTGTTGGGAACGATTGGTATTACGCCGATTCGTCGGGCGCATTTCGGGCCGGCTGGCTTGCTTTGGGGGAGCATTGGTACTACCTCAATCCGAATGGGGAGTACAAAATGCTCACGGGATTTTTCTCGGTTGGCGACTCCCGATACTATGCTTTCGATTCAGGAAAAATGGCGGAGCGGCAATGGGTCGATATGGGCGATGGGTCGAAGACCTTTGCCGGAATTGATGGCGCGCTTTGCGGGAAGCTCGAAAATGGCATGCTCTATGTTCCAGATTCCGAGGGCAAATTGCAGCTTGCTTCTGGCGTGGTGACGCTTGGTGGTTGCAAGTTCAACGTCGACCCCGTAACGCACACTGTTGCATCGGGCTGGAAGAATGTTGATGGCATTTGGTATTACTTCGATGAAAGCGGTCGCGCTTGCTTTGGCTGGATTTTCGAAGGCGGCTCTTGGTATTACCTCGATAAAAACAGCGGCGCAATGGCTACTGGGTGGATAAATGACGGCGGAACATGGTATTACGCCGATTCGTCTGGGAGCATGCGAACAGGATGGCTCAATTTGGGCGGAACCTGGTATTGGCTCGATGGCAGCGGCGCAATGGCTACTGGCTGGCGTTGGATTGACGGAACGTGGTATTGCTTCAAATCGAGTGGCGAGTGGGTCTCCGATTCGATGAACGCCAAAGCCCAGGGCTACTACAGCCGTACTAACTGGCTCATTTTGGTCGATACGTCGCGTTGCATAACGAGCGTCTATTATGGGTCGCAAGGCAACTGGGGTTTGTATAAGCGTTACGTCTGCTCGACGGGAAGAGCAGCGACGCCGACGGTGATAGGCGAGTATGAGGTTTATGGCAAAGGCTACTCCTTCGGCCACGGCTATACGTGCTATTGGTATACGCAGTTTTATGGCGATTACCTCTTCCACTCATCGCCGTATTACGTGAACAGCAATAGGGTCATGGATGCGACTATGGGGGTGCCGTCGTCAGCGGGATGCGTTCGTCTGGAGATTCAGAACGCTAAATGGATTTATGATAATATCCCCTACGGAACAAAGGTCGTAACGTATTAGGTGCGTGGATATGCCTTTTTCATGGCGTGTGCCCATGTGGGTTATGGAGTCTGTTGCATCATCCGCCATATATAAAGAGAAACCGGCTGCAATTGTTACAGCTGGTTTCTCTTGCGGTATTGATGTTCGTGGCAAATTCGGTTTCTGCCTCCAGAGGTACTGGCTGCTGGGCAATGCTACGAGGGCCGGTAGGGGATGCGGACGCCCAAGTAGCATCATCATCGATTGTCAATAAGAAGAATACGGCCCAAAATCCAGGACGTATGGTCTGTGGTTTTTTCTTTCCGAAAGAGGGGGCATTTCCATATAGTCGCCATATCCCCTTGTTAGTACCGCATCATAATCATGAACAAGCTGAACCTTGATGCCGTCAAAAGGTATTTCACTTGTCGGAAAAAATTCATCACGTGATACCATCCATCTTTTTGGGTCACGATCAGAATAATCCGCCATGTACTGAGTCGCTTCGTTTTCATACATGCGCGCAGCTTTTTCCCATTTCTTCTGGATGAACGCTGGCGTAATGCCCACGAGCTTTAACAGCTCATGGGCAATCCTGCACAATCCTAATACAACAGTTCTTTTCATGCCGTCAAAGGCCAAATAAGGAGTAGGGGTAGCTCTCAAAAACGCCAGACGCCCCCATAGCCACGTCCTTCTTGCTTGCCGTTTGTAGGATTTATCGTCGTCAGGAACGTTGTCCAAAGGGAATACATCGATGCTCAGGGGTCTTTTGTAATCACAACCCTTATAGAACTCTGGAATAAAAACCGTGTCCTTAAGCGCGAGATAGGAAAAAGTGCACGGGAAATTTGGCGTATTTCGAACATTCGTAAGTTCATACGAGTTGCTCAAAACCTCATCCGCATGGGATAAAAAGTACTCGTACTCTTTGCGAGGCATGCAAACATCAACATCGTCATCCCAAGGTATAAACCCTCCATGACGAATGGCTCCTATTGCAGTACCCGCATATACGGAATAGGAGAGGTTGAGCTCCTTGCAAGCCCTATCAAATTCCTCCAGAAGAAGAATCGACAATTTCTGCACCTGACGCAAATCGTCAATACTCTGATATTCTTGAAAAGCCATCTACTCCCCCACAAAAAACAACAAAGGAAGACAGCCCGAATTAACCTTATAAAACCAGAAAACGAAATAATACAAACCATGTAGCGCCCGGATTGCATTAAAGTCGGCTTATTTCGCATTTATTCAGACCCTTCAAGAGCCTATACTACGCATCTATGACATTTTTCGCAACAATAAACCGGACGCACTTGAACTGGAATCATCTGGAAATCAAATTGCCGATCTAACGGTGGTCATCGTCTTTCTTGACCGAAAAGTAAATAGTAATGAGCCCATAAATGATGGCAATAGCATAAGCGATAATCAGCGTTGCATTAAGACCATTCATATACCATGCATTAGTCAGCGGGATAATGCAGATGCCCATGCAGATAAAGGCAATAAAGCTAAGCATGAGCGTTTGCTTTAACTTGCCATAAATAATAAGAACATCCGTTATCGCATACGATACCGCAATTTCCGACATAACAAGTAACGCCATCGGGAGAACATTGACATACGGTAAAATGGTATTCCCGTATAAGAAATGCAAAAGAGGGGTCGATACTGTAATCAGCAGAATCGAAAGAACAACGGACACCGTCATGACCATCAGAATCATTTTAGCTGCTTTTTTCCAAGCTTCTTTTGCCCCCTCATCATGAAGCGTTTCAGCAATCGGAAGGAGCAATGGTGCATAGAGGTTTTGCGCCAAAACTTGAATGATCACGCACGGCGTTGCAACGGTTGCATAAATGCCGAGGGCTTCTTCGCCAAACGCTATTCCAAAATATTGCCGTGCTGCAGAGACAATAAGACCTGCAATAACATTGCCCACGACGGTAGGAAGGCATATCTTAAAAAGAGTGAAACACTGACTCTTCTTAATTGATGGGACAATCGACGAGGTTGTGCCCTTTGTCTGCGCGCGATCAAAAATAATAGTCGTTGCAATGCATGCAAAAAAGATACAGCAAAGCGAAAGGGAGAGGTTGTCAGTTGCCTTCATCCCCAATACAAAAAGAACGATTATTAACAAGCCTCTTATAAACTGTGATTTTCCGACAATATCGAGGCGCTTTGCCTTCTGGTCGCACCCATAGAAAACATTAACGAATGATTCGTCCGCTTTGAATAAAAGAAAAGAAAGGATTACAAGCGTAGTTTCGATGCTTGGCGATACGATGATTCCGTATATTGCGCAGAGAATAAAACCTAACCCAACGGTGAAAATTCTAAATGCAATGTAATTAGAGGAAGAGTATTTTTCAGCAATGTCTGATACTTGGAAAGTTCTCATCGTGAAAGTTCCGATGGCGGTGTAGATATTGCCGACGGACATAGCGAAAGCTAGCATTCCTGCATTTTGGTAATCTGAACTCATCCGAGCGACAAGCACCGTCATAAGCCAGAGGCACCCCTGATAAAAAACAGTACCGGATGTGTTCCACAAAATATTGCTTTTTAAGTCTGTCGTACCCGTTATTTCCTTCATGGTGCTCTTATCTATATGGGTTTATTTGTTGAAGTCGTTTGTTCAAGAATCCTAGCCTAAAATGTTAAAGGTATTGTTAGGCATCTGCGATTTAACACGCATACCTAAAAAACCTGAAAAACTTTTAATAAATGGAAAGAGGCGGACAGTCAATGGAAGAGAAAAGGATAGCCCTCAGCATTATTGTTCCATGCTACAAAGTTGAAAAATATCTTCCGAAATGCCTGGACTCCCTGATGGGGCAAACCCTGGGCAACATTGAAGCAATTTGCATCAATGATGGCTCCCCCGACAACTGCATTAATATTCTTCGCGACTATGAGTCGCGCTATCCTGACAAAATCGTCGTCATCGACAAACCAAACGAAGGAGTTTGGAAGGGCAGATGGGACGGGATTGCTATCGCCAGGGGCGAGTACATCGGTTTTTTAGATAGCGACGATTACGTCGTCCCTACTTTTGCGGAATCCCTCTACAGTGCGGCGAAGGACAACGATGCCGATATAGCTGTATGTGGGTTCGATCGGATTGAGCTTGAAACAGGAAGAGTAGTTTCCCGAGAGATGGTGAAGCCGCGACCATCGTTTGCGATTGACGAAGAACCGGGGCGTCTTCTTGAGCTCAACGGCGCACCCTGGAATAAGTGCTTTAAGGCGGAAACTCTTAAGCATATGCGCAATCTAAAAAACCCCCCGACAGTTCTTGATGACCTGGCCTTTCATCTTCTGGCTTATTGCGATTTACACGGCAAAGTTGTTTTTGTGCCTAAATCGCTCATTTGTTACATGGTGCGCACGGGGTCAATCATCAACACCGTCAGGGAAAGCCAAATCGATTCTATTTTCGCTGCTTTCTTGGAAATCAAAGACTACTACAAGGCAAGTCGGCCCGATTTGCTGGCCGCCCTTGACGCGATCGCCTTTCTTCATCTCGGCATTTCGCTCGTATTCCGTCTATCGTCTTCTCGAGGTAAAGATATCAACTATGATATTGAGCGGATTACGCGATTCCTCGATGATAACTTTCCAACATGGCGTCGGTCACCTTATATTAATATGAGGTATTCAGCCTCAAAAGATGCTTCTTTACTAAGGGTTTGTATTGCTCAGAAAATATATAGAATGCACCTCATGAGGCCTTTTTTGTATTTATACAGTTTTATGATTGGGAAGTTGCATATCGATATCAAATGGTAGAAAAGCGGCTATGTCAGATGTCGCGAAATCGTCGATTGATGTAGGTTGGTTCTCGTGTCGAATAATTACAAAGTGCTAATTGCAATCCCCGCATACAATGAGGAGGAGTGTATTGAGTCGACTATTTACGATTTACGTCGTACCACCCCACAATTTGATCTTGTCGTAATTAATGATGGCTCAAGAGATAAGACACTCTCCCTCTGCCGAAAAATGAATTGCGTTGTTTTAAATATGCCAATTAACTGCGGACTCACCGTTGGCTTTAGAACTGCAGTCAAATACGCAATTGAACATGACTACGATGCTATGATTCAATTCGACGCCGATGGACAACATCGTCCCGAATATATTTGTAAGCTTGTTGACAATGTGCAGCAATCCAACGCCGATATTGTAATCGGGTCAAGATTCCTTGAAGCCCCTAAGGGCAATTCGTTAAGAATGCTTGGCTCACGTATGATTACCGCACTCACCAAGCTCTTAACAGGAAAAAGGATTAGCGATCCGACATCGGGATTTCGTCTTTTTACCCGCCAGGTTTTAGAGCAATTTGAGGTCGATGATGAACTCAACCCGGAGCCCGAGACCATTACCTGGCTATTACGACATGGCTATACGGTATCGGAAGTTCAGGTAGAAATGAGAGAACGCCAAGGCGGAGAAAGCTACCTCAATTTTGCCCGCTCAATTTCATATATGGCACGCGTTTTTGTCTCGATGCTTTTCGTTCAATGGTTTAGGAGGTAAAGATGGCGCTATCGCTAAGAATAATGCTGATTATTTGCGCGATTTTGATTCTTGTATTCGTCATCAGCAAAATCAAAAAAACGCAAATGCAGGCACTTGATTCTATTTTTTGGCTTTTTTTCTGTCTCAGCTTTGTGGTATTTGGTTTATTCCCCGAACTGCCAACTGCAATTTCTGATTTCTTTGGCTTCATTTCGCCTGCAAACTTCGTCTTCCTTTACGTGATATCGATTCTTGTTGTAAGGGACTTTACGAATTCGATTCGAATAGCGCACCAAAACCGCCGAATCGACAATCTTGCGCAGGCTATTGCATTGAAAGAAATTGACCGCTAGTGGATTAGTCATCTGAACTATTCAATCCATGGCCAGTCTTCACAAATCACCAGGCAAGGATTCGTGAAGGTCGATACCGGCGATGAAAGCCCCTTCCGTGGTATACTCAATAGTTTTGCGCGAATTCAGCTAGCCGCTGGGACGGCTGCTCCTTGGACAGAGACGCATCCAGGGAACAGCAGGAGTCCCATTCTCTGTAGGCGATGTGCTTCAGACGACCGGCCACCAACATGAGAGCCGACTTTCGTCGGGAAATGTGCTGATCATGCAGGTTCTGCGCCTTATCTTTCTGTTGAGCTGTTCGATTGCGTTGTTTGTGCAGATGCGTTGCCAATGCTCCGCGGTATCTCCGCAGTACGTCAGCGTCTCGGCGAAGCCTTCGCGCACGACCTCGGCGGTCTCCTTCATCCTCATCAACTCGAGCCCATCGGCAAACCGACCCGACTTTGGCCGCGAATTTGAACCTATCTCGATTCTGAGTGTCCATAAAACAGTCCCAGTCCAAACGTTGCCACCGCCGCTTGTCAACGGGAATGGGGCGGATTCAGGGATGCGCGTCTGCCTGGCGTCCTTACCGATGTAAACCTGGATAATCGTGAGACAAAGCCTTAAGAGCTTCTTCTGTCTCCGGGGTGTTGAGTAACGCATGGTCAACGTGTTGGAAGTGGGTATGAATATCCTTTGGAAGATCGAGATAGGTGCCATATTGACTCTTTAAGATGCTGTCATAATTATGGGGTGCGTTAAGTTGAATTCCTTCGAATTCGAGTTTTTCTAGAGGAAAAATATCCTTTCTCGCGCATGACCACCAGCGTTGTTGGCCGGAAGCGACGTTGTCAACCCCCCAGATGATTGCCGAGGCTCCATTACTCTCGCAAATAATATCGTCGTCTTTGGCTTCTGTTACGCAGCGGTCGAATGCGTCTGCAATGAGAGAGGAGCGGGCATCGTCTGAAGATAGATAGGGCTCATTGTCCCAGAAGTCAAACAGGGTATCTTTTTTGAATTTATCCAGGAGGCATTTTCGAATTTCTTGCTGTTTTGCAAGTTTGTCCGGGCTTGAATACGGCATCCAGTCATAAATAAATAAATCGAGAAAGCAGGGTATGTCTGTATCGGAGTATGCAAACCGTATTTGTTTGCAGCATGCGTACTTGTCGTATACAGTTGTAATATGGTAGCGCTCATCATTTCCAATTGCCTTTACTAGCCTGTCGATGTCTTCACGCATCATGCCGAGATCAACATCGTCATCCCAGGGGATGAAACCCTTATGGCGCACAGCCCCGAGTAGGGTGCCATAGTCCAACCAATAAGGAATGCCGGACTGTTCGCAAATCCCATCGAATTCTTGGAGCAATTTTGCGCACCCGATTTGGAGTAAGCGCAAGCCTCCCGTTGCTTTGGGGAGCGTTGAAAAAAACCGTTTTTTGGCGTCAACGAGAGTCTCTCCATTATTTCTAAATTGCTCCCAGGCGAACAATTTCATATGGGAATCATGCGCCTGAAGGTTGTCGGACAACTGTTTCATCTTGGGTAGCACACGCTCTTCAAATTTGAAATCAATGTTGCCATTAATACCGTGATCGGCGATTTCAATGCGGTCATAGAGACGCTCGAACTCTTTACGCATTTGGGCAAGCTCTTTGTGCATCTGAGTAATTTCTTCATGCATGGTATGTAACGACCGTGAAGAGCCAGGAAGAAACTGTTTGATTCTTGAAAACATGGGGACCTTCCTTGGGTCTTTTTTTACATAAGAGTAAAGGTGTGTTCAAATTATAGCTCGACGATGTTTTTATAAGCTAATATGCTCGGATTTTTTTGCGGCGAAAGGGTTGTTGCAAAGGAAAGCGATATTATAAATTTTTGGAAAATTACGGGTTTTGCATATGCCCGTTTTAACAATACTCCTGATAGGATTTCACGAAATGCAAAAAGAGCTTTCGCGATCGAATATGAAAAGAAACTGGTTCACCATTTCATCATTGGTGAGCAGGGATTTTAAATTGAAATCTCGTCGTAGCGTGCTTGGCGTGCTGTGGTCGGTGCTCAACCCGTTGCTCATGATGTTGGTAATGACGTTCGTCTTTAGCTCCATCTTTCGTTTTAGTGTTGAAAACTATCCGTTATACGTAGTTTTGGGCAACGTGCTTTTTGCGCTCATGTCCGATTCTACGACAACGGCCATGTATTCAATTATCGACTCATCGTCGCTTATCAAAAAGATCCGCATCGAGAAGCTGATTTTTCCGATAGAGAAGGTGCTTTTTCAATTAGTGAATTTCTGCATCTCGCTTATCGCAGTGGCGATTGTGATGGTCGTTATGCACGTTGCTCCGAAACTTAGCCTCTTGGCGTTGCCGTTGCTCCTGTTGTATGTGGTTCTGTTTAGTGCGGGCGTCGGTATGGCTCTTTCGGCTATGGCGGTATTTTTCCGCGACGTGTGCCACCTTTGGAGCGTCGCCATAACTGCGTGGACCTATGCGACCCCTTTGTTCTACCCTGTAGAGATTTTGCCCGAGTGGGCCGCACCTATTATGCAGTTTAATCCCATGTACCACTACGTAACTTATTTCCGTGACATTGTGCTCCAGGGCGTCGTGCCCGGCTTGAGCGAGAACCTGTTGTGTTTTGGCGGCGCGTTTGCTACGTTTGCGATTGGCCTGTTTATTTTCCGCAAGACGGAAAAGAAGTTCATCCTCTACGTTTAAGGAACGGTTATGCCCGAGAATGTGAACACTTCAGCCCTGGCATGCAGCGGCCTAAGCGACGAGACCGACCATCGAGATGTTATGGTTGACGTCGATCATGTCACCATGATTTTTAATATGGCGAACGAGCAGCTTAATAACCTGAAAGAATACGCGATTGCTCTGGCACGGCGCGAGCTCATGTTTAAAGAGTTTCGTGCGCTTGATGATGTGTCGTTTCAAGTGAAGCGCGGCGACGTGTTCGGCATTTTGGGCACGAATGGGTCGGGTAAATCAACCGTGCTTAAGATTATTGCTGGCGTGCTTGAGCCATCGAAGGGGAAGTGCTCTGTTAATGGGAATATTGCGCCGCTCATCGAGCTGGGTGCTGGTTTCGACATGGAGCTTACCGCTCGCGAAAATATTTACCTGAATGGCGCCCTTTTGGGATACTCAAAAAAATTCATCGAGGACCACTTTGATGAAATAGTTGAATTTGCCGAGGTAGAGAAATTCCTCGACATGCCTATGAAGAATTATTCTTCTGGCATGGTCGCTCGCATCGCGTTTGCTATTGCGACGGTTATTGTGCCGGAGATTCTCATTGTCGATGAGGTGCTTTCCGTCGGCGACTTTATGTTCCAGAAGAAGTGTGAGAATCGTATTAATAAGCTCATAAAAGAACACGGTGTTACGGTTCTCATTGTCTCGCATAGTAATGACCAAATTGAGCGTTTGTGCAATAAGGCGGTATGGATTGAGAAGGGTCACTTGCGTATGGCTGGATCCGCCAAAGACGTTTGCCAGGCGTACCGTATTCTGGGCGGCAGGTTGGGCAGTGCGGAATCGGAATCGGTGGTTTTCAAGGCGCTTACCAGCTCTGTTGTTCCGCCGGCGGGCTGCATCGAAACCGTCTCGGCCGATTCTCGTTACGGTATGGCAGCAAAGCTCATGGCAAAATGTTTCCCGAATGCGTGCAGTCATTCGATTTTGGTATCGGGGGAACGCAACATGGATGCGTTCTTGGCTATGGGAATTGCTGGCTCGTATGACTGCCCGATTCTGTTAACGCAAGGCGCAACGATTCCTGATTCCACGGCTCAAGAGTTGCAGAGAATTAAGCCCAGCAAAGTCCTTTTCATCAACAGCGGCGATTGTCCCAAAGAGTTTATGGCGATGCAGATTATCGAGCTTTTGGGTAAAGGTATCGAAATTGAAGAAATCTATGGCGAGAATTACGAAGACCTGTCGCTTTCGGTATATCGCTGGGGGCAAGAGCGTTCTTGCTGGGGCAAACAGGCTATCGTTTCATGGGTTGGATGCACGGGCGACCTTATTTCTATGTCGACTCATATGTTTAAGAATGCCTGCCCTGTATTCCTCAAGGAATACGACGGGAGGTTCTCAGATGCTCAATATGATGCTCTGCGGTCGGGTGAAATGAAGAGCATTGTCGCCTTGGCTGGAACAACAGCTCTGCCTGAGGTCGATTTTGAGGATGCCGGCTTCGGCGGTATCGATTTGGTTCGTTTGCTTGGCAGCAACCCCTATGATGCCAATAGGGTAATTGGAGATTGGATTCTATCTGACGAGAAGTCGACCGCAAGTGATTGCGAGTGGATAGTCGCCTCGTGTGAACGATTTGAGTTTTCGTTGACATTAGGCGTGTATGTCGCAAAGCGGGGGGGTCGCTTTCTTTTGTCCGATCCCGTTAATCTTGACGCGGTTGCGATGGCCTTGTCTCGCATTTCGGAGGAAAAGGCTAATCTCAGGAAGCTTGTTTTTATCGGCGGAAATGACGTTTATCGGGAAATCGATAAGGGTTTGCTTGCAAAGGCGTTGAGCTAATAAAAAATCCGATTCTGTTCATGCGCGCTAGATGGTGCTTGTAGGTTTGAAAGGCTTGAAAATGTCCGATTCGCCAATGGTCTCTCTTTTGATTCCGATTTATAACGTCGAACGCTACCTGGAAGAGTGCTTGGATTCGGCGGTTAACCAAACGCTGAAAGATATTGAAATTATTTGCATCAACGATGGTTCGACGGATTCTTCGCCCGATATCATTCGCCGTTATATGGCAAATGACGGTCGCGTGAGAATGATCGATAAGGCCAATTCGGGCTATGGCTCCTCGATGAACATGGGCCTTGATGCGGCGACGGGCAAGTATATCGGCATTTTGGAATCCGACGACTATCTTGAGCTTGACGCGCTTGAGGTAATGGTTGCTGCAGCCGAAAAAAATGATTCTCAGATTGTTAGGTCGGATTTCTTCCTTTTTTGGTCGCAACCCGAGGTTAGAAATCAACGTTTTAATTGGGTCGACGAATGCCTCGAAGGCGTTATTGATCCCCAGACCGAAACGGATGTGTTTCTTCGGAAATCATCAATTTGGTCCTGCTTGTATAGGAGAGACTTTCTTGAGGAAAACGATATTCGTTTTTTAGAGACTCCCGGCGCTTCCTATCAAGATACTGGCTTTAATTTTAAAACTTGGGCTTGCTGCACTAATGCGGTTATGTTGAACCGCGCTTTTCTTCATTATCGACAGGACAACGAAGCATCTTCGGTAAATTCCTCTGGTAAAGTTTTTTGCATTTGCGATGAATACGAAGAGATTGTTCGCTATATAAACGAGCATTTTTCGAGCCAAAAGCACCTCAGAGGCATTTTGTCGCGCATGCGCGTTGATAACTATGAGTGGAATTATCAACGTCTTTCCGATGACTTGAAAAAAGAGTTTTTGCCCCGTATGCACGAGGACATTCTTCGTGATGAGGTTGAGGGTTTTGTCGACGAGCGATATTTTGACCCTGATAAGATGCTTCTGAGGCGATTGATCGCACATGACCCCGAATTGTACGCGCTTGTTATAGAGGGCAGAAAAACCGGGTCGAGGAAAGGACTGGTCAAGCTCCTTGCCGTTAAGGGTGGTATCGGAAGCGTATTGAGGTATTTTCGATATCGTATTGCGTATTAGTTTCGACTCGGGGTGGTCTAGTAATGGTTAGTATCATTATTCCTGTTTTCAACGTCGAACGTTGTCTATCGGTGTGCATGGATTCAATCAGAAGGCAAACTGATCAAAATTTTGAAGTAATTTGTGTTAATGATTCATCGACCGATCGATCTCGCGAAGTTTTGTCGCTTTATGAGAAGGTTGATTCCCGAGTTAAGGTGATTGATGTCCCCAATGGTGGACCATCGGCTGCTCGTAATGCTGGCCTCACCGCATCTTCGGGTGACATCGTGTGGTTTGTTGACTCTGATGACATTCTGGAACAAAGCGCAATTGCAACCATACGAAAAACCTTCGCGGAGACGGGTGCTGATATGATTACGTTTGGCGCTGCCTGCTACCCCTCTTTTTACGGCAATCCTTGGCTGGAAAGATGCTTGAGTCCCGAGGCGAAGGTGTATGAGGGATTCTGTGAGGAGGTTCTTGAATCACCGTCGCATCATCCTTTCGTATGGCGAACTGCTTTTTCGAAAAGCTTTGTTGAGAGGGAGGGGTTGCATTGGGATGAGAATCTTCGCTTCGGTGAAGATGAGGCTCTTCATTTTGCCGCTTACCCTCTTTCTCGAAAAACTGTGATATTGCCCGATAAGCTATATAAATACCGCGTTTCACGAGAAGGGTCTTTGATGGATAGTAGGGCAGATGCGGAAGCCCTTAAAATTCATGATCATATTCGTGTTGTTGAGCATATATGTCGCGAATGGAGCAAGCATCGTATATGCGATCATCACGGGGATTTTTTGCTAAGGTATATTGCTGAATTTGTCTTTATTGATGTCGTTCGATTGCCGCGTGCCGTGAGACTTTCGTCGCTTAATTATTTATCCAACGTTCTTGAGCGCTATTTTGATGCAGGGCAAATAGACAGACTGTGTAAGGATAAGCGCTATGGACAGCTTGCTGTCGCAATCATGAAGGATAGGTCTTTCGCTTTTGGCCCAAAGAGACGTTTTGTTTTATATCGCGCAACTTTTCTCGAGAGGCCAGGCGAGATGCTGCGTCGCATTGTTGCGAAAATAGGCCGCGTGACAAAGTTGTCCAATTTCGTTCAATTCATTTGTGGTATTGCTCCTGTTTCGAAAAGGGCCCAAACGCGTCTTTTCGAGGAACAGACCTGGTTTATTCAACAGGCGAACGATAGCCATGTAGCACTGTCTTTGCTTCGTATGGAAGCTTGCGAAAAACCGAGCGCCTCTACGAGTCCTCAGCATCAGACGATTTCGTTGTAAAGCCGTATTGGTTTGTGGGGCCAGTGGATTAAGGAATGATTGAAAAGATGTGAGCGGGCGCATTCAAGCCAGAGTGAATTCTGGTCTGTTTATTATCTGCATGTATTGACGCCATGCGCTTTTAATTTGGCTTGAACCACGCAGCTGTTTTAAAAGCGTATTCCCTATTTTTGTTGAGGATAGAAATATATGGCAAAGCGATTGGTGAACTGGGATTTACTCAGAACTCTTGCGATGTTTTTTGTCGTTATGGTTCATTCTTCCCAATATCTCGGTCCTATTCATGGAGTTGGAACTCAAACGTTCATCTCGGAGTTCGCTTTTATATGCGATCCGATTTTCTTTGTGCTATCGGGCTTTTTTGCATTCCGCCCTCTTAAAACGACGTATGCAAAATATCTCCTAAATAAGGTCATTACTATTGTTTTGCCGCTGGTCGTCTATTCGGTTGTCCTGTACGCGTACGGATGCGTTAAAGGTACTGTTGCTTTCGGTTTGCCTCAGTATTTCAACTGGTTTTATAATACCCTGTTTGGCGGCTGGTGGTTCATTCCGGCGCTGATTCCCTTTCTTGTCTTGTCTCCGTTTTTGTACACGATGTTCGAGGCGCTCAGTGATTCTCAGTGCAAATTGCTTATGAAGGTCGTTGCGCTGTTTACATTGTGGGGCGCTCTTTGCACAGTCCTTCAATGGATTTCGATGCTTACGGGAATCGGGAGCCTTAACACCCTTCCTGGCCTGCTTTCTGGGCTTATACCAACTGAGCCGATTCCGGGCGGCTATTTTATGTATTTCTGTCTCGGATACTTTATTCATAAGATGCCGAGCTTGTATTCAACCGAGTTTTTGAAGCGGATTGCGGTGCTAGGCATCGCTGGTTGGCTCCTTGGCGCCGTTGCGGCTATTGTTGGATATGTGCGTAGCGATCCCAGCTACCTATGGCTTTTCGCCTCGGTTGGAATTTTCCTTATTTTTGATAAGATTCAGATTATTGGTGAGCGTGCATCGAGAGTCATCAATTGGACGGCAAAACGTTCGTACTCAATTTATTTGCTTCAATATACGACAATCGCAATTGTGTTCGGCGTCTTTAACCAGTTTGGAATGCTGGACGGAACGACAAATATGGCTTTTTGGATCCGAATTCCGCTGCAGGTAATCGCTGTTTCACTATCGTGGCTTCTTGCTCTAGGCATTGCCAGCATTGTTGACAGCTTTATTTTGGAGCCGGTTCAGAATGTGTGCAAGGCCAGACTGAAGCGGTGAATACAATGCTGTCTGTAGTACTGGGGAAAGGATGGCTTTTGGCGATACCAAACTTATTCCTAATAGCGCCATATGCTTTTGATGTGGGTCTATGATGGCGTTGGAATCAAGGTAGTATTTTTGGCCGCCATTCGCGCTGTGCGAACCATCGATAGACTTCGTTATGCTTGTTAACGGGCGCTCATTTGCAGGAATGGTCGATCAGACGCCCTTTGAATCGACCTAGGGTGTATGCGGGAAAACAATATTAATGGGGGGCTGCGTGACCACTTTTATCTCTTTGGTACTGTTCGTTGCTATCGTCCTGTACCTTCCAGGCTTATTTGCTGCGAGTTTTTTCTTTCGAGATGGCATAGTGGCGATTGCTGTCGCTCCTCTTCTGTCTTTCGCGCTGCTTGCGGTTATCGGTGTTTTTTTTCATAGTGTTGGCATAAGCTCCGAGTGGTGGATGCTTGTTATTTCCACGGTTGTCCTTTCTTTCATTGTTTTTCTTTTTAGAAACGTGGCAACTGGTCCTAAAGAAGTGTCGATAGCGAGTGGCATCGATTGGAGGACGGTTATTCCGTATGTGCTTTTGGGCATGCTTATAACTGGGATTTTCTTCGTGGGATCGCTTGCCGGTTTCTCTTCTTTTGCCCAGTTATTTGACAACGCATCGCATCTTAATAGCATCAAAGCAATGGCAAACGGGGGTAATTACTCGATACTAGCCTTTGATTCTTTCACTGGGGAGGAATTGGGAAGTGGCATTAGTCCCTCTGGCGCATCGACGCACTTTTATCCTGCAGCATGGCACCTCGTTACGGCCCTTGCCTGTGCCGCCTTTGGCGTATCGGCCGCGTTTGCGGAGAATGCTTCGCTTTTCGTTATGGTCGGTGTCGTATTCCCAGTTTCAATGTGGCTTTTATTGGTTAAAGTGTTTGAAGGCAATCGGAAGTTGATCCTTTGTGGCTCCGTCTGTACCCTGGCTTTTTCGGCTTTTCCGTGGTATTTCCTTGTTTTCGGACCCCTGTACTCTAATTTGGCGGCATTTGCCGTTGTCCCTATAGCCATTTTCATAACGATTACGGTCGTTGAGTCGTGCTGCCTCGGACATGTCGGTATAAGAGATGGCTTGATTGTTCTAGCCATGGGTGCATCCCTTGCTTCTCTCCAGCCAAATGCCGTCTTTTCTGTGGTGGTTCTCTCGGCGCCATTTTGTATCGGGACAATAATGAAATTGCTGGCCGAAAGGGGAATTTCGATAAAGAGGCGAACAGTTGTCTCGATTGCGGCGATTGGTTTGGTGCTGATAGTGTGGGTATTGCTGTGGATGGCGCCCCCTCTTTCCACGACGGTAACTTATCCTTGGCCTGCTATCGAAGGGAAATGCCAAGCGGTCATCGATGTGGCGACTTTGGCGCTGAGAAGCAATGTGCCTCAACTGGTTCTTGGTTTGCTTGTCTTTGCAGGTGCTGTATATTGCATTGTGAAAAAAAACAACAGGGCACTGGTCGTAAGCTATGGCATATGCGCACTCATGTTTTTTATTTGCGTGACGTCGGATGGGACCGTGCGTTCTCTCGTTGATGGTTTTTGGTATAACGATGCCTATAGAATTGCTGCATTGGTGGCTTTGGCCGGGATTCCGCTTTCTGCGATAGGCCTTTATGTTGTGTGCAATTCCTTGGGCAAATTGTTTCGTTTGATTCGTAAAGAGGGCTTCGACGAGAGCGTTCCCTTCTTGGCGGTTTTACTGTTGGCTATTGCGCTGCTTTATTCAACGGGTGATGTTTTCAGCCAAAAAATCGGGTATTATACCCCATTTGGGGATATCCAGAATAGGCTTGATTGGTTGGGATCCTCGGATACTAGGAGATATGCGGTTGACGAAGAGGAATTTGTCTGTCGAGCGTTAGATCTTATTGGCGACGACGATAAGGGAGTGCTAAATATTCCGTATGATGGGAGCGTCTTCGCATATGGCGCAGATGGCATGGAAACGGTGTATCGCGGCTATTTCAGTTATGGCGGCGATAGCGAAAAGCCGGAAAGCATTTTATTGAGAACTTCCCTGGTGGATATTGCCTATGATGACGATGTGAAAGAAGCGGCTCGACTGATGAATGTCGGGTATGTTCTAAAGTTGGACAGCGGGGGCCTTGGGGCAGAGGAATCGACTCTTGACGACGACCAGGCAGTATATGCCGAAAGCGAATTCCAGGGAATTAATTCGATAAACGATGATACCCCTGGATTTGACCTTGTACTTTCCGAGGGCGATATGAGGCTCTATCGCATTGCCTTCTAGTGTGTTTTTGGTCGTTGTTTGATACGGCCTGTATGGGCATTGGGGCCCTGTGGATTCCAAGGGCTCTACAAAAACCTCTCGACGCACTGTTTGAGCCCGCGGGTTGCGACGAAGAAGCGCACGAACGCGAGCTTTGCTGAAAGGCCGCTGAACAGCTTGGAGCATTCATGCTTTGAGACGTGTTCGGCGGCCTTTTTTACGGCGGCTTTGCGGGGTAGGGCGGAGTAGTTGCCAAATGTTTCGGCAAGAAGGTTATCAAGACGTTCTATATAATTCGCCTGCTGCTCGACTGACAAACGCGAGATGTCGAACAGCGTGAAGTCGAGAATCCATTCGACCATGCGTCCCGAGCAAAGGTCGACGAGCTTGTTTTTTCGCCAATTGGCCAAGATGTGCTCAATAGCGGCCAAATGCTGGTCGAGCTTGGCTTTGGTGGCGTTTGCGCTGTTGAGGCCGTGGGTAATTGATTCACCATTCATTCGATAGTTGTACAGCTTTGCCGACGAAAGCACGGTTTTGCGTGCGTGCGGGTATGTCTCGAACAGAAACGCGGTGTCTTCAGCAAGTTTGATATCGGTTGCGAAGCGCACGTGATGCGCGTCGAGAAACGCGCGGCGAGCTGCGATGCGCGCGATATAGGGCTGTGCGTGCTTCGAGAAAAGCACGTCGGGGGTGAACCCTGCAATTATCTCGTCGTAGGGCGAGAGCAGGTCGCGCACGTGTTTGGGCGCAGCGCTTTCCGGAACGCATGTCGCCCCGAAAGCCATGATATCGACTTCGCCATCGCGAAACGCGTGGCGCACAGTTTCGCAGGCATTTGGCTCATACCAGTCGTCGCAATCGAGGAACATCACAATTTCACCTCGCGCGGCATCGAGCGCAGCATTGCGTGCGGCCGACGGTCCCGCATTCTCCTGTGTGAACACGCGAATGCGGGCGTCTTCCCCCGCGAAGCGCTGCAGCATTTCGAGAGACCCGTCGTGCGAGCCGTCATTGACGCACACGGCCTCCCAATCGCCAAACGTTTGCGCCTTCAGCGATTCAATGCATTCGTCCAATGTGTCTTCTGCGTTGAATACGGGAATGACGATGCTTATGGCGGGGCGATCGCTCGTTTGGGATACTTCTGCCTGCATATTCGGTTCCTTGGCCTAGAGTTCGTGGTTCATGCGCGCGCGGGCATACGCGAAAAGCGTCGACGGTCCGCCGTGCTTCAAGTAGTGCATGGCGCGTCCAACGGCTCCCGCGTCGGCGTACGTTGCGTTCTCACGCTCGAATTTTTCGGGCGATTCCAGAATGAGTTTCAGGTTCACGCGTTTCCAAGGCTGGAAATCGGAAAGCGCCACGTGGCCGGCATTAAGCGCCGCCTGGAATTCTTTCTGCATGCACTGCAAGAAATCGAGCCTGAATTCTGGCGCAAGGCGCACGTAGTTCCACATGTACGAGTCATATTTCGCGGTTTGCTCGACGGGGAACAGCAGGCGCGCGCGGTCGCCTTCGTCAAGCTCCGAAAGCCAGCGCTCGATTTCTGCATATTCCTCGCACACGCAGAATACCTTGCCGCGGTTGTTCACCGAGGACGATTCGTTGTCTTGACGGTAGTTGATAATGGCGTCCTGCACGAATGCGGCCTTTTTCGCCGCGGCGAATGCTTTGAAGGCAAAGGATGTGTCTTGGTACGACGCGCCCGGCGTTTCGAGGAAGCGGATGCCGTTTTGCACGAGGAACTCGCGGTTGTACAACCCCGACCAAATCGAGGGCTTCTGGTGGAAGATGCGCGGCTCCTCGATGACGTCGACCAGCCTACCGCACTCTTCCTTCAAGACCAATGGGAACGGCTCAATTTTTTCGTTGGGCGCCGACCAGTAGAAGTTGAAGTTGCCCTTCACAACGTTCGCGCCGTGCTTCTTGGCGGCATTGAAGAGCACTTCGAGACCATTCGACAGCATGGTGTCGTCAGATTCTAGGATGCCGATGAACTCGCCCGTCGCTGCGTCAAGGCCGCGATTCATCGACGCGCCGTAGCCGCTGTTTTGCTTGTGGATTACCTTAACGCGCGGGTCCTTCTTGGCGTATTCGTCGAGCATTGCACCTGATGCGTCGGTCGAGCCGTCGTCGATGCAAATGATTTCGATATCGGAAAGTGTTTGCGCAAGCGCCGAATCGAGGCATTCGGCGAGGTATTTTTCTACGTTGTAGACGGGAATGAGCAGCGACACGATCGGCTGCGAATTGCGGTTCGGCATTCCTGTAATCCTTTTCGAAATGAGCGCCTGATGCCTTCACTATAGCATGCGGCCAGAGTTGACCGTTCGCGTGCGAAATGATATTCGGAAAAACCCGAAGAGCAGGGCTAAAGAGGGTTCCGGGCAAGCGGGGCGTTCTGCGTTGGTGCGGCTGCGGGCTTCATCTCTGACTGCAATCGGCGTTTGTCTCCTGCCGAGGGCCGCTTGCCTGATTCTCTGGTGTGACGAGCACTGAGCCGCGTCGGGCCGCTAGGACGCGTTTCTTTTGCTGTTCGCGTTTCTTTATGCGTCTGCCCCTTCTGCGTCGGCCATTTCGCGCGCTTAGTTGTGGGTGCAAAAAAGAACTCCGCGCATCTAGGGGGTAGGGTGATGCGCGGAGCGTGCTTGTGCGGTTGGGCCGCGTGCGTCTTTCAAGCCTTTCAGCTCCCGAAGAGAAAGACGTATGGAAGAACCGTCGGCCGTGCTAGGGGGTAGGGTGCTTGGCTGACTCAACTATTCTCAAATAGGAATAATTACAGGAACTATTATACTCATTCAAGAATGATATTCCAGTGTTTTTCGGCAACAATTTCCAAACGCTCGAAATTGTTCTCGCGCGCCTCGCTGCGGGGGGATATACTTTGCAGGCGCACTAATCGAACCGCGAGTCGGACGCATCTTGAAACCTCGCGAATGCGCAGGCCAGAAGCCGAATTATTAAGCTGCTGAATGCGCAATGCCACAGTGTGTTTGGCAAAGGGATTCACGAAGAACGCAGCAGGGTAAAACCCGTACGTTTGGCCACAGGCTC
>ENA-ORUN01001398-ORUN01001398.1-human-gut-metagenome-genome-assembly--contig:-NODE-1398-length-23446-cov-3.468856_pt1 | contig 23446 bp, 18 predicted proteins | sample MGYA00242080_ERZ509209 | MGnify/ENA primary metagenome ERZ509209 (study PRJEB26280, sample SAMEA2338786) | human gut metagenome | biome: human gut; feature: human-associated habitat; material: faeces... | reverse complement strand
ATATGAATCGGCAGATGAACTTATTGATAAATCAGCATTTTATCTAAAAAATGATGAACTCCGCACAAAAATCATTAAGAATGCCTATGCTAAAATCAGCAGCTGTCACACAATCGACATCCGCATAAAAAAAATACTTGATACCGTCAAAAATTTTATTTAAAATGGAAATTAGAAAAATAGTGTAAACTGAGTTTTCACACGGAAATGGGGTGTATTATGACAAACATAAAACAAATTGCAGATGATAATATAAAGTATGAGGAGAGGTTTAGTCTTGCCGTCAACCGAATCCGTACAATTCACACCGAATTGTGGGATCAGACAATTACTCTTTCTGACAAACATTTAAACAGTTATTTTATAAAAACTTCTTATTTTGCATTACAGTTAAGTGAGATATACAATTTATCAAAAAGCGGAATTTTAAGGACTTTAACCGAAACCGAACTTTTCCATTTAAACAAATGTCTCTATGAAGATATTGAAAAAGGCCGCTACGAAACAAGCTATACAAATCCTGCATATGCCGTCAAAAGATTCGGTCAGGAAACAGGTGTTTATCTCAGTGCTTTATATGCTGAACTTCGCAGCAATATCCCAAGTGCCATTGAAGAACGCCTTTTTAATCTAACCACTATCTTTGAACTTTTTATTGAAATATACAATCTTTTTGAAGAACCTGATTTCAAACCTGAACAGATTAAATCAGCACTTTATTATTATTTCTTTGATTACAGTGACATTACAATAAAAGCCGGTCTCAATGATATGCTCAATCCTGAAATGTCTTTTATTAAAGATATTATAATGAATGAAAATCTTGAAGATTTGAGATACTTATATTTTTTCGGAGAATATGTTACCGAAAATGAAATAAACATTGCAAAATATTTAAACAGTCTTTCTCAGGATAAAATAGATTCAATAGCCCGCACCTTTACTCAGGGTATCATAAAGGGATATAAGGTCTACAATATGGATATGTCATGCAAAAAAACTGTTAATATCAGATACCCCCTCGGCTTTGAGCGTATCATAAAATCCGCTGTTTCACAATTCAGGGATAGTGGACTTGAGCCTGTAATTTACCGTGCTTCAACTGCTATTACGGCACGAACTTCCATGTATAAAGTCGGATTTCATGGTGCGTCTGCAAATAAGCAATATGAATACGACCACCGCAATGACCTTGCCATTATTTTCGATAAGGGATTTGCCGACAGGCAGCTTTCAGAATACAAGCTTGCATACGAATCTATGAAAGATTCTGCCGGTGAATTTGCCGGTCCCGCACTCATAGAAAGCTTTGGTGAAAAACCTTTCACACCTGTCGAAAAAGACTGTCTGCCTAAATACAGTGACAAACATCAGAAACAGCTTATTGCATTCCGTTCTGAAAAGGGTATGCTCACAAACAATTATATTCCACAGGACAAAATAAGCTTTACTATTATTGCATTTCCTGTCCCTGACATTGGAAAAAACTTTGAAAAGATTTTTGAGGAGACCGTAAAAGTCAATACTCTTGATTCTGACAAATATGAAAAGATACAGACAAAAATAATTTCAGCACTTGATAAAGGTGATTATGTAACAGTTACCGGTCGCGGCAACAATCACACTGACATAAAAGTTAATCTTGTAAAAAAGACTGACCCTGAAAAACAGACAGTTTTTGAAAATTGTCTTGATGATGTAAATATTCCTCTCGGCGAAGTGTTTACATCACCGGAATTAAAAGGTACAGAAGGTATTCTTCATGTAACAGAAGTCTATCTTGATAATTTAAAATATAAAGAACTTGAACTTACTTTCAAAGATGGCTGTGTTACTGATTATACCTGCAAAAACTTTGATAACGAAGCCGACAATAAAAAATATATTCATGAAAATGTACTTTACAGGCATGATACTCTACCTATCGGCGAATTTGCAATCGGAACAAACACTACCGCCTACATGATGGGATTAAAATATAATATTTCAGGTCTGCTGCCTATTCTTATTGCTGAAAAGACCGGACCTCACTTTGCAGTCGGTGATACATGCTTTTCTCATGAGGAAGAACTTGTAACCTGCAACCCTGACGGCAGACAGATGGTAGCAAAGGAAAATGATTTTTCCAAACTCAGAAACTGTGAACCTGAAAAAGCATATTTTAACTGCCACACCGATATTACAATTCCTTATTCGGAACTCGGTGATATTATTGTTCATACAAGTTCAGGCGAGACAATAGATATTATCAAAAACGGTCGCTTTGTACTTGAAGGTACTGAAGCACTGAATGAAGTTTTTGATGATTAAAAGAAAAGGCAGCTGCAGATTTTAGTTCTTTCCGCAGCTGCCTATATAATTTTATAACTCTAATTCATTTCTTCTGTAGATTTTAGAAACTTATTATTTTATCTTAACATTTTTCACTGCGCTGTATGCACCTGTGTTCTTTCCTGATACAGCCTGAACTCTTACATAATACTTTTTATTTGATTTAAGTTTCTTTATTGTAAGACTTGTTTTCTTTGTTGTTTTTATTGTCACATTTTTCTTGAATTTTTTGTCTGTTGAAACCTGTACCTTGTAAGATTTTGCAAGTTTTACTTTTGCAAATTTAACTGTGAGCTGTTTTTTTCCTGCTGTAAGCTTTGTTATTTTTGCTTTTGCGAGTTTTACAGGAGTAACTTTCTCTGTTGGAAGTGTATATGTTGCATCATCTGATGCTGTGTATTCTGCTGTTTCTACCGGAAGCATAAGCTCAGTCTTTTCTGATGCTCTTATCGCAGCATTGAAACCTCTGAGAAGCTGTTCCGGCTGGAATGACATAAGTTTTTCATCTACTGTATTGTTGTCTGTATCCACAAATGCCAATGCATCATCATAAAGTGTTACACCGTTCTTTATAAAGTCTGTGCCATTTTCTTCTGTTGCTGCATCTATTCCAAATAATCCTGCTGTTATCATTACCTGTGCTGTTGTCCATACATTGCTTGCTGAGTATGAATCACCGTATGTTCCATCTGCTCCCTGCTTATTGTACATAAAGTTAAGAACTTTATCACAAGCTTTCTTTACGGCTGATTTATCTACTCCGTCTACATCTTTTGTCTGGTATGCACAGAGCGGCTGTATCTGCATTACTGCACTGTCAATGCTGTTCCAGTCAATTGATGTTGCAATCTGATTATCTGTATCTGCAACTGTTTTATTTACAAGTTCTGCTCTTGTAAAATAATTATCTCCTGTTGGCAACTCATAATTTTTTGAGTCGATTGCCATAAGTATTGTTGTCTCTCTGCTGTAAATGCTTGATGCTTCGTAAACACTCTTGTCTGCAAGTTTTTCTATAAGATTAAATCCGTTTACGTTTGATGCATCTTTTCCGAGAGCAGTCACACAAAGTGCAATCTTTGCATATGTCTGACTTGCTGCACCATCCTTTAAAATACTTTCCTGTGATACATATTTTTTGTTTGTATCATCATAAAATTTACCTGTTGATGTCTTGATTGCTCCAAGCTGTGCTTTTACCTTTGCATAAACAGAATCGTAAAATTTATCTGCTTTAAATCCTGCTCTTGCAAGTGAAAATACAGTATAAAGTCCTGATGAATCTTCTACACCCGGTACATACTCTCCGCCTTTAAATGTTGTGTCATATATTTTCTGTGCAAGTACATCCTGTGCCTTTTTAGCTTTTTCTGAATATGCAGAAAATCCCTCAGGATTTTTTGATGTATCGTCGTTAAAACATGCTGCACTTGTGTTGTAATTGTCATAGCTGTAGATAAGACTTATCTTGTCATTATCATTTACTTTCTGGCTGCTGATTCCAAGATTTGCATACTGACCATTTACACAAAAGCTCCAGTAATACCAGTCATTTCCAACATTATACATATTTAAGTCAGAAATTGAATCAAGACTGTCTCCCCAGGCAGATGTAGAAATTTTATAGTTGTCCTTATATGCAGACTTGTCAAGAGCTGCTTTGATAGCATCCTCTGCTACTGCACCTTCATCGAGCTGTACTGCTGTCTTTCCCATTTCAACTGCTGAGCCTGACGCATTTTTTCCTTCTGCTGCCACATATACAACAATTTTTTCCTTTTCTTCTGCATTTGCTTTTACAGTTGTCATTCCAAATGCTGTTGTAAATGCCATTACTGCCGATAATGCAATGCTTATCGCTTTTTTGTTCCTCATCTTTTTTACCTCCGTTTAAAAATGTTTTTAGTTACGGTATATACCGTATTTTATCTGAACCCTTTCTATTTTTTTTAGGAATGGTTCTCCAAGTAAAAATACACATAACGCTGCTCCTGCGGCATGCATTATATCATACGGCACTCCTGTTATATAAAGTGCTTTCAATGCGGCAAGGCTTATTTTTTCACCTTCCATATATGAACTCTGCATTATTAGTGCTGCAAAATTCATTATTCCGCCATATATTATAAATATTACCAAAAATGTAAATACTGCCATCACTATACTGTCAGTCTGAAGCCTTTTTCTCTGTAAAAGCCCCCCTGCCACAAGTCCTGCCAGACCAAATATATAAAGCATTATTCCCTTTGTGTCTGCCATATCCCTGCCTGTTAAAACCACAAATAGATAACCTGCCGTTTCAAACAAAATTACACTTGCAAAAAGCAGCACAAACGGACTGTTTTTTCTCAACCTGTAAACAACGCCAATACACTTTTTTTCAACTTTATCCGTTTCTTTTTTAGATTGCATTTCATATCTCACAAACACAACCCCGCTTATAAACCCTATAATTCCCCACGATGCCATCTGCCAAGGCGTCCAAGGTCCCTGACCGTCAAAAAAATTACAAATAAATCTACCCAGAGCTCCTGTCAGAAAGCCTGCTTCCGGACCGAGTGCAATGCCTGATAATACTACAACAGCACTCCCACCGTGAAGCGGTATTGTGTGAGCACACAAAAGATTAAATGCTACACAAAATGAAATCATCATGGCAAGCAGCACTATCTCTCTGGCTCTTACCGCCTTATACTCAAAACTGATAAAAAACGGAAGCATTACCGCTGCAAGCAGAAACAGGCTTATAAACAGATAATGTCTTTGTTTTAATACATAACTTGATATATACAATAACGCCGGTATCAAAATAATAATCACAAGCCATACGGATATTTTTCTTTTCAATATATTTCTTTTTACTTCTTCTTCATCATAATTTCTTCGACTTACATATTTATCCCTCAAACATTTCCACCGCCTGTCTGTAATTTACCGGTAAATCCCTTTTAATTCCTGCTGTCATTTGATACAAGTCTGAAAACATTCTGCAGATATCTGTTGTATAAAAATAATTGTTTGAAAAAAAGTCATCAACAGACTGCATTCCTGCCATCTCTCCGTCAAATAAAAGTCCACATACATCTGCATTTTCCGAGCAGAAATCAATATCATGCGATACAAGCACAACCGCTATGCCGTTTATTGTCATTCTTTTTAATATGCCTGCCAGTTTTTTCTTAAACTCACCGTCAAGACCTTTTGTAGGCTCATCAAGCAGCAATACATCCGGTTTTAAAAGTAATACCTTTGCAATTGCAAGCCGCTGTTGCTGCCCCACGCTTATATCAAAAGGATGTCTCAAAGACAAATCTGATAATTCCATTTTTTCAAGCATTTCATTTATCTTTGTATCAACAAAACACTCATACTTTTGTGTATTTTTCCTACCATTATCCTGATATTTTGTATATTCATTCTTAAAGAAATCCTTATGACTTGTAAAAACTTCTCTAAGTTCATCATAAACATTTATCTCAGTAAATACCGTCTGCGGATTCTGTGTAAGGTATACTGCTCTCAAATCTTTTTTTTTCTTTATTTTTCCGCTCTTTGCCTTGTAAATTCCTGCAAGGATTTTTAAAGCGGTTGTTTTTCCCGAACCGTTTCCACCCATAATCGCATATATATTTCCTCCCGATATGTCTATGGAGAAATCTTTTAATATCTTATTTTTATCATATGAGAAACTTAGATGTCCGGCTGACAGTAATATATCTTTTTTATGTTTTTCAGGAGTTTTTTTTGGTACACCTGCCAATACACCTTTTTCAAATGCCGGATTTTTGCCTTCTGTTTCAACATCAAACCTGCTTTTTATACTGTCTATCCACATTTTTGCATCTCTTATCGTCAGCGGCAGACTTCCTTCACTTCCATATTCCAGCCAAAGTTTCATGTATCCCGGAAGTGCCTCATAAACTTTACTTGCACTTTCTTTCATCTGACCGGCTATCTTGTGCACTTTATCAAATCCGATAAGCTTTGTATCTTTCATAAGCATAACCCTGTCAGCCCTTGCAATAACTTCATGTACCCTCTGCTCACAAATAAGAATTGTAACTCCAAAGTCCCTGTTTAGTTTCACTATATTCTGCAAAAATCTGTCAGAAGAAACCGGGTCTAACTGCGATGTAGGCTCATCGAGTATAAGCAATCTGGGATGCATTACCATGACCGAAGCAAGATTTAATATCTGTTTCTGACCCCCTGACAATTCATCCGTCTTTTTCTCATACCAGCCGCTTATGCCCAAATACTCTGACATCTCTGCAATTCTTCTGCGCATCTCTTCTCTTCCGTATCCAAGACTTTCAAGTCCAAAAGCAAGCTCATGCCATACCCTGTCTGTTACAATCTGACCATCAGGGCTCTGCCCCACATATCCTATGCATGAAGCACTCTCCCTTTCGTCAAGCATCTCAATGTCTTTACCTTCAAAATACATTTTTCCGCAGCCATGACCTGTAGGAATCTGATTTTTCTTTGTATGCCTTAATAAAGTAGTTTTGCCACAGCCTGACTCACCACAGAGCAAAACAAACTCACCCTTTTTTATTTCAAATGATATATCGGTTATTGCATTTTCTGACTGTCCCGGATACCTGAATGAAACTTTATCAAACTTAAGCATTTTCTCTCTTTCCTTATTTCTAAAACCTGTGTTAGCTGTTAAATTATCGCAAAAGACATATATATAATTTCAGATATTAAAGCTGCATATGAAACAACATCCATTCTTTTTATATATATTTCCGGAAAATAATATGTCTCAAATTTTCCAATGCCAAATGTGTAAACGATAAAAAATGACAATATCATAAATAATATCATGAAAATTACATCTGCTTTTTTCAACCTGAATCTATGATAACTGCTCCTTCTGCCTGTTCCATATCCTCTTGACTCCATTGATACCGAAGTATCAATAGAATTTTCAAGACACCATGAGATAAGTATTGAAATTTCCTTTGTATACTGCTTTGCTTTTACCATAAAACCAGTGCCCTGTGTGCAGAGCATACCAAGCTGTGCCTCATGTATTTCATGCCATCTTCTTATCATCATCGGTATAAAACGCAGTACCATTGATATTATAAGTGAAAGCTTATGCGATATTCTGTCTGTTACATATAGTATCTTTTCTGAATCTATCATGCATCCCGCTGTCACAAAATAAAGTGATACCCCCATGAGCATCATTGTCATAATCAGACCATATATAATATTTTCGAGTGTTACCGCCATGTCATTTATATAAAACAGGGCTGTTACTCCATTATGATTAAACAGCGGCAGTAATATTACAGAAAATAAAAATATAGGTATAAAAAATAATGTCATCGTTTTTAATGTTTTAAACCCTTTATGTCTCAAAACAGATATTATTGAAATAACAAATGACACTGTTATGACTATAGGATTTAGAGAAAACATTATTATGATAAGCAGCATTACAAAATAAAACATACTTACTGCCGGATGCAGTTCTCTCAATAATTCCTTCTTCATTTAAATACTGCCTCCGTCAGCTTCCTGCCCTTCCACTGCATGTATACATCCATTCTATCTGTTCGCCCCCATTTATCCTGTATGCTGATGCCCCGACATTCGGCGTTTTCCCATCAACAAGATAAAGCCAGCCGCTCATATCTCCTGCCATCTTTTCATAAAGGTAACCTATTCCCTTTACATATGATGAATTATATATGGCAGAATATGTTGCATCATATGCAATATTCTTCTCCTTACATGCAGCCACAAGCACATCATAAACTGATGCTCCTTTTTTTATTTTTATCTCTATATTATCAAGCAGCCTGCCATCTTTTGGCACATACTTTCTCACATTTTTTTCAAGTTTATCCATGTTTGAAAGAAGTATAGAACAGTCAATCGTTATATTACATTTTACATATTCCTTGTTTTCTTCCGGTTCTTTTGTTGCCGGCTGCTCTTTTTTATACGGTGCAGTTGTCTTTTTAGGCTTATCTTTACTATTGTTCCGGCTGTTATCATTCTGTTTTTTTACTTTATTTTGTTTTTTTTCTGACAATTTCCCGTCATTTTTCCCTAAAGACTTTTTATCTGTTTTCCCGCTGTTTTTATCAGATTTTTTCTTTTCTTCTTGTTTTTCTGATTTATTCTTTTTTTTATTTTTTTTGCTGTTTTTTAAATCAGTATTGTTATTTTTATCGCTCTTTTCACCGTTTTTATCGGTGACGTCATTTTCTTCCTTTTTATTATCTGAAACTTCATTAGACTCCGTACTGTTTTCGGCTGTTTTTTCACTTTCTCCAGCAGTTGCCTCTGCACCTTTCATTTCAACCTTGTTGACATTTTCATGTCTGCTTACCGACTCTATATTAAATTTTGAAATGCCGACTGCAATAAGTATTATCAAAATAAACGGCACTAAATATTTTCTATAATTCTTCAATCTGACTCCTCCAAATAAAATAAAAAACAGATAAAGATTTCTCAAAAAGAGATTTCTTTATCTGTTTTTCGCATATATTAAAATCGGTCAATTTTTATACAACAAAAAAACACCATTTGCTCTGACACTTCCCACCGAAGCATTCTATATAAGTCAAATAGCAGAAATCCCCTTGTCAGCAGGTCTCCTGGCTCGAACTCTCCTGATTTTTTAACCTTCCCATGATAAAATCACAGTGGCGTAACACAAAAAATCATCCTTCTTACAGTAGCGGGGGCTGCTGCAGCATCTCACTGCATTCCCTTTTAAGTCTGTCCCTTTAATCATCCTTAACGGCTGACAAAGTACAGCTCACTGACAATAACATCAAAAGTATAACATACATACACAAAATTTTGTATATATCTTTTCAACAATAATTATCGGTATAAAGTATAATCCTTATGCAAAACTCCCTAGTACAATGTTCAAAAGTTTAATTTACGTTGTCCGAGTATTTCTTTCGCTCTCTCGACCTGTTCTTTTGTTGGCGGCTCCACATCATCAAGACTGTATTTATAGCCAAGTTCCTTCCATTTGAATACTCCGAGTGTATGATACGGAAGTATCTCGACTTTCTTCACTGTTTTTAATTTTGATATAAATTCATAAAGTCTCTTAAGATACTTTTCATCATCGTTTATCCCCGGAACAAGTACATGTCTTATCCACATGTCTTTGCCCTGCTCTGAAAGATATTCCGCCATATCAAGTATATTTTTATTTGTAAAACCTGTGAGTTTTTTATGCTCATCATCATCAATGTGCTTTATATCGAGCATAAACAAATCAGTATATTTTAAGAGTTCATTAAACTTGCCAAAAAACTCACCTTCTCTTGTAAACGGATTGCCTGCAGTATCAAGCGTTGTGTGAATGCCATCCTGTTTTGCAAGCTTGAAAAATTCAACCAAAAAGTCAATCTGTAAAAGAGCTTCACCGCCACTTACCGTAATTCCGCCTGTTTTTCCCCAATAACTTTTATATCTCTTAGCTTGTTTTAAAAGCTCCTCCGGTGTTTTTAAATTGTCGTAATCCTCTCCCGGAAGTTTCCACGTATCCGGATTGTGACAATATTTACAACGCATATTGCATCCCTGTAGAAAAACAAGGAATCTCACGCCGGGTCCATCAGCCGAACCAAAACTTTCTATTGAATGTATTCTCGCATATACCTGTTTATTTTCTGACATAATAATCCTCATTTCTGCACACATTTTTTATATCAAGTTTGTGCCGAGTGTACACAACCACAAACCCCGTGTATGATTTTTCATCAAAATCTTTCTGAATTTACATTTTCCTGATTAATAAAATATCTCTAAATCGTTTATAGTATAGCAGATTTGCTTATAAAATTATACATTGCTTATTGATTTTTTACATTAATATGTAACCGTTCAGACATAACAAGATAATTGCCAATACAATTAGCTTGTTCATTGTATTGTTGATTATATTTTAGATAGTTGTTAAAAAAATATTTACATGCTAAACTATATATCAGGCATATATATAATGTCAAACATAGCTATTTAATATTTATATTTTGGAGGTGTGATATGTTATTTGTCAATGTCAGACGAATGGAAATGTTTGATGGTGATATAGACAGTGTTTTCAGGAACAACTATGAAGATGAGTGGTTTGATGAACCTATGGTACAAAATATAATAACTTCCATTGATAAAAATAAAATTTTAGCCCGTGGTGTTTTTGAAAGCGAATTTTTAGGTATAATAGGACCTGACAAACTGAGCGGCGGCTGTAAGGCATTGATACTTGCATATAAAATGCCTGATATGGAGCAATGGATTGGGTTGTTTGGTGATAACTGTATTCCGTTACTTATAGAATTCAGTAAAAAAACTGATTTACACATTGTTATATCCTATATTCCGCAAAATCTGCCTAAAAACTTTGATGCTACATTTGTAAACAATGGCATAGTCACTAATGATTATGATGGATTTTGCAGGGAATTTATTACACTATACCACAATTTACCTAAACCGGAGGAAATATAATGATTGGAGGTTTTAACTTTAAACTTGAGTCTAAAAGACTTCATTATTCGTTCGTTTTAAACAGAAAAATCACGAAAATCGCAGGGGACAGTGCAACAGGAAAATCAACATTAGTCAGTAGTGTTGCTGATTCCTTAAATCCCAGAAATAAAATTCAAATGACCTGCGAATATCAATGCAGTGAAATTTCTGAGGTTTTCACAAGCATATTATTTCAGGATATTCACTCTTTAAAAGAAAATTATAAAAATCGTGTTTCATACAAAAAGTATCATACTGCAATGCGTGAATTATTGTCTAAGTATGACAATCGTGTTTATTTTTGTGACGAAACTTTCCGCTACCTACCAACATATGAATTTGCGGCTTTCTGTAAATTTACAGATTCATTTTTTGTAATCTGTTGCAGAGATAAACTTGATAATCTTCCATACAGCTTTACAGAAATATACTCTATTATATCAAGCGGAAAATATCACAAACTTGAAAAAGTCTATGACAGTTTTTTGAAAATTCCTGAGTTACAAAAAAATACAAATATGCTCATTGAAGATTCAAATAGCGGTTTTCAATTTTTCAATAAAATCTCAGATTATGTTGATTCTGCTAATGGTAAATCTAATATAACTGACAGATTACTTAATAAACATTATGATATTATTGTTGCAGATGGTGCGGCAATCGGCTCTGAAATATCAGATATAACCGCTACACTCCCCAAAAATACAATATTATTTCTGCCTGAAAGTTTTGAATATATTATTTTATGTTCTGAAATGTTTTCTAATTTTGATATATCAGACAAACTTTATCATACAGAAAAATATGCTACAGGTCTGTATTTTTCATGGGAACGATACTATACTGAACTTATTGAAAAACTCACCAGCAACAAAAAATATTCATACAGCAAGACCAGATTAAATCCATGCTATTATGAAAAATGCTGTGATAATGACTGTGAATTGAACAAAATCTCAAACAAAACAAATACTATTTTAAATACATTTCATTATACTACAAAAAGATAAAATGCAGATAACAATATGTCTTTACATACAATCTGTGACATAAATTCCAAACACAAACTCCCTGTCACCGCCTTTCCGGCGGCAACAGGGAGTTATTATTATTATCTGTCTATTAGTTTCGCTACTTCTTACATATGGTCATGGCATGTTCTTGCTATTACATCGAGCTGCTGCTCTCTTGTAAGGTCGATGAACTTAACCGCATATCCTGATACACGGATTGTGAAGTTTGCATATTCTTCTTTCTCAGGATGTTCCATAGCATCGATAAGCTTCTCTTTACCAAATACATTGACATTGAGATGATGTGCTCCCTGGTCAAAGTATCCGTCCATTACCTGAACAAGGTTTGTTATCCTCTCTCCATCCTCATTTCCGAGTGCTCCCGGATTGATTGTCTGTGTATTTGAAATACCGTCGAGTGCCCATTCATATGGAAGTTTTGTAAGTGAGTTGAGTGATGCTAAAAGTCCGCTCTTCTCAGCACCGTAACTTGGGTTTGCTCCCGGTGATAAAGGTTCTCCTGCTTTACGTCCGTCAGGCATAGAACCTGTTGCTTTTCCGTAAACTACATTTGATGTGATTGTAAGAATTGATGTTGTAGGCTCTGAACGTCTGTATGTGTGATGTTTCTTAATCTTGTCCATGAATGTTCCGAGAAGCCATACTCCGATTTCATCTGCTCTGTCATCATCATTACCGTATCTAGGGAAGTCTCCCTCGATTTCATAATCTTTTACAAGTCCGTTCTCATCACGGACTGTCTTAACCTTTGCATATTTGATAGCTGAAAGAGAATCTATTACATGAGAGAATCCTGCGATACCTGTTGCAAATGTTCTCTTTAAGTCTGTATCCATAAGTGCAAGCTCTGCTGCCTCATAATAATACTTGTCATGCATATACTGAATAAGGTTAAGTGTGTTTACATAAAGGTCTGCAAGCCAGTCCATCATTTCATCGTATCTTTCCATAACCTCATCATAGTCAAGATATTCTGATGTGATAGGTCTGTACTTAGGTCCTACCTGATCACCTGTCTTTTCATCAACACCACCGTTGATAGCGTAAAGGAGACATTTTGCAAGGTTTGCTCTTGCTCCAAAGAACTGCATCTCTTTACCTGTCTGTGTAGCTGATACGCAGCAGCAGATAGCATAATCATCACCCCATACAGGTTTCATTGCATCATCGTTCTCATACTGGATAGAGCTTGTTGTAATAGAAATCTTAGCTGCATATCTCTTAAAGTTGTCAGGAAGTTTTGATGAATAAAATACTGTAAGATTTGGCTCAGGAGCAGGTCCCATGTTCTCAAGTGTGTGAAGGAAACGATAATCAGTTTTTGTAACCATTGAACGTCCGTCAACACCTGTTCCTGCGACATCAAGTGTAGCCCATACAGGATCTCCTGAGAAGAGTTCATTGTATGATGGAATTCTTGCGAACTTAACCATTCTGAATTTCATTGTCATATGGTCGATAAGTTCCTGTGCCTCTTTCTCTGTAAGGATACCCTTCTTCATATCTCTCTCGATATAGATATCAATAAATGTTGACACACGTCCTACAGACATAGCAGCACCGTTCTGTGTCTTTATGGCAGCAAGATAACCAAAGTAAATCCACTGAATTGCTTCTTTTGCATTTTTAGCCGGCTCTGAAATATCAAATCCATAAATTTCAGCCATCTTCTTCATGTTCTCAAGTGCACGAATCTGCTCTGCAATTTCTTCTCTGAGACGGATAACTTCGCCTTTCATGCTTCCGCTTCCACATTTGAGTTTGTCTTTCTTCTTTTCCTCGATAAGGAAATCAATACCGTAAAGAGCAACTCTTCTGTAGTCACCTACGATACGGCCACGGCCGTATGTATCAGGAAGTCCTGTCATAATCTTGTTGTGGCGGGCTTTAATCATTTCCGGTGTATATGCATCAAATACAGCAGTATTATGAGTTTTGTGATATACTGTGAAAATCTTTTTAATCTCAGGGTCTACTTCATATCCGTATGTCTCACAAGCCTGAACCGCCATCTTTATACCACCATAAGGCATAAATGCACGTTTTAAAGGCTTATCTGTCTGAAGTCCTACTACCTTTTCTAAGTCTTTTAATGACTCATCTATATATCCTGCATCATGCGAAGTGATTGATGATACAATCTTTGTATCCATGTCAAGCACTCCGCCTTTTGCTCTTTCTTCTTTCTGAAGTTTCTGAAGTGCTCCCCAAAGCTTATCTGTAGCTTCTGTAGGTCCTTCGAGAAATGATTCATCACCTTCATATGGTGTATAGTTGTCCTGAATAAACTGTCTGACATTGATTTCCTCTTTCCAGAGTCTTCCCTCAAAGCCATCCCATTCTTTCATCTCTACCACGATAAATTCCTCCTGTATATTGATAAAATGTATAAATTATATTGGTTATGGTATAAAATAATACTTATACCTGCAACATCTAATTTTTAACATGTAATCAGACTATAGTCAAGTATTTCTAATTAACAATTTTTCTCATATTTCTTGTTTTTATCAAAAAAAATATTCCATAAATTATCAAAACGCCTGTAAACCAATTATTTACGGCGTTTTGATAATTTTTATTTATTAGGTTAATGAAGATATTCTCTCAAAAGCATAGCAAAATCAATATTTGCTGTAACCATTATCTTCTAACGATATAATACTTTCGTTTTCATTGAAATTGCTTTTTCCTGCAAATTCAGATGCATCAGGTATTCTGTGCATAGTATTTGACTGATTAATTGTTCCGATATTTTTTGATGCACCGAATGAATCTGCTCTCTGTGCTGTCTGGCTTCCTATAGTGATATTTCCTGCTGTATTGCCAAATTCAGCATCTGAAATTCCTGAATTATTTTTAAGGTTATAATTTCCAAGAAGAACTTTAAGGTTCTGAGCCTGATTTGAAAGCTCTTCACTTGCTGCTGCACACTGTTCGCTTGTAGCAGAATTATTCTGTACTACTGAAGAAACCTGTCCAACTGCTTCATCTATCTGCTCAAGTGCTATTGCCTGTTCATTTGATGACTCTGCTATATTTTCCACTATCTTGACAATTTTCTCAACATTTGATGCTATTGCTGCAAGCTTTGAAGATGTCTCATTCGCAATAACAGAACCATTCTGTGTTTTCTCTATTGAATCCTCTATCATCTCGGCAGTTTCGCTTGCTGCTGCCGCACTCTTTGCTGCAAGGTTTCTTACTTCCTCAGCTACAACTGCAAAACCTTTACCGTGCTCACCTGCTCTTGCTGCTTCAACTGCGGCATTGAGTGCAAGGATATTTGTCTGGAATGCTATGTCATCAATTGTCTTGATAATTTTTGAAATATTTTCTGATGCCTCTGTTATGTCCTGCATAGCTGACATCATCTTGTTCATTTCGTCTGTTCCTGCTATAGCTTCTTCTTTTGCCTGATTTACAAGAGTTTCAGCTTCTTTTGCTTCATCTGCATTCTGTTTTGTTCTTGAAGTAACCTCTGAAATTGATGATGTTACCTGCTCGATTGCGCTTGCCTGTTCAGTAGACCCCTGTGCAAGTGACTGGCTTGCTATTGCAACCTGCTGTGCACCTGCACCTACCTGATATGCTGACTCCTTAATATTTCCAAGTGTCTTGTTATTTGAATCAACCATAAGTTTAAATGCATGTCCTAACTCATCTGCCTGTGATTGTGGGTTTATCTGCATTGAAAGGTCTCCGTTTGCAACATTATTTGCAACTTTAACCTCTCTCTTCATTCTCTCAACAACTTCATTGAAACTGTTTATCAATTTTCCCAATTCATCGTTTGTTGTAGCATTTATCTTTTCGCCTGAGATGTCACCCTTTGATATTCTCTCTGCTCTTTCTGTAAGTGCATTGATTGGTCTTGTGATATATCTTGTATATGTTGCCGCAATAGCTAAAAAGAATATCATGCATGCTACTGTTATAATTCCAAGAGTAACACTTGATCGTTCATTTCTCCTTTCAACACTCTTTCTTCCCGCTTCACTTTTGTCATTGAAATATTTTGATACATTTGATACTTCCTCGTCTACATCATCAGATACAGCTTTTATGGATTTCTGATAGATATTCATAGCCTGAGCATACTTTTTCTGTGATACCAATGTAACAATCTGTTTAAATGCAGTCGTCCCATTTTCAAGAGTCTGTTGTACATTTTCAAGCGATTTCTGAGCCTGACCGTTCTTATCTGCTGTTGGAACAGATGATATAAGCTCATCAAGCTGTTTTGAACATGTATCTGATACCTCAGCAATCTGCTCTGAAAGAGCTGTAAGATCAATTCCATCATCTGCTGCATATGAATAATCAGATAATAAACTTTCAAGTTCTTTATAATTCTTTGTAAAATTTCCGATATCAATACATTTTACAGTATATGTATCATACACTTTATTATACTTGTCTGCTATTGTTCTCTGGGCATTTATTGCCATAATACTAAACGCTATCAATATTATTATGGCAACTCCATAACCTATAAAAGTTTTTTTAGCTAAACTCAAGTTCTTCATATATCCGTTCCTCCATTATCTTATTTTTATGATTATAGCTTTTGTCAGCTATTCTTCTTCCTCTGTATCTTCGTCGTCAATAACTTCTTCAGGCTCTGCATCATTTATCAGCTTGTCAGGGTCAAGTAAAAGTTTGACTTCTCCATCCACCCTGCCTATACCAAAAACATATTTTTTTGCCTGTTTTTCAAGGTCACTGACACTTGGCGGAGGGGTGATTTCTTTCTCTGCAAATGCCACAACTTCATCAATTCCGTCCACTATAAGACCTATTACCGTAGATTTTACATCTATAACAATAACACATGTCCTGTCATTGTATTCTAAAGGTTCTTTTCCAAACCTTATCCTTACATCTATAACCGGAATAATTTTTCCTCTCAGATTTATAAGTCCTATAAGATAATCCTGTGTTTCCGGTATTTTTGTAATCTGTGACAGACCGATTATTTCATTTACATATTTGATTGAAATGCCATATATCTCATCTGCACATTTAAATGTCATATACTGCTCTTTTTCAATTTCATCCTCAAAAATTTTTTCAGCAGGTAAATCTTCTTTTTTTACATCAGTCAAATCCATTTTATACCTCCATCACATCAATTCATAACAAGTCCGCCTGTGTCAAGTATAAGACTGATACTTCCGTCACCAAGCTGGGTACATCCCGATATTCCTTTTACAGCCTTGACATAAGAAGGAATAGGTTTAACTACAATCTCCTGTTCACCTACAAGACTGTCAGCAAAGACAGCCAGTTTTCTGTCTTCGTGGTTTAAGATTATCACTATTCCGTCCTCAATCTCTTCAACTGCACCATCAAGATGATAAAACTCGTTCAGCCTTATAAGAGGATAACACTCCTGTCTTATCATCACATACTCTTCTCCGTCCGGTTCTACTATAAGTTTGTCTTTTTCAACTCGTATAAATTCGGTAACTGCATTAGTCGGTGTAACAAAATTAGTCTCTCCTACAGAGAAGATAATCCCATCTATTATTGCCAATGTAAGTGGTATCTTCATAGTCATTGTCGAACCATGTCCCTCTATACTTTCGATATCAAGCACACCGCCGACCTGCTGTATATTTTTTACTACAACATCCATACCGACTCCTCTTCCTGAATACTCTGTAACTTTTTTCTTCGTAGAAAATCCCGGTACTGTTATAAAATTGAATATCTCTTTCTCTGTCAAATCTTTTTCGGATTTATTTCCAAGAAGTCCGTTTGCTTTTGCCTTCTCAAGAATTTCACTCTTTTTAAGACCTTTACCGTTATCTGAAACCGAAATCCAGACCTGACCGCCTTCATTTTTGGCTTCAAGAACAACTTTTCCTTTTTCTTTTTTGCCAAGTGCCTTTCTGTCCTCATTGCTCTCTATACCATGGTCTACAGAGTTTCGTATAAGATGCATAAGCGGATCGGAAATATGTTCAATGATATTCTTGTCAACTTCCGTATCCTCACCTATAACTTCAAGTTCTATATCCTTGCCAAGCTTTTTGGATGTATCGTAAACTATTCTGTTCATCTTCTGGAATGTATTTTTAAGAGGCATCATACGCATTGCCATTATTGCGTCCTGAAGTTCTGATGTTATCTTTGAAAGCTGTCCGGCCGATTTTTGGAAATTGGTAAGGTCAAGACCCGGTACCTTTAAATCAGGATTCTGCAAAACAACCGCTTCCGCAATAACAAGCTCTCCTATAAGATCCATAAGAAGATCCATCTTTTTTATGTTTACACTGATGAAACTTTGTGCCTCACCTTTTTTTACACGAGGCTTTTTCGCAGCCTTTTTCTTTGTTGGTGCTTCTTTCCCACTTTCCCCTTTTGTCGCATCCTGCCTTTCAGCCTGCGCCTCTTCCTCTGCCCTCTGGCTGCCCGGCTTCTGACTGTCTACAAGTATCGTCGGCTTTTCAACCGGTGCCGTAAGCACATCACCGGCACTTGATGCAGGTTTACTCTCTGCCTCAACACAAAAGTCAAGAAATTCATCACTTGTGCATTCTTTTATTTCTATATTTTCAATACCGGCACTTGAATTTATAAGCTCTGTAATAGTCTGTGGCTCTTCCGTTGTCTGAAGGGCAATTCTGAAACCAAACTCAAGTACAACATCCGCACTGTCCGGATTTGAAATAATGTCTGACGGCGTATAAAGTATGTCCTCTGCAATTCCCTTCAATGAATTTACAGCCATATATGCTCTTATGTTCGCCATCTCAGTTTCTTTATAGTATGTAATGTAAATACTGTAAAATTTACTGTCGTCCGAAGCAACAGGTGCTATATAAAAGTGTGGTTTTTCACTTTCCTTGGCTTTTTCCTGTTTCTCGGCTATAATCTGTCCGGCATCGACATCTGTTTTATTCTGAATTTTTTTCAGGAACTTATCAAGTTTTTCAATAAGTCCTGCGGGGTCTTCATCAGGTTCTCCGCCGTCCTTTATCTTTTCCATTTCTGCTGTTATAAAATCAGATACTTCAAGCACATCATCAACAAGTTCATCATGTGGTACACCATCGGGATGACTTTCTCTTATAAAGTAAAATACATCTTCAAGTTTATGTGCAAGTGTTGCTATATTCTGAAACATCATAACGGCTGACGAACCTTTTATCGTATGCATGATACGGAATATCTCATTTACATTGTCCTCGTCAAATTCGCCGACATCCTTACTTTCAAGACATATGTTTTCAAGATTCTCAAGCCCCTGTTCTGTTTCGAAGATGAACATATCAAGCATACCTTCGGTAATCATATCATCTCCCATAACACCCTCCTGTTCTGTCTTTTTATTACTGTTTATTGTAATACTTCAATATATTAAATTTAAGGGATAAGCTCCAATTTACGGAGTACACTCTCAAATTTGACCTGGTCGATTGGCTTTCCTGCATATGCCACACAGCCGAGGTCAAATGCCTTATTTACGTTTGCCCCCTCATTTAAAGCCGTTGTCATAATAATCTTGGCTCTGTTATCCTCAGGTATCTTCCTTTCCTGCTCAATATCTCTTATTGCTTTAAGTGCCTGATATCCGTCAAGTGCTGGCATCATAATATCAAGACATACAAGGTCATATGGTGTTCCCGCATCAAGTGCCATAAGATAAGCATCGACTGCCTCCATACCATCTACCGTAATATCACACTCTCCAAATTTAGATAAAAACTTAAGCATAAACTTTCTGCTCGCAAAATCATCCTCTGCTATCAATATTCTCATATTTCTTTCCTCCTGTTATGTTGTATTATATTTTAAATTTAATCAATAATGATGTTTGGTTAAAACAATATTTTGACCCCGACTGATGCCAAAGATCACTTCATTGCTATCTGACTCTGACCCTTGCATCACGGTATCGTATTTAATATATTATATATCTTTGATGCCACATTTTCCAATGGTTCCTGATATTGTACTGCCCCTATATCATACGCAACTTTAGGCATTCCATAGACAACGCAGCTTCTTTCATCCTGCCCGATGGTATGAGCGCCTTTTTTTCTCATTGCGAGAAGTCCTCTTGCGCCGTCAGAACCCATGCCCGTAAGTATGACACCCACTGCATCACTCGCCGCCGCCTGTGCAACCGACTTAAACAAAACATCTACCGACGGACAATGACCGCTGACTTTTTCGCCATCGTAACATCTGACAAAATACCTGCCGTTCTCACGCACAAGTTCCATATGCTTGTCCCCCGGTGCTATAAGAACCTTACCTGTTTCTACAGCATCTCCATCCTCCGCCTCTTTTACATGAACCCTGCACTCTTTATCAAGACGTTCAGCATACATCTTTGTAAAGCCCGGCGGCATATGCTGCACTATAACCGTCCCCGGAATATTCGGATAGAAATTTTTTATCACGGCAAGTATCGCTTCTGTTCCTCCTGTCGATGCTCCTATGGCAACTATCTTGTTGTGATACTGCCTGTTTATATTGTTTGGCGTGGCAGCAACCTGTTGTTTTTTTACCTCAGAATATTTAATATTGTAGGCTGTCTTTACCTTTGTTATAAGCTCGCTAAAAACCCACTTTCTCATCTCTTCGCTGTCCATATCATGTGGCTTTTGTACATAATCAACAGCTCCGTATTCTATATAATCAAGAACCTTATGTTCCATCGAACTTATCATTATAACTTTCATGGGATGCTGAGGAATAAGCTTTTTCATAAAATCTATGCCATTCATCCTCGGCATCTCTATATCTAATGTCATCACATCAGGATTAAATCTGATAATCATATCTCTCGCCTGATACGGGTCTGCCGCCATGGCAACAACTTCTATATCAGGGTCTTCATCAAGAAATTCTGACAGCATTCTTCTAAACACCAGCGAATCATCAACCACCAGAACTTTTATCGCCATATCTTAATCCCCCATTCATTTTTAAACTTAGTAAACAGCATTCTAAACTTTCCTGTATATAGACGGCTGTACATACCTGAAACCCGACTTTACTTTGTCTATACTCTCCGTGGTTCCGATAAACAAATACCCCCCGTTTTCCATATGGTCATATATATTTCTCAACAAAAATTTCTTTGTCTCATCCTCAAAATATATCATAACATTTCTCAGAAAAACCACCTGAAATTTTCCCTTAAAAGTTATGTTATCCATAAGGTTAAAATTCTTAAATACAATCTGTTTTCTGAGTTCGTTGCTTACTTTAAAACGCTCTGCATCTATTCTTTTAAAATATTGTCTTTTCCATCTTTCGGGCAGATTTTGAATCTGTTCCTCAAGATAAATTCCAGCACTCGCTTTTTTCAATACTTCCATCGAAATATCTGTCGCAAGAAGCTGAGTGTCCCACCCGGGCTCCATGCCAAAATAATCTCTTAAAACCATAGCTATAGTGTACGGTTCTTCACCGGTCGAAGCTGCTGCCGACCATACCCTCACATCTTTGGTTGCCGCTTTGGTCTGCCGTATCCACGGCAGTACATAACGATTCATATACTCAAAGTGCATAAATTCACGCATAAAAAATGTATGATTTGTCGTGAGTATATTTACCATATCCATTGCCTGTGTTCCATCCGGCGAATCAACAATTTCTTTGATAAATTCACCATAGCTTGCATAACCGTTTTTTAACAGATGATTTTCCAGTCTTCCCTCTATCAATACACGCTTATGCCCCAGTTCAATACCATAACGGTTACGCATATATGATACTATCCAGTTAAATTCTTTTTCTGTAAGTTTCATTTTTTCTTTCCATAGTGCATATAAAATTTTACAATGTCACAAGCACATAATCTGTTCTTCCGTCGTCTTCTATATTCATAACCAGATAAGTAGGTCTGAACCCATCCTGTCTTGGTCTTGAAATACTGCCCGGATTTAGTACAACTATATCTGATTTTGTATCTATTACAGGTTTATGTGAATGACCAAACATAACTATATCTGCGCCATTTTCTTTTGCTATGTCTTTCATTGTCGGTATTCCAAGCTCACCGCCATATCTGTTTCCGTGTGTTATGAAGGCTTTATGTTCTCCTATCTCAATAAGCCTGGCTCCCTGAAGTTCATTGCCGTAATCGCAATTGCCTTTTACCATCTCAACAGGACACTCTACGAGACTTCTTATGGAATCGGGACTGCATTCCATGTCACCCAGATGAATCATCATATCCATAGTGCCCCTCATGTTTTTTACTGCCTGTATAAGATTTCTGTTGTTTCCATGAGAATCACTGACGATAAGTATTTTCACAGACATCTATAAAATATCCTCCAATTTTTTATACATTGCTTTAAGAGCTCTTCCCCTGTGACTTATCTCATTCTTCTGTTCAGGTGGAAGTTCAGCGGTTGTGCATCCCCTTTCAGGCAGATAAAAAATAGGGTCGTACCCAAAACCGTTTTCGCCTTTCTCCTCATAACCGATGCGTCCCTCGATAGTTCCTCTTGTTGTAAATGTCTCTCCGTCAGGCATAACACAGGCTATGACACACACAAATCTCGCACTTCTTTCTTCACCTTTGGCATCTTTGAGCAATTCTATAATATGATTGTTTTTGATTGTGTACGGTGTATCCTCTCCCATATATCTTGCCGAATAAACCCCGGGTGCCTTGTCAAGATAATCAACCTCAAGTCCCGAATCATCAGCAATCACAATATTTTTTGTAATGTCTGCTATTGTCTTTGCTTTTATAACTGCATTTTCCTCAAAAGTTTTGCCATCCTCAACAATCTCTATGTCCTGCAGCCCCTCATCTTTAAGCGATACAAATTCTATATCATCACGTTTGATAATTTCTCTTATCTCTTTCATTTTATTCTGATTGCCTGTTGCTACTATAATTTTTGTCATGCCTTTCTTTTCCTCCTGTCAATCTCTTTAAGTGAGCTTAATATTCCTCTGTAAACTCCATCTGCTATTTCATACTGTCCCTTTGCGGAACTTATATAATTCATATCTTTTCTGCTCGACATATATCCTGTTTCAACAATAACCGCCGGCATAGATGTATGACGCAGCACAAATAAATCTTCTCTTCTTATAATCTTTCTTGCCTTATTTGAGGTTGACTTTGATACACTGCCCAATAAAATGCATGAAAATCTGCGGTTTGTCATATATCTGCTGTCACCTTTTCTTTTGGCATAAAGCGTCTCTATACCAAAAGCCTTTGAATGTATGTTGTCTGATGCATTGCAATGTATACTTACAAACAAAGCCGCCTTTTTCCCATTCGCAATGGTAACACGCCTTTTTTTAGTAACATATCTGTCATAAAGTCTTGTATATATGACATTTATATCTGTCTGGTCAAGCATTCTCTTTAACTTTTTAACTATGGCAAGATTACAGTTTTTTTCTTTGAATCTTCCATTATTTGAGCTCGCCCCCTCATCTCTTCCACCGTGACCCGCATCTATAACTATCGTATATTTTCCAAATCCCTCTGCTTTGTAATCAGCCTCATTAAATAATGCATTTTTCTTTGTACTGTCCTGCTTTTTCTTTTCTTCCTGTAC